>FWWL01005344.1_pt1 | contig 20153 bp, 20 predicted proteins | sample 2228331 | NCBI WGS metagenome assembly FWWL01 (sample SAMEA103939775, study PRJEB20133) | metagenome | reverse complement strand
CCCAGGGGCCCGCTGCGCCAGAGGAGCACCGCCACCAGTAGCCCCACCGCCACCGGCGGCAGGCCCATGCCCGTGTTCACCAGGGCCAGGGCCAGGCGGCGCCCCGGGAAGCGGGCCAGCGCCAGGAAGGAGCCGATGGCCACCCCGATGGCGGTGCTGACCAGGGTGGCCAGCCCCGACACGACCAGGGTGAGGGCCACCACCTGCCACACCTGCGGGTCCAGCTCGATCAGCAGGCGGAAGGCGCCGCGAACGCCGTCCCACAGCAGGTCCATGCTGCCGCCTCCCCTAGCGTGGTCCCGTCAGCTCTCGCTCGTCGCGGCCGGCGTCGGGGTAGAAGAGGGGCTGGCCGTAGCGCTCGACGCCGAAGGTGGCGATGACCGCCTGCGTCTCGGGGGCCACCATGAACTCGACGAGGGCGCGGGCCCCGCATCACGTGATAGACGTTGTAGAGTCGCGGGTCGCCCTCCACCAGCACGGCCAGGCCGATGTTGCGGCGCAGCGTCAGGTAGGTGGCACGGTCGGCCAGGGTGTAGCCGCCCTTCTGGTCGGCGATGGTGAGGGTAGCGCCCATGCCCTGGCCGCTCTGCTGATACCAGCCCTGGCCCGAAGGCTCCACCCCGGCCTCGCGCCAGAGCCGCATCTCCAGGCGGTGGGTGCCCGAGTCGTCGCCGCGGCTGACGAACAGGCTGCCCCTCCGGGCGATGCGCCGCAGCGCCTCCGCCGGCGGGGTCCCCCGGCGGCCCCACGATGACGAAGTCGTTGTGCATCACCAGCCGCCGGTCCACGCCGTGCCCCTCGGCCACGAAGCGCTCCTCGTCCTCGGGCGAGTGGGCCAGGATGACGTCGGCGTCGCCGCGGCGGCCCATGGCCAGCGCCTGCCCCGACCCCACCGCGATGACCTTCAAGCGGTAGCCCGTCCGCTTCTCGAACAGGGGCGCCAGCGCGTCCAGCAGCCCCGAGTCCTGGGTGCTGGTGGTGGTGGCGAGGATGACCTCCCCCTTGCCGCCGCAGCCCAGGGCGATGACCAGGAGCAGGAGGGACAGCAGCGCCAGCGTCCGTCCCATGCAGGCCCATTATGGCCGGGGCTCGTTGGCAGGCGCCAGGGGCTGCATTACCATGGGGGCCGTGGACGAATTCGCCAGCGAGCGCGACTGCCTCGTCCTCCGGGCGGCCCTCGTCGAGCGCATACGGCGGGAGGGGCCCATCCCCTTCCGCGACTTCATGGAGACCGTCCTCTACCACCCCCAGCACGGCTACTACGCCCACCGCCTCCCCTTCGGTCCGGGCGGGGACTACGTGACCAGCCCCGAGGTGGGCCCCCTCTTCGGCGTTCTGGTGGGGCGCCAGCTAGCGCAGATGTGGGAAATCATGGGCCGCCCCCACCCCTTCCAGGTGGTGGAGGTGGGCGCGGGGCGGGGGACCCTGGCCCGCGACCTGTTGTCCTGGGCCAGGCGCGCGCGGCCCGACCTCTTCGCCGCCCTGCGCTACGCCCTGGCCGACCGCAGCCAGACCATGGCCGCCGCCCAGGAGCGGCTGCTGGCCTGCGCCGGCCTGGAGGTGCCAGCGACGGCCTGCCTGGCCCCCGACAGCGTCGAGGGCTGCATCCTCAGCAACGAGCTGGTGGACAGCTTCCCCGTCCACCGCCTCTTCCGTCGCGGAGGCGACCTCCTGGAGGTCTACGTGACGCTGGACGGCGACTCCTTCCGCGAGGAGCTGGGGCCGCCCTCCACGCCCGCCATCGAGGACTACTTCCGGCGCCTGGGGCTGTGGCCGGGGGAGGGCTGCTACGCCGAGGTCAACCTGGAGGCGCTGGACTGGATGCGACGGGTGGGGCGGGCGCTGCGCCGCGGCTTCGTCCTCACCTTCGACTACGGCTACGAGGCCAGCGAGCTCTACGCCCCCTGGCGACGGGACGGCACCTTCCTCTGCTTCTACCGCCACCGCCCCTCCGCCGACCCCTACTCGCGCCTGGGCTGGCAGGACATGACCAGCCACGTGGACTTCACGTCGCTGGTGCAGGCGGGGCGGGAGGCTGGGTTGCGGCCCCTGGGCAGCGCCTCCCAGGCCGACTTCCTGCGGCGCCTGGGCATAGAGGACGCCCTGCGCGTGGAGGGCCTGGACATGGAGGAGGCGCTGGCCCGACGCCGCATAGCCAGCGAGCTGCTGGACCCGGCGGGGCTGGGGCGCGTCCGCGTGCTGGTGCAGGCGAAGGGCATCGGCCCCTGCCGCCTGCGGGGGCTGGAGGAGGGGACGTGAGCCTCTCGCCCGGCGACCCCGCCCCCGACTTCACCCTCCCCTCCACCCAGGGGCCGGTGTCGCTCTCGGACCTGCGGCGGCGAGGGAAAGTGGTGCTGGCCTTCTACTTCCAGGACGAGACGCCCCTCTGCGCCACCCAGGTGGGGATGCTGAAGGGGGACTTCGACCTCCTGACGGAGCTAGGCGCCCAGGTGGTGGCCATCAGCGCCGACGACCTGGAGTCGCACCGGCGCTTCGCCGAGCGGCTGGGCGGCGTGCCCTTCCCCCTGGCCTCCGACGAGGCGCTGGCGGTGGCCCGCGCCTACGGGGTGGTGGACGAGACGGGCAAGCGCTGCCGGCGGGCCATCTTCGTGCTGGACGAGGACGGCAGGGTGCTCCTGGCCAACCCCTTCTTCCAGCCCAACAGCCCCGACCAATACCAGCAGCTATTCCGCGCCCTGGGCCTGGAGGTCTAGGTGGGCAGGCGGCTGGGCGCCCTGGCCCTGGCGCTGGCCCTGGTCGCGGCGGCCTGTGGCGGTGGCGGCGGAGCGCCTCCCCCCGCCACGCCCGAGGCGCCCCCGTCGCTGGCCGTGCGGAGCGCGGCCTTCACGGACAGGGGCGCCATCCCCGTGCGCCACACCTGCGACGGCGAGAACGTATCGCCGCCCCTCTCCTGGCTGGGGGCACCCAAGGGCACCGTCTCCTATGCGCTGATCGTGGACGACCCCGACGCCCCCCGTGGCACCTTCGTCCACTGGCTGCTCTACGACCTGCCGGCGTCGGTGGAGTCGCTGCCGGAGGCGGTGCCGACCCTGGAGCGGCTGGAGAACGGCGCCCTGCAGGGGAGAAACGACGGGGGGCGGCTGGGCTACACCGGCCCCTGTCCGCCCCGCGGGCCCCCGCACCACTATCGCTTCACCGTCTACGCCCTGGACATCCTCCTGGGTCTGGCCCCGGGCGCCTCGCGGGGGGAGCTGGAGCGGGCCATGAGCGGCCACGTCCTCGCCTGGGGCCAGCTGGTGGGCACCTACGGCCGCTAGTCCTCCCCGCCCTCGGTCGTCCCGGCGCAGCCCGACCACTTGGGGTGCCTGTCGCGGTTCCTGACCACGTTGGCGACGACCGGTAGCTGCACGCACTTGCCGTCGGGGTTGGTCATGGCCTTCCGCTCGGGCCCGCCGCGGGTGCCGTTGCCGTTGCCGGCCGGGCCGTTGCCGTTACCGTTGCCGGTGCCGTTCGGGCGACCGGGCTCGCAGCCCTGACCGCTGGGCACCTGCCACTCGGGGTGCCTGTCGGGGTTGCGGACCACGTCGGAGACGCAGGGCAGTTGCACCTCCACGCCGTCGGGGTTGGTGGCGGTCACGCGGCCGGGGCCGCCCATCTCCTGCCCGTTGTCCTGCTCGTTGTCCCCGTTCTCATCCTCCTGTTGCTGGGAGCCGCCCTCCTGGCCGCCGCTGGAGTCCTGGTCGTCGTTCTGCCCCTCTTCCCGTTGCGGGACGACGCCGACCGTCTGGGGCCCGGGGCTGGGGCTGCCGTCGTTGGCGGCGAAGACCGCGACCGCCAGCAGCAGGGAGCCCCCGGCCAGGAAGGCCATCAACAGTAGTCTGGCAGCGCTCACGCCACACCTCCCGGTGCTGTGTTCCGCAAGTGTATTCGTCGCCGGGGGCGCCGATGTTACGGCCTCCCGCCAGCCATGTGGCCAAAAAGGGCGCCGCCCCCGCCCTGGCCTGTGGCCGGGGGTGGGGGTATACTTGTTTGAACCCGGCGGGGCAGTCATGGCCTCTCCCTTCCAGGTGCTCGTCGTCTCCCGCGACCAGGGCCCCATGCAGGCCCTGGCCGAGGCGCTGCGCCAGGAAGGGTTCGCCTGCAGCGTCGTCGGGCCCGAGTCGCCCGCCCTGGAGGAGGCCCTGGCCGCCTCGCCCGACGTGCTCCTGCTGGACCTGCCCGGCCTGGGCGAGGGCTTCGACCTGCGCGCCTTCCTGGCCGGCCAGGCCGCTCGCAGCGAGACGGCCTTCCTGGCCCTGGTCACGCCCGAGCAGCTTCCGGCCCTGGACCCCACTGCCGGCCTGGACGACTTCGTCCTGCGCACCGCCACCGCCGCCGAGGTGGCCGCCCGCATCCGCCAGGCCCTCTGGCGCAAGGCGCGGGTGGACGCCCGCCACCTCCTGCGGCGGGGCGACCTGGTCATAGACCTGGCCAGCTACCGGGTGTTCGTCGGGGGTCGCCCCGTGCACCTGACCTACAAGGAATACGAGCTGTTGCGCTTCCTGGCCGCCAACCCCGGCCGCGTCTTCAGCCGCGAGGAGCTGCTGAACAAGGTCTGGGGCTACGAGTTCTACGGCGGCACCCGCACCGTGGACGTGCACGTGCGCCGCCTGCGGGCCAAGCTGGAGACGGGGCACCAGGTCTACATCGAGACGGTGCGCAACGTGGGCTATCGCTTCCGCCCGGGCAGCGAATAGTCCGTAACGAAGCTGTAACAGGCGCGTAATCGCCTCGTAACCCGCCTCGTCCTCCCTTCCCCTTTACTCGAATGTGAACGCTGTAACGGGAGGGTGAGCCATGCCGCAGATAGATACGGGCGACACCGCCTGGCTCCTGGTCTCGGCGGCCATGGTGCTGCTGATGACCCCCGGCCTGGCCTTCTTCTACGGGGGGCTGGTGCGGAGCAAGAACGTCCTCTCCACCGTCATGCACTCCTTCATCATCATGGGGGTGGCCAGCCTGGTCTGGGTGCTGTGGGGCTACTCGCTGGCCTTCGGCCCCGACAAGGGCGGCTTCATCGGCGACCTGTCCTGGTTCGGCATGAGGCTGGTGGGGGCCGAGCCCAACGCCGACTACGCCGCCACCGTGCCCCACCAGGCCTACATGCTCTTCCAGATGATGTTCGCCATCATCACGCCGGCGCTGATAACGGGCGCCTTCGCCGAGCGGGCCAAGTTCAGCACCTTCCTCATCTTCACCGTCCTCTGGATGACGCTGGTCTACGCGCCGGTGGCCCACTGGGTTTGGGGCAAGGGAGGGTGGCTGGGCACCCTGGGCGGCCTGGGCGCCTACGACTTCGCCGGCGGCACCGTGGTGCACATCAACTCGGGCATCGCTGCCCTGGCCGCGGCCCTCCTGTTCGGGCGGCGCCTGGGCTACGGCAGGGAGCCCATGGAGCCCCACAACGTCCCCTTCGTGGTGCTGGGGGCGGGGCTGCTGTGGTTCGGCTGGTTCGGCTTCAACGCCGGTAGCGCCCTGGCGGCGGGCGGGGCGGCCAGCAACGCCTTCCTGCAGACCAACACCGCCGCCGCCGCTGGCGCCGTGGCCTGGATGCTGGCCAGCTGGGCCGTCATCGGCAAGCCCAGCGTGGTGGGCGCCGCCTCGGGCGCCGTGGCCGGCCTGGTGGCCATCACCCCCGCCGCCGGCTTCGTGGGCGCCTGGGAGGCGACCGATGGCTACCTGAACATCCTGCCCGCCATCGTCATCGGCGCCGTGGCCGGCGTGCTCTGCTTCGGCGCCACCCGCCTGCGCTCCCGCCTGGGCTTCGACGACGCCCTGGACGTGTGGGCGGTGCACGGCATGGGCGGCACCTGGGGCGCCATCGCCACCGGCATCTTCGCCACCGCCGCCATCACCAGCGTGGCCGGCTTCCGCGGCGGCGTCGGCGGCGTCATTGACGGGCGCCCCGAACAGTTGCTGGCCCAGCTGGCCGGGGTGGGTGCCACCTGGGGCTACTCCTTCGTCGTCACCTTCCTGGTGCTGAAGGCCCTCGACCTGCTCATGGGGCTGCGGGTGAGGGAGGAGGAGGAAGTGGTGGGCGTGGACGTGAGCCAGCACGGGGAGCGGGCCTACGTGCTGGAGGAGGTGGGGGTGGCGGCCGCCGCCTACGCCCTGCGCCCCGCCCCGGCCCCTGCGCCCCAGCCCTCCCCTCAGCCCCACCTGGCCCAGGGAGAGTCCCCGGCGGCCTCCAGCAGTCCATAATGGGGGTGACATCATGCCGACAGGAGGAGCACAGATGCTGAAGGTGGAGGCCATCATCCGCCCCGAGAAGCTCAACGACGTCAAGAACGCCCTGGCAGCGGCGGGGTTCGTGGGGCTGAACGTGGTGAACGTCACCGGCCGCGGCGTCCAGAAGGGCGTGGTCCACATCGGTCGCGGCGGCGAGACCTACGAGGTGGACATGCTGCCCAAGGTGAAGCTGGAGGTGGTAGTGCGGGACGAGGACGCCGAGCGGGTGGTCGAGCTCATCGCCCAGGCGGCCCGCACCGGCAACATCGGCGACGGCAAGATCTTCCTCATACCGGTGGCCGACGCCATGCGGGTGCGGACGGGCGAGCGGGGCGAGGCGGCCCTGTGACGGCGCGCACGAAAGTAACATGAAGTTAACACCTGCCGGGGCCAGCCGAGGCCCGGGCGGGCCTACAATGGGTAGCGAGGCCCCAGCAAGAGAGCCCGACAGGAGGTAGAGCGTCTTGAGCCCCGAGGAACTGCGCGACCTGCAACAGGCGGTGGAGCGGGTGAACCAGCTCATCCGCCAGCACAACGTCCAGATCGTTGACCTGCGCTTCAACGACCTGCCCGGCCTCTGGCAGCACTTCTCCATCCCCGTCTCCGAACTGACGGAGATGGACGACATCGTCACCAGCATCTGGGTGGACGGCATCGGCTTCGACGGCTCCTCCATCCGCGGCTTCCAGAAGATCCAGGAGTCGGACATGATCCTCCTGCCCGACCCGTCCACCGCCCGCATAGACCCCATCTGCCAGCACCCCACCCTCTCCATCATCTGCGACGTCTACGACCCCCTGACCAAGCAGCCCTACACCCGTGACCCGCGCTACATCGCCAGGAAGGCCGAGGAATACCTGCGCAAGAGCGGCATCGGCGACATCTCCTACTGGGGCCCGGAGTGCGAGTTCTTCATCTTCGACGACGTGCGCTTCGACCAGGGGGAGAACTACGGCTTCTACCACGTGGACTCCATCGAGGGCGAGTGGAACTCGGGGCGGGAGGAGCGTCCCAACCTGGGCTACAAGCCCCGCTTCAAGGAGGGCTACTTCCCGGTGCCGCCCCACGACTCGCTGCAGGACATCCGCAGCGAGATCATCCTCACCATGACCGGCGTGGGCATACCGGTGGAGGTGCACCACCACGAGGTGGCCACCGGCGGCCAGTGCGAGATCGACATGAAGTTCGACTCGCTGGTGAACATGGCCGACAAGGTGATGTGGTACAAATACCTGGTCAAGAACATCGCCCGCAAGCACAACAAGGTGGCCACCTTCATGCCCAAGCCCCTCTTCGGCGACAACGGCTCGGGCATGCACACCCACCAGAGCCTGTGGAAGAACGGCCAGAACCTCTTCTACGACCCCGAGGGCTACGCGCTCATCAGCAAGCTCTGCCGCTACTACATCGGCGGGCTGCTGAAGCACGCCCGGGCGCTGATGGCCTTCTGCGCCCCCACCACCAACTCCTACAAGCGGCTGACGCCGGGCTTCGAGGCGCCGGTGAACCTGGTCTACTCGGCCCGCAACCGCTCGGCGGCGGTGCGCATACCCGTCTACTCGGCCAACCCCAAGAGCAAGCGCATCGAGTTCCGCCCCCCTGACGGCTCCTGCAACCCCTACCTGGCCTTCGCCGCCATGCTCATGGCCGGCATAGACGGCATCGAGAACGAGATAGACCCGGGCCCGCCCCTGGACAAGAACACCTACGAGCTGTCGGAGGCCGAGGAGGCGGCCATCCCCAAGGTGCCCGCCAGCCTGGAGGAGGCTCTTCAGGCGCTGGAGGAGGACCACGAGTTCCTGCTGCGGGGCGGCGTCTTCACCAGCGACGTGCTGGAGGTGTGGGTGGAATACAAGCGCCAGGAGATAGACCAGGTGCGCCTGCGGCCCCACCCCTGGGAGTTCCACCTCTACTTCGACGTGTAGGGCGATGGGCCGACGAAGGGGGCCGGGGGCCTTGGGGCCCCGGCCCCCGCTGCCTTAAAATCGCGGCGGAGGGCGATGGGGATGCTGGAACGGGACGAGGCCCGCGACTACGTGCTGGAGATGGCCCGCCAGCACGACGTGAAGTTCGTCCGCCTCTGGTTCACCGACATCCTGGGCCAGCTCAAGAGCATCAACATCACCGTGGAGGAGCTGCCCGAGGCCCTGGAGGACGGCGTCAGCTTCGACGGCTCCTCCATCGAGGGGTTCGCCCGCGCCGACGAGTCGGACATGATCGCCCTGCCCGACCCCACCACCTTCGCCCTGCTGCCCTGGCGCCCCCAGCAGAAGCGGGTGGCGCGCCTCTTCTGCGACGTCCTCCTGCCTTCGGGGGAGCCCTTCGAGGGCGACCCCCGCTACGTGCTCAAGCGCAACCTGAAGCGGGCCGCCGACCTGGGCTACACCTTCTACGTGGGGCCGGAGCTGGAGTTCTTCTACTTCCAGACGCCCGAAGCCCCCCAGGTGCTGGACCGGGGCGGTTACTTCGACCTGACGCCCCTGGACGAGGCCACCGACCTGCGCCGCGACACGGTGCTCATGCTGGAGGAGATGGGCATCGCCGTGGAGCACAGCCACCACGAGGGCGCCCCCAGCCAGCACGAGATAGACCTGCACTACGCCGACGCCCTCACCATGGCCGACGCGGTCATGACCGCCCGCCTGGTGGTGAAGGAGGTGGCCCTCAAGCACGGCGTCTACGCCACCTTCATGCCCAAGCCCCTCTCCGACGAGAACGGCTCGGGCATGCACATCAACCAGTCCCTCTTCCGGGGGGAGCGCAACGCCTTCTACGACCCCCGCGACCCGCAGAGGCTCTCGGCGGTGGCCAGGGCCTACATCGGCGGGCTGCTGCGGCACGCCCCCGAGATCACCCTGGTGACCAACCAGTGGGTCAACTCCTACAAGCGGCTGGTGCGGGGCAGCGGGCCCCTGGGCTTCGAGGCGCCGGTCTACGTCTCCTGGTCCTTCCGCAACCGGGCCGACCTGATCCGGGTGCCGGAGGTGAAGCCGGGCAAGGAGCAGGCGGTGCGCATCGAATACCGCGCCCCCGACCCGGCCTGCAACCCCTATCTGGCCTTCGCCGCCATGCTGGCCGCCGGGCTGGAGGGCATCGAGCGCGAATACCCCTGTCCGCCCCCCGCCGACAAGAGCGTCTACGACATGACCGACCAGGAGCGGGAGGAGCGGGGCATCACCCATCTGCCCGGCTCCCTGTGGGAGGCCATCCAGATGGCCGAGGGCTCCCAGCTCCTGCGCCGCTGCCTGGGCGAGCATGTCTTCCACACCCTGATCCAGAACAAGAAGATCGAATGGAGCGAATACCGTCGCCAGGTGACCGACTACGAGGTGCGCCGCTATCTGCCCATCCTCTGAGGGTAACGCCGCCCCCCTTACATGCCTCTTATCTGTGGGGGGTATAATAAGTTGGGCCCCACAGAGGTGATGCGCCGGTGAGTCCGGAGGAGAAGGGAGCCAGTACCACCCGTCGCGCCCGCAGCGTGAGCATCCTGATAGTGGACGACCACCCGGTGGTGCGGGAGGGGCTGCGGGCGCTGGTGAAGGCCCGCGACATCCAGGTGGTGGGCGAGGCGGCCGGGGGGCAGGAGGCGCTGGAGATGGCCCGCCGCCTGCGCCCCGACGTGGTGCTCATGGACATCCGCCTGCCCGATATGGACGGCTTCGCCGCCACCGCCGCCATCAAGCAGGAGCTGCCCCGCACCGCCGTCATCATGGTCACCAGCTACGAGAGCCGCGAATACCTGGAGCGGGCCCTGGAGGTGGGCGCCTCGGGCTACGTGCTCAAGGGGATGCCCCGCGAGGCCTACCTGGAGGCCATCCGCACCGTGCGGGCGGGTGGCTCCATCATCGAGGCGGGGCTGCTGGCCCAACTGGTGCGCCAGCAGCGGGTGCAGGAGGAGCCCGCCGACGAGCTTTCCCAGGCCATGGCCTCCCTCTCGCCCAGGGAGCGGGAGGTGCTGCGCCTCATCGCCCGTGGCCTCACCAACAAGGAGATCGCCCAGCAGATCCACTACAGCCTGGGCACGGTCAAGAACGTGGTGCGGCGCATCATTGACAAGCTGGGCGTCTCCGACCGCACCCAGGCGGCGGTGCTGGCCGCCCGCGCCGGCCTGACCGACGAGAGCTAGCCGCGGCTGTCCACCTGGACAGCTTGCCTGGCCCTCTGGCCAGCACCCCTCCCCGGTCGCTGTCCGCCCGCGCCTCGTCCTTTTGGCCCGAAGACACCGGCGATTGTAGCCGCTAGGGAGTAACCCCCCGGCCGTCCCGCGGTATAGCCTGGTGGCATGGGTGGGGGTGTCTTCTCGAGGCACCCCCTGGCCCGAGAGGGAGGGGGTTCCTGATGGACCACACGAACGACGCCTTCGCTGACGTCTTTCAGGCGTTCTATCCGCGCATCTTCAGCTTCATCCTGGCCCGCACCCGCGACCAGCACGTGGCCGAAGACCTGACTGCCGAGGCCTTCGTGCGCGCCTACCGCTACTGGGACCGCCTGCGCCACGAGGAGGCCCTGGCCAGCTGGCTCTTTCGCATCGCCAAGAACCTGGTGGCCACCCACCGCCGCCGCACCCGTACCCTGGAGCGCGCCCTGGACCGGGCTGCTCACTTCACCCCCAACGGCAGCGAGGCGTTGCCCGACCCGGAAGAGGTGGCCCTGCACAAAGAGGAGCTGGGCCAGCTGAAGAAGCTGCTCTCCCGCCTCTCCGCCCGCGAACAGGAAGTCCTCTCCCTGCGCTTCGAGTGGGGCCTGGACAGCCGCCAGATCGGTGAGCTGCTGGGCCTGTCCGACGTGCACGTGCGGGTGATCATCTACCGGGCGCTGGGGCGCCTGCGCCGGGGCTTTCGCAGCGCCGAGGCGCCCCAGCGGGCCGCCGGCGTCGGCTAGCGCCCGGCCAGCAGCGCCGGGCCCAGGTCGCGGTAGACCACCGAGGCCGCGTCCTCGGCTGCCTCCAGCAGGGGCAGAGGCGCCAGGCCCACCAGGAAGACCCCCGCCAGCAGCGCCGCCACCGTCACGTATTCCAGCCAGGGCGCGGGAAAGCGCCCGGGCGCCTCCGGCTCCCCCAGATACATCTGCTTCATCACCATCAGGTAGTAGTAGAGGGAGATGAAGCTGGTCAGGACGCCCACCCCCGCCAGCCAGAGGAAGCCCTCCTCGGCGATGGCCTGGAAGAGGACGAACTTGGTCACGAAGCCGGCGAAGAGGGGCATCCCCGCCAGCGAGAAGAGGGAGGCCGAAAGGGCCATGGCCAGGAAGGGCGCCCGCTCCGCCAGCCCCCGGTAGTCGTAGATGTCCTCTTTCCCCGTCCAGTTGTAGTAGACGACGGCGCAGGCGAAGGCGGCCAGGTTGCTGATGACGTAGCCGGCCAGGTGGAAGAGGATGGCCGTGGCCGCGTCGGGACGCTCGGGCGAGAGGGCCACCACCCCCGCCAGGATGTAGCCCACCTGCCCGATGCTGGAGTAGGCCAGCAACCGCTTGATGTTGCGCTGCTGGATGGCCACCAGATTGCCCAGCAGCATGGTGGCCGCTGCCAGCCCCGCCAGCAGCGGCTGCCAGTCGTCGGCCAGGGGGATCAGCCCCCGCACGAACAGCTTGATGAACAGGGCGAAGCCCGCCGCCTTGGACAGGGCCGATATGAACGCCGTCACTGGCAGGGGGGCGCCCTCGTAGGCGTCGGGCGTCCACATGTGGAAGGGCACCGCCGCCACCTTGAAGCCCAGCCCCGCTACCAGCAGCACCAGCCCCAGCAGGGCCGTCGGGCGCACCCCGTCCAGGTCGCCCGCCAGCGCCTGGCGAATGCCGTCGTATTGGGTGGTGCCGGTCGTGGCGTAGATGAGGCTCAGGCCGTAGAGGAGGATGGCCGAGGAGAAGGCCCCCAGCAGCATGTATTTTAGGCCCCCCTCGTTGGAGCGCAGCTCGCCCTTAGCGAAGGAGGCCAGCACATACAGGCTGAAGCTCGAAAGCTCCAGGGCGATGTAGGCCGTGAGCAGCTCCTGGGCGGCGGCCATGTAGGTGGCGCCCAGGGCCGAGAGCAGCACCAGCGCGTAGTATTCGCCGTGGTTGCGCAGCCGCTCGCTCACGTAGCGGGCCGAGATGAGGCAGACGACGAAGGCGATGCCCTGGAACAGCAGGCGGAAGAAGGTGGTGTAGTTGTCCACCTCCAGCAGCTCGCCGAAGGCGGCGTCGTCGTTGAGCCAGATGAGCGAGGTGCCGATGGCGGCCAGAGCGCCCGCCGCCCCCAGATAGCCCAGCCACTCCTTGCGCAGGCGGGGCAGGAACAGGTCGGCCAGCACCAGCATGGCCGCCCAGCCGGCCAGCACGTATTCGGGCGCCAGCAGCGACCAGTCCAGGCTCATTGCGATATCCCCGGCAGGTTCTTCACCGACGCCGAGATGCGCTCGATGAAGGGGAAGGGCCACATGCCCACCAGCACCAGGAAGAAGACCAGCACCGCCCCGCCGAACTGCTCACCGAGGCGCATCTCCTTCAGGGAGGCCCAGCGCTCGTTGAAGGGGCCGAAGTAGGCCCGCGCCAGCATGCGCAGGATGTAGGTGGCGGTGATGGCCGCCGCCAGGATCCCCAGGGCGCCCGCCCAGGGGTAGCCGGCCTTGAACACGCCGATGAAGATGAGCACCTCGGCCACGAACCCCGCCAGCCCCGGCAGCCCCAGGGAGGAGAGGCCGGCCGCTGCCCAGTAGGCGGCGTGCCTGGGCATCCGCTGGGCCAGCCCACCGAAGATGGTCATGTCGCGCACGTGGGCCTGGTCGTAGATGGCGCCCACGTTGGCGAACATGAGGGCCGTCATCACCCCGTGGGCGAACATCTGCAGCACCGCCCCGCTGATGCCTATCTCGTGCATGCTGGCCAGCCCCATGATGACGTAGCCCATGTGGCTGACGCTGGAGTAGCCCACCATGTATTTCAGGTCGGTCTGGGCCAGGGCGGAGACGGCCCCGTAAAGGGCTCCCGTCACCCCCAGGGTCATCATCACCGGTGCCCAGAACTGGGCCCCCTCGGGCATCAGCGCCATGCCCACCCGCAGGATGCCGAAGGCGCCCAGCTTCATCAGCACGCCGGCGTGCAGCATGCTCACCGCCGTGGGCGCCGCCACGTGCCCGTCGGGCGACCAGGTGTGGAAGGGCCACAGGCCCGCCAGCACCCCGAAGCCCAGCATGAAGAGGGGGAAGAAAATCTTCTGGAAGGTCTCGTCGTAGGCCACCGCCTGCAGGGCCGGCAGGTCGAAGGTGCCCAGCCCCGCCTCCACGAAGGTGGCGAAGATGCCGATGAAGATGAGCACGCTCCCCGCCACCAGGTAGAGCACCAGCTTCAGCGCCCCGTATTCCTTGGTGCGCACGAAGCGACCGAAGTCGGTGCTCGCCCCCCAGATGGCGATGAGGAAATACATGGGCAGCACCGCCACCTCATACCAGAAGAAGAACCAGAACAGGTCCAGGCTGGCGAAGACGCCGTAGACCCCCGACACCAGCAGAAAGAGCAGCAGGAAGTAGTCCTTGTTGCGGTATTCGATGTTCCAGGAGATGAACACGCCCGTGAAGATGACGATGCCCGTCAGCAGGATCAGCGGCGCCGTCATGCCGTCCACCGCCAGGTGGAAGCTGATTCCCCTCTCGCCCAGGAAGGCCGCGTGCCGCAGCCAGTCCAGCCGCAGCTCGTAGCGGTAGCCCCCGTCCTCGAACTGGTAGGCGATGAAGATGAGCAGCGACAGGGCGAAGAGGGCCGTCCCCGAAGCGAGGGCCAGGTAGCGCACCAGGTAGCGCCCCGAGACGGGCAGGGCCTCGGGCAGCGGCCCCAGTCTGGGCAGGGGCAGGTAGCGCACCTGCTCTTCGTGGCGGTAGGGGATGAGCATCAGCAGCAGGCAGGTGCCCACCGGTATGGCGATGGTGGCGAATACGGCCCACTCCATCCTTCTAGACCCTCACGGCCAGCAGCACGGCGGCGGCGATGAGGGCCCCGGCGGCGATGGCCAGGGCGTAGTTGGGCAGCCGCCCCGTCTGCAGGAACTTCAGCTCGAAGCCGGAGAAGACGGCCAGCCCCGCCGTCCCGTCCACCCCCGTGTCGTTGACCACCACCCGGTCGAACCAGGCGATGGCCCGCCCCAGGGCCAGCACGATGCGGTCCACCACCCACTGGTAGGCCTCGTCCACGTAATACTTGTGCCAGAGCACCTGGTAGAGGGGACGGAAGCGCTCGGCCAGCACCCTGGCCGGCCGCGCCTCGCCCCACCAGGCCCATCCCGCCACCGCCAGCCCCGCCAGCACCGCCACGATGGAGGCCACCGCTATGGCCGAGGGGAACTTCAGCTCCTCCGGCTCCTCGAAGAAGACGAACTTGCCGATGCTGCCGGGGAAGCCCAGCGCCTCGCCCACGCCATCGAAGGCCCAGAAGCCGGCCACCACCGAGATGGCCGCCAGCACCAGCACCGGCAGCAGCATGACCGGCGGCGCCTCGTGGGCGTGCTCGTAGGCGTGGTAGTCGCGGGGCTGGCCGGTGAAGGTGAGGATGTAGAGGCGCCCCATGTAAACGGCCGTCAGGAAGGCGCTGAAGGCCAGCAGCGCCGTCACCAGGGCGTTCTGGTGGGTGCTGACGCCGTGCAGGATGGCGTCCTTGGCCCAGAAGCCCGAGAAGGGGATCAGGGCGGCCATGGACAGCACCCCCACCCCGAAGGCGGCCGCCGTCTGGGGCATCTTGGCCGCCAGGCCGCCCAGTTGCGTCACCTCCTGTCGGTCGGTGGCGTGGATGACGTTGCCCGCCGCCATGAACAGCAGCGCCTTGAAGAAGCCGTGCACGAACAGGTAGAACATGGCCGCCGTCACGTCGCGGGAGCCCAGGGCCACCATCATCAGCCCCAGGCTGTTGAGGGTCGAGTAGGCCACGACCCGCTTGATGTCCGTCACCACCAGCCCCACCGTGGCCGAGAGGAGCACCGTGGCCAGCCCCAGGGAGGTCACCACGTCCAAGGCCACGGGGTCGGCCAGGTCGAACAGGGGCATGGTGCGGGCCACCAGGTAGACCCCGGCCACCACCATGGTGGCAGCGTGGATCAGGGCCGAGACGGGCGTGGGGCCCTCCATGGCGTCGGGCAGCCACACGTGCAGGGGGAACTGGGCCGACTTGCCCACCGCCCCGGCGAAGAGGAGCAGCACCGCCAGCGTCAGGTATTCGCGGCTGTAGCCCCCCGCCTCGGCGAACTCGAATATCTCGCGGATGTTGAACGTCCCCGCCTCCCGCCACAGCAGCACGATGCCGATGAGGAAGCCCACGTCGCCGATGCGGGTGGTGATGAAGGCCTTCTTGGCCGCCTCGGCCGCCGACCGCCGCTCGTGCCAGAAGCCGATGAGCAGGAAGGAGCAGAAGCCCACCCCCTCCCAGGCGGCATAGAGCAGCAGGAAGTTGTCGGCCAGCACCAGGGTGGCCATGGAGGCCACGAACAGGCTCATGGCGGCGAAGAACCAGCCGTAGCGGGGGTCGCCCTTCATGTAGCCGGTGGAGTAGATGAAGATGAGGGTGCCCACGAAGGTGACCACCGCCAGCATCACCGCCGCCAGCTGGTCGAACAGGAAGCCCAGGCTGACGTGGAAGGTGCCGAAGCGCAGCCAGTCTATGCCCGAGGCCACCCCCCGGAAGGGGCCCTCGTCCAGGGCGCCCAGCAGGTCGGCCAGCATCAGCGCGTAGAGCACGAAGCTGGCGGCCAGGGCGCCCACCGCCAGCCAGTCGCCCCGCCGCGGCAGGTAGGGGCCGAACAGCAGCAGCACGGCGAAGGCCGCGAAAGGCAGCGTCGGCAGCAGCCAGGCGTGCTCCATCCCTACCATCGCAGCGTGTCCACCTCGTCCACGTTGGCCGTGGCCCGGTTGCGGAACAGGCGCAGGATGATGGCCAGGGCCAGGCCCACCTCGGCGGCGGCCACGGTGATGACGAAGATGGCGAAGATGAGGCCCCGGAACTCCTGCGGCGCCAGATAGGCGGCGAAGGCCACGAAGTTGATGCTCACCGCCTGCAGCATCAGCTCCACCGACATGAGGATGAGGACGGCGCTGCGCCGGGCCAGCACGCCGTAGACCCCCAGGGCGAAGAGGATGGCCCCCAGCACCAGGAAGTGCTGGATGGGGATCATTCCTCCTCCTCCACCCGCGCCAGGATCACCGCCCCCACCAGGGCGACGATGAGCACCAGCGAGGCCACCTCGAAGGGCACCGACCAGTTGCGGAACAGGGAGCGGCCCAGCTCCCGCGCCGGCACCAGGTGGATCTGCTCGGTGGCGCCCAGGGCGGCCCAGTCGGTGCTGACGATGGCCGTCACCAGCAGGCCCAGGAGGGCGCTGGCCAGCAGCAAGGCCAGGGGCCGCTGGGGGCCGTCCACCGCCTGGGGCACGTCCCGCGCCCGCGTCAGCATGAGCACGAAGAGGACGAGAATGGTGACGGCGGCGCCGTAGATGAGCACCTGGACGATGGCCAGGAACTCGGCCGCCAGCAGCAGGAAGACGCCGGCCACTCCCAGCAGGGCGACGATGAGAAAGAGGGCGGCGTAGACGACATTGCGGGCCAGCACCACGCCCAGGCCGCCCAGGGCCGTCAGGGCCGCGACAACGTAGAAGATCCCCTCTTCCAGCGTCATCCGTTCGTTGCCCTGGGGCGCTTCACGCAGGTGCCGGGGGAAGCTTCCCCCGGCCCATCATAGCGCCCCGCACGCTAAGGCTCTAGCTCTCTTTCGCCTCCTGTGCCCCTTACTCCTCTTCGCCCCCCTTCGCCTCGCCCTCGGCCTTGGGCGTCCAGCCGCTGTGGGCCACCCCCATGGGCTCGCGGAAGGGGTCCTTGAGCTGGCCCGTCCTGGACGGGCGCAAGAGCGCCTCCAGGTCCATGATCAGGTCCTGGCGGTCGAAGCGCGACATCTCCACGCTGCGCCAGGTGTTGTCCATGACGATGGCGTCGAAGTTGCACACCTCCACGCAGATGTCGCAGCGCATGCAGCGGGCGTAGTCAATGTAGAAGGTGTCCACGATCTTCTTGCGCGGGCTCTTCCCCTCGGCGTATTTGGGGTTGTCCTTCATGGTCACCGTCATGCAGTCGGTGGGGCAGTAGCGGGCGCAGACCTGGCAGCCGGTGCAGAAGGGCTCGTCGTGCTCGAAGTCCCACAGCAGCACCGGGAAGCCGCGGGAGCGCTGGGGCAACTGCTTCTTCTCGGTGGGATACTGCACCGTCACCGGCTTCCTGGCGGCGATGCCGAGGGTGGCAGCGATGGTCTTCAGGATGCCCAGCATGTCAGACACTCACCTCTCTGGCGGCAGCGGCGGCCGGCACCCGTGCCGGCCGCGGCGCGGGGCGGCGCACCATACGGTAGGTCAGGTAGGCGGCGGCCGCGGCGCCCGCCCCCGACAGGAGCCCCAGCACCACGTCCGGCCAGTCGTAGACCAGCACCAGCCCGTTGGCGATGATCTGGTAGAAGGCCAGGGGCAGCAGCACCTGCCAGGAGTAGGCCATGAGCTGGTCTATGCGCAGGCGGGGCAGAATGGCCCGCGCCCAGAAGAAGAACAGGATGAACAGGGCGGTCTTGAGCACGATGAGGGGCACCTGCAGGGCCGGCCCCACCTGGTTGCCCAGGGGCCAGTTCCAGCCGCCCAGGAAGACCAGGGAGGCCAGCACCGACAGCAGCACCAGGTTGACGTATTCGGCCATCATGAACATGGCCCAGCGCATGCCCGAATACTCCACGAAGGGGCCCCCCACCACCTCCGACTCGGCCACCGGGATGTCGAAGGGCTGGCGGTAGAGTTCGGCCAGGGCGGCCACGGTGAAGATGAAGAAGGCCAGGGACTGCCAGACGATGTAGGGCACGCGGCCCTGGCCGTCCACGATCTGCACCAGGTCGAGGGTGCCGCGGCCGTCGGGGGTGTGGGCCACCATGGCCACCGCCACCGCCGCCATCACCAGCGGTATCTCGTAGCTGATGAGCTGGGCGGCGGAGCGCATCGCCCCCAGGATGGCATACTTGTTGTCCGAGCCCCAGCCGGCCATCACCAGGCCGACGATGGAGAGGGTGGAGACGGCCAGGATGAAGAACAGGCCCAGGGCCAGGTTGCGCACGAACAGGTCTTCGGTCAGGGGGAGGGTCACCAGCGCCACCACCGAGGGCACCACCACCACGTAGGGCGCCAGCTCGAAGGTCCAGCGGTCGGCCGAGTGGGGGCGCACGTCCTCCTTGGTCAGGAGCTTGATGGTGTCGGCCACCGCCTGCAGGGTGCCGTAGGGCCCCACCCGCATGGGCCCCAGGCGGTTCTGCACCCGCCCGATGACCTTCCGCTCCAGGTAGTTGAGGACGATGACGGCCACGGGGATGGCCAGGGCGATGACCAGCAACCGCAACAGCCCGTCCAGCCAGGGGTTGTCGCCGATCACCGGTCCACCTCGCAGAGGACGATGTCAATGGAGCCGAGGATGATGATGGCGTCGGCCACGTAGTGGCCCACCACCATCTCCCGCAGGGGCGACAGGTTGCAGAAGGAGGCGCCCCGCACCTTGTGGCGCCAGGGCTTGTCGCCGCCGCGGGAGACGATGTAGACGCCGTATTCGCCCCGGGGCGACTCGGTGCGGGCGTAGACCTCGCCGGGGGGAGGGCGCAGCACCCGCTTCAGCCCCGCGGCCATGATGGGGCCGTTCCTGGGCATCTGGCGCAGGGCCTGCTCGACGATGCGCAGCGACTGGCGCATCTCCTCCATGCGCACCAGGTAGCGGTCGTAGACGTCGCCCTGGGTGCCCACGGGTATCTCGAAGTCGAAGCGGTCGTAGATGGAGTAGGGCTCGGCGCGGCGCAGGTCGTGGCGGACGCCGCAGGCGCGCAGCATGGGCCCCGACAGGCCCCAGTTGATGGCCTGCTCGGGGGTCACCGGCGACAGGCCCCGGCAGCGGGCCAGGAAGACCTCGTTGTCGGTCATGAGGGCGTCCAGGTCGTCAATGCCCCGGCGCACGTGGTCTATGACGTAGCGGCAGTGCTCCGCGAAGTCGTCGGGCAGATCCCAGGCCACCCCGCCCGGGCGGAAGTAGTTATACATCAGGCGCTCGCCGGTGACCGCCTCGAAGAAGTCCTGGATGACCTCCCGCTCGCGGAAGGCATACATGAAGGGGGTGCCGAAGAAGCCCACGTCGGTGCCGAAGGCGCCCACCCACATCATGTGGCTGGCCACCCGGTTCAGCTCCCCCAGGATGACGCGGATGTATTCGGCCCGCTCGGGCACCTCCAGCCCCATCAGCTTCTCCACGGCCAGGCAGAAGGTCCACTCGGTGTTGAACTGGGCCAGGTAGTCGGTGCGGTCGTGGTAGCCGATGGCCTGGCGGTAGTCGCAGTTCTCGGGCAGCTTCTCGTTGCCCCGGTGCATGTAGCCGATGACCGGGTCGCAGTCCTCCACCAGCTCGCCGTTGACCGTCAGCACCATGCGGAAGACGCCGTGGGTGGCGGGGTGCTGCGGCCCCACGTTGATGTAGAGGTCAATGGTTTCCAGTTCGTGTCGGTGCTCGGGGGCGGGCGCGGCCACGGCCTAGCCTCCTTCCCCTTCCTGCTCCAGGCGGTGCAGCGCCTCCTGGACGTATCTGCGCTCTTCCTCGCCCGTGAGGCCCTTGGCGCGCGCTTCCTCGCGCGCCTTCTTGATGACCTCGGCCTTCTTCTGGGCCAGGGCGATGCGGGCGGCCCTCTCGGCGGGGGTGAGGGGGGCCTTGCCTTGGGCGGCGGGCCGCTGGGGCGGGGGCGCCGGCGCGGCGGCGGCCATCTCCTCCTCGAAGCGCCTCACCGCCTCCTGCACATACTTCCGCTCTTCCTCGCCCGAGAGGCCCTGGGCCCGCGCCTCCTCTCGCGCCTTCTTGATGACCTCGGCCTTCTTCTGGGCCAGGGCCACCTTCTGGGCGCGCTCGTCGGCGGGGGAG
>FWWL01005341.1_pt1 | contig 20159 bp, 10 predicted proteins | sample 2228331 | NCBI WGS metagenome assembly FWWL01 (sample SAMEA103939775, study PRJEB20133) | metagenome | reverse complement strand
TAACTCGGCTTCGCCGTGCTGGCCGTCTCGGTAAATGGGCCCCACAGCATGGATAACATACTTGGCGGGTAGGCGACCCGCCCCCGAAATCACGGCAGAACCTGTGGGGCAACCCTGGGGATACTTGGCGCGTGTCTCGGCCATAATCTCGGGTCCCCCGCGGCGATGAATGGCACCATCCACACCCCCGCCACCGGCCAAGCGACTGTTGGCGGCATTGACAATCGCATCGACCTGCTGCTCCGTGATGTCCCCCTGAACAAGCTCGACCACGCACGCACCGACGGAGACACTTGCCGGCATATCTCTATCTCCCTGCAATGACTAATCGGTGAATCCCTTTTGAGACCTCACAACCCGTGCGAAACGAATTGTCGTGAAAGCGTCAATGGCAGACATCCAAGAAAGGGCAACTCGTGCGGAGTCAGCTGAATCGGCCTAAGAATCCTCTTTATCACAACCTTATTGTGTGAACCGAGGAAAACCTTTTCAACACGTCATCCCTAAGTCTCCTTCGTGGGGCTTGTCATGGAAGGCCACGCACCGTCGTGGCCGCGAAGCATAATGGGTCATCAACCGACAGTTCAGCGGACGTGAGGGCGTTCGTACCTCCAAATCTGGTAGAAAACCCCACACCTTACCGACAACGGGACAACCGCGGGGAACCCCTACCAATCGATAACGCTCATCCTGGGAGGCCACTTCCCGTCGTGCCCGTGTCAGACGACATGGAACGGCGGAGATTCCAGAACACCCGAATATCGCTCGACGCTCGGGCTGTTGCTATGATAAATAGCATTGCGGGCTCGGCTTATTGCAATCGAGTGAGCCGGTCTGTCGTGAAGTCCGATACGCGTCTTCCCTGTCGTGCGTTTTTCAGGAAAGGAGTTAGCATCATGAGACGTCGCGAGTTTCTGGCTGCAGTGGGTGCCGGTGTTGCCCTTTCGACCTTCCCCTTGAGGTGGACCCACGGGGCGCTCAGTGCACCGAAGAAAATCCTTTATTTCACGCGGTCGGCAGGTTTTCAACATTCCGTAGTCGCCCGCAAAGGTGGCGAGTTAGCCTTCTCTGAAAAAATCCTCGTGCAATGGGGCAAAGAAGTGAACGTCGAAGTCGTCTGTAGCAAAGATGGCCGTGTGTTCGACGGCGATTTGGATCAGTTTGACGCTTTTGCCTTCTACGCCACAGGCGACTGGACCAAGCCGGTTGATCGTCCTAACGAGCCGCCCGCAACGGAGGCCGGGGTGAAGCGGCTATTAGAAGCGATCGCGGCCGGCAAGGGTGTCATTGGATTCCACGCTGCCAATGATGCCTTCCACAGCCGCGGCAACGAGATTTCTCCGTTTGTCAAAATGATTGGCGGTGAATTCGCTTCTCACGGCCGCCAGCAGGAGGCCACCATGAAGGTTGTCTCACCGAAGTTTCCCGGTTGCGAAAAACTTGGGGAGTCCTTCCGTATGTTGGAAGAATGGTACGCGATGAAGAATCTAGCGGATGACCTCCACGTGATCCTGGTTCAGGAGACCGAAGGCATGCAGGATGCCTGCTATCAGCGGCCACCGTATCCTGCCACCTGGGCCAGAATGCACGGCAAAGGACGGGTCTTCTATACCTCCCTGGGACACCGCGAAGATGTCTGGGAAAGCTCTATCATGAAGCAAATCAGTTTGGGCGGCTTGGCCTGGGTGCTGGGCGAAGTGGATTTCGACCCCGTTCCCAACATTAAGGAAGTCACACCCGGAGCAAATCAGCTTCCCAAGTAATCTCAATCCGTAAGAAGAATTCGCACGTGTAAATCGGAGCAGGGGGGCGGTTGATCCGTCCCCTTGTTCCGCACGCAGTTATGGTGTCTTCAGATCGGAATTGTGAGGTGGAGTCAAGGTTGTGAGGCTTGTAGCACTTTCCCGACGACAATTTAGCCGGATATTGGCCGGTGCCGCCGGCTGTGCGCTTTCCGCCAGCGGGCCCCTCCAGGCTCAGCCGCTTTCTGAGGCGACCTCGCCTCACCAGACATTCCGCTTTTGTCTTAATACGGCCACCATCCGGGCCCAACGTTTGCCGTTACCCGACGAGATCGACCTGACTGCCAAGGTGGGCTACCACGGTATCGAACCATGGACCCGCGAGATTGAGGAATACATTTCCTCGGGTGGGAAACTCGCCGATCTCCGCAAGAGACTCGAAGATCGCGGGTTAAGTGTGGAAAGCGCCATCGGTTTTCCCACCTGGATGGTCGATGATGACGCCCAACGGGCCAAGGGCTTTGAACAAATGAAGCGCGAGATGGATTGGATTGCCCAACTAGGGGGAACACGGATTGCAGCACCACCAGCAGGGGCTTATAACTCACCCCCCATCGATCTCCGCCGCGTGGCTGAACGTTATGCCCAATTGCTCGATTTAGGCCAATCCATGGGCGTTGTTCCCCAACTGGAGATCTGGGGTGCATCGGCCAACTTGAGTCGCTTGAGCGAGGCGGCCTTCGTGTTGGTGGAATGCGGTCACCCCAACGCGTGCGCCCTTTTCGATGTATTTCACATCTACCGAGGCGGATCGCCTGTGACCGGGCTACAGGTCTTCAACGGTCGGAGTCTTCATGTCTTCCACATGAACGATTATCCCGCCGAGCCGCCGCGGGAGAAGATTCGCGACTCCGATCGTGTCTTTCCCGGTGACGGTGTGGCCCCTCTGACGACAATTCTGCGAACCCTGGCCGAGATCGGCTTTCGAGGTGCACTTTCCTTGGAGCTTTTCAACCCCGAATACGCCAAAATGCCGGCCGAGGAGGTCGCGCAAACCGGCCTTGCGAAGATGAAAAACGCCGTACTCGCGGCGTTTCAGGCGGAAAGTCGCTGAGCAATCGCTTCGAGCCGCAAAGAAAGGTCACCCTGGGGGCAACTAATACCCAGCCAGGGTGACCTATTCCGCCGCGTGGGTTTGAGAGCGATCAGATCAGGTTTTGAATCCCGCCACAAGTTGGCGGAGGGCGTCGGCCTGGGCTCCCAATTCCTCACTGCTTGACGCCATCTCTTCGCTTCCTGCTGCCGACTGCTCGGCAACCTGGGCAATGCCCTGAACCGCAGTCCGGACCTCCTGAGCCGCGGCAGCCTGTTCCGTCGTCTTTTCGGCAATCGCCGTGACTTTGGCGGCCGTCTCTTTGATATGTTCTAGAATCTCGCGGAGTGATTCTCCGAGAGTGTCGCTCATCTGTGCACCCTCTTCGACCAGTCGCGTCGATTCACGAATCAGTTGGGCGATTTCCTGCGCGGCACGATTTGAGCGTTCAGCCAGCTTGCGGACCTCATCGGCCACCACGGCAAAGCCCATTCCGTGTTCGCCAGCGCGGGCTGCTTCAATCGCGGCGTTGAGGGCCAGCAGATTGGTCTGTCCGGCAATCTCGGAAATTACCTGAATGATGTCGCCGATACGTTTTGAGCTTTCGCGAATGGCGTTCATGGCGGAGATTGACTTCTCGACCGCCGCACCACCATGCTCGGCCGACTGGCTACTTCGGCGGGCAAGCTGATCGGCCTCGCTCGCCAACTGACGAATCGAATCCACTGATCTGACCAGTTCCTCGATCGAAGCCGTCATTTGCTCGACGCTGGCCGCCTGCGTCTGTGCCCCCTGGGCTACCGTTTGCGAGCTTTCCGCAACGACGCGGGCACCTTCCGTAAACTGATCGGCGCTCACGACGACCTGGTGGATCATCTCCTGAAGCTTTCCGATAAAGATGTTGAACCATTTGGCCATCTCGGAAATCTCGTCGTTACCCGTGGCAGGCAGACGTTTCGTCAAATCCCCTTCACCTTCGGCGATGTCTTTCAACATATCCACGGCTTGATAAATACCACGAAGGCTCCGCCGGGTGGCATAGTACGTGAAAGCACAACACCCAAGGACGACAACGGCCGCGCCCACAAGCGTCCACCACAGCATGCTGTCGAGGGCGTCGTTAACTCTTCCGAGGGCGTCCTGGAAATCATCCTCGTAAGCCCCGGCACCGATGACCCAGTCCCACGGCTCAAAGTAAGTCACTGCGGCGACCTTCCAACGGGCTGTCTTGTCGTCGGCGTTTTTCCACGGGTAGCGTTCAAATGCACACTCACCCGGCTTCAGTTTGAGGGCCTTGTCGATGATGGACTGGATGAAATAGTGACCGTCGGCATCCTTGGCCTCCCAGATGCATTCTCCATCGCGTTTTCCGCCCTGCGAAATGATGTATGTGCCACGCTTTTCACCCGTGCCCTGCAAGACATATACGTAACCCGTCTTGCCGACCGTAATATCCATGATGCCCTGTCGCAGTTCGGGTACGTCATCTCGACGAATCCCCACGTAAAGGCAACCGATCACCTCTTTCTTCTCGTTGAAGATCGGTTCGTACTTTGTGATGTACCAGTCATTGACCACAACCGCCTTGCCTACGTACGCCTGGCCCTTGAGAACCGTGCTGACCACGGGGTTTGGCGTACCGTCGGGATTGGTCGCCGGAATATAGGTTCCCATGGCGCGACCGCCGTCCGTACCCGGGACGTTCGTGCAGACGCGGAGCATATCGCCCTGGCTATTCATTCTTTGAAAGACGGTGCAGGTGAGGCCTGTCAGCTTTCCCACTTCGTCCACAAGTGGTGCCTTTCCGTTCACATCCTTGACCTGACCTAGCCACGTGTCACCCAAGTACATTTTTCCCAGCTCAACATTTTGTAACTGTCCGGTGAACTGGTTCTTGGCCTGCCAGGTGACCTTTTCCTCTTTAATCACAAAGTCTCCGTAGCGGGCAGCCGTCGCCTTCGCCGCTTCCATGCCGTGGTCAAGCCTCCTAAGTAACGCCTTGTGGTAAACTTCCAGTGTTCCCCTCACATTGAGGGCGATGTGGCGGCAGGAGTCCTTCCCAAGTGCGTCGATCTCCGCTCGCACCTGCTCTCCCAATCTTGACTTGTTGATCGCCACCAACCCGATCGTCACGGTAGCCGTTAGCAAGACACCAATGACGGAAAGCCCTACAACTTTTGTTTGTAGTTTCATGCTCTCTGTGCCTCCTCAAAAAACACATAAGCTGTCATCTGACCGCATACCTCATTTCCTCGTTTTCTACCCACTTACCAACTAATCGTTCGAACACTAACCAATTCACAGGACTGACACATTTCGGCCACCCCGTTCTCGGGAAATCAGAACGCCCGTTTCCCTGCGAAAGCATAGCGTGTGGACAGTCCAATACGGTCTTAGAATTGTGAAAATTCCGCGAGAAATGCTCGCCGGCAATACCGAAAGGTTTGGATTTACCGAAAAGCTCGGGCGGTCCCCCCCAGATTCCCCTTTATGTGATAGCTTTCCCAGTTTCGCTCACCGTTATTAGTGTTTCGGTACGATAATTCGAATAAGGGACCGTGTTGGCCATTAAGGTCATTTTGGCCTCCGAGGGCCTTTCATTTGTCACGCAAGAACGGTCCGCATGATCCCGACAACTACACGCAGAAGGCCAACGACAAGCTGCTGCTCTTGGGAAAAACAGGTAATTCATTCCACGAGACTGGGCCAACGACTCCAATAAAATTGAGCAAACTTCATAACAGTTGACCCCCTTATGCCGGGTGACATCCGAAAAGCCGCAATCCTCCTGATGAGCCTCCCGCGAGAGCAGGCGGCCCAGGTCTTGGCACGGCTCGACCCAAAGCAGGTCGAGGCGGTCACCATTGAAATCGCCCGGTTGGGAACGGTAACCCCGGATGAGCAGGAGCAGGCCCTCAAAGAGTTTTCCCAAGCGAACCCCGCAGGCTTGACCGGGGGAAAAGGTGGCTTGGAGGTCGCCAAAGAACTTATTGAACAGGCCCTTGGCAAAGCCGCCAATGCGACTTTAGAGACGATTAAGCAGTCAATCGAGGCCCTTCCTTTTGCGTTTTTGCAAAAAGTTGATAGTCAAAACCTCATCACCTTTTTGATCGACGAACACCCGCAAACCATCGCCCTGGTGCTTTCTCACCTCAATCCCAGCCAGGCTGCGGAGATCATTCGGGGTCTCCCCCCCGAGCGTCAGGTCGCCGTGGTCAAACGTATCGCGATGATGGGTCAGACAAGCCCTGATATCATCCACGAAGTGGAAAAGGGACTGGAGTCCCGCATGGCCAGTGTGATGAGCCAACGGTTTGAAAACGCCGGTGGTGTCCCCGCCGTGGCCGAAATCCTCAACGTCATCGACCGGGCAACCGAACGGCATATTCTCGAGACCCTCGCCCAGGACGACCCCGACCTGGTCAACGAGATTCGCCGATTAATGTTCGTGTTTGAGGATATCACCAAGCTCAGCGATCGGGACATCCAGACCGTGCTCAAACACGTGGATAACTCTCAGTGGGCCATGGCCCTTAAAGGCGCAAGCGAAGAACTTAAGGAGAAGATTCTCAAGAATATGTCGAGCCGGGCAGCAACCCTCCTTAAGGAGGAAATGGAGTACCTCGGTCCGGTCCGTGCGTCAAATGTGGAACAAGTCCAACAACAGATCGTGGACATTATTCGTCGCCTGGAGGACGCCGGCGAGATTACCGTAAGCCTCAACCAGGAGGAAGAGCGGCTCATCACCTGATCGTTCCCTACCTGTCTCGGCTCTCTGCGATAATCCAAAACTGTGCTCCCTGTGGGCTGGAGTTTACCCAGTTTTTTGTGGTTTGAGATAGCCAGAACAGTGTCGAACCCTCCGATGGGTAATGAGACAACATCAAAATTGGAGGGACGGGCGCCGTCACTTCCGCCGACGTGCCGGTGGATGATCCATTGTGATTCGCGGCCACGACAGCGCGTGGCCCTCCAGGGCAGACTACGGGTCTTGTGTCACCAGACGTATATTTGCACTTGGTTGCCTTGCTCTGGCGAAACGTTGGAAGCGTGCCCGATAGCTGCAAAGAAGTGGGTAAACTCCAACCTGTGGGGCCTTCTTCTTGCGAAGTCTTTATCATAATCATAAGGGATTGTTGCCCCTTTTTGTGATGATGTGTCTAAGCTAATTTTCGCGTTGCCTCGATGAGTCAAGACTTAACCCCCATGATGCGACAGTACATGGAAGCGAAGCGGGCGTGTCCCGATGCGCTTCTGCTCTTTCGCATGGGTGACTTTTACGAGCTGTTCTACGAAGACGCAAAGATTGCCGCCCAAACGCTTAACCTTACGCTCACCAGCCGGGATAAAAGCGACAACGCCGCGCCCATGGCGGGATTTCCGCATCACCAACTGGATTCCTACCTTGCCAAATTGCTGGCGGCGGGATTTCGCGTCGCCGTTTGTGATCAAGTTGAAGACCCAAAGACGGCCAAAGGTCTGGTCCGGCGGGAGATCACACGGATTGTTACGGCGGGAACCATCACCGAAGAAGGACTGCTCGACCCTAAGGAACCGAACTATCTCGCGGCCGTTGTCCCGCAAGACCCGGCAGGTATTGCTTGGATTGACCTTTCCACCGGGCGGTTCTATGCTGGGGTCTTCCCTGCCGGTCGGCTCATTGATGAATTGGTTCGTCTGCGACCCGCCGAAGTCCTTTGGCCAGAGGATGCGACGCAGATTGTGCCTACCATTGACGGCATGGTTGTGACAAAACGGCCCGCCTGGGCCTTTGCCCCTGCACACACCCAACCTATCTTGCAGCGGCATTTCAAGGGACAGGCCCTCGAAGGCTTTGGCTTTGAGTCCCAAGATAACGACCTGCCCGCCCTTTGTGCCGCCGGGGCCATCTTGGATTATCTCAATGAAACGCAGCGGACCGCCCTGCCGCACATCGAACGGTTGCTCCGCTATCGGGTCGGCGACTTTATGGAGATTGATGAATCGACCTGGCGGAGCCTGGAGATCACCCGTACGATCCGAGACGCCCGGCGGGAAGGGTCTCTCCTCTGGGTCATCGATCGCACAATCACAGGGATGGGCGGTAGGCTTTTGATCGACTGGTTAACCAATCCCCTTCTCGATCAGAAGGCCATCGTCAAACGGCAAGACGCCGTGGCCGAGTTTCTCAACCGGCCGGAGATTTGTAGCAAGGTCCGCGAGGCCCTGGCGAGGGTATTCGATTTGGAACGGCTGCTGGGCCGCGTGACAACAGGTCGTTGCACCCCCAGAGACTTAGCCAGCGTTGCGAGGACCTTGCGACAGATTCCCGCCCTCAAAGAGACGTTGTCGCAGTGCTACGGTCAACGCCTGGCCGAAATCGCCCAGTTACTTAATCCCTGCTCGGAGCTCGAAGCAAAGCTGTCGGCCGCACTCGTGGAACAGTGTCCGCTCTCGGCAACGGAGGGGGGATTCATTCGGGAGGGATACCACGCAGAACTGGACGAGCTAAGACGTCTGGCCCAGGGCGGAAAACAATGGATCGCCGCTTACCAGGCCAAAGAAATTCAACGGACGGGGATCCCCTCGCTTAAGGTGGGATACAACAAGGTCTTTGGCTATTACATTGAGGTCACCAATACCCACCGAGATAAGGTCCCGGCCGACTATTTTCGCAAGCAAACGCTCAAGAACGCCGAGCGTTACATCACGCCGGAACTGAAGGAGTACGAAGAGAAGGTCCTCTCTGCCGACGAGCGGGCCAAGCAACTTGAGTATCAAATCTTCGAATTGCGAGAGTTCTTGCTGCAATTTCGGACTGCCCTCCAACAAGATGCCGTGCTGCTGGCCGAACTGGACGTCTTGGCGGGTTGGGCCGAGCTTGCCCGAGAACGGAATTATTGCCGACCCGAGCTGTGCGAAGAACCCATTTTGGAGATCATCGAGGGGCGGCATCCGGTCTTGGACATCACCCAACCGGAGGGGACTTTTGTCCCCAATGATGTCCGCTGCGGTCCCGAGGGTTTTATCATTCTGATCACCGGGCCAAACATGGCCGGAAAAAGCACTTATATCCGCCAAACGGCGCTCATAGCCCTTCTTGCCCAGATTGGCTGTTTTGTACCGGCGAAAAACGCACGTATCGGGGTTGTTGATCGCCTTTTTGCACGGGTGGGCGCGAGCGATGAACTTGCGCGGGGTCGTAGCACCTTTATGGTGGAAATGATTGAGACGGCCCGGATTCTCAACTCGGCCACCAAGCGGAGTCTCGTGATCCTGGATGAGATCGGCCGTGGGACGAGCACCTACGACGGGATGTCGCTGGCCTGGGCCATTGTTGAGTATCTCCACAATCGCATTGGATGTCGGACCCTCTTCGCCACGCACTATCACGAACTCACGGAACTGGCTGAGGTTTTGCCCGGGGTCAAGAACTTCAACGTGGCGGTCCGGGAGTGGCAGGACCAGGTGATCTTCTTGCACACCATTGTGCCAGGAGCGGCAGACAAAAGTTATGGCATCCACGTGGCCCAACTGGCGGGTGTCCCCCGAGTGGTCATTGAACGGGCAAGGCAGATCCTAGAAAACTTGGAAACAAAACACCTGGAAGGGCCCAATCCATTTCGGCAGCTGACCTCCCCATCACCCGGTGGAGAGGGGCGGCCTATCCAACTGACGCTTTTTGAGCCAATCGATCATCCCCTGGTGGAGGAGATTCGTGAGCTCGATTTGACGAGGATCACGCCCCTGGAGGCCTTCGAAAAACTACGAAAGTGGCAGGAACAATTGGCATCGCGACGTCCCAAACGCCGGGGGTGGCGATCCACTTAACCTTGGCCTTGTCATTTCCATCTTGTCCATTTTGCGCATTCAACCCCCCACCTTTTTTCGTTAAGTCTTAATGACTTCATAAACGTCGGCTAGCGTACCGAAAATCCCGGCTAACCGGCAAAGTCACCCTCAATTACCTGAGAAGATTTGTCGATTGTACACGGGCAATAACGGTGGTGTTGCGTCTGTTGTTTTGGTGAACTGTTGAGGATGGATAAAACTTTTGGGGATCAAGCATGCACGCCACGTTGAAAGGCCGGGGTCCTGCCAAGCTGGCATGGAACGAATTGGTTCGTGTTGTGGGACTCAGCATCACCTGGACAACCCTCATTGCGATCGCTATGGCGGCCGACGATCGCACATTTAAGGCATTCAATCTGCAGCACGCGTCCCCAGGGCAGATCGAGTCAGTTTTACGCACTTTGGTGTCGCCTGGCACAGAGATTGTTCAGGACACGGCAGGACGCCGCATTCTCGTTTCTGGGACGGACGCCGATCTTCAAATCACAGCCAGCATTGTGGCGGCACTGGACAAACCCCAAGAGACTTCGCCCCAGCCGAATACGGCAAAACCGGCCGTTTCTCAGATCAAGAGTTATCCTGTCTCGCGTGACCGTTTGCAGTCGATGGTAGCGACCCTCCAGTCACACTTCGCCAACCGGTCGGATGTTCGGATAACCGCCGATGAGCGAACTGGGCAGCTTCTTGTGTTGGGACCTCAAGACGTTCAGGAATCCGTGGCCGGTTTGTTGGCACAGAGGGCCACCCCAGGCCCAACGGGTAGCTCTTTGCAAATTCGGACACCCGCGGCAAGTTCGAGTCAATCTGCAAATCTAGCCGTGGCAACAGCCCAACAATCAGTTGCCACGCCGAATTCCACCGGACCAACTTTCCTGGTGCAAACGGCTTCTGCCACATCGGAGATTAATCGCAGCACATCCCAAGCCGGTGGTTCGCTCACAGTTGAAGACGTGCCACTTTGGAACCTCACGGCAACCCAGATCGAAGCAGCGTTGCAGTCGATGTTGGGCTCGGCCCTCGAACCGATCAACGTGGTCCCCCAAGCCGCTCGAGCCGAGTACCAAATGGCACTTCACACCGGGGAAAAACTGACCCTAACGGTGGATCGGACGAACCACCGTATTCGGGTGACCGGCCCCATGTGGTCACTCATGCCGGCCCGCCAATTGATTCAGGCCCTGGACAGCCCCACCTCAGGCACAGGACAAACCGTGAGGCTCATCCCTCTTGCCAACGCTCGATCGAGCACCATCCATCAGGCAGCCCAGGCCATTCAGGCAGCTAATAGTACCCAGCGGGAAGCCGAAAACCGTTTGCCCCAGAATCTCCTGGTCAGCCAGGTCGAGCCAAATCAGCCGCCAATGCCACAACAGCCAACCGCGCCCATGCAAGAACAGCCCCAAGGCCAGCAGCCACCTGCCCCGCAACCGGCCGTCACCCAGCCACCTGCCCCGCAACCCCCATCATCGGAGCCCCCCACCGCCGGCGAGGCTGCGCCCCCGGGTGCCACACCCGAGGAAGGTGGTGGACTTGTGGGACCAGTCCAGATCGAGTTTCTCGAGGGTCTCGACGTCCTCGTGGTTCGCGGTAATCGGCGGGATGTCGAGCGGGTCATGCAGATTATCCGCCAGATCGAAGAAATCAGTGTCGAAACCGAGCCCGAGATTCGTGTGGCCATGCTACGTCACGTCGATTGTGAAGACCTCCTCACAATCATCACCCAGGTCTATCAAAGCGTTTACGCGGCACGGCGGGGCAGCATTACGATGATTGCCCTCGTTAAACCCAATGCCATCTTGCTTGTTGGTCGTCAAGAAGCCGTAAACACCGTTCTCGAGCTAATCGCCAAGCTTGACCGTCCCGTGGCCCCGGAAAGCGAATTCAAAGTTTTCCCATTGCGCCACGCGTCGGCAACTACGATCGAACAGCGCTTGACAACCTTTTATGCTGACCGCGGCGGATTGGGGACAAAGATTTTGATCACATCAGATTTTCGCTCGAATTCCGTCATCGTGAAGGCATCCCCGCGTGACATGCTCGAGATCGAGCAGTTGATCGCCAAGCTCGATACGCCCACGGCCGAGGCGGTCAATGAGATCAAAGTCTTTACGTTGAAGAACTCCCTGGCCAGCGAATTGGCTCCCATCCTCCAGCAAGCCATTTCGGCTCAGGCAGCCGGTGCCCTCCGCCAAACGGCCACGGGTCAGTTAACCGTCCAGGCGGGTACCCAGGCCCAGCAGGAGATCCGTTCGACCCGGTTGCGCTTTGTCACCGTTGACACCGAAGGCAAACGGTTACTCGAATCGGGGATCATGACCGACGTGCGGATCACCGCCGACACTCGGGCCAACGCCCTTGTAGTATCCGCCCCGGCGGACAGCATGCCGCTAATCGAAGCCCTGATCGCAGAACTCGACCGATTGCCTTCCGCCGAGGCACAAATCAAGGTCTTCACAATCGTCAATAGCGATGCCCAGTCGTTGGCAGACATGCTCCAAACGCTCTTTGGACAGGTCGTCACGACCGGAGCCGGCGCCACTGCCCAGCCCGCCTATCGCACAGGGGCCCAAGAGGGAGAAAGCTCTTTGATTCCTCTCCGATTCGCCGTTGACGTCCGCACGAACAGCATCATCGCCAGCGGTTCTGCCGGTGATTTGGCGGTGGTCGAGGCCATCCTTCTTCGCCTGGATGAATCAGAAGTGATTAAGCGAAAGACGCAAGTCTTCCGGCTGAAAAATGCCCCGGCAAACGACGTGGCAAACGCCATCAACTCTTACTTGACGAACGAACGGCAGGTCCGCCAACTGAACGTCAACGTCTTCAGCACCTTTGAATTTCTCAGCAAGGAAGTGGTCATTGTGCCGGAAACGGTGAGCAACAGCCTCATCGTCAGTGCCACCCCCGAGTACTTCGACCAGATCGTGGAAATCATCACGCAACTTGACGAGCGTCCACCCATGGTCTTGATCCAGGTCCTCATCGCCGAGGTCCAACTCAGTGATACGGATGAATTCGGGATCGAACTTGGTATCCAGGACCCGATCCTCTTCGATCGGAGTGTGGCAGGAGTCCCCGGCTTCCTGTTCAATAGTACAGGCTCGTTGGGAAATAACACCTCCGCACCGGGTTCCGATATTGTGGGTGCACAAGCGATCTCCAATTTCGGTGTGGGACGCGGCAATTCCACGCTCGGCTTCGGCGGAATGGTCTTGTCGGCCTCCAGCGACGCGGTTAGTGTCCTGATCCGGGCATTGCGGCAAAAGCGACGTCTCGATGTGCTCAGCCGCCCGCAGGTTATGGCCCTTGATAACCAAGCGGCATACATTCAAGTGGGTCAACAAGTACCCACAGTGACCGGAACATCCGTAACTCAGTACGCTCAAGTCAACAGTGTGAGCTACACCAACACGGGGTTGATTCTACTGGTTCGCCCGCGGATTAGCCCAGATGGTCAGGTCGTCATGGAAATCAACGCCGAAAAATCGGATGTCGGTCCCGAATCAGAAGGCATTCCGATCTCCATTTCCGCGGCGGGTCAGATCATCCGGTCGCCACGGATCAACACCACCCGAGCACAGACAACCATCAGCGCGGGAGACGGTCAAACCGTTATCCTCGGTGGCTTGATCACCAAGAGCCGCTCAATGACCAACCGGCGAATCCCTGGCCTGAGTGACATTCCAATCCTCCGCCACCTATTCCGATACGACATGGACGATGCGAGTCGAACGGAGTTACTTATCTTCCTCACGCCACATGTGGTTCGAACGGACGAGGACGTCGAACGGGCACGGCAGATCGAAGCGGCACGAATGCACTGGTGCCTGGCCGACGTCGTGGCGTTGCATGAAGACTTGGCACCGTCAGCCGCGCCTCAGTCACCCACTCCGGCTGTTCCAACCAGACCAGGGCCCCAGGGAGGCCAGCCCCCCCAGGAAGCGATACCGACGCCCGCGCCGGTCCTCCCAAACATGGAGGGGCAATCCTCGCAGCCTCGAACGATGCCCGACAATGCGAACGTGAATGCCGTTCAACAACCGGTGTTCTTTGACACTCCCATGGAAAGCCCCGTCGATGGCAAGTGGCAACCCGATATTGGGACATCAAGCATTTCAGATCAGCCAGGGCGGGATAACGCGGTCAGGATCGACGAGAATAGTCAAATCGCCTGGCCCACACCCGCCTATCCTCCTTCTGGAACACGGCGCTAAGTCAGGGTCAACAAAGGAACGAAGATTCGGAGGCGAGATACATCCGTGAGGAGCCTTACCATGCGTCGTCCCAGCAGGAAACCCACCACAATCTTGCGTCAGTTGCCGTGTCATCCATACGCTGTGGGCATGTTACTCTTGAGCGGACTGGCATTTACCACAGTCGGGTGTGCGAAGTTCGACTTGCGAAGGAATATCCCCTGGGAAGAGACGTCCGACAAACCCGTCCGTTCCGTGGTGGCCTTTTGGACGGAAGCCGTCATTGAGCGGACATCCGGCCCTCCGTACCGTGGCTTCGGGGGTCGCTTGCTTTTTTACCCTGCGGACATGAGTCATCCGGTCAAGGTCCAAGGGACGGTCGTTGTCTATGCCTTCGATGAAGACCTTCCCCCGCCGGAAAACCTAAAACCAGTACGAAAGTTCGTTTTCACCAATGAACAACTCCAACAGGTCTATTCCGAGTCGAAACTCGGACCCTCTTACAATCTGCTTATCCCGTGGGAAGAGTTCTCGCCCAAGTCACGCCGCGTCAGCCTAATCGTCCGCTACATCCCGGAAAATGGCCCGTCGGTCGTCAGTGAGCAGGTCAAGGTGTTCCTGCCCGGGTTGGATGAGTCGATGTTAGCAGGCAATCCCGGCACGCCAAGCGCCCGGCAACCGTCGCCCAACCCCAGCTCGACACAATCCAGCCTGGACGCCCTACAGGGGACGCAACCATTGGTCACACAGTGGCCCGTAAATCCCACAAGCTATCACCAGCCCGTAGAACAGGCCCAGACCGAAAGCAGGATGCAAGACAAGCAAGCATTCTCATCCTCCGGAGCGACGACCGCCGAAAGGAAACGTCGCATGGAGACGCTGACCTTGAACATATCCCCGCGGTTAGGAAGCGTAGCACCGTCCCGCGTTGGCCCTGCGGAGAGCTCCTCGTCAGCCGACAGGAATCATGAAGAGGCTCAGCTCCTACAGACCCATACAGCCGGGCAAACGTCATCAAATACACCGGGAACTTCGGTCTCTCCACAAACGGGAAGCCCGACAGACACGTCCTCTCTGAACACTCAGCCGCCCGAGCAGACGCACCTGACAAGTTTCTCCGCCAAAATCCCCCGCAGCCCTGGCGAACTTATTGCGGATTTGCACCGGCAACCACCAGCTCGTTTTGCACCTTATCGACCCCTGGTTCCAGAAGGAGGAGTCTCTCAAGGACCAGTCGATCGTTCGCCGTTGGCACCGTCCCCTTGAGAATGGCCGTCCGACCATCGAGGTCAACCTGAACATTCGCCGCCTGGGGCGCCTTTTTCAAGCCCGGGATGCGGGACAGCCGCGCCGCCAATTCCGCGGCAATCTCCTCCGAGTTCTCCACCGGTGGGTTAAAGCCCACCCGGACACTCGACCGAATGACATCGTTCTGGGTCCGCCCTCGTGATCCGTAGGAACCAGTCCGCGATCGTGCTAATGTGGAAGTGCTGCGCGACCCAAGAAGCCCTCGACTACTCAGGCCCATCAAACTGCTACTTCCCAACGTCGTCCGCCCGGTGAGACCGGTCGTCGTTCGCCCCGTAAGCCCACTAGTCCTCCCCGCGGTCGAGCCTTGCGTGGCACTCAAAGGATTCACCACATCTGCACTATCTGCCCCCACAAAGGAACTCGACCCGAAGAATTGCTCGGCCTGATTAACCGATTGAAAATTCAAGAACTGGCCGCTCGACATCGTTGAAAGCCCGCTTGATCCCAACGAACTGCTCCGGCTCGTGCCCGTCCCCGAAATCCGGGTACTGCTTTGTCCCGTGAGACTCGAACCAAAGCTCTGCGTCCCAAAAAGTCCACTGGAATAGCTCGTCTGTGCCTTGGCCGTTTCCACGGTACCCCAAAAAGCGAGGGCGATCACAGCAACTAACGCGACAAGGTATGTCCGAAGACTGGTCATGGCGAGTTCCTCCTAGCCCCAAACGCTTTGCTGCCACGCAAGGACGCAAGGATTTTTTCACAAAACGCTAACCGTTCGAAGACGTTATCGACACCACCGCCCCACCGGGCCGCAAAATCATCCGCCCCTATTATAAACGCTACACATCGCGGAAAATCCCGCCGATATCGCCCTCCGCCGCGTATTTCCGCACACGCCCTCCGGAAACCCGTCCATTTAGTGGTATTAACCACCCGTATCAGGGAAACCTCCGAGAGGTCACCTTTCACGTTAAGCACAGGCGCCAATACAAAACACACAGCAAACATTCTTTGCGAGCAAATCCTTGACTCACATGGCCACGCTCCGCGGGGGTGAACTTGAACGGTGGGCAAGTTAGTGCCGTTACTTCGCCTTGAACTTGATAACCGCCATCTGATGGACGTCAAATCCGGGCACTTCAAACTTCACCCGGCCTGACTCCCATCTCCATGTTCGGATTTCCATTCCTTGGGGCTGAAGCATGATAGACACGGGCTGGTCGGGCAACGCCACGGAAACCCGACACACCGGGGCAGGGGGAAGGTCCTCCACCCGAAGGGCGACAAAGGGATTCGCCGCAGGGTCCCTAACCCGCTTCCCGGGGGCGATGTTGACAAAATGGACAATCAACTCGTTTTCCCGCTGACGGAGGGTGACTTCTATTACGCCTGGCGCATCGGCCAGGAGCCGGCGTTCTTTGGCTGGCAACACCTGGTCAAGGATTTCCGTGGCCGAGCGAACCACTTTGCCGCTTTCTCCCGCAAAGAGGGGTTTCGGGAGAAAATGGACCTCGCCCCGGCCAATGTTTCGGTGTTCCAATGCCGAGAGGGTTCCACCGTCCCACAAGCCCGATTGTGCGACGGCACGCCCGGTGAGCAGGACACGCCCACCGTTTTCGAGGTATCGTCGTAAGTCCTGACGATTGTGGTCCGTCAGTAAAGGTGTGTCCTCAAAGATCAGCAACTTGGCACGGACGTCACCCTTTTGCAATCGCCGATCGGAAATCATTTCCGGGGTCAGATGCAAGTGGCGGAGGGCCTCGCAGGCCGCGAGAAGGGGCGGGTTATTTCGCGGAAAGCTCACGGGAGTCTCTTCATTGAGGAGATAGTGCGCCGCAGCCCCGTGAAACACCGCCACGTCCGGCAAAGCTGTCGTCCCCAGACACCATGGCTGACGAGACCGAAGAAACGGCACAACTACGTCCGCCATCATTTGGTAACGCTCGGGCCGTAGTCCGGATTCCGGCGTGGGGTTGTCCCATGCGAAATATCGCCCGCCATGAGCAATAATCAGTGCCATTTCCTGTTGAATCTGCTTAACTGGCTTAACATGCTGCCCTTTCGAGTCCGCATACCAAACGGTTGTCATGAGATCGAAGGGGAAGCCCTGGGAGTCATACCAAATCGCGTCTGCCGCCAGTTCATCCACTTGGCAGCCGTGGTCGCCTGTGAAATAGTCAATGCCCGGCGGGAGCTCCTCCGGCATGCGGAAGGAATAGGCCCAATTGAAAGCCACCAAGCACATTGGATCCCGCCTCTTAATGCGAGCCGCGGTTTTCTCGCAGAACTCGCGGTAGATTTGTCGGTGCATCTCCTTAAACTCTTTCCAACCCGGCGATTGCGAGTTCTTGGGCGGCGATAACCCAAATTCGCTTTGAAAACGCTCGCGGCATTTTGCACAGTAGCAATTCCGCACGGTAAAGCAGGAGCCATCCAACCAGAAACCCGCCGGGTGGTAGCGGTCCATGATTTCGTCGAGCATCGGCCATAAATACGATTCCGCCACGCCCGAGTGATAGCACAACATATTGTCCCACAGGCTGCCGTCGGCGCGTACACGGTTCCACTCGGGGTGGCGTCGCATGATCTCGCGGTCACGACCAATATTGAAGTATGCCGAGAACACGTACCCATTCCGTTTCGCAATGTCTGTCCACACCTTCATGACGTCTCGTTCCAGTAAAGGTGGCGTAAAGCCCACGGTGCTCGGGTACGTCGTCCAGCCCGGGTTGCCCTTGGCGTGGATCTGGATCACGTCCGGCCGAACCATGCCCAGCAGTCTCCCAGTGACTTCGGGATCGGCCTCGCGACCCACGGCCATTTCGGCCGTCGTGTGATGGTCGAGATGAAGGAGGAAGAAACTCCGTTCATACCAATTTCTTGGACGCTCTGCGTTCTCGCCGAAGCAATTGGTCTGGAAAAGATTGGCAAAACTGAGGAAAAACACCCCCAACACACAAGATGTCCGCTTGTCAATCCACAAGTTCATGCGACACTCCTCAACTGGGCCACCCTCGGAACTCTCTCGCCTACGACGTGTTCGAGAAGCAGCATATCCCGGTTCGCCCCTTGGGGCAACTAGCGTGGGACAACGATAGGGCTTAGAATCACATCGGTCAATCTGGGCGAGATCGGCCCCACTGAATAGCAGGGGAGCGCGCTGCCTTGCGTCGTCACAAGAGGAGAATCGTGGATGTCCGTCAAGAATCTTCTGTTATCAGTTGTTGTTTTTCTCCTGATTGGCCATCTTGATGGGGCACGCGCGGCCTCGTCCGAGCCGATTGTCGTAGGAGATCGCTTGGAACTGTTCGTGGATGACCTCCTGATCGAGCAAAGCAAAAACATTACTTGGAAGGTGCATCGTCCCGTTCCGCAGGAAGTCGTTCTTGTCACCGATGAACCGTGGGAGGGAAATACCTCCGCCTACTTCACCGTATTTCAGGACGGTGACCGCTTTCGGATATATTACCGCGGCAGCCATTACGACACGGAGACAAAACGCGCGGCTCATCCTGAGGTCACTTGCTATGCCGAGAGTCGAGACGGGATTCACTGGGAAAAACCACGTTTGGGTCTCTTTGAATTCGCCGGTTCGACGGAGAACAACATCGTTTGGATGGGGCCGGGCAGCCACAATTTCACGCCGTTCAAAGACACAAATCCCGCCTGTCCGCCGGAGGCACGGTATAAGGCCCTTGCAGGGATCAAAGAATACGGCGGGGGACTACAGACTTTGCAGTCGCCTGATGGAATTCACTGGTCCCGCATCCAAGAGGCGCCGATCATCACGGAGGGTGCATTCGACTCGCAGAACCTCGCCTTCTGGGACAGCCACGCCCAATGCTACCGGGCCTATTGGCGAATCTTCAAAAATGGCGTTCGTGACATCCGCACGGCAACTTCCAAGGACTTCGTCCACTGGGAACCCTGGCAAGACCTTGACTATGGCGACGCCCCCAGGGAACATCTTTACACCAATGCGATCCTCCCCTACGAACGCGCTGCCCATATCTTATTGGGATTTCCCACGCGTTTTCTTCCGGCCACCCAACAGGTGGAACCAACCTTCATGGCGAGCCGTGATGGAGTTCACTGGAAGCGCTGGCTTGATGCTGTGATCCCTCTCGATGCACCGAAGGATCGCGAGGGAAACCGCAGTAATTACATGGCGTGGGGGATGCTTCGCTTGCCGAATCGCCCCAACGAGTACTCGATGTACGCTACCGAGGCCTACTACACCGGACCCGCAGCCCGTCTGCGGCGTTTTACCTATCGCGTCGATGGTTTCGTCTCGTTGCACGCCGATGGGGAAACGGCAGAAGTCGTGACCAAATGTATTGTCTTCTCGGGCCGCAAGCTTGTCCTCAACTTTGTGACCAAACCGAATGGATGGATTAGGGTGGAAGTTCAGGATGATTCAGGCAAACCCATCTCAGGTATGACCCTAAATGACTGTGACCCATTACAGGGTGACGCCATCCAACGTGTGGTCACTTGGAAGGGTAACAACGACTTCAGCGCACTGGCCGGCAAGCCCATTCGGATTCGGATGACTTTGAAGGAAGCCGATGTGTTTTCATTGCAATTCATCACCGATTAGCGAATTCATCACAGATTAACGTAAGTGCATTTTTTGAGACCTGGATCGACCTCCTGGGATAAATGGCTGGGGCACATTGTCACTGGAGTTTACCCAGCTTTTTGCGGTTTGACATGGCCAGGACAGCGTCGAACCCTCCAAGATGGGTATGGTATAACATCGAACTTGGAGGGACGCGCGCCGTCGCGTCCGCCGAATTACCGGTTGATCATCCATAATGGTTCGCGGCCACGACGGCGCGTGGCCCTCCAAATGTTTTGTTTTGCGCGAGGGCATGTAGCCCTCCAAGTATTTTGTTTGTACGACATATTTTGTTTGTACAGCGGTGCGTGGCCCTCCAGGGCAGACTATGGATTTGGCCCACCAAACGCATATTTGCACTTGGTTGCCTTGCTGTCCAAACGTTGGAAGCGTGCCCGATAGCTGCAAGAATTAGGTAAACTCCAAGCATT
>FWWL01005340.1_pt1 | contig 20169 bp, 14 predicted proteins | sample 2228331 | NCBI WGS metagenome assembly FWWL01 (sample SAMEA103939775, study PRJEB20133) | metagenome | reverse complement strand
AAAATAGATAAATTATGCAATTTGCAGATATAGTTTAATTCTATTTAAAATTTTTTTATTATTTTTATTTTTATTTTTGTAAAAAATTTATATAGTTTATAGTTTTTTTAAGATATAAGTTGAAATAGAAGGTGCGATCAAACTTGTTTTTTATTTTGTTTTCACTATATTTTTTCTTTTATTATATGGGCGGGTAGCTCAGAGGTAGAGCGTCGGCCTTACGAGCCGAAGGTCAAGGGTTCGATTCCCTTCCCGCCTACATATACTTATGAACCTTGTCATCGGTTCCATAAACGTTGATTTTACACTGAAAGTGGATAGGTTTCCCTCTGAGGGGGAGACGATAACTGGTGCTAAGCTCTACATCTCAGCAGGTGGCAAGGGGCTGAATCAAGCTGTTGCGAGCGCAAGAGCGGGGGCAGAAACTCAATTTGTTGGATGTGCAGGAAAAGACTTACTTTTTGAATTCATAAAGTCAGCCCTCGCAGAGGAAAAGAATATTAAACTCAACATACGTGTTGATGATGAGGAAAGAACAGGAACTGCTTTTATCATCGTTGATCGGAACGGAAAGAACAAAATAGTAGTATCTCCTGGTGCCAATAGAAAACTTTTACCTCAGGATGTGGAGAGATACATAAAGGAGCTTAAGCCCTCCCATGTCATCTTGCAATGTGAATTGGAATACGAAGTTGTTTCCACTGCAATGTGGGTGGCAAAACATCAAGGAGCGAGAATATTTCTGAACACAGCACCTTTTAGAGCTTGGGTCAAAGACATATATCATATGGCTGATTTTCTTATACTCAATGAAAGCGAAGCAGAACTACTCTCGGGGGAAGTAATAAAAGATATGCAGGTTGCCCTTGATGTTGCTTCCCATATTTCTCAATTGAGTGGAAACTCCGTCCTGATAACTCTTGGTAAGATGGGGGGTGTTTTTGTTTCTCAGAAAGAGAGGCTTACATACAGGGCTTTTGATGTAAATGCTGTTGATACAACAGCTGCTGGTGATACATTCACGGGATTTTTTTCTGCTTGTCTTTTGAAAAATTATAGTATACCTGATGCTCTAATTTTTGCATCCGCTGCTTCTGCTCTTTGTGTATCACGTGAGGGAGCAATAAACTCAATTCCCAAAAGAGATGATGTTCTAAATTTTTTACAAAAAATATGAATAAGAAAAAATTTTTGAATGATTTTTATATGGCTGAAGAACTTGAAAAGCTCAAAATGTTAGCTGGTATTGAGCAAGCCGAACCAGACCAGATAGTTGACCTACTTGATGTTATTGAGGTGAAGATGAGCTCGTATGACGATGAGGAATTGTCTCTTCTTGCAGATATACTTATATATGTATTATCAAAAAGAAGAGGTATAGTTGCTAAGAGAGCGGAAGAGTTACTTTCTGTAATATACCCACATGTAAGGCAGAAGATAGTATCTTTGCTCTGGAGTGATGACCCGTTCCCGCGCAACGTTGCTCTCAAAATAATTGTATATAGAAGAGATAGAGATATAATTGAAAGCCTCATTAAGGACAATGATAAAGATATAAGAAAATTTGCTATTGATATGGCATTTGAAATAGGAGATACAGAAATACTTAAAAAGGGATTAGATGACACCGACCCAAATGTTGTAGTCTCAGCAGCTGAGTATCTTTCAAGGCTCGGAGATGAAACCGCGGTTAATATGATGGTAAAAAAATACAGAGAAGTCCCACCCGAAGATATATATGTTCTACTTTTCTTCATCGAATCATTTCTGAAAATCGGATACAGTAATACTGTCGAGCTCATAAAGGAGAAATTTAAGGATGTTTCCGACCCACTGATAAAAAATCTCTATATCAGAGCATGTGGTTTGAGCAAAAATGAAACATACATAAAAGACATTTTGGACTCAATAAAAGATAAAGATACGCGCAGCGAAGCTCTTGAATCTCTTCTTATATTCATCAGGGAGAAAAAGCTATCAGAAGATATGAAACAGAGGATAAAAAATGAGCTTGCAGAGAAGATAAGATATATGTCCCCCGAGGAGGTAGAGAAAGTAGAGAAAATATATAAACTTATTGAGAGTTAGATCACGTTCTAATAATAATGAATTTACATAATAGACAAGTTCGGATCATCCGATCATTGAATTTATCAGCTTTCAACCTCCTTCATTTCTGGGATTTTAGTAAGTTCATCTATTGTCAGTATAAATCTTTCTGGTGAGAAGACCTCGTATACATCTGTCATCTTTAGAGCTCCTGTTGGGCATGCTTCAACACAGTATCCGCAGAAAATACATTTGAGTATATCTATGTTAAAAACCCTCGGATGCCTTACCTTTTCAGGATGTGGCTCTCCGACTATAAATATTATATCAACTGGGCATGCAGCTGCGCAAAATTCACATGCAACACATTTTTCAATATCAAGGTAGTGTCTTCCTCTGTAATCTTGAGGAAGCTCTTTCCGCTCTTCCGGATATCTTATAGTAACCTTCTCATCAAAAATGTGTCTACCTGTTACCTTGAGACCGTCAACAACATGTCCATAAAGTTTTTCAGCAAAAGAAATTTTTCGCTCAACATTTTTTGCCTTAACACCCTCAGGAACTATAACCATAAAACTATTTTAGTGCTTGTGAAAAATGCTTGTGAAAAAAAAGACAAAAATAATCAAAATCTAAGATCAAGCTTCATCAGTGTGATTCAGAGTTATTTACCTTAGCTTTTCTTGTTATCTTTATCTGTTGCTTTTAGTTCGTAAAATTTCAGATCTTCGTAAAATTTTAAATCTTTGAATTTTTTAGCTGTCTAATATTTTTTGTGCAATTTTTGCTTTACACCTTAGATTTTTCGGTTTTAGTCAACAATTTGGTAAACGTATAAAATGTTGATACTGTGAATGAGCAAAAAAGAAGGTTCAAATGGAATGGTTGGGGATATGAGGGAGAATCTTTACCACAGGATAGATTAAGGAGAACTATGAATATGCTCTCTGGTTTTTTTGGAATAAACGAGGGTGATAAAATGGAACCGAAAAAGATAGATGATGTGAGACTATCTAAACCCGAATTTGATGTAAGTAAGCTTTCAAAACTCCTCCAAAGATCACGTGTGAGTGACGAAAAGTATGATAGAATACTTCACTCGGTAGGGAGGAGTTATAAGAACCTCCTGAAACTGAGATACTATGGTGTGGAGAAAGTTCCCGATGCTGTTGTTTATGCGGGGGGCAAAAAAGATATTTTGCATCTTATTGAATTTTGTGAGAAGGAGGGGATAGCTTGTGTGCCTTTTGGGGGTGGGACAAGTGTTGTGGGTGGAGTTGATGTTCAAGGGATAGAGAAACCTGTCATCTCACTTGATATGACAGAGCTTTCCGAATTAGTTAGTGTTGATAAAAAGTCAAGGATCGCGCGGGTGCAGGTTGGAGTGAGGGGGCCAGAACTTGAGAATAAGCTCAGAGAATTTGGACTTGCCCTGAGACATTATCCGCAATCGTTTCATTTTTCAACTTTAGGGGGTTGGATAGCCACACGTTCGGCTGGTCATTTCTCTTCAAGATATGGAAAAATAGAGGATATGGTCCAGAGCATAGAGGTTATAACGCCTCGGGGCATCGTAGAAACATTTGATGTCCCTTCATCAGCTTGCGGTCCGGATATTGTTCGCCTGTTTGCTGGTTCTGAGGGTATTTTGGGGGTGATAGTTGAAGCTGTGATAAGGTGTCATCTTGTTCCACAGAAAAAGCTATCTACTTCATTTGAGTTTGGAGATTTTTATTCAGCATGTGAGTCTGCAAGGACCATAATTCAGCACGGTATATTTCCACCGCTTATGAGGATACTTGATGAGAGAGAGTATATGCTATCATCTCTTCTTTCTGGTGGGAAATATGATGGTGGAGCGCTATTTATACTTGGCTTTGAAGCTGATGAAGAAAATTATGAGGTTGTTGAGAAAGAATTTGATTTTGCGCGGAAGATATGTGTAAGGATGGGGGGTAAGAATGAAGGTGTGAAAAAGTTTGAGGAGTGGAAAAAAGAATATTTTGAGCAGCCATATCTGAGGGATTTTCTTATGGATTTTTCCTTAGTTGTTGATACGCTTGAGACCGCAACGGTATGGTCTAACCTTATGAACCTTTACTGGCGTGTGCGTGAAGCTATTGAATCCGAGGTCTTCTCGGAGAGCATGGGTGGTGTGAGCTGTAGGATAACACATGTTTATGAGTCGGGAGCATCTCTTTACTTTTCATTTTTTGCAAAGGCAAAGCGGGGGGAAGAGGAAGCTCTTTGGTGGAAGATAAAGAAATCAGCTTCTGATGCAATTTCATCTGCGGGGGGCACTATATCGCACCATCACGGTGTTGGCAGAGACCACAAGATATGGGCCGAAAAAGAACTTCACGGAACCATGTTTCTCATGAAGGGTATGAAAAAATTGCTCGACCCAAGCGGCATTATGAACCCGGGCGCGGTGTTCGATATTGATTTTTGATAATCGATTATCTTCTCCTTATCGACTGGAAAATTCACAATAATTAACAAGATGAAATACATTTCGCTTTCCGATGATTATATTTAATTTTATATGAGAAGAGATGCTAAACGTTTTTGGCTTATTTTTTCCTTTTCTTTTTTTGTTCAGTTTTTTCTTTCATTCCAGTTATCGAGCCATGCATTTGCTCAGAGCTTGTTTGATGAGAAATTTCAGGAAGCTCTGACTGAATTGAAGAAAGGGGACCTTCTTTCTGCGTATATAAGTTTTTCTCTTGCCTACAATTATGTAGAAAACAATAGCCAAAGGTATAGTGTGAAACTCCATTTAGGTGATATACTTTTTGAATGGGGGGATACATTCGCTGCGGAAAACCTTTATGAAGAAGCTTACCTGATTTCAAAATCAACCGAGGCACTGAAGAAACTTGTTATAGCGAAGGCTGAAAATCTCTCAGATGACTTCCCAAAATATGTCAAACTCATACCCCCTGATGAGATAGATTCAGAGATTCTTTACCGCTGGGGGAGATATGTGCTCAGGAAGGAGGGGAATCCCAGAAAAGCGTGTGATTTATTTGATTCGGTAAGGGGGGAGTCGGAATATTTCCACAAGGCACAGTATATGTGTGGTGTTGCTATGATAATGATCGGTGATAGGGAGGAGGCGCTCAGGAGATTTGAAACTGCAAAGGAGAGCAACGAGCCACTGCTCAAGCAATACTCTTGGGTCGCAATCGCCCGGATATATTCTGATGTAGGTAGGTTCATTGACGCGCTTTCGTATTACCTCAGAATACCCTCTGATTCTCCTGTCTTTTATGAAGCAAAATATGAAGTTTGTTGGGTTTTTTACGCTCTTGAAAGGTACGATGAAGTGATACGTTGTATAGATTATTTCAAGAAAGCAAAAAAAACATACCTTTCAAGAAGAATAGATATACTTGATGCCTTCGTCTCTATGAAGGATGACCTTCCAAGATCATATCTTACCTTTACGATGATATCGGATAGTTCTGCGTTGCTCCTCTCACAGATAATTGAAGCTGAGAAAGCTCCGTTAAGTTTCTGGGAAGAGAGCTACAAAAACTATTTCTCCGCAAAGGAACCAAATATATTAGATTGGCTCGAGATGTTCCCAGAATATAGATTTTTCAGAGAGAGAAAGGATTATATAGCTGAACTACGGGATAAGATAAAAGGGATTTTAGATGATCTTGGGAGGACGGGGAGTAGTTCTGTTATAGTTGCTAACCGATCAATAAAAAAATATCTTGAGAGAGTATGGCTCATTCAGGATAGGATATACGAGATGATATCTGAAATATCTTACAGAACGTCTTCTGTTGAGGAGAAGAAACATTGGTACACTCTGTATACACTCTTTCAGGAAGTTAAAAATATTGATTTTAAAGCTCGTGAGCTTGCTACTGAAGCTTCTATTAAATCAGCAGAGGTTGCGAAGGAGAAAGAATTCAAAAGATGGGAGAAAAAGTACAGAGTATATACAGAGTCTATGAAGAATTTGATGGAAGAGATAAATAAAATAACGGGATTTCATAAGGAAAATTCTCAACTTGTGACCCGAATGGCTTATATCCTTTCGCACAACGCAAAAGATACCGTCGATCTTGAGGAGATAATAAAAACATATGAAAATTCTTTCAATATATTTCTCGATTTTTCCGGCATATGGAACGAGATAATAAAGTCGGTTTCAAAATACGTTATGGAGCAGGAGAAGAAGTTACGCGGGATGAACCATGTTCTTGAGAATTTCCTTTCATATCTTGATAGATTTGAGGTTGACTTGATGAGGTATATGTTTACGGTAAAAATAAAAAAGGAGGTTGAGAAGACCTATGCACTTGCTCAGTATGGATTTATAGAATCAGCTTGGGCCATTAAGGAGAGGGAAGCTGACATACTAAGCCAGCTACACGTCATGCGCCTTGAAGAAGAAAATAAAACGAGAGATATTCTCAACCAAATTTATAAACAGTTTAAAGAAATGGCTATACAGAAAGTCAGCGGAGAGGGTTCTAATTTCTTTGAAATTCATATGTCCGAATCAGTGAATATGGTGGATGATATAATGGAAAAACTTGATAATAGTATGAAACTTATGATAGATTTGGCAGGTTTTTCATGGGAGCCACCCGCTGAAACGATACAAAAACTCATAGAGGAGAAGAGAAAGAAAAAAGAAGAAATTGAGCAAAGAATCAGAGAGATAAAAAAAGGAGGTAAATGAGATATAGGTAAATGAGGTAAAAGATCGGATGAGAGGAAGAAAGATTGATTTCTGCTCATTAAAGATTGATTTCTGCTCATTTTTATTTGAGGTGGTAGAGAAAAAAAAAGAATGAAGGTGAGAGAAAAAGGAATGAAGAAGAAAGTAATGATGAAGGTAAAAGCAGTTTTGATGACGAGTATTTTTTTTGTTCTTTTTTCCGGGAGTTTTTTTATACATACATTGCAAGCATCAAAAAATGAAACATACGAGGTCTTATCACATAAGATAAAAGAACTCTACACCGCTTACTCCATCTCACCGAGAGAATATATAGTGAAGAAGGAAGATTTCAGGAGGACAATGAGTTTTTTTGGAGATAAGTTTATACGATTGAAAGAATCTGTGAGCGGTGTGATAGATTCTAAAGTCTACTTTGAGACGTTCAAAATTATGGAATTTTTCTCTCAGAAGATGAAACCGTTTGCAGATATAGAGGACATGCGTAGAGAGGAACTTCTTTCCGTACTTCGAGAATATATAAATTCATTCAAGTATTCTCCTCTTGTCCCATATGCTATTTTGAGATATGCAGAAATTTACTATGAGGAGCTTAGCTATGAGTATATAAAAAGTTATGAAGAGGCTGTGCTCAATGGAGAGCCTCCCCCACAGAAAGATTTTTATCCTGTAGTAAAAATATATGAAGACTTTTTAAAAACATACAAAAATTTTCCGAGGCGCGATGCAGTCATGTACCTTGCAGGCTATGTCCTTGATGAGATGGGAGAAACCCTTAAAGCGGTTGAGAAATACTTTGAACCACTTGCAAAAATAAGGATTTCTGAGTTCGCTCCCGAGGCAGCAATGAGATGCGGAGAATTTTGGTTCGATGTAGGTAACCTTCACAGAGCTGAGGAGTTCTACCTTATCGTCCTTGATTTCCCCCAGCATCCCTTGTACACGAAAGCCCTTTTTAAACTCGCATGGACATACTACAGAAGGGGAGAATATGATCTAGCAATAGACTACTTTGTAGAAACTATAGAGGCTTCCGGGGAGGAGGAAAAGAAGACAGGGGTCGTTAAAGAGGCTATGGATTATCTTATATCTTCGGTAATTGAACTTGGAGGGTTCAAAAAACTCAATGAGGAGAGAAAAAATACAATACTTACAACTCTTTCAAAGATATATAGCAACCCAGAGGTCTTCATACTCGAATCTGAAGGAAAAATATACTTTGAACAAGGAAAATATCAAGAAGCAATTGCTTCATATGAGGAGCTTATAGATAAATACTACCTTTCTCCCAGGTCGATTTATGCTGTTTTGGGTATTTTTGATGCACTCAAAAAGCTCGGTGATATTAATTCTGCTGCTTCATTGAGCATGGAGATAGCGATGAGATGGGGACCAACCTCGCAGTGGGCTAAGTCTAATCCTTCTGATTACACCCATTTCGCCGAGAAGATTGAAATTAATCTGATAGAATCAGCAAAGTACTTTCATGATAAAAAGATATATAAGGAGGCAGAAGATAGCTACCTGCTCTTTCTTGAGCTTTTTCCAAAAAGCCAAGCTACCGCGGAAGTTCAGTACCTCCTTGCTGAATTATACTTTGAACTTGAAAGATATTTAGATGCATACAAGATGTATGAGACAAATCTCAAGAACATCGTCGTAAAGCAAAACAAATATCTCGTTGATGCTGCATGGGGTATGGTTATATCTGCAGATAAAGCTTTGGCAAAAGGTTTGGGGGGAGCTTCACATATGCTCAAGGAAGCTGCTTTCATGTTCGAACGCCTATTCCCCCTTGATGGAAGAGTCCCCATAGCGCTCTATAAAGCAGCTCATGTCATCTCGTCGGAAGGAAAAAAAGATGAAGCTCTATCTATGCTGAACAAAATTGTCCAAAGATATCCGGGGTCAGAGGTTGTTGCAGATTCAATACTTGAAATAACAAAGATATATGCTGATAAAGGAAAACTTGAGGAAGTTGTGAGCTTTGTTTTATTTTCAAGAAAAAGAAAGGATATACTTTCTGATGATGATATAAATTACCTCAATTCACTCGGTGCAAAAGCTCTATACAAAATTTCAAAAGAACTTGAAGAAAGAAAGGAGTATGTAAACGCTGTTTCAAAATATCTGGAGCTTATGGAACTTTTCCCAGATTCTGATCTTTTGGATGATGCACTTTACAATGTGGTAATGATAAACTTTGAGCAGAAAAGATATTGGGATGTTATAAATTATGCAGATCAATTCCTGCGAAAATTTCCAAAATCTGACTTAAGATATGATGTGATATATGCAAAAGCTGGTTCTCTCGCAAATCTATTTTTCTTTGATGAAGCCATAGATACATACAAATCTCTTGTCAAACTCCTTGATGAAAAAGGTGAGATGAAAGCGGAAGGTAAGAGCGGTAAACTTTCTGATATTGAGATCGATATGCTCAGGGAATCTTATAGAGCTCTTTTAAATATGCATATTGCCCTTGGAAAGTCAAAAGAAGCTGCTGAGTGGACCTTACTTTACTATGAGAGGTTCGGGAAAGATGAGCAAGAGCCTGAAAGATATATAAGGTCAGCCGCTGAGCTCTACCTTGAAGCTGGACTCACTGCTGAAGCACAAAGGATGTTCGAGGAATTCATAAAGATCAAACTTTCAAAAAACAATGGAAACCCTTCGGCGGATATAATAAGTGCAAGATATAAGATTGCGGAAGTATATAAAAAGGAAGGAAAAAAGAAAGAATATGAAGATATGCTTGCTAAGATAATTGATGAGTGGAAAAATCTTGATGAAAGTGAAAAAGTTGTTGTTCGTTCAGTTTACTCTGAGGCAAGATTTTATTTTGCTGAGAAAATTTTTGGGGATTTCAAACGTGTGCGTTTTGAAAAAACAGATTCACAAAAATTGATGGCAGGTAAATTGAAAAGAAAAGCCGACCTTGCTAAAAAAATACAGGAGGAGATGTCAGAGATAGTCAAAGTGGGTGACCCGACATGGTCCATGGCAGCCCTTTTTTACATGGGATATGCATTTCAGGAATATGCGGATATGCTCATTAACGCTCCGATACCAGGAGAAATAGAAAAAATACGCAATCCTGAGGAAAGAGAATTCGCAATAGCGGTGTATAGGGAAGAACTTGAGAAAAGGGCCTTCCCGCTTGAGGATCAAGCTATAAAGCTCTTTTCAGCGGCTGTTGACAAGATAAAAGAACTTGGTGTGAGAAATGATTGGACCGCCAAAATATTCAAACACCTCAAAATGCTCGACCCGCTTGCACCAGTTGAGGTAGAGGATGATAGAACAGTAATTATAGATATCGCACTTGATCTCAAAGCAAATCAGATACCAAAGGTCGAACCTGAAGAAAGAAAAACAATCCTCGCTACCAGAAATGAAAATATAAAACCATCTCAATTTACAGATTTCCAAAGTATAAGAAAATACACTATCTCTTACATCGGAGATAATATCTTCTCACCAATTTTCATATATCAAAATGGTTTTATAACTGATTTTGTATTTTAAAAAAATGAAATTTTTAGAATTTTTGTATGAAGAGGATATTAATTTTCACCTTTCTTTCGTCATTGCTATACTCATGCACCCATAAACTACATATACTAAAAACCAAAGATGAAAATACCGAAATAAAAGCTGAAAAGGAAAAGAAAGGAGCGGAAGATGAAGGAAATAAAATAAAAGAAAACAAAAGAACAGAAAGTTTGGGAACAGAAAAATCTGAAACATCCAACATCATCTTGGATACACGGAAATTTGAAAAACTATTTCCCTCGGAACCATATCAAATAGAATTTGACAAAAAACACGGTTGGACACTTGAAACTTTCTACCCAGAACTTGTAAATGAGATTGATATAGATAGTATAGTTGCAAGGTCAGAAGAAGATGAGGTTATGGAAGAAATAGAAGAAAAATTTTATGAGTTGCTTGAAAAAATACCCCCGGAAGAGATAAAAGAGTTTGAAAAGAAGTGGTCTGTAGATGGCTTCGGATACTTTAATATTCCTGTTGAGATGAACAAATACGTTGACTACTACATATACCTTTTTACAGAAACAAAATACAGGGAACATCTTGAAAAGTGGTTAGAAAGATATTTCAAATACTCTGACATAGTAAGGAGGATGCTGAGAGAGCAGGGACTACCCGATGACTTGATTTTCGTTGCAATGGCGGAATCTGGCTTTTCAAATAGGGCAGTTTCTCCTATGTCTGCTGTGGGAATGTGGCAGTTCATAAAGGAAACTGCTCAAAGATATGGTTTAAAAATAGACTTTTGGATTGACGAGAGGCGCGATTTTGTAAAAGCTACCAAAGCAGCTATGGAATACCTGAAGGACCTTTATAATATGTTTGGAGACTGGTATCTTGCATGGGCGGGATATAATGGGGGTGAAAGGAAAATTTTTGGAGCAATCCAAATGATGGGGAAGCGTGATTTTTGGAGTCTCGCCGAAAATAGACTTATACCAAGGGAAACATCTGGATATGTTCCAAAAATTATAGCACTCGCTCTCATTACCAAAAACTTGGATAAGTTCGGATTCAATCCAGATGATTTCATCTTCACAACCCCTATAACTTTTGATGAGGTTAAAATAAATCAACAAATTGATGTATTTACTATTTCAAAAATCTGCGGATGTTCAGTCGAGGAAATCATTGAGCTAAACCCACATCTGAGGCAACCCGTTACTCCTCCGTATGAGGTTAGCATAAGAGTACCTGCTGGAAGAGGTGAACTTGTCAGAGAGAAATTGAAAATTCTTGAGTATTTTTCCTCAAGATATGAGCCACTTGTAAGGGAAGGTTATTATCTTCCTTTTCCGTCCGAAACTTACTCGCGACGTATCCAAGGAGGTTGGTTGTATATATACCCGAATAAACAATTATCTTTTGATGAATTTGTGGAATTGTTTCACATACCAGAGGGGAAATTCTCATATGTGAGAAATGCTCTTGCGTCGGGGAGAGCGATCAAAATTCCAATTGAGGTTTGGACAAGACCGTTCATACTTTACCGTGTTAGGAGAGGTGATACTATATATAGTATTTCAAGGAAGTTTGGTGTATCTGTATCTGCAATAAAGAGAGTGAATGGGTTGAAAAAGAGCAGGATAGTTGCGGGGCGAACCTTGAAAATACCGCTCTCGCACCGAACCCAATATGCCTCAACACATGGAAAAAGAGTTTCTGGGGAAAGTCCTTCTCGTTCCAGTCATGATTTAGCTATAAATAAAGCTATTCTATCTAAGTATGAGAAAGGAGAATTTATATTGCATAAGGTCAGAGCGGGTGAGACACTTTACGGAATATCAAAAAAATATTCAATTCCTGTTTCTGTCATAAAAAGAGTAAACGGACTGAGAAGCGACACCATATATCCTGGTCAGCGTCTTTATATACCAATCACACAGTATGAACGAAAAGCTGAAATATAAGGAGGGGGCAAAAATAAAGGTAAGATATAAGGGGAGGGGAAAAATAAAGGTAAGTCATCCTGAAGGTGGTTGTTTCCTTTGTAGTAAGGGATTTTACGCTTTTTTTGATGAGGAGAAGGAAATAGCCTATTTTGATTTCATTTTCAAGGAGGATTCGCAGGGACCACCAGGTTATGCTCATGGCGGTGCAATAGCAATTATGATAGATGAGGTTATGAGTTTTGCAACCACGAAAATGTTCCCTTGCCTCCTTGCTGAGATTGAAATAAAATACAAGAAATCAGTTCCTCTATACAAAAAAGTTAATTTTGAAGGAAGAGTTGTGGGTTCGGAGGGCAGGAAGTTTTTCACAGAAGCGGTGATAAAACTTGATGGTGAGATTCTCGTTGAAGCCAAAGGTATTTACATAAGACCCAAAAATTTTGGGGAAGTTACGATGAGAAAATTACAATGAATATGATGAAAAATTACAATGAAAGGAGGTCATAAAAATGGGAAGTGGGAGTAAGGTTCTTGTTTCTATAATTATGGGGAGTGATTCTGACCTTGAGGTTATGAAGGGAGCTGCTGAAATTCTTGATGAGTTTGGTATTGGCTATGAGATAACAGTAGCGTCTGCTCACAGAACGCCTGAGCGTGTGTTCAGATATGTTTCAGAGGCGGAGAAAAAAGGTGTTGAGGTTATAATAGCAGGGGCGGGTGGAGCAGCTCACCTGCCGGGTTTCATCGCAGCGATCACAAACTTACCTGTAATAGGTGTACCTATTAATTCATCATCAATCGGTGGGCTCGATTCTCTTCTTTCTATAGCGCAGATGCCATCTGGTGTCCCAGTAGCCACTGTAGCAATAAATAATTCCAAAAATGCGGGGATACTCGCTTCTCAAATACTCGCAATAAAATACCCGGACATAAAAGCTAAGTTGCAAGATTATAGGATGAAATTGAAAAAATCAGTAGAGGAAAGAGCTAAACAACTTGAAGAATTGGGATATAAAATATACCTTGAAAAAATGAAAGTGGGGAAAGATAAGGGATAAGGGATTAAAAGATAAAGACCATTTGAAAGATAAAGAGCATCTGAGAAATAAGCTATTCCCACTTTTACATCTACTCTATGAGAATTAAATTATTTTGATACTATTAAAATTTTAAATATTGTTTTATAGCATAACCTCCCTCAGTTCATTCAAAAGTGTGGGGTAAATCTCTATTGTTTTTATGAAATATTTTTCTATATCATCTTTCTTTATTTTTGTATGAGTAAATATATCTAAGTCAATTTCATAAAATAGAGAATCAAGTCCTGCGCCCAACCCCGTCATCATTGCTATCCTATCTCCTATATGCACACACACTGTAGCTCCATAAACTTGACTATTTTTATCCTTTATTTCAGATGGCTTCCCATAGTGAGCGACAACTATTCGTATTTCCTCTGGGATCTTCCACCTTTCAAGCACCATTGCAGATAAAGTGCTGGATGTAAAACCAAAAACCTTCTGTTCTACCTTATCAAAAGAACCTCCTCTTCTGGCTTCCAGCTTCACTCTATCAAAATACTTTGATAAGAAATACTCCATAGCTATTTTCCCTACAGATCTTAGCACAGCGGCCGTGAATGCTGTATCTTCCACATCAGGGAAAAATTGGGATGCTACATTTTTCGCCACGTATGCCCCAACAAAAGATTGTATGCTTAGTTCCCCTCTTTTTATCCTGAAAGTTTTTAACTCAGTGCTATACACCGTTTTCGCAAATGCAGAAAGAAGGATAGACTCCAGGGTTCTTGTCCCAACAAGAGCAATAGCATGTTCAAGAGAAGAAACTTGCCTTGAAAATCCGTAAAAGGGTGAGTTAACAATACGCATCACCTCAAATGATATTATTGGATCCTTGGCTATCGTTTCTGCGATCCTCTCGGCGGAAGAAGTTGGTTGCCTGATAAGTTTTAGAGCTTTTGCGACAACCGAGGAAAGAGGCGGAACTTTGCTCAAGGCTTCCACTATATCTTTATCTGTTATCTTCACATCTGCCATACTTTTTATATTTTTAATCAATTTTATAATTTAATTTATTTGATTTAAAAACATATTCTGAAAACATATATTTTTGCTCGATATTTTCTTTAAATTTTTATTTATTTAGTCTTGTTTTTTTCAAAACATTATCTCAAGATGCTAAGATGGGAAGTATGGAAAGAGGTAAAATTAGTATTTCCTCTATCTTACGTGATGAATTTAATGTTTTTTTAAAGTATTTTATATTTGCTTTTGTATACTCAATTATCGTTTTTGGTCTTTTTATGCTTGCTCGCTCTCTTGATGTTGATGAACATGTCAGTGGAGCATTTGCTCTCTTCCCCGTTGTTTCAATAATTTTGATCTTCTACATATTAATTATCACTTCATTCGTGCGTTATGTGAAGCAGAAGAATAATAAAAAAAATAAGTAAAGATATTCAGAAGTGAATATATTCTACGCTCAGGGCTCTCGTTCAAAATCTTTTTAACAAAAATTATGTGTGCTCCAAGTCCTTAAGTTTTTTCGACCAATAATCCGCCTTCTCAGATACTATGTCAGTTGATTTAAGTTTTAACCTTCTCATGTGTGCTATTCCTTTCTTTACTGCGGGTATGACATAGGGTAAAAACTTTGGATTTCGCTTTTTCTTGTATATGTAAAGAAAGCGTCCAGCTGCTTTGAGTGTTCTCTGAACTGCACAAGCACTGTAAAGCTCTTGAAAGTGATTTATTTTCCTCCCCTCTATGTATTTTGCGATAAGATGATTTTCAAGCTCCTCCGGAATATCAACATATGCATCGCAAGTGAGAGATACAAGGTCATACATGTATGGACCAAGCAAAGCGTCCTGAAAATCGATTATTCCCACCTTGTTATCAAGGCACATAAGATTTTTTGAGTGGTAATCCCTGTGCGTTAGTACGTATTCAGATTTTGAGAGCATATCTGATATTTCCTCAAATTCTTTTTTCATCTCCGGTGTAGGGCTTGTCTCCATGAAATTTTCTATGAAGTGTTCGAACTCCCACATCAACATATTTCTGGAGAAATTCAAAGAGTAAGCATAGCACGATTGAGGCTCATCTTTGATAGACTGCAATCTGATAAGCTGACCTATTGCATCCTCATAGTAAATATCTGCCTTATCAAATCCATGCATCTTTACAAAAACATCAAGTGGCATGCTCCCGAAATCCTCAACAAGGATAACATCATATCCCACTAAGTATATCTCTGGAACCATTATACCGTTTTTTCTCAGAAACCTTCCTATATTTATGAATGGCAACTCCGAAAATTCAACCTGTTTTTCGATGATTTCTTCAAAGATAATTGCTTTGTCCATCTCACCCATTACCATAGCTATAACTGTTTTTTTCCCCATAAATCCATCTTTGAAGTGCAATCGGAAATATCTGCGCGATGATGCATCTGGGGTCAGAGGAGAAATCCAATCAGGATTTATCCCTTCAATTTTGAGGAATCTTATGAGCTTTTCCTTCCAGATGTCTTCACCTTTCCGGATGCCCTCACCTTTACGTTCTTCATCCATCATGCTTTGAACTTCCATTTAAAATTATAAAACTTATTGATTTGTATAGTCCTATTTTTTATGTGATGAATAATAGTATTCAGGACGATTTTCAATACTTCAAATTATAAAATTTTTTCTGATGAAGATAGCGCTTGTTCTTTCGGGTGGTGGTGCCAGGGGAGCATATGAGGTTGGAGTGCTCAAATACCTTTTTTGTGATTTTCCCAAAGAGAGCGGAATTATGCCGCATTTTGATATTTTCTGTGGCACAAGTGTTGGTGCTATACATTCAGTTTTTGTGGCATCATATATAAATTCTGCGGAAAAGAATATAAGGATACTTGAATCGGTATGGTCTGGTTTAAGTATGGAGACTATGATGCAGATCAAGTCCGCAAACTTGATGAAATTACTTCTCTCAAGGGGGGAGGGTATAGGTTTATTTGACGTAAGCTATATAAACAAGGTGATTTCATATGGGATAAATTGGCATATGCTCCACAGGAACATCATCGCAGGGGAGATAGATGCTGTGTGTGTTTTTGCGACGCAGATAGCGACGGGCAAAACCATAGCGTTCATAGACTCATCACATATAATATCTGAGTGGAAAGCAGACCCTTTTATGGATTTTGTGCATGCAGCGATGAGACCGGAATATGTTATAGCATCCGCGGCTATTCCGGTTTTATTTCCACCTGTCAATATAGATGGAAGGTGGTACTGTGATGGTGGAGTGCGTCTGAATACTCCTCTCAGTCCCGCTATACGCCTCGGAGCGGATAAAATATTTACAGTTGTAATAAGATATTATACCCCCATATTAGAGGAAAGGGAAAAAATTTTCCCGAACATCATGTATATTATAGGCAAAATATTCAATGCCCTTTTCCTTGACAGGATAGCTTATGAACTTTCAAGGCTTGAGGTGATAAATGAGCTCCTCAGGTCAATAAGAGAAGCGGGTAGTATCAAATTGCTCGAGGAGGTGAGCGAAAAAATGAGGGAGGTGCGTGGGTATGAAATGAAGATTGTAGATACGCTCGTAATAAGACCTCATGTGGATATAGGTAAGATGGCCGTTGAATACGCTAAGAATTACTCAAAATTTCCCACATCAAGATACAAGCTATTCATGAAAACCCTTCTTGAGCTGTCAAGTGAAACAGAATCTGATGTGATAAGCTACTTATTTTTTGAGCCATCGTTTACCAGGGAACTTATAAATCTTGGGTGGAAAGACGCAAAGGCACAGGCTGATAAAATATATGAGTTCTTTAAAGATAAAACAGAAAAAGATAAAACAGAAAAACAGAGTTCATAAAATCAGTAATTTCTTTCAATACAATTGATGGGCAGTGAGTAACCGATCTGGCTGAGCTTTGATATTATCGGTTGAACTAATTTTTCCCTCAACTTATCTTTCTTTCCGTAACCTGAATTGGGAAATTTTGCATCATGAGAGATAAATCTTGTGATGGATAGCATGCATATTTCCCTGACATATTTACCTATCAGTGAAGCTGTAGCTACCTCCTCGTATTTTGTGTCAGCATCGCGCTCAAATATTATGGTTTTCCCACCAAGGTAGTAGATACTCTTTTCAATATCTTCTTCAACCATACATTCTTCAAGCTGAGCATCATAACCCAAATATTTGCAAGCCATATTCAGCTCTCTAAAATAACTCTTTTTGAAACCTGATTTCCCACACAAAACCAAATCAGCGGATGACTTTATCGCTAAAATTGAAATAAAAAATGCATTCGCAGAAAATTTACTCCCGAGCTTCTGAACGTATCTTGAGAGGATACCGGGACACAAAATAGCTAACCTAATGCGAACTTTACCTTTATCTTCTTTATTATTATTATATTCTTTATCTTCTTTGGAGAATTCATTTTCTTCTTCGCACCATACAGGTAATTTTACATCAGAAAAACACATAATATATGGTCCATCAACTCCAAGTGGGCACATCTTCTTTATATCCTCCGAGAAAAATGATTTATCAAATAATTTTGAGAGACTAACTGCATTTGAAATTATCTTATCTGAAATTATCTTATCTGAGCCAATCTTCTCTGGCTCGAATGCATCAACATATTGGATATACTTGAAAAATATCTGCTCTATTTTGCTAAAATCTCTCTCCTTCCTTGAAAAAATTGATTTACTATCTTCTACCTTCCCTTTCTGAAAATAAGGATTTTCTCTCTCAAATGAAGTTATTATCAATGGACCAAGAAATGGGCCGAGTCCGTTCTCGTCTATTCCGCATACACGCATTTTTCACAAATTCTAATAAAAATAATTTTCCCACTATCTTTTGAAAATAATGCAGGTTCATATAATCTTGTTTTCTATCCTACAATCATTCACGTTTTCTCCTGATATCAGGGGAGAATGGAAGAAATTTGAGATTCTAAACATCGTAATATACTACAACAATGCGATAAGTAATGTTATTCCATATATAGCTGAATATGTGAGGGAGGGAGTATCTGAGATAAAAGATAAATTCGGAGAAGAAATACCTCGTGGATATATAGTAGTGCAGTCCGAGGGAGATGAGCTTTATGTAAGACCTCTTTTTCGCAAAAGGATAGCGATTTTAAATGTTGGTGGAGCAAGAATTGATGAGAAATTTTATATTTTCTCGCTGAAAGATGCAGTCATGTACTCGCTTACATGTTTTTTTGTAGGTAAATTTTTTTATATACCGGTAAACCTTATCATCAGCAATGAGGTTATAGATGGATTTTGTTCACATCTTTTGCTGAAAGAAGAATTTCTGAATCATCCAACTTATGGCTCGAAATATGCTGGTGCGATAAAATATCTGGCATTTGAGGAGGGGGAAAGAAAGGTATTGAGATTTTTCAGTGGTGAGTTCCTGAAATTTAAGATAGATGAGGTTGAGGAAAGATTTCAAAGATGGAGGAGGGAGAGGCTTCATTCTTTGAAGAGTGCGCTGATGCAAAGAAGCAAAACTCCGATGGGAGAAGGGAATTTGGGATCCGAATCTGCCAAACCCAAAATCCTGAAGGGCGGATTAAGGGGGGTTGCTCCACTTGGCGGTAAAATCGTCGCGACTGGTCAGAACTACATATACCTGCTTGACTTGACAGGTAGGGAAGAAAAGAAGCTAATCTCAAGGTATGGAGGGAGTATGATCAAAAGTGATGGAAGATATGCTGTATTTGATGCAAAAGCCATTGCCGATGTAAAGAACACAAAGACTTTTCTCTCCAGTTCTGTGAAGAAAGCTTCGTTCAAAATATTTCTGATAAATCAGAGATTTGAAGTGAAAGAACTTGGACTTGGCGGTGGAATTAGGAATGGGAGGCGGGATGGGAACAGGAATAGGATCTGGAATGAGAATGAAGATGAAATCGGGGATGGGATTAGGAATGGAATTGGGGATGGGATTAGGAATGGAATTGGGGATGGAATATGGTATCCGGATATAGACTCAGATGCGGGTATAATAACATTTGTAAAGAAGGGGAGGGGAAAAGAAGGAGATAAGCTATGCTATGTGAAATTTATACCTGGGATAGATGAGATAGAAACAGAGAGTATATCGTGTTTCTATGAGGTATTGCCTCCTGAGGAGATACTGACACAAGATGTAAGAGGTGATATTGTAGCATTTACACTTTTGAGATGGGATGGGAGCACTGATATACTAACTTTTGATATAACACAGGGCAGTTTAAAATACATAACTCAGGATGCGTTCCATGATATTTTACCATTTTGGATTGAGCGTGATGGTATTACCTATGTTGCATTCTCATCAAACAGGGAAGGGGCTTTTAACATCTACATGTATGATGATAGGGAGGAAAAACTTATAAGGATTACCGCCGAATCAGAGGGGGTGTTTGAATCTTTTTATTATGACCGCAAGATTTATTCTGTTGTTCTTTCTGATTACACTCCCTTTATTAGGGTTTTTGACGTTGAGGAGTTCTCTGAGATCGTTGCAGATAGAAAATCCGTGGTTTTTGTAAGACCTGGTGTTCAATACTCAAAGAATACAGATTTTTCCGCTGATCTTTTTGGTTTCATTTCACCAAAATTTTTCATGTCTTCCGCAGGATTTTTTGTATTGGGCAGTGGTCTTTACGCATCAGATATACTCTTCAGGAATCCTATCTTTCTTGAATTCAATATCAGCACATTTAACCCGACAGAATTAGGAAGGAGATTAGGGAGGAAAGCAGAAGATATAGAGGGAAGGGAATTAATAGAGGGAGGGAAATTATGGGATGTGAAAATAGGAGTATCTTTTACGTCAATCATAAGAAGAGGGAATATATATTTCCTTCCTGAGGTGAGCTTCAATCCTTTTCGGAGAGTTTTTGTGAGGAAGCTTGACTTTT
>FWWL01005339.1_pt1 | contig 20171 bp, 17 predicted proteins | sample 2228331 | NCBI WGS metagenome assembly FWWL01 (sample SAMEA103939775, study PRJEB20133) | metagenome | reverse complement strand
AAATGAAAAATCACTAAAAATCCATCAAATGGTATGGACGCGGTAACAATTTTTCGTTATACTACTCACTACTGAAACTATGCACTTGCGCTTGTGGGTGCTGACCCATTTCGCAGCGGAAAGGATGCGCGTATGACCACTCTGTTACTACTGGCGGTATTCGTTCTCATAGCCGGTGGATTGTTAGTATCGCTGCGTCGGGTGCAGCCCGATCCGGTCCGTGTTCGAATCCGTGATCGCTATCCGTCGCACCGTCCGCGCCGGTAAACGCGCTCTATTATATAGCAGCCACGTCTGCCGCGCCTGCCCTTCGCTGTAAGGGTAGGCGTGTTTGTCTTACGAGGAACTTTTTTCTCCCTGATCACGTCTCTAACAGTGATGTCGGTTTTGCCTTACTACATGGAGGATACCGCATGCGAGGATTGCGTGCGTGGGCAGGGTGGTTGATACTTCTCGGTGTCTTCTGCATCGGATTTGGTACGTGGTTGCCTCTCCCCGTAGCAGCACAAGCATCCGATATAACGCTGGTTGTACGTCCAGCTTTTCAAGGCATGGTTCGTCCAGGGGTCTGGTTGCCGGTGACGGTTGAGGTGACGAACAACGGTGTTGATCGCACGGCTGAGATCGTTGTCGGAACGGCAAATGGCCCCTTCCAAAGCACGTTTGTCGAGTTACCCGGTGGCGGACGTAAGGGGTTGATATTGTATGCCTTCATCTACGGTTCGCCTCGTCAGCTCGGTGTGCGCGTGTTAATCGATGGTACCGAGGTGACTACAGCCTCAGCACGTTTACAGCCGGTTACAGAAGGGCTTCTGGTTGGTGTGATTGGTGAGCGTGAGTTACGCTTACCTGCGCAACTGACTGACGGTATCAAGGTGACGAGTGTGCCTGTACCGCTGGCCGATCTACCGCCAGAGAGTCTGGGTCTGTCACCATTTGATGCACTGATTATCGCCGATGTCGCGGCAAATGAGATAACACCCGATCAGCAACGTGCTTTGCAGGGCTGGGTACAGCGTGGGGGCACGCTCCTTGTGAATGGTGACGTTGGGATCGCACGTACCCTGTCCAGCCTGCCTCGCGAGTTGATCCCGGCTACGGCGGGCGCGTTGGCCGCACCGCTTACGGATCCATCGGTAACATCGGTGACGCTGACACCATCCGCCAGTGCACCCGAAGTGTATCCAATCACCCTGCCGCTGATCTCAACGCCGTTGCCATTGGCTTATGGTAAGCGTTTCGGCAATGGTCAAACAGTCGTACTTGCGTTTGATCTCGCAGCCCCTGAAGTGGTGAACTGGAGCGGCTGGCGCGAGTTGTGGCAGGCATTACTACCACCGCCTTCATTCATTCCGTCCGGTCTTGGGTTCGGCGCAAAGCTCTACTCGACCTATGTCGAAGAGAATCTGGCCAGCGCGTTAACCACACTGCCGGCGCTCGATTTACCCTCTCTAAACCTGATCGGGATTTTGCTCGCCTGCTATCTGGTAGTGGTAGGACCGGTAACATATCTCGTTCTGCGGCGATTGGATCGGCTGGCGTGGGGTTGGGTGGTTGTTCCGGTGTTGACAGGCATCTTTGCCGCGGGTGCGTATGGCATCGGTTACGATTTGCGTGGCGGTGAAGTGATAGTCAGCCAGATCACGCTGATCGACGCTAATGCCCCAACATCAGCGCATGAGCGGTCATTTATCGGCATTTTTTCACCAGATCGGTATGCTTATCGCTTGCAGGCGACTGAGAGTGTAACAATGGTGCGACCGGTCTCCGTACAAGGGCCATGGAGTTCACCGCCATTAACAAATGGCACCTATGTGCAGGGGTCTGATGATAATCTGGTCGTTGAGAACCTGGAAATATCACAATGGTCAATGCAAGCGATTGCTTCTGATCGAGTGATTAGTGCCCCACTCATTACCGCCCAGATCACTGTGAACGGTGATACGGTGCAGGGCGAAGTTACGAATCGCAGTGAACGAACACTCGAAGATGTTGTTCTGGCCTACGGTGAACAGATTGCGCTGATCAATGCGCTCGCTCCCGGTGAACAGCGCTCGGCTACGCTTGAACGACCCAGTCATGCCTTCGATGGCATCTCGCTAAGTTATCTTATCTATGGCCCACAATTTGAAGCGATGAGCAGAGTTGCGCAACCGGTGTCGCCAACGCTTCAACTGCGCAGCCGCATCATCGACTCCCTCTACGGCTATGGTTCGATCACCCGTGGCGCACAGCCTTTGCTGCTGGCCTGGTATCAGGATACCGAAACATCATTGATCCCGGTTGACCGACGGGCTACGATGCAGCACCTGACGTTGGTGCGTGGAGCGGTACGATTGCAAGTAACCGATGAAATAAAGCTGAACAGCAACGGCTTTATTGGTTCGTTTGAACAAACTGCCGGCACCAACAGCCCCTGCTATAATGGAAATCTGCTTGGCATTGCTCCCGACCTGCAACCAACGATCATGCGTTTTACCCTCCCTGCCGATCTGATCGGTTTACAACCCAGCGCCCTGGTGCTCAACCTGCGCTCCGATTCGTTTTGGAGCGGTGAGATTGAGTTGTACGATTGGACCACCGGGAGCTGGACACCGATTCTAACCGATGCCTTCCAGAGTGTGGCCCTGGATATACCGCAACCCGATCACTTCTTGAGCAGTCAGGGAGTCATTCGGTTACGTCTGAAGAATCGTGACTTCCAGAACTTTACCTGTGTCTACGCCGATCCTGTAGTGCGAGGGCGCTTACCATGACGTTGGCCATAGAGACCATCAATCTGACGCACCGTTACAGGAAGTTTGTCGCTCTGGATCACCTTAATTTGCAGGTGAGTCAGGGCAGTATTTACGGTTTCATCGGCCCCAATGGTGCAGGAAAAACAACCACCCTGCGCTTGCTGGCCGGATTGATCACGCCGACCAGTGGTGAAATTCGCCTGTTGGGTGAGCGGTTGACGATGCGGTCAGCTCAGCGATTAGTGGGCTATATGCCCGATTTTTTTGGTGTGTACGATGATCTGCGTGTATGGGAATACCTCGATTTCTTTGCCCGTTGCTACGGGTTACGTGGGGCGCGTCTCCGCCAGGTGGTTGACGAGCTGCTCGATCTGGTTGATCTGAGCGCCAAACGAGATGCCTTCGTGCAGACCCTTTCGCGTGGTATGCAGCAGCGCCTCTGCCTGGTCCACGCACTGGTACACGATCCGCCTATCCTGCTCCTCGATGAGCCGGCCAGTGGTCTCGATCCGCGAGCACGGGTTGAGTTACGTGAATTGTTGCGAACCCTGCGCGATATGGGAAAGACGATAATGCTCAGTTCACACATTTTGAGTGAGCTGGCCGAGGTGTGTGATGCGATTGGCATTATCGATCATGGCCGGATGATCATCAGTGGGTCGCTGGCCGAAGTACAGCAGCAGTTGGTCACCGGATCACGCATTCGTCTCCGCATTGTGCATGAGCGTGACCTGACCAGTGCTGTATCGTTCTTACAACAGCAACCGCTGGTGCAGGCGATCAGCACTGTCCCAGCCGATCCGCGGTCGCTTACTATCGAACTGACGCAAACGGTGAACGAAGAGCAGTGTGCCGGTCTGCTCGCCGGTCTGGTGCAGGCTGGCGTCGCAATCAGTGAGTTCAGTGCGCGCAGTGAAAGCCTCGAAGAGTTTTTCTTACGGTTGACGATGACGGATGCGCGCTAACTGTCGTTAATATGCTCACACTGCCGCTTTGTGGGGAAGTCGTGGCACCCCTCTGATCCAGTAAGGTTTTGCAGACAGGCGTTTCATAGTGGCAATGCCACACCAGGGACAGAATATGACGACACAGATTCGCAGGCCATTACTCAACCCGATTCTGGTGCGCGAAGCCCGCACCAGAATGCGCGGTGCGCGACCGTATCTGATCCTGACCCTCTTTCTCTTGCTGCTGATACTTACCACCTTTGGTATCTATCAGTATATGGTGCTCCAGGCGCGCACGGGAATGGTTGTGCTCAGTTCACACATTGGGCAGGCTTTGTTTAAGGGGTTGGCCTTTACCGAGATGTTCTTTATCGTCCTGGTCGCACCAATCCTGACGAGTGGGGCAATCAGCAGCGAACGAGAGCGTCTGACTTACGATATGTTGCTGGCAACACCGTTGCGGCCAGGGCAATTGTTAGCGGGGAAGTTAATCGGTGCCCTAAGCTACTTGTTGCTGTTAATTGTTGCGTCGATCCCGATCTTCAGCACTGTCTTGATCTTCGGCGGGGTTGAATTGAGAACGCTTGTCCTTACCGTGCTGCTGCTTGGTGGTGCTGCACTCTTCTTCGGCACAATCGGTCTGTTTAGTTCGGCGTTGTTTGGACGAACAACACCGGCAACGATCCTGAGCTATGGCATTGTACTGGTGATTTGTGGTATTCCCTTGCTGATCGCCTCCGTCTGGCCACAATTCAGTAACCCGCAGGGGCAGAGTCCACCACCGTGGTTACTCTACCTCAATCCATTCAGTGCTATCGTTGCCGTGACCACAGTTGCGCCGAACGTATCTCAGCCCGATCTGCCGTTATTCAGTGTCAATGATCCATTTATGATCGTGCCGTTTTTGTCGCAGTTTAGCATTGGCATCCTTCGTTACACGCCGGAAGGTTCAGTCGTCATGCCGGTCTACCGGGCAACATTGCTGGGCTTTGGTTTAGGTACCTTCATTCTGCTCTGGCTCAGTTCACATCTGGCGCTCCCGGTACGGCGATGGCGACCACGCTGGAGTGATCTGGGCTTTATCGCGGCGATTGGGGCAATGATCCTGCTGATGTGGGTGACTATCGAGTGGTGGTGGATCGTTCCGCCGGTTGATCCCTGGCTGATGCCCGTAGAACCGATGCCGATTGATGTTCCAAAGGCGCCGTGAAGTAAACGATCTGTGCAACGTGGAATGGCGACCACGGGACGAACGACTCACGTATGGGCTAGCAGCAAGGATTACACAATCTCAGCTACATGTATAACGCACACACGACAGCACGCCCGCTTTTCAACACGACTGAAGAGAAGCGATGTTGTCCGGCCACAGAGTTATTGTGCTTGGGAGAACAAAAAAATCGAGGTGATGACAGGAAGAACATACCTGTCATCACCTTCTTGTCTGGCATACAATATAGCGTCCTACATCAGGCTGCGCAACACCCCGATCACCCGCCCACGGATACGAACATTATCGGGCGAGGTATAGATGGGTTGCATCGTGGAGTTGGCCGGTTGCAGGCGGACACGGCCATCTTCAAGGTAGAACTTCTTGAGCGTTACCGCATTTTCGTCAATCAACCAGGCCGCCACCATCTGCCCATTCTCGGCTGTCTCTTGCTGGCGGAGCAGGACAATGTCGCCGTCATCGATCAGCGCATCGATCATTGATTGCCCACGCACCTTCAATGCGTACACATTGTTCAATCGCTCTGGGGGAACAACATCGGCTGGCACAACCACTTGCTCTGCTCGATTGATGTCGATCTCTTCTGGATCGGGGAGCGGTGAACCGGCAGTAATCGTACCTAACAATGGCACCCGCCCAACATCATTTCTCAGGAGCGCCGGTACCATCCCCGGCAGACTGATACCACGCGAGATTTTATCGTTACGTACAATCTTGCCGAGCTTCTCCAGAACATCTAAATTGTAGGAGACAACTGAAGTCGATGAGATGTGCAGATCGCGCTGGATGTCGCTGATTGACGGCGAAATACCACGCTCTTTGATGAAACGAACAATGTATTGATAGATTTCCGCCTGTCGATCAGACATCTCGTGCCTTCTCATGGCCGCTTTCCTTTCATTGGCCGCGACCTTGATGGGCTGCGGCGAAAAAATTAGAACTTATGTAGCAATTATAGCTAACGAACACTTGTTTTGTCAAGTACGTTTGTTCAAGTTTTCGTCTGCTACACGTGTCGCTATCAATCTGAGGAAGAGTATCCTGCCGATAACCATTTCATCGTATCATTGGCAGGGTTGATTTCTGGCAAGCGCGAGGTTGGCCTGGAGTATAATGGCAGCTATGAGAACATCAACGGTTGCAACACATGATCGATTGGTAGCGCAACGACGTACCTTACGCATTGCGTGGCTGACGCTTTTCGTCTTTTTTGGTTTGTTCCTCGCCCTGAGTTCGTGGGTGGTGTGGAATATCCGTCAGTGGTATCTGACGGCGACCGACGTACAGACCGCGATTCTGGTCGTGCGTGGTTCCGATGAAAGTATCGTCTGGCAGCCGGCCGGTCGCACTATTTTTCAGGGGGTGCGCGATCAGCAACCGCTGAGTGAGGGGGAAGCGGTGCGTACCCTGCCTAATGCCGGCTACGGGCAGGTGGCCTCGTTACGTCTGTTCGAGGGTAGTCAACTTGATCTGTGGGCCGGCACCGAACTACGGCTGACAACGCTGCGCACCACCCGCTGGCATAGTGGTACGTTACAGGTTGCGCTTGAACAGACGAATGGGTACGTGCGCTACGATGTGCGCGGCGATCAACCGTTTCAAAATGTGTTCTTCACCGTTACTGTAGGCGATGCCCAGGTCAAATTATTACCCGGTGGGAGTTATAGCATTAATCTTTACCCACCCGAACGGCGGGTGATCCGGAGTGATGGTCGCCCGGCATTGATAGCCGATGTTGCTGTGCGCAGCGGGAGTGCTATCGTTACCGGTGTGGTTGGTCAACCTGTACGCCTGGCCGCCGGACAGCGGATCGAGGTCGACCCGGCTGGAATCCCCGGTTTGCCGGTACCGGCACGCTGGGAGCTTATCCGCGATGGTGGTTTTTCCCGTTTTTCTGAGGTTGAGTATAACAATACCACGCGCACCGATGACCCGACCCTACCGCGTTCAACCACCTGGCAGGTTTCAGGTACACCGAGTCTCCCCTTGCTTGAACGCGGTTTCTTCCGGTTGGCGCAAATCTGTCGCCCTCCTAACGATACGCTGGTTTGCCCCATCGAAGACTGGCGTACCGCAGCGTGGTTCTACCGGGTTGGTGGGCAGACCAAAGGCTTTGTCACCAGTATCCGCCAGCCGCTTGGTGTACAGGGGGCCGGGATTGATGTGTCCGAGTTTCGTTCCCTGGTCTTTTCACTGTGGGCGCGGGTGGATTATCAATCATTACCGGCAGCGGGTGATCGCGGCACTGAGTGCCCGGTGATGATCCGCATTGTTGCCCGCCGCAGCAGTCCAGCCGATCCCGACGAGGAACGTGTAGTTTGTATCTACACGGCCACCAGTGATGATGCGTTGCGAGTGCGTGCCGATGGGGTTTTTTACCTGCGCGTCGAACCATCAACCTGGACCCAATTCCGGGTTGATTTGCGCGATGAGAACTGGTTGCCCGATTATCGTTATCTGCGCAGTGTTGAGATTTATGCCAATGGCCATGATTATGACGCACGAGTGGCCGAGGTGTCATTGGTTGGAACGCAATAGGTTGCCTTATGCTGTATCACGGGGTCGATCTGGTAGAGGTGGCGCGTATCCGGCACGCAGTTGTGCGCTATGGTCAGCGGTTTGTGCAGCGGGTGTATACCGCGACCGAGCAGGCTGATTGCCTCGCCGGTTCAGGGGATGTTCGCTACGAAGCACTGGCGGCACGCTGGGCAGCGAAAGAGGCGTGTGCCAAAGCCCTGGGGATCGGGCTACGCGGTCTTGGGGCACTGGCAGTCGCTGATCGCCCGCGCGCCGGCTTTCACGAGATCGAAGTGGTACGTGACAACGATGGTCGTCCTGTCTTGCGTTTATCGGGGTTTGCCGCTGAGCAAGCCGCAGCGTTGGGAATTTGCGCTTTGGCGGTGAGTTTGTCGCATACCGATGAGCTGGCGCTGGCCAGTGTTGTGGCATGGGCGGGGTAGCTGATGTCTAAGGAGAAATTGCCATTTGTGGTAACTGCCGGTCAGATGCGGTCTGCGGAAGAGGCTGCGGTTGTGCGTGGTACGACCTGGGCGGCTTTAATGGAGCAGGCCGGTGCCGGTGTGGCCGACGCAGTTCTGCGCTACGCTGCACCGTTAGCCAATCGACAGGTGTTGGTGTTGGTTGGCCCTGGTAACAATGGCGGTGATGCGTTGGTCGCTGCGCGTCATCTGGCCGATGCCGGTGCGCTGGTCACGCTCTACGTGTGGCGCCGCAGTGGGGTTGATGCCAACCTGCAAGCCTGCCGTGAGCGAGCGATCCCTGAGCTATCCGCCGCAACCGATGGTGATGGTTCGCTCCTCGCGCAGGCGCTCCGTAAGGCTGTTCTGGTGCTTGATGGGTTGTTGGGAACCGGTGCCCGACCACCGACTGCTGACCTGGCAACTATCATTCAGGCCGTGAATGCCGAACGTACCCAGCGGTCTGATCTGCGCGTGGTAGCTATCGATCTGCCCAGTGGCGTTGGTGCTGACGACGGTCAGGTGCCTACAGTGGCCATTCGCGCCGATCTGACCGTTGCGACCGGTTTGATCAAGCGTGGATTACTGCTCTGGCCCGGTCGTGGCTATGCAGGAGAGATTGTGGTCGCCCCCATCGGCCTGTCATCATTAGATGGAGTATTAACGATGAGCGAATTGTTAACTGCCAGCCAGGCACGTACATTGTTGCCGCCCCGTCCGGCTGATGCTCATAAAGGTGTTTTCGGTAAAGTACTGGTGGTTGCCGGTTCGATCAATTACCCTGGTGCAGCCGTACTGGCGTGCGCCGGTGCCCAACGCTCCGGTGCCGGTCTGGTCACCCTTGCTACTGGCCGCACAGTCTTGTCGCTGGCTACGCTACCACCAGAGGTGACATTGTTACCGGTTGCCGAAGGTGACTGGGGCGCAATCGGCCCTGCCGCCGTCGATGATCTGGCCGAACATCTGCCGGGCTATCAGGCGTTGTTGCTTGGGCCGGGATTGGGTCAGGCCGAGGCAACCCGCAAACTGGTACTGCGCCTCTTTGGTCTCGATCACACACGGAGCCGGGCGCGCGTTGGCTTTGTTGCCGTCGGTGAACCACTCACCAATCAGCCCCAGCAAACGGTGGCTTTACCACCCACAGTTATCGATGCCGATGGCCTGAATATTCTTGCCACCGCCGCAGACTGGTTCGAGCGACTACCACCCGAACACTGTGTGCTTACCCCGCACCCCGGCGAAATGCGCCGTCTGCTTGGCGTAAGTGAATTACCTGCTGATCGGGTTGCGACGGCGGCTGAAGCCGCGCAACGTTGGCGACAGACGGTCGTTCTGAAGGGTGCAACCACAGTCATTGCTGCCCCAGATGGCCGCACGCTGATGTATGACGGGGCGAATCCGGCTCTGGCGACAGCCGGTTCGGGTGATGTCTTGGCCGGTGTGATTGCCGGCTTGATTGCCCAGGGGTGTCTGCCATTCGCTGCCGCGGCGCTGGGTGTCTACCTGCACGGTGCCGCCGGGGCCAGAGCGCGTATGGCCTTTGGAGATGCCGGCGTCGTTGCCGGTGATTTGTTGCCGCTGTTGCCATCAGTCATGCAAGAGTTGCGCACCGGCTAAGCTGCCGGGCCAGGACGTAGAAAGGAATGCCTGCCATGCGTATGGTAGAAATTATTGCCGCGAAACGAGATGGCCGTGCATTGACCACCGAAGAGATTGAATGGGTTGTCGCGAACTATGCAGCCGGTGCGATTCCCGATTATCAGATGGCTGCCCTGGCGATGGCCATCGTGTTGCGCGGGATGGATGATCGCGAAACGGCTGATCTGACCATCGCCATGGCTCGCAGCGGCGATATGCTCGATCTCCACGATATTGCGCCACTGACGGTTGACAAGCATTCAACCGGTGGTGTCGGTGACAAAACGACCCTGGTACTGGCCCCCCTGGTCGCCGCCGTTGGCCTGCCGGTGGCAAAAATGAGTGGCAGGGGACTGGGTTTTAGCGGCGGCACGATTGATAAGCTGGAGAGCATTCGCGGCTTTCGCACCAATCTCAGTGCCGATGAGTTTCGGCGCGCGGTGCGTGAACTGGGGCTGGTGGTGGCTGCCCAAAGCGGCGATCTGGCACCGGCTGACAAAAAACTCTACGCCCTCCGCGATGTCACTGCCACCGTCGAGTCAATTCCATTGATCGCGGCCAGTGTGATGAGTAAGAAGCTGGCATCGGGTGCTGATTGTATCGTGCTCGATGTAAAATATGGACGTGGCGCCTTCATGCAGACACTCGCCGATGCCCGTCGCCTGGCCCAAACGATGGTGGCAATCGGTCGGCATGCAGGGCGTAGAGTTGCTGCGGTGCTGAGCAGTATGCAACAGCCGCTCGGTTTTGCGGTCGGTAATGCGCTGGAAGTGCGCGAAGCCATTGCAGCTTTGCGTGGTTCTGGGCCGTCTGATCTGGTTGAGCTGTGCCTTGTGTTGGGGAGTGAACTGGTACGCATGGCCGGCCTACGCAACGACAGTGATGCCGCACGTGCGTTGTTGAGTGAGGCATTGCAGTCGGGTGCAGCCTGGGAAAAGTTTCGGGCCATGGTCATCAATCAGGGTGGCGATCCAGAAGTGATTGATCATCCCGAACGCCTGCCGGTCGCTCCCGTGCAGGTCGATCTCCCGGCACCACGGGCCGGTTTTGTGACGGCGATTGATGGTCAGGCATTGGGGTTAGCGGTCAATGCGCTGGGTGGCGGACGTTCACGCAAAGAAGATACCATTGACCATGCGGTAGGCCTGGTCTTGCAGGCAAAAGTTGGTGATGCAGTGAAGGCAGGTGATCCACTGCTCACCATCCACGCGGCACGTGAAACTGATGTCGATCATGTTGCCGAACGGCTCCAGCTTGCCTATACTATCCATGATACGCCACCACCGCCATTGCCCTTGGTTGAAGAGATTATCCGGTAAAGCCGGGTGACCAGGAAATAGAGGTTGCTATGCCAATCTACGAGTATCTCTGTCCAGCATGTAACGGTCAGTTTCAAAAACTGGTACGTGGATTCAGTGATCCGCCCGGTCTGGCCTGTCCACGCTGCGGCAACACGGGGGTGCGTCGTGCAATCTCGCGCTTTGCGACCCTCAAATCAGAAGAAGATCGTCTTGAATCACTTGCCGATCCTTCGACGTTCATGGGACTTGACGAAAGCGACCCCCGCTCGATTGCACGCTGGGCCAAGCGATTGGGAAAGGAGCTGGGTGAAGATGCCGGCGAAGACTGGGACGAGATGGTCGATCAGATGCTCGAAGAAGAACTAAGCGGCAAGAAAGACGATGAGAGCAGCTCAACCGGGAAGCCGGATGATTTAGGTTGGGCCTGATCAGGAGCGGGACGGTTCATTTACCAGTTGCAATTCTCACGTTGCAAAACCCGTGCTACCTTTGAGGTAGCTTGCATAGGCTGATTGGTACACACACCGAATTTGCATAAAAGATAATTTAACGCTATCATAATACAAAATCGCTTCTACAACGAACGGTCGAGTATGCGCATTCTCTTCTACACCGGTAAGGGCGGCGTTGGCAAAACCAGTATTGCAGCGGCTAGTGCCCTCCGCTGCGCTCAGCTCGGTTATCGTACAATCGTGCTCTCGACCGATGCGGCCCACTCTTTGGGTGACTCGCTCGGTGTTGATCTGCGGGCAGAACCGCTTCAGGTTGCCCCCAATCTGTGGGCACAAGAGATCAATGCCTTGCACGAACTTGAATCGAGCTGGGGTACAGTTTCACGTTATCTGGCCGATCTGCTGGCCTGGCAGGGTGTCGAGACCATCACCCAGGGTGAGTTGTCGGTTATTCCCGGCACCGAAGAACTCTTCAGCTTGCTCCAGATCAAACGTCACTACGATGAAGGCAAGTACGACGTAATTGTCGTGGATGCGGCCCCTACTGGCGAGACGCTACGCCTGCTGTCGCTGCCGGATGTGATGCGCTGGTGGATCGCCCGTCTCTTCCCGATAGCCCGTGCCCTGTTGCGCGTGGTACGACCGGTAGCGCGCCGGGTGACCGATATGCCAATTGCCGACGATGATGTACTGGCCTCTGCTCAGCAAGCAATTGACGCCTTGATCGATGTGCGCCAATTGCTAACCAATCAGCAGATTTGCACCGCCCGCATCGTCATGAACCTCGAAAAGATGGTAATTCGGGAAGCGCAACGGTCGTTAACCTACCTCAGTCTGTTTGGCTACGCAGTCGATGCGATTATTGTAAACCGGATTTTACCCCCTGAGGTTGATGCTCACTTCGCGCAGTGGCGGGCAATGCAACAGCAGTACGCGCCGATGGTCGAAGAGATGTTTGAGCCGCTGCCCATCCTGCGTGCCCCCCACTTTTCGCAAGAGATCATTGGCACCGAACTACTGTCGCGGTTGGCCGACCATCTCTTTGCCGACCGTGATCCGACAGCCTTCCTGTATCAAGGGCCAACCCAGCGCGTGGAGAAGACTGCCTACGGCTACGATTTGATTGTACCCCTTCCCTTTGCTTCAGAAGATCAGGTGCATCTGGCCCAGAGCGATGATGAGCTGCTGATTTCAGTTGGCTGGCATCGCCATCGGATTGTCCTTCCACAATCGCTGGCCCGTTTGCGGGCCCAGGATGCCTTCTTCGAGGACTCATCACTCCGTGTTGTCTTCCGGCGGGATGTGGCTGCCTGACGCGCACAACCACATTAATCCGAACATTACGGCTGTCGCTCAGGCATAGTTGCCCGCCTTCAGCCGATATGGTATACTAGCGCGTAGTGCGCCGATAGGCGCAATTTCGTGTGTAGTGTTGGGAAGAGGAATTGCCATGGCCAGCAAAAAGGGAAACCGCATCGTGATCAAGCTGAAGAGCACTGAGAGCGGTCACACCTATACCACCGAGAAGAACCGCCGCAACGATCCGAGCCGTCTCGAGTTGCGCAAGTACGATCCGATTGTTCGCCGCCACGTGCTCTATCGTGAGACGAAGTAAGTCAGGTAGCCGGGAGCGATATAACCGCTCCCGGTATTTTCTTTGCGCCGGTTGCGATCACTACGGTTTGCTGAGGTACGCCTTTTCCCACACCTGATCTGAAATCTGTTTTTTCATGACTCGCCTGTTCCGCACGATATTTCTGGCTGCGTTTGAAGCAACGGTTGTCGGGTTGCCGTTCCTGGCGCTGACGACCATTGCCTTGTCGTGGCCGGGGCTATTCAGCGCCGTCGTGCTGGGACGGGTGGCTGATGAGGTCGGGAGTCGTCTGCGCTGGCCGTTTAATCGCTCGCTGCTCGTGCTGGCGCCAATAGTCGCGGCAGCCTGGCTGAGTTGGTTGACGTTCGGCCTCGATCCGCTTACATTGCTCGCAGCGTTGCGTCCCGGCCAACCCCAAAGCGGCCCGATCTACCTGGCAGTGCTGGTTGCATTCTTTTTGGTCTGGCGTGGTGTGCGACTCGCTGACCACGACAGTGCTACTATTTTGACCCTGGCCGGACGTGGTGTGATCGGTGCGGTACTGGCACTCATCCTCGGTCCACTGTTGCGCGCAGGTGAAGCGGTTAGTAATGATCTGCTGCTGGTCTACATCATTGTCTTCGTGGGCAGTGGTCTTGCTGCGCTGGCGCTGACCCACGTTGTTGAGATGACATCCGATCAGGCTCAGTCACTGGATGCAAGGTGGAGTCTTCTGCTTTTGGGCGTAATCGGTGCCGTGCTCGCTCTTGGTCTCAGTTTAGCCGCTCTCCTGAGCGGTGATCTGGCCCTTGAAGGAATGATCGCGCTTTTGCAACTGCTCCTCTTGCCGTTTGCACTCATCGGTGCCGCACTTGTCTATCTCATTACCGTTGTCTTTGGTGATGTGATACGTGCGCTCCTGGGGGTATTAGGCCGGGCACTGGCTCAGATGAATCTCCGTCCAGAGCCACCACCAACACCCGATACCGCAGTGGTTGATGATACTGCTGCAGAGACAGTTGTCGCCATTGCCCAACAGGCAACCTTCCTGCTGGCACTGATCCCACTGGTAGCACTGGTTATCATCATCGTGCTTTGGCGACGACGGCACCGTCGTTCGGTGACCGATGAAGAACGTCAGTCGCTTGACATCGGGCAGAGTTTGATTGCCGACCTCCGCGATCTGTTTGGTTCGTTCCGGCGTCCCTTCCGGCGACACTTGCACGGCTTGCAAGCCGCACTGGCTGCCTTGCGAGGGGCAGACGCGGTATCGCGTGTGCGGCGAGCGTATATTCAGGCACTGCTCGCCCTGGAAGCTCAGGGCTGGCGACGCCCACCAGATCAGACACCGTCCGAATGGTGTACACACGTCTCATCGGTGCTGCCCGACCAGCAGCCATTTATCGATCTGACCGCGACGTATGAACGGGCACGCTATCGACCAGATGGGGTTGACGCCGATGAAGCTGATGCCGCCGAGCGTTCGTTACAGGGACTGCGTACATCACTATCATCACAGCGTGCGCAATAACTGTACCTGCTGTGACGTAGCTTCAGCGCCGGTATGGTTCTTCGGTATTCTGAGCAGTGATGCGATCCCGGAATGCCAGCCCACGAAGCTGGCGTAATGTCGGATGAGTGCACCGTTTCGCCCTGGGAGCGCAAGCCGCTGGTTCGTATCAGAATGCATTCCTCTTCCGATGCTCTCACCCGCCAAACCGTCCGTGTCTGCGCTGTATGGAGTGTGGCGGCACGGCTTCCGCACGCTGCAACCCGGAAGCACATCGTGCAGCGTGCGGAAGGAGTGTTATCCGGCAACGTGCTCTCGATAACGCCTACTCCACAGTCACACTCTTGGCCAGATTACGCGGCTGATCGACATCACACCCGCGCAACACGGCAACGTGATAAGCAAAGATCTGCAACGGTATCACATTCAACACCGGTTGGAGTAGTGGTAATGTCGCCGGTACCCCGATGAAATGATTCGCCTTTGCCGCCAACAACTCATCACCCTCGTGACCGATTGCAATCACCTGGCCGTGACGCGCACGCACCTGTTCGACGTTACTGATCATCTTTTCGTAAATGTGGTCGCGGGTAGCAATGCAGACAACCGGCATACCCTCATCGATCAAGGCAATTGGCCCGTGCTTCATTTCGCCTGCCGGGTAGCCTTCGGCGTGAATGTAGCTGATCTCTTTGAGTTTGAGCGCGCCTTCGAGCGCGATTGGGTAGTTGATTTGACGACCCAGGAAGAGGGCATTGCCAACCCGATAGTAGCGCTCGGCTAACTCGACACATACAGGCGTGACTTGCTCGATCACCTGCGCCGCCTTCCCCGGCAATTCCACCAGCGCCTGAATATGTTCCCGAATCTGGGCCGGTGTCAGTGTCCCGTGCGCCTGCGCCAGACGTAGTGCAAACAGGTAGCCTGCAACCAGCATCGAGGTAAAGGCTTTGGTCGAAGCGACCCCAATTTCTGGCCCGGCGTGCAGATAGATCGGGCCGCCATCGGCCAGCCGGGCGGCCTGACTGCCGATGGCATTAACGATTGCTACACTGGGAACGCCCTGTCTGCGTGCCTCTTCCATGCCGGCCAGCGTATCGACTGTTTCACCGCTTTGCGTGAAGGTAAGAATCAGCGCATCGCGCTCACCATTGCTCTGCAATATCGGCTGGCGATAGCGGAACTCGCTGGCATAGTCGACTTCAACCCGCACTCGTGCCAGATTCTCAATCATAAACTTCGCCACCAAGGCGGCGTGCCACGCCGTACCGCACGCGATAGCGTAGATACGACGGACCCGACGTAAGTCCTGATCGTCGAGGCGGAGGTCTTCGAGCGTGATCAGACCACGCTCCTGATCGATCCGTCCGCGCAACACATCCATCAGCGCCCGTGGTTGTTCATCGATCTCTTTGTGCATAAAGTGGCGATAATCACCTTTCGCTGCCGCCACGGGGTCCCAGGCAATACTGTGTACTGCGCGCGTAACCGGTGTACCATCGAGCCGGGTAATCGTTACCTCGTCACGCCGGACAACGGCAATGTCATGGTCTTCCAGAAAGATCAGATTGCGTGTGTAATCGAGGATAGCCGGAATATCGGAAGCGATAAACTGTTCGTTGTCGCCAAGCCCAATCGCGATGCCACCGGCGTTGCCCAGGCGCGCTGCAACCAGCGTGTCCGGCTCGTGAATACAAAAGGCGACAACCGCATTGCCACCGCGTAGTTCCTGCAACGCCTGACGTGTGGCCGCGACCAGATCACGCTGCTCTTGATAGTAATGTCCAATCAGCTTTGCAATCACTTCAGTATCGGTCTGCGACTCAAACTGGTACCCCAATTCGATCAGACGCCCCTTCAGGCTTAGATAATTCTCAACAATCCCATTTTGAATCACCACAATCGTGCCACTGGCATCACGGTGGGGGTGAGCATTTTGCTCGGTGACGCCACCATGCGTGGCCCAGCGCGTATGACCAATGCCGACCCGGCCACGCGGTGGATCGGCCTGCACCCGTTGTTGCAAATTGATGAGCTTGCCAACACTGCGACGCAACTGCAACCCGGCATCTGGATGGTAGATAGCGATCCCCGCCGAATCGTAACCCCGATATTCCAATCGTTGAAGGCCATTCAGCACAACTTCGGTCGCCTCACGTCCACCAATATAGCCCACAATACCACACATAGCAGAAACTCCTTCATAGTAAAGAAAGCAAAGACAATCCATAGCAGCCCATGGCAGCCGCCGCCTGCGACAGAGTGCAGCAGCCAGACCTGCTACCGTGAGCAGCATCCATAGCGAATATTCATGTCATCAGTGGGGGAATGGATAGTGGTGGGTCACTACAGACAACGTTGCCCTCACCGTCACCGGCAGGTATTGGTTTGTCTGTTATCGGTGGTGCCCTGCCCCGGGGAGGCTTCCGCTGATCTCTCTATGTTCCGGGTCGTTCAGACCCGTTAGCTCCGGCTCGCGCCGGGAACCTCCCTCCTCGTCAACTTCGCTCCTCGCGAAGTCCATGCGCTTCAAAGCAGATTGTCTGTCGTTGTTCCCTCCTGGCCGTGCCCCCGCACAGCCCTTATCATCTTGATCATAGTGCCCGGAGTATACCATACTCCGGGCCACTTGCTAATGACAGTTTACTTATATAATCGCTAACAATCAGATCATCACACCGAGACCGATGAAAGCGAGACTGGTTGCCAGGACGATGGCCGTGGCGATCATGCGCGCCATCCGACCGTGTGCTGGCGCAGTTTCGGCCAGGGCCAGATTTGCCATCATCACACTGATAATGATGAAAGCAACCAGTGCCAGAAATGGAATCTTGACAAAACTCAGCACCCCCGGAATGTTAATGTAGTCAAACGCGCAGGGTACGGCGCCGGCACAGGGCGCGGGTGGGATAATCAACATCACCATCAGGTAGTGGTACAGCGCAACCGCAATTCCGGTGAGCGAGAGGGGTAACACGTACAGATAGACCTTACGATCATCGCGCCAGATACCGATGAAGAGGAGAACTGTCAGTGGGTACATCAAAATGCGCTGATACCAGCACAGCTCACAGGGAATCCATCCCAGCACTTCACTGAAAAAGAGACTACCAACGGTAGCCAGCATTGCTGCCAGTAAGGCAATATGCCGACACGTCAACGTCAGCCAGTCGAGCAGGCTGGTCGGTGATGTTGTGGCAGTTAATTCCATTGATTGCGCACGATCCATCGTTATGCTCCGCGCTATGTGGTTTTTGTTCACTGGCAGTATTGTATCACGAGCAGGGATTGCTTGAAGTCATAGTTAAAAAAGCGTATACTATACTTATCTTCTGGCGGGCGGGTTGCTATCATGAAAGTGTAGCCAACTGATGGCAAGACGTTGGACTGTGACCCAAACCCGTTTGCTCGCCGACGTCGGCGCCTTACTCGTCTCATTAGATGGCATTGAGGCGCTGCAACAGGTTGCCCGCCACATAGTACCACTGCTAGGGGATTTGTGTGCTATCGTTATCCGCGATGAACGACAGCAGGTACGCCGGGTGGCTCTGGCCTGTGCCGATACTCGCTACCAGCACCTCGTCGAACATCTTATTCAACACTCATTGTTGATCGATCCCCATTCGATACCGGCTCGTGTCCTGGATAGCAGTCAACCACTCTTGCTTGCCGATCTGTCCGACGAATATTACGACGATCCGGCATTTTCCCCGTTGTACCGCGATATTCTGCGCCAAATCCGGCCACGTCATATTCTCGGTGTGCCAATGCGCGGGCATGGTATGACCTGTGGTGCGTTGGTCTTGACGATCACCGATGCCTCATCACGACGCTTTACTCCCAATGACATCGACCTGATCTGCGAACTGGCCCGACGCATCGCGATGGCAGTCGAGAATATTCTGCTGTATCGTTCCACTCAACGCCGGTTAGAGCAACTGCTGATGGTACAGCGGGTAGCAGCCCTGATTAATTCAACCTTGCAAACCGATCTGATTTGTCGGCTGGTTGTGCAACAATTGCACGATGTCTTTGGGTATCAGCTCGTCAGCATGTATCTGCTCCAGAACGAGGCGTTGCACTTACAGGCAGTTGTTGGCTATGACCGCCTCTTACCGGTTATTCAGTTGCACGAAGGGGTTGCCGGGCGGGTTGTGCGCAACGGGAGGGCTGAATTCGTGCGTGATGCGCAGCACGATCCCGATTTTCTGGAGGTAATGCCCGATACAAAGCAGTGCATTGCGGTACCGTTGCGCTACGAAACAGCCGAACCGGTTGGGGTCATTATCGTCGAGTCACAGGGTAATCCGGCGCTAGACGATGAGGATTTCTTTTTACTTTCACTGCTAGCCGATCAGATTGGGGTGGCATTCTTCAACTCGTTGTTGTTCGAGCGCCTACGCGATACGAACGAGCGCTTTCGCCTTCTGATCGAGCTGGCCGGTAATCTTGTGATCTGCCTCGATCCCGATCTCCGCATCACCGAATTTAACCGTATGGCAGCCCAAGTGCTGGCTCGTGCCCGCGAGGATGTGATTGGTCGCCCGTTCGCCACGACGCTGCTGAGTGAGGCTGAACGCCCCCTCTTCGCTGCCCTGGTACGCGAAGTCATTACCGGTCAGGAGGATCGTTCATTTGAAACCTCGTTTTGGGTAGATGGGCGAAAATGCTATGTCTTGTGGACGGTGACCTGTCGGCGACAAACGAATGGTACCATCGGGGAGTTGTTACTGGTTGGTCAGGATTTAACCGATCAGCGGGAAAAGACCTGGGCGTTGGTGCGTGATGAGCAGCGCCTTCAGGCGCTCGAACGCTTTGAGAGTATGGCAATCATGGCCGGAGGTATTGCGCACGATTTCAACAATCTGCTCAGCATGGTCGTCGCGCATGCCAATGCGTTACAAACAATCTATCCGACGGGAAACCCTGCCGATCAGCATATTCACCATCTCATCGAGGCTGCCCATCAGGCCGGTGATTTAGTCCGCGAATTACTATCGTTTGCTACCGGTCGGCAGACGGCGCTGCAACCGGTTGATCTCAATCACCTCATTCAGGAAACTATCTCTCTGCTACAATCCTCGCTTGGCCCTCATGTGCACATTCGCATTGGGTTAGAACCGAGTCTCCCTGCTGTGCTGGCGGATCCGGTACATATACGGCAGGTATTGATGAATCTGGTGATCAATGCCGCTGAGGCGTTGCCGGATCAGAGGGGTGAGATTTGTGTCCAAACCGGTCTGTGTGTGGTGACAGCCAGCATGCAGAGTCGGTTGATACGACAGCACCATTTGCTGCCCGGTCAGTATGCTATCCTGGAGGTTCGTGATAACGGGGAGGGTATCGATCCCGTTATTCGTCAGCGTATATTTGAGCCGTTTTTTACTACCAAACCGTATGGTCATGGTCTGGGTTTAGCCAGCGTCCTGCACATTGTGCAGCGGTACGGTGGTGGCCTGGAAGTTGATAGTCAACCCGGTCAGGGAAGTACCTTTACCGTTTGGATACCGGTGATGTCGTCCGTAACGACTGAAATGTTACCTGTTCCATCACCAACGAGCGCGGAATCTTACATTCTTGTCATTGACGACAACCCTGAAGTACGGGCACTCATCGAACGCATCCTGGTTCGTGCTGGTTATCGTGTGCTGGCATTTCACAATGGCAATGATGCGATTCGAGCGATCAGTGATCATCCTGTAGCCTGTGCGCTGATCGATATTAATCCAAGTTGCCACCTTGAGGCTTGAAGTTGCGTTGTCCATAGAGCCTCTGCTACAGTTGGTGTGATACGCAAACCGAT
>FWWL01005338.1_pt1 | contig 20172 bp, 14 predicted proteins | sample 2228331 | NCBI WGS metagenome assembly FWWL01 (sample SAMEA103939775, study PRJEB20133) | metagenome | reverse complement strand
CGCCCCTTTATTTTTACTATTAATCAAAGCACATCTGCAAGCTCTTTTCAAAATATCAACTGCTATAACCCTTGAAAAAGGAAATATTCTCTTAGCCCATATAGCAAGAATTCCTGTTCCTGTCCCAAAATCAAGAATTTTTTGAGGACTAAAATTTTGGGACTTTAAATCCCTTAAATAATTTATAACTTCAAAGGTTTCTTCCCTTGGAATTAAAACCCCCCTTTCTATATAAAACTCCTCACCCATAAATATTGCCTTTTTAAAAATATATTCCGGCCTTTCCCCTTTTTTAAGCAAATCTAAAATCCTTTCAAACTTTCGTTTCTTTCTATTATCAATTTTTTTTAACACAAGCATTTTTTCAAATTTTTCAGAAAAAAATTCCTCTATAACAAATTTGTGATTTATTCCTTCAATTTTTTTTAAATTTCTATAAAGTTCAAGAAATTCCTGCCTCTTTTTCTGCAAGATATTTTCCTTCCACCATATTTCTTAACTTTTTAAAGGCTATATCCCAACTTCTTGTTCTTAACCCACAATCAGGTGCCACAAAAATTCTCTCAGGGTCCTTTATTATATCAAGGGCATATAAAATTCTATCCCTTATAAGCTTGGGAGGCTCTATAAAATCTGTATGAACATCTATAACACCAAGACCAACAATAAATCTGTTATTTTTAAACTTTTCAAGAATTTCATAACCCCTTCTTTTCTCAGCATCTATACCCAGTTCCTTTGTATCTCTGTTTGCATACTCAAAATGAATCTCATTTAAAATACCCTGAAGCTCCTCAATTAAAGGAAATAAAAGATAATAATCGGAAAAACATATATGGGTACCAAAAAATACCTTACCTTTTAAATCACTGATACACTCCTTCATCGTCAAAATAAATAGATCAATTTCATCCCTTTTTGTTGTAGCAGCAGGCTCATCTATCTGTAAATACCTTGCTCCCTTTTCATAAAGGGATTTCAAAACAGGATATATAACATTTTTCGCAAGGGCAAGTAAAAATTCTCTCCTTGCCCCTTTTCTTTTTTCCCTTATATCTTTTTCACCTGGTTTTATATCCTTTAAAAAATACTCATCATAGGACCAGTCAACAATCGTATATGCACCCGTTAAAGGTATTTTAACAGGCTTTCTTGCAAAGGAACTTATCCTTTCAAACTCTTTATCATGATAAAATTCTATTAACTTAGGCTCATCTACAAGGGATGCCCTTTTATAATACTTATTATCAAAACTTCTAACATGCCCCTTAAATTCAAAACCCTTTATCCTTTTTACAGGATGTTCATACATTTCAATCCTGTGCTGTTCCCCGTCGTAAACAAGGTCAAGCCCTGCCTTTTCAAGCAATCTCACCGCATAAAGGGATGAAAAATAAAGAATTTTCTCCTTTTCCTCCCTTCCAAAATTTTCTTTTTTTGAAAGTATTTTAATTAATTCTTCTTTTTCCTCAATTTCAAGAAATTCTCCCCATTTTTTTGCCTCCTCAATATCTTCCTCACAAAGTTTTATATTTCTAAAAGCCTTTACCCTCCATGAGGGCTTTTGAAGAGAACCTATTTCATGGGTTAAAAGTTTCATTTTCTACCCTTTAAAAAATTTATCAAATTTTTAAGCTTTTTATCCATAATCTCTCTTGGAAGAAGCTCTGGCACACCTGATGTAGAAAAATATATCTTTTCTTTATCAATAAATTTTTCAATTTTCTTAATTAAATAAGAAATAGTTCTTTTTTTCTCAATAAGTGTTGAATCAGTATTTAAAATTCCTGCAAGGAGAAATTTATTTTCTGGAAAATTTTTAATTATCTTTTCTAAAGAATTTGAATAAAAATCAAAACCATACCCATCAAAATCAAGGGAAAATATAAAGGGAATCTCCTTTTCTACATTAAAGAAAAAGGTATGAAGGAAAAACTTTGTATTTTTAAAATTTTTTAACTCTATAGTAAAAAGCTTTGCCTTTTTTCTTTCATCTTCCTTTATCTCCCTCCACCCAAAGGAGGGCTCATAAAATATAACTATCTTGTTTTTCCATTCATCTATCTTCCTTATAACATAGAGAAGAAGTTCCCCTATCCCTGAAATATCAATTCCCTCGCTATATTCCTTAAAAAAGAAAAGAAAGGGTAAGGTAAAAACAAGTTTTTCCTTTTTATCAAAAATTCCATCACATAGAAAGTAATAATTAAAGAAATTTTCACTTTCCCTTAATTTAAAGTTTTTAAAAATAAGTGTTCTGTAAAAAAAGTTTGTTTCATAAAATCTTTTAAGTGCCCCTATTTCGGTTTTTTCCACAATATCAGAAAAAGGTCTCAAAAGGTCTTGAAAATATAAGGCCCCATTTGCCTTATATTCAAAATCTTTCTGGAGTTCTTTTAAAGCAATTATATCCTCTTTAAAAAACTCTTCCAATTCCTCTTTTTTTATCCTTCCCCTTTCATAATCTCTTGTTGCCTGAATGAGCTTTTCGCTTCTTGGATATATTCCGTGTAAAATTATTTTCATATTTTTTCTCTTATTCTTTTAATTATTTTTTCTGAAAGTTCAAGATTTGAATACATCACATGTTCAATATTAAAACCCAATTTTAATCTTTCCTTTTTCATAAAGTCAAATATTTCCCCAAGCATTCTTTCAATTACCTCAAAAGTTCTTTCTTCAACTTTTCTTTCCTTTTCTGTTATGTAAAAGTGAATAGCAGTAGGAAATTCCACCCCCAGCCATTTCATAAATTCAATATCCTTTATTCTTTTTGCTGGTGCAAGGGAAACATATATATCAGGAAATTTAAAACCTTCAAGTTTAACAAGACGCCATAAATGCAAAAGAACCTGTTTCATATTTGAAGTCTCAAAGATAATCTGCGAAACAAAAAATTCAATCCCCGCCTTCATCTTTTCAAGAATCCTGTAAGGTTCTTTGTTCCTTGTAAATATTGTAATTCCCCCAATTTTAATATCAGGATATTTACTTTTGATGAGTCTTGCTGCTTCTGTTACAGAATAACCAGGATACTTAATTTTACTTGATTCTCCTCCCACAATTACAAGGTATCTTATACCCTTTCTATAAACCTTATCAACCCATTTTTCAAATTTATCCTTTTCTAACCTTACAGAAATCTTGTTTATAATGGGATTAAATTTAAATTTATCCTTTAATTTTAAATAAAATTCCACATTTTCAATTTTTTCCTTATAGGGAACACTTCTTTCTCCTTCTCTTGTTGTTTCATTAACCACCTCTGGTATATTTAAGAACTTAATCTCGTTTTCCTTTAATATATTTATAATTTTTTCAGAAAAAATTTTTATCTTTTCCTCTTTCCATTCTAAAGGAGGAGGAATAACCTCAAAAAGTAGATTTACCTTCATGGTTTTAATTATAATTAAAACTTGACAAACTTTAAAATTTAGTTTATAATTAATACTATATGGTTCGATTCCAGAGGGAAGGGAGGAGATGTATAATGTGGAAAATATTTATGGGAGGAATTTTAATATTTGGGATTTTAAGGGCTGAATTTGAAAATAGCTTTTCTCAGATTGATATCCCCACTGCTTTTTTGCCCTCTGCACCCGGTTATGCGGAAATTTCCCTTTATACCCATTTGGGTCTGAGAAAGGAGATAAATTACCATGTGAATTTTGACCCCTCAAAACCCTTTGATTTTGACCTCTATGGAACAATGGCACTTCAAAATTTATTTTTAACCCTTAAAGTTTATACTTTAAAGGATTTTGCCTTTGACCTTTTATACAGAATAATGCCAGAAATAGGAGGAACACCAGCGGTTGCAGTGGGTGTTTATGATTTAACTTATAGAAAATACATAAGCTCAACAGGCTCAAATCCCCCTCAAGGCGGCTATAATGATGATAATTCCTATTACTGGGAGGAGTGGTTAGAAGGCAATTACAGGAGAGGTTTAGAAAACCTATCTATATTTCTTGTTCTTTCAAAACATTTTACTTATAGAATTATTGCAACAGCAGGACTTGGAAGAGGAAGATTTGTAGGATATGGTATAAGGTCAAAATATTTTAACTTTGATATATTAACAGGTGGCGAAACAAAACATGATATAACCTTTGGAATTTTCTGGGGAGCCCAGTATATAGTGAGTAAAAACTTCAGACTTTTAATGGATTTTGATGGAAGGGATTTCAATGTAGGATTCAGATATACGCAGCCCTTACTTTCAATAAATTTTGCTTTAACAAAACTTGAACATATGCTTGGCGGCTCACCTAAATTCTCACCAAGGGTAGGATTTGGAATAACTATTAATCCACAGATTTTTAGAAGATAAAAAGATAAGCCGGAAAAGTTAAATTTAAAGCATCTGGATTGAAAGGGGGGAAGGTTTTTAGGAATGAAAATAAAAAAGCTTCCGGAGGAAATAGTTTATAAGATAAGGGCAGGTGAAGTTATTGAGGACCCTTCTTCCTGTGTTAAAGAACTTATTGAAAATTCAATTGATGCAGGAGCAAAAAGGATTGAAATTTATGTGGAAGAAGGTGGGAAGAAATTGATAGAGATAAAGGATGATGGAGAGGGAATGGATAAGGAGGACCTTTCTCTGTGTGTTGAACCCTTTACTTCAAGCAAAATTGAAAAAATTGAAGATTTAAAGAAAATTTTTACTTTTGGATTCAGGGGAGAAGCTCTTTCAGCAATTGCAAAGGTTTCAAGACTTGAAATTAAAAGTTCAATAAATAGTAATTTTGAGGGTTATGAAATATATGTGGAGGGAGGTGAAAGGAAATATTTAAAGCCCTGTGCCCATCCAAAGGGCACAACTGTAAGGGTAAAAGATTTATTTTTCTCAGTGCCTGCAAGAAGGAAGTTTTTGAAAAGTTCAGCTCATGAGCTTAAAAAAATAGTTCAGGTTGTCACAAAATATGCGCTTTCAAACCCTGAAATAAAATTCCTTTTAAAAACAGAAAGAGAAGAAGTATTTAATTTAAACCTTGTGAAGGATTTTGAAGGTAGAATATCAGAGCTCTTTGGTGAGGATTATTTAAAAGAGCTTATAAAAATTGAAAAGGAAGGCAAAAATTTTTCTTTTACCCTTTTTATATCAAGACCTGAATTTATAAAAGAAAATTCCACAAAAATTTTTTTTGTTAATAAAAGACCTTTTTATGATAATTCCTTTATAAGAGCCTTTAACACAATATACTCTGAAAAATTCAAATCACCTGATGTTTTTCTTTTTCTTTTTATAAATCCAGAAGAAATTGACGTTAATGTTCATCCCCAGAAATTAGAAGTTAGATTTTCTTCAAAACTTGGCTTTCCTTTCAGAATAGTAAATATTGTAAAAAATAAATTGGATGAAAAAAAAGAGAATAAAAAAATTGAGCTTATAAAGGCACTTAAAGGGGATTTTAAAAAGGAAAACATTATACAGCTTGAATTTGGTGAAATGGCAAAAAAGGAAGAAAAAAGGGAATTTCCTCTATATGAGGACCTCTGGCAGTTTGAAAACACATACATAGTTGTTAAATTTGAAAAGGGTCTTCTTATTATAGACCAGCATACGGCACATGAGAAAATTATATATGAAAGGTTGATAAAGGAAAAAAATTTCAAGACCCTTTATCTTGCTTTTCCAATAATTTTAAAACTTAAGCCCGATGAGTTTTATACCTTTAAAGAAATACAGGATTCCCTTGAAAAGATAGGTTTTGATATAAGAATTTTAAAGGAGAGGGAAATTCAGATTGAGGGAATTCCTGAGCTTATAAAAAGGTTTTCAAGGGAAATTTTTTTTGACATAATTTATTCACTTAAAAAAGAAAGAAAAATAGATCCTGAAAATATATATAAGGAAATTGCCTGTAAAAGTGCTATCAAACAGGGAGATATTCTTAAAAAGGAGGATATGACAGGTTTATTAATAGAACTTTTTGCCCTTGATGACCCCTTTTTCTGTCCCCATGGTAGGCCTGTTATGATTCAGATAAATAAAGATGACCTTGACAGAAGGTTTGGGAGATAAGAAATTAAAAGTATTTGCTTTAATAGGTCATACTGCCTCAGGAAAAAATGAAATTGCCTTTGAAATTGCAAAAGAATTAAATGCTTCCATAGTTATTTGTGATTCAAAAAAGGTTTATAAATTCATGGATATAGGCACAGCAAAACCTACTCAAAGGATGCAAGAAGAGGTTAAATACTATATGATGGATATAAAATATCCTGATGAATATTATAGTGCAGGGGATTATGCAAGGGACGCAGAAAAGCTTATTATTGAGCTCTTTAAAAAAAGGGAAAGGTTTTTTGTTGTAGGAGGAAGCACCCTTTATTTAAAGGCTTTATTTGAAAATTTTGTTTCTCTGCCCCCTGTTCCTGAAGAATTAAGAAAAAAACTTAAAGAGAGAAAAACCTCTGAGCTTTATGAATTTTTAAAAAAAATTGACAATAAAAGGGCATCAGAGATTCATCCCACTGACAGAGTCAGGATAGAAAGGGCAATAGAAATTTATGAGATAACAGGTGAAAAACCCTCTCTTATCTATGAAAGGAGAAATAGAGAAAAAATTTTTGATCCCTATTATTTTTGTCTTTATTTTGAAAATGAGGAAAGAAAAAAAAGAATATCTGAAAGATTTGATAAAATGATGAAAATGGGTTTTTTGGAGGAAGTTGACAATTTATTAAAAAGAGGTTATGATTTAAGATATAACTCACTTGACGCACATGGGTATAAAGACCTTATATTATATAGAATGGGAAAAATTGAAAGTTTAGAAAAGGCGGTGTACTTAGCCAAGAAAAGAACATATGAATACACAAAAAGGCAAATAAATTTCTTTAAAAATTACCTTGAGGAAAAACCTGTATTTTATAAAATGGAGTATAATAAATTTGGGGAGGTCAAAGAAAGAATTAAAAAAATTTTAAGGGAGGAAATATGGAAGGACTTGTAAAGGAGGCAAAAAGGGCATACAAAAAGGGGCTTTTAAGAAGAACCCTTAATATTATAGAAACCATAATTAAAAAAACAAAGGGAGAGTATCTTGAAATATATCCTGATTATATTGGTGTTCTTCTTGACCTCAGGGATTATGTAAAGGCAGAGGAAATTATAAGGGAGGTTAAAAGTGTTATTGAAAGGGATGGAAGTGTTTCCCTCCTTACAGCAATTAAAAGATTAAATGCGAGATTATTGAGGGAAAAGGGAGAATTGGAAAAGGCAAAGAAAATTCTCAATGAAATTTTAAATTCAAAGGGAATAAATGATGAAGAAAAGGGAAAGGTTAATTTTTCTATGGGAATAACTTACTTTCTTGAAGGGGATTATGATAGGGCTGAGAGGTATTTTACAGAAAGTGAAATAAATTTTAGGGGGACGAGTTTAATAGAAGAGGAGGGCTGGGCTACCCTCTGGAGAGCAAAAATTGCAAGAATAAGGGGGGAGTGGACAAGAGCAAATGATATGCTAAAAATACTTTTCAGGGAATTTACCCAAAAAGCTCCACTTCTTTATGCTTATGTGCTTTTTGAAAAAGCCCTTCTTTCTTTTGAAGAGGGAAAAAAGGATGAGGCACTGGAGCTTGAGAGTATGCTTGAAGAATTTCTTGAAAACTTAAGAGCCCCTCGTCTTTCAATTGAAATGAGATTAAAACTTTCAAATCCCCTTTCTGTGGATGCAGAAGAATTCAGGAAGGTTGAAAGGAGGTCAAGAAGGATTTTGAATTATTTGCCAGAGGAGGAAAAAACACTTAGGGGTCTTGCAATTTCCTGGCTTGCTTATGTTCTTGGTTATTACGGAGAAAAAGAAGAAGCAGAAAAACTTTATAAAAAAGCTGAAAAGGAACTTTTTAATGCAAGTTATGAGGAAAAGGGTCTTTATTTTCTTCTTAAGTTGATTACCCTGATGGAATTTAAAGAGCATAAAAAGGCTGATAAAATAATAGAGATTTTAAAGGACAAAAAATACCCCTTTTATCACCGCTCCATAGCCCTTCTTACAAAAAATTTTGAAAAAGTTTAAATCTTGAATTAGTTTAAATAAGATGTTATAATATAGGTTAAAAGGGAGGAAAACTATGAAGGATTTAAAAGATATTTTAACTATTGATTTAAAGAAGTATGATTTTAGAGATGAGGTTGAGTATGTTTATACAGCCCCGAAGGGGCTTAATAAAAGAATAGTGGAGGAGATTTCTTATATAAAGGGAGAACCTGACTGGATGCGAGATTTCCGATTAAAATCCTTAGATATTTTTCTTAGAAAGCCCATGCCCGTCTGGGGTGCTGATTTATCCGGAATAAATTTTGATGAAATAAGTTATTATATAAAGCCAACGGATAGAAAAGGGGCTTCCTGGGAGGATGTGCCTGAATATATCAAAAAAACCTTTGAAAGACTTGGTATTCCTGAGGCAGAAAGAAAATTTCTGGCAGGGGTTGGAGCTCAATATGATTCAGAAGTTGTATATCATAATATTAAAAAAGACCTTGAAAAGAAAGGGGTTATTTTCCTTGATACTGATACTGCTTTAAAGGAATATCCTGAATTTTTTAAAGAATATTTTGGTAAGGTTGTTCCACCCACGGATAATAAATTCGCGGCTTTAAATTCTGCTGTATGGAGCGGTGGAAGTTTTATTTATGTTCCACCCAATGTTTATGTTGAATTTCCACTACAAGCCTATTTCAGGATAAATGCTGCTAATATGGGTCAATTTGAAAGAACACTTATTATTGCAGATGAGGGCTCCTTTGTTCATTACATAGAAGGATGCACTGCTCCCACTTATTCCTCTTATTCCCTTCATTCAGCTGTTGTTGAAATAATTGCAAAAAAGGGAGCAAGGGTTAGATACACCACCATTCAGAACTGGGCACATAATATTTATAATCTTGTTACAAAAAGAGCCCTTGCCTACCAGGATGCTACTGTTGAATGGGTAGATGGGAATATGGGTTCAAGGGTAACAATGAAGTATCCCTGTGTTATAATGAAGGAAAAGGGAGCAAAAGCAGAAATTATTTCCGTTGCTTATGCAGGAAAAGAACAGCATCAGGATACAGGGGCGAAGGCTATACATCTTGCACCCTATACATCAAGCAGGATAATTTCAAAAAGCATAAGTAAAGACGGAGGAAGAGCAAGTTACAGGGGACTTGTTAAAATTGTAAAAGGGGCAAAGGGGGTAAGAAGTAATGTGAATTGTGATGCTTTGATTCTTGATGAAAAATCAAGAACAGATACATATCCTTATATGGAAATAAATGAAGAAGAGGTTGATATAGGACATGAGGCAAGTGTTGGAAGGATAAGTGAAGAGGAAATTTTTTATCTTACCTCAAGGGGAATTCCTCAGGCAGAGGCTCTTGCCCTTATTGTTCTTGGCTTTATTGAACCTTTAACAAAGGAATTGCCTATGGAATATGCTGTTGAGTTAAATAGGTTAATACAGCTTGAAATGGAAGGTTCCGTAGGATAGGGAGGAAAAAAAATGGAGGGACTTTTAATTAAAAATTTAAGTGTATCTGTGGAAGGTAAGGAAATAATTAAAGACTTAAATCTTTTTCTTGAAAAGGGTAAAATTCATGCTATAATGGGTCCTAATGGTTCAGGTAAAACAACACTCGGTTTTGTGATTATGGGTCATCCTAAATATAAAGTGGAAAAAGGCGAGATTATATTTAAGGATAAAAATATTCTTGAACTTCCACCTGATGAAAGGGCAGCTCTTGGTCTTTTTCTTGGTTTTCAGTATCCCTTTGAAATAAAGGGCATTACCTTTCAGCACTTTGTATGGAGAAGCATACTTGCTCTTAGAGGAAAAAATAGAAATGGAGACAAATTCCCCAAAAATTTTGTTGAATTCAAAAGAGAACTTAGAAAGATGGCGGAAATTCTTGGTTTTGATGATAAATTTGTGGAAAGGGATTTAAATGTTGGATTTTCAGGTGGTGAAAAGAAAAGAGCCGAGGTTCTTCAGATGCTTCTTTTAAAACCAGAATTTGCTATCCTTGATGAGGTTGATTCAGGGCTTGATATTGATTCTGTTAAGATTGTTTCAAAGGCAATAGAATCTTTAAGGTCTCCTGATTTTGGTGCCCTTCTTATTACCCACTATCAGAGAATTTTAAATTATGTAATGCCTGACAGAGTTTATGTAATGGTTAATGGGAAGATTGTAAGGGAAGGCGGATTTGAACTTGCTAAAGAGGTGGAAAAAACAGGTTATAAGATTTTTGAGAATTAATTAAGTTAAAATTTAAAGGAAAATAAGAGAAATAAAAAAGGAGTGCCCTTATAATGGTAAAAAACGAGGAATATTTAAGGGAAAGGGAGGAAATTTTTAAAAGGTTTTCTGAGCTTCCCCTGCCCGGTGAAAGATATACGGACCTTACAAAAATTCCCTTTGAAAAATATCTTGAGCTAAAAGAAAATGTGCTTATAAAGGATGATATTCAGCCTTTAGATGGTGTTGTTTTTTTTCCTGAGTTTTTTGAAAAAAAAGAAGCTTATGAGATAATAAAGAGAAGTTTAAGGGAAAAAAATAATAGGATTTTAGGAACTCATTTTGTTTTTCCAACAGGGGGTTTTTATTTAAATCTTGATAACAAAAAAGCCTCATATAAGCTTAATCTTTCTTCTCCTTCTGATTCAAAGTATTCCTTTCAAACCTATATTTTTAAACTTAACTCTTCCTCTATTGATTTAAAGATAGATATTTTAAAAGAGGGAGATTATTTTTCTCATAATCTCTTTATCTTTCTTCTTGAAAAAGGTTCCCTTTTAAAAATAGAAAATTTTATAGCTTCTAATATTTCTTATCTTTTCAATACTTTCTTTGTTTTTTTAGATAGGGATACAGAGCTTGAATTTTATTCTGCTTACTTTAGAAATTCTTATTTAAAGAATGATAAGTATGTATTTATTGAGGGAGAGGGTGCAAAGGCAAATATAAGGGATGTTTTTTTAACAAATAAAAAAATGTTTTTGAGTTTAAGGAATGATTTAGTTTTCAGGAAAAGTTTTACATCTGGAGAGGAATATTCAAGGGGTATTTTATTTGATGAATCAACCGCCTGTTTTTATGGTCTTGCAAGGGTTGAGGAAAATCTTAAAAAGATAAATGCTTTTGTTGAGGGTGATGCTCTTTTGTTATCTGAAAAGGCAAGTTTTCTGCCTGTTCCTTCTCTTGAAATTCTTTCAAATGATTTAAGGTGTACACATGCGGTAAATTCAGGACCTCTTTCGCAGGAAAAGATTTTTTATATGACTTCAAGGGGGCTTGAGAAAGGGGAGGCGATAAAGATGTATGTGGAGTCTTATTTAATTTCAAACCTTACAAATGCTACGGATGAATTTAAGGAAAGGGTAAGAAACTATTTGAATTCAGTTGAAATAAAAGCAGGGTGAAATAGGGTGTTTAAGGAGAGGGATTTGTTGAAGTGGTGTAAAAAGGGTTGAGGAAAGAGAATTTTTGTGTAAATTAATCTTTTAAAGTATCGGTGCGATTTATAGGACAATAATGAAAGTCCAGAGGCGGAGTGCAAAATAGACAGAAATAAAAATAGTGTAGAATTCCATAACATATTAGAGAGTTGGAGGGATTCCTCATTAACTTTATTTAAACCCTTTTAAGCACTTCTAATGAAATTCTTTCGACTTTTTTATTTCCCTCCTCTATAAACTCTTATTGTTTCTTTTATAAATATTTCAAGTCTCTCATTACCTTCGTGAGTTTCTTGCCATTTCATAAATCATCCTCTCTATTTATTCATCATTTTTGAAAGATAAATTTGAACCCATATAGCAAAAATAGCCACAAGCACACTTATTCCTCCAAGAACAAGAGCTACTAAATTTGCAGTTTCAGTTGTTATAATTTAATTATAAGAAAAAATTTTATATTTTCAAAAAAACATAGTAGCGGTGCGATTTATCGCAAAATAATGAAAAACCTTATAATTAAATCGTGAAAACTGAAACTGCAAATCTGGTTGCTCTCCTTGAAATATTCATTTTTTTGATTTATAATTTAAAAATTAGTAAAGGGGACGTAGTTCAGCCTGGGTAGAACGCCGGCCTGTCGAGCCGGAGGCCGCGGGTTCAAATCCCGTCGTCCCCGCTCTAAAACTTTAATGGGGTTTAAGAGGCAAAGTAATGCCCAGGAGAGGAATAAAGCCGTCCCCGTTCTAAAACTTTAAAGGGTGATTATGTGTAAAAAGATTTTTATTTTCCTTTTTCCTATTATTCTAATAGGAGAAAGTGAAAAATGGGATGTAAAAAAGATTTTAAAGGGCTATATTAAAAGTAGTTCCTTTGCTTTAAACAGCTTTATAACCCATGAGCCTGCTTTTCTCTATTTTATTATATATAAAACTTTTGAGCCCTTTTATTCTGCAATGGGAGATGCTTATGCAAAATATTCTAAAGACCTTTCAAAAGAATTACCATATGTATCATTGATGATTTCTGCTGCGGGTTCAGCTATATCCCATATAGCAATCGGAACAATTCTTGAAAGAGAAGTAACCGCTGATTTTGACCCCTGTTATGGAACAAGATTTTTAATCCGGATTGACAGTGTTCTTGCAGGTGATTTTAAAACATCAGTAATAGAAGTAAAAATAGTAGAAGGTATTGGTGATTCTATGATAAGCCAGACAACTATTGATGAGGATGATTATCCATGGTTTCCTGGAGAAAAAGTCCTTCTTTTTATGAGGTCTTATCCTTATTTTTGTAAAGAAATAGCTGGACACCACAGCAGCGAAATTGGTTGGGAAAGTGATTTCTTTGAGGTTCCTCCTTGGTGTATGTATAGAATTTGTACAGATTCTCTTGGAATAAAACAAATTCAATTTCATACAGAGATTCCAGGCTATTATACTAATTCTTTTCCCTATTCCGAGGCAATGAAGGTTTTGGGTTATGTGATACCACTTGCAAAAAAATGGCAAAAAGAAGTTCAAAATATTCCTTTTGATACTGTGAAGGTATGGGTTAAAAAGGAGTATGAAATATGGTTTATTGAGACCTTAAAGAAGTTAAAGACTGGAAATCCAGAACTGTATGAGATGGGTTTAAAAGACCTGAAGTTAAAAGACCCACTCTTATACGAAAAATTTTTAAGGGAGATAGAAAAATGAAATATTTTAAAATTTTTAAAATTTTCTTTCTTATATTAATTTCCAATATAATTTTTAAATGCCTTTCCTTCTTCTGGTTGATGCTACCTCCCTTGCCTACAGGGCTTTTTTCGCCTTTGAAAAAAACCCTTTAAGAAACTCAAAGGGACAAAATACCTCAGCAATCTTTGCCTTTACAAACTCTCTTTTAAGACTCATTGAAGAATATAAACCAACTCATGCCGCCCTTGTTTTTGACGCAAAGGGAAAAACAAAAAGACAGGAAATCTATGCAGCCTATAAGGCAACAAGACCAAAAGCACCAGATGAGTTAACCTTTAGCCTTATATGGATAAAGGAAATAGGTAAAGCACTAAAAATCCCTATTTATGAAATAGAAGGTTATGAAGCAGATGATGTTATAGCAACCCTTGCAAAAAAAGCAGAAAAAAAAGGATTTAAAGTCTTAATTCAAACCTCAGATAAAGATTTACTCCAGATTGTAAATGAAAACATTTTTGTTCTTGACACAAGACCCCAGACGGAAATTCTATATACCCCTGAAAAAATTAAAGAAAAATATGGAATTGAACCAGAAAAACTTACCGATTATTTCGCCTTAATCGGTGATTCAATAGACAATATACCAGGGATTCCGGGTTTTGGAGAAAAAAAAGTAAAAGAAATTTTGAAATTTTTTTCCCTTTCAGAAATTATTGAAAGTCCTGATAAGATAGATGATAAAGATTTGATAAAAAAAATAGAGGAAAATAAAGAATTAATAGAAATGAACAAAACTCTTGTTACACTTGAAACTGACCTTCCCTTATATTTTTCCGAGGAAGACTTAAAAATAAAAGAACCGGATATAGAAAAGCTATTTGAAATTTTTAGGGAATTTGAATTTAAAAGTCTTATGAAAAAATTTGCCACAGATTTCCCAAAATTAGAAATAAGGGATGAAATAGAGGAAATAAAAGGATTTCCAGCTATTATCCATTTAAGAGACGGAGAAATAATTGCCTTTGATAAATATGGTTTTAAAATAAAGGAGGAATATTTCAAAAAAGTTATAAATAAAGAGGAAATTGAGATTTTTGTTCCTGATGCAAAGAAGTTTTTTAAAAGACTTTTAAAAAGGGGGATAGAAATAAAGGCAAGAGTTTATGACCCAATCATAACTTATTCTCTTCTTTATCCTGAAAAACCCGAACCTGACGATATATCCCTTGCTCTTGAATTTCTTGGTAAAAAATTTTCCCCGATTTCCTCTCAGCGTGAGATTGAATTACTCTTTATGGTAAAAAAAATCATGCCCAAATTAATGGAGGAAATATTTAAAGAAGAGCTTGATACCCTTTATTTTAAAATTGAAAATCCTTTAACAAAAATAGTGGCAAAAATGGAAATTAACGGAGTTTTAATAGATAGAGAGGTTTTGAAAGAACTTGAGATTGAAGTCAAAAATAGAATAAAAATGATAATGGAAGAAATTTTCAGGTTATGTGGAACTAAGTTTAATCTTAACTCTCCCTTGCAGTTGAGAAGAGTTCTTTTTGAAAAATTAAAATTAAAACCAAGGAAAAAAACAAAAACAGGTTATTCAACGGACCAGAGTGTTTTACAGGAGCTTGCAAGGGAACACCCAGTTGTTCAAAAGATTCTTGAATATAGAGAACTTTTTAAATTATTTTCCACATATATTTCGCCTTTTAAATCTCTTATATCCCCGGATACAGGGAGAATTTATGCTACCTTTAAACAGATAGGTACTCAAACAGGGAGAGTGTCCTGTATAAATCCCAATTTGCAGACAATACCTGTAAGATCAGAGATAGGTAAGCTTTTGAGAAAGGCTTTTATTGCTCCTTCCGGATATGAAATAGTTGTGGCAGATTATTCCCAGATTGAGCTTAGAATAATAGCGCATCTTTCAGGGGATGAAAATATGATAAGAGATTTTGTAAAGGGAAAGGATATACATACAGAGACAGCAAAAAGGATAACAGGGAAAGAAGTAATAACCGAGGAAGACAGAAGGAGGGCAAAAATTATAAATTTTGGGATATTTTATGGGATGAGTCCTTATGGGCTTTCAAAGGAGTTATCAATTTCTTATGAGGAGGCGCAATCAATTATAAATGAGTATTTTGTTAATTATCCGGGGGTTAAAAGGTGGGTGGAGGAGACTTTAAGATTTGCAAGGGAAAAAGGGGAAGTAAGGACTCTTTTTGGAAGGAAAAGAAGGATATATGAGTTTTTTCATAAAAAGAAGGAGATGATAGAGCAGGGTGAGAGAATTGCCATCAATACACCTGTTCAGGGTTCTGCGGCTGATATAATAAAGCTTGCTATGATAAATATAGATAAAGAAATAGAAAGGAGTTTTTTGGGCACGAAGTTAATTTTGCAGCTTCATGATGAGCTTATATTTGAGGTTCCTGAAAAAATTGTTGAAGAATTTAAGATATTTTTGAAAAATGAGATGGAAAGTGTTTATAATTTAAGGGTTCCTTTGGAGGTTAAAATAGGGGTGGGAAGGAGTTGGTTTGAGGCAAAGGGGGTATAAAGGACTTGACAAAAAGGATTTTTTGTGGTATAATATAAATACTTGGGATTGGGTATTTGAAAATTGGGTTGGGAGGAAAAGGTTTTTGAAGGTACTAAGGGTGTCTGGTGGATGCCTCGGTGCCGGGCAGTGATGAAGGGCGTGGCAAGCTGCGAAAAGTCCGGGGGAGGCGCAAGCAGCCTGTGATCCCGGAATGCCCGAATGGGGGAACCTGGCACCTGTAAACGGGTGTCATCTTCTGGAGTAAATCCAGGGGAGGCGAACCCGGGGAAGTGAAACATCTCAGTACCCGGAGGAAAAGAAATCAAAAGGAGATTCCCTTAGTAGCGGCGAGCGAACGGGGAAGAGCCTAAACCATTCCGGCTGTTAAAGCCTGTGGGTGTTGGTCGGAGTGGGGTTGTGGGGCACAACCGGAGGAGGCCACAGACTCCTCAGGGAGTTACAAATCCCTTTTCTAGCCGAATCCTCCTGGAAAGGGGAGCCATAGAGGGTGAAAGCCCCGTAGGCGAAAGGAAAGGGACTCCCTGGGTTGTGTTCCCGAGTACCACGGGGCACGAGGAACCCTGTGGGAATCTGGGGGGACCACCCTCCAAGGCTAAATATGTCCCGGCAACCGATAGTGTACGAAGTACCGTGAGGGAAAGGTGAAAAGAACGCAGGTGATGCGAGTGAAATAGAACCTGAAACCAGGCACCTACAATCAGTCGGAGGGTTGGAAGGGGGTGCCTTTTGGTGTCCTTTGGGCACCGTGAGGTCCCTTCTGGCCTGACGGCGTGCCTTTTGCCTAATGAGCCCGGGAGTTGCACTCACTGGCGAGGTTAATCCCGGTAAAATGGGAGGAGCCGGAGGGAAACCGAGTCCGAATAGGGCGTTGAGTCAGTGGGTGCAGACGCGAAGCCGGGTGATCTACCCATGGGCAGGGTGAAGTCGTCTTAACAGGCGATGGAGGCCCGAACCGGTGGATGTTGAAAAATCCTCGGATGACCTGTGGGTAGGAGTGAAAAGCTAACCGAACTCGGTGATAGCTCGTTCTCCCCGAAATATATCGAGGTATAGCCTCGGGGATGAGTCTGACGGGGGTAGAGCACTGGATGGGGTAGGGGGGAAACCCCCAAACCCAACCAAACTCCGAATACCGTCAGATGCTCCCCGGGAGTCAGCGGGTGGGGGATAAGCTGCATCCGCGAGAGGGGAACAACCCAGACCGCCGGCTAAGGTCCCAAAGCGCGGGCTAAGTGGTAAAGGAGGTAGGGGCGCTTAGACAGCTGGGATGTTGGCTTAGAAGCAGCCATCATTTAAAGAGTGCGTAACAGCTCACCAGTCGAGCGCCTCTGCGCCAAAAATGTAACGGGGCTTAAGTCCGCCACCGAAGCCGCGGGTTACCATCCTTGGGATGGTAGCGGTAGGGGAGCGTTCCCAGCGGGTTGAAGGTGTTCTGTAAGGAGCGCTGGACTGCTGGGAAGTGAGAATCCGGGCATTAGTAGCGATAAGGAAGGTGGAAATCCTTCCCGCCGTAAGCCCAAGGTTTCCTGGGGAAGGTTCGTCCGCCCAGGGTTAGCCGGCCCCTAACCTGAGGCCGAAAGGCGTAGGGGATGGGAAAGGGGTTAATATTCCCCTGCCACCCTGGTGGAGCTCGGGGGGTGACGCAGGAGGGAAGTTCCAGCCTGGCTACGGATTGCTAGGTCTAAGCCTGTAGGGTGATGAAGGACCGAGGGAAATCCCGGTCTGGAGCCTGAGGGGTGATGGGGATCCCTCCGTAAGGGGGGAGAACTGGAGCTTCCCACACTGCCAAGAAATAGCCTCGCGGGTGTTGAAGCCAGGGTGACCGTACCGTAAACCGACACAGGTGGGCGGGCATAAATGTGCTAAGGCGCGCGGGTGATCCCTCGCTAAGGAACTCGGCAAGTTAACCCCGTAACTTCGGGAGAAGGGGGGCCTCCTGTACGTGAAAGTCCCTTGCGGGCAAGTAGCGGAAGGGGGTCGCAGGAAATCGGCCCTGGCGACTGTTTAACAAAAACACAGGGCTCCGCGAACTCGTAAGAGGACGTATGGGGCCTGAAGCCTGCCCAGTGCCGGAAGGTTAAGGGGAAGGGTGAACCCTGACCTCGGTCAGGGCTAGCTCTGAACCGAAGCCCCGGCAAACGGCGGCCGTAACTATAACGGTTAACCCTGAAAAAGGGGCTCTGGGCCGTTTTTAAACCCTGCTATATGCTGGGACATCTCATTAACCTTGAGGGTGCCGAGCAGGCAAAAATCCCTCAAGGGAGATTACCAGCAGGAAACCCAGGAGGTGCTTTATGGTTATATACGAGCTAAAAGATATGAAAAATTTTGATAGATTGCCCAAAAAGGGAAAAAATTTGAAGTATTATCTTGCTGGATTTGCTGATGGGGAAGGTTCTTTCAGTGTATCTATTAAAAAGGTGTCTGGTGCAAAATTTGGATGGGTGATTGACCCTTTATTTCAGGTATATCAGCATAAGGAAAACAGGATTATTCTTAAACTTTTTCAGAGGGTTTTAAATTGCGGGAAAATACATCCTAAACCTGGTAATCCAGATGTTCTTGTATATACGGTTTCAAACAGGAGGCATCTTGCAGAAAAGGTTATTCCCTTTTTTGAAAAATATAAACTGCTTTCTAACAAGTGGTTTGATTTCTTGAAATTCAGGGAGATTGTAAGGGCGCTTGTAAAAAAGAAGCATACAAAAAGGGAGGGATTTGAAAGTATTGTTAAAATTGTTTTTAGTATGAATAAGGGTGGAAAATTTAGGAGATATACTTTAAAAGAGATTCTCCTGGGGTTCCCCAGAGACCATACGCAGGGGACCGAAGGGGAGAAGTTCCCTTTAGGTTAAGATATGGTCCGTTCCAACATAAAGTTGGGATGCCTAAGGTAGCGAAATTCCTTGTCGGGTAAGTTCCGACCCGCACGAATGGCGCAACGACTGGGGCGCTGTCTCGGCGAGGGGCCCGGCGAAGTTGTAGTGGTGGTGAAGATGCCACCTACCCGCGGCAGGACAGAAAGACCCCGTGGACCCTTACTGCAGCCTGGCCCTGAGTTTTGGCATGGGATGTGTAGGATAGGTGGGAGGCTGTGAAGCCCTGTCGCCAGGCAGGGTGGAGCCATCGGTGAAATACCACCCTTCTCGTGTCGAAACCCTAACCTATCTGGGTGGACCCCAGAGGGGACAAGGTCAGGTGGGCAGTCTGACTGGGGCGGTCGCCTCCTGAAAGGTAACGGAGGTGCCCAAAGCTCCCCTCAGTCCCGTCGGTATGGGACGGTGAGTGTAAGGGCAGAAGGGGGGTTAACTGCGAGGCTGACAAGCCGAGCAGGTGGGAAACCAGGGCCTAGTGATCCGGCGGCCCCGTGTGGAAGGACCGTCGCTCAGCGGATAAAGGGTACCCCGGGGATAACAGGCTAGTCGGGCCCGAGAGTTCATATCGACGGCCCGGTTCGGCACCTCGATGTCGGCTCAGCCCATCCTGGGGGTGAAGAAGCTCCCAAGGGTTGGTCTGTTCGCCCATTAAAGGGCTACGTGAGCTGGGTTCAGACCGTCGTAAGACAGGTCGGTCCCTATCCGCCGCGGGCGCAGGGCACTTGAGGGGAGCTGCCCCTAGTACGAGAGGACCGGGGTGGGGGGGCCTCTAGTGTACCAGCTGTCCCGCCCGGGGCACAGCTGGGTAGCTATGCCCCTAAGCGATAACCGCTGAAGGCATCTAAGCGGGAAGCGCACCCCAAGATAAGGTGCCCCTGAAGGCCCCCGGAAGACTACCGGGTATATAGGCCGCAGGTGTAAGCCCCGCAAGGGGTTGAGCCAAGCGGTCCTAATCGGCCGTCCGCCCTCAAAAACCTTTTCCTCCCAACTTTAAAATTTAAAATTATTAAAGGTAAATAAGAAGAAAGGGACAAAATGAATATATATCCTCTACTCTTCTCATACAAATTAACGCCTCCAGAAAGAGTATTTTACAAATAAGTTATATCTACTATAATAATGAAAATTTCAATGTTCACTACAAGATTGAAGAAATGAATCCTGATGAACCTGTTTCTTTTAATAAGAAATATAAGGTCACCTTTTTACTATTGTGATTTTTATAACATGGGTTCCTCTTTCTTATATTAAAAAGAAAAAAAACAGATTACAAATGCTGGCTAAGAGGTATTTATCCCCTTGTTATCGTATTTTTCATTTTTTCTTCAATTTTGAAAATTAACCCCCTTTTTTGTATTGCTTATATTCTTATTTTTATCCGATGTTTGCCCGTGGTGTTTGGGAACCCTTGTAAAATAAGGAATTTTTTTTGAATTTGGCACAACTTTACTAATAAGTTATTCTAAGAGAGGCACTTTCAAAACTTATTTTTATCAGGGCAAAAAACCATAAATACCCTTCTCCCATCTAATTTTATTTCCTGATATTTATTTTGCCCACCAGTTCTTTTCCCTTCTTCCTTTAATCTAT
>FWWL01005337.1_pt1 | contig 20182 bp, 15 predicted proteins | sample 2228331 | NCBI WGS metagenome assembly FWWL01 (sample SAMEA103939775, study PRJEB20133) | metagenome | reverse complement strand
CTACGCTGCCGCGTGGCGCTACGCTTTACGTCTTTGGCCCTGATGGTGTTGTGTATATGGCCGAGCGGGGCGCGATGCGTCGTCTTGATCCAACGCGCAGAGCTGAGGATTGCGCGGCGATGCTGCGCTTCATTGATAGCGGACAATATGCGCAGTACCTGATCGGTTCCGCCGCCACCTCAGAGCGCAATCCAACCAATGCGACCTTCAAACTTGGTTTTGTTCGTCCACACAGTGCGTTTACGCCGCATGCGCATGGCGCCGAGCATTTTGTCTTAAGCATGGGGTATGCGTCGTGCGGGCTGTACGACCATGAACGGGCCACTGTCGCTCACGTGCGCCTGATTCCCGGCGCGATGCTGCATATTCCGGCGCTCATGCCCCACTCTTTCAACAACCGCGCTGATGATCCGCTGCCGCTGGTGATCGCCAATACCGGCATGGGTCTCGATCACGATGATTATGCAATTACGGCGACGATGGCGGAAGAGCGCGCTCAGCGCGGCGATGAGGCCGCGGCCCGGCTGGTCACGGCACTCCGGCAGTTGGAAGCTGAGATGGCGGCAGATCGATTGCACGCCGCAGTCTCCTGGCGCGAACGAATCGCAATGGCGCTCCGTCGGCTGGCCTCCGTCCTGGAAGGGAGTGCATGAATGAAGTGTCCGCATTGCCAGGCATCGTTGCGTTATCGCGAGCGATCCAATCGGACGTGTCCGAAATGCATGCAACGGTTTGCGCTCGAACCGAGAAGTAATCCGCTGCGTATCAGCGATCTGAAATTGCGCAGTCTGGCCGAACGCTTGAGTCAACACGGCGCGTATCGCTACACCAGCGCGCATCTGTGCCAGGCGGCGATCCTGCAATCGGTGAAGCCGACGTACCAGGAGCGCTTTTCCTGGCCGTACCGGGTCTCTGTCATTTGGGTCTTGCGCAGACTGCTGGGTCAGGTGGTGGTGGGAATAATATTCCTCTTACTGATACCGCTGTGCCTTATCAGCTCGCCATCCGACCATAGTCCTTTGACTGTCGTATCAGTGCTTACGTTTGCTGTAATATTCGGTGGAGGGTCAGTCTATGTTGTAATCACTGTCATCAGGCAAAGCAGGCGTTTACCCGATATCGATCACATCAGGTTCGAGCGCGAATGCCTGGCGCCGTGGGAAGCGATGTATGGCCGACTGCCGGGTAGACTTGAACGCGAGGAAGTGATCAGATTGCGCGTGTCTTGCGTCAATCCGCCAGAGCAGCGCATTCGCGCAATCGTGGCCTCGCCGAGCGAGGATGTGCTTGATTGTTTGCGCGCGAATGCGTTGCCGCAACGCCTGGGTGTGGCGCTGATCAATCCTGATAGCCAGCCTGCTGCCGAAGCGGAACGGTTGATCGAGTTTGCGCGCCAGCATCCAGCTCTCCCCATTCTGCTTATCCACGATGCCAGCGTGGCGGGTTGCATGCTGCCATACCTGTTGCCCGCGCGGTGGGGCCTGAGTCCCGGCCATCGCATCATCGATCTGGGGTTGCGTCCGCGACACGTTCGGCAGCTCCGGTTGCCGTGGCGCGATGAGCGTGTGCCGCGGGGAGCGATTGACTTTCTGAAGCGCGCAGCGGAAATGTCGGTTCGTCATTCGCTTGACCGCGATGAGATTGCCTGGCTTAGCAAAGGTTCGACTGCGTCGGTGCTGTTCATTCCACCGCCCAGGTTGATCAGCATTGTGACTCAAGCGGTAAAGCGCACCGCCCCGCCTCTGCCCGATCCCGAAACCGAGGCGCAGGCGCAGGCGCGCGCAATCGGTTTTATGACCTGGCCGCAGCGCGCGGCGTGAGACATTGCGGCAGTCGGCTGCCGGGCGCGCTTGCCGAGAATCTCGAAGGGAGGCGCTGGCATGAAGTGTCCTCACTGTCTGGAGCAATTAACCTACCGCGAGCGTTCCAATCAGGTCTGCCCGAAATGTCATCAGCGGTTTGCGCTGGAGCCGCGCTCAAATCGCTGGAGGCTGAGCGATTTGCGTCTGCGCGCGCTTGCCAAACATCTTAGCCGTGATGGGCAGTATTCCTATACGCCGTTGCAGATGGCGCACGCAGTGCTGTTGCAAGAGCTGAGGCCGAAAATTGAACGGCAAATCAAAAAGAAGCGCTATTCTTGGCCGATGTCCCGGCGACCAATCCGAACTGCGCTGGCCCTGAGTGTCCTGGTTGGCAGCCTGTCTTTCGCTCTGCCATTTGCCTGCGTGTGGTTCTTTGCGCCGTTCAATTTGCTGTGGGCTACTGTGATCATGCTCCTTATCGGCGCTTTCATTGGCCTGATAGCTTATGCTGTATACCGCTACCCTATCTATACCGATCCCGAGACTGACTTTGAACACAAATACATCGAGCCTTGGGAGGCAATCCATGGCCCATTACAAGGGCGGATCACAGGCAACAATCTGGAGTCAGATCATATTCAGATCGATCCAGCACAGGTGCGGGCAGTCGTGGTATCGCCGGTTCCTGATGTCATCGCATGCCTGCGCGCGAATGGATTGCCGCAATGCCTCAAGGTGGCGCTGATCAACCTTGAGCGCGATTCGACCGAAGCGATCGAGTGGCTGCTCCCGCGCTTGCGCCTCTATCCCCAGATTCCAATTCTGCTCTTACACGATGCCAGTGTGCCTGGGTGTCTGCTGCCATTCCGCCTGCCGAAGCAGTGGCAGTTGTCGCCTAAGCATCGGATCATCGATCTGGGTTTGCGCCCTCGTCACGTGCGCGATTTGCGGTTGCCGTGGCGCGTTGAAGCGTTTTCGCCGCTTCCTGTTCAACGGATGGCGGAACTGGAGCGCGCAATGCAGGCGGTGGGCAGGCCGGTTCTCGACCGCGATGAACTTACCTGGCTGAGTGGCGAGCCAACAACGTCAATCCTGTTTGTGCCGCCCGCGCGATTGGTTGAAGTGGTTGTTCGCGCTGTCGAGCGTTATGCGCCGGTTGCCGATCCAGAGACGCTCGCCCAGGCCCAGGCGCGCGCGGTTGGCTATCTGACCTGGCCGCAATCAATGGGGTATGTGGCCGGATAACCGTTCGAGGTGAGGGTAATCATGATGGCGATGCGCTGGCCGCAATTTGTTCAACAGCCGCCCGATCCGCTCGCTGCGCTCGCGCAGAGTGTGGCGCGGCTGGCCGCAGAGGGGGTGTTCTACACCTGGCGCCAGCTCTACTACGAAGTTTGTCTGACGCTGGCGTCACCGCTAACGCGCTGCGCAACACTGAGCGGGATGGGGGCAGTGTCAGGCGCGGCGTTGTTCGGGGCAATGCAGCGATTGTCACCGTTCCAGGCCGGCGTGCTGAATGCAACTGCGCTGACCATCGCGCCTGCGCTGGTATGGCGACTGCCGTTCACGTTAACCCCGCCGCTTACAGATGCGGCGTTCGCCGAGTTGCTCGCTGCCTATCGCGCCAGACACGGCGAACCAGCCGGATTACTCGCCGATGAACCATCGGCGCCGCCGGTGTTTGGGTCACGCGAGCCAGATCTGTGCGACTACGGCGTCTCCTGCGCGATTGTGTGCCACGATGCCAGCATTGCGCGGATGCTGCGCGCCAATGCGCTCCACATGGAGCTGTCATGCGCCATTCTGTCGCTAAGCGAAGCGTCATCATCATTGACCAGCGCGCGACGCATGCTGCTGCTGGCGCCGGAACCTGTTGTAATTACGCTCCACGATGCAAGCTGGGAAGGGCTGGAGTTTGCGGCCAATGCCCGCGCGCTGCTCGATCTGCCGCCAACGGTCCAGCTCCGCGCGCCAGGGTTGTTTCCCAGACATGCCTTGCGTCAGCATCTGTTCGCCATCCGCCGGGCCGCAGCGGCGGGCGTAGCGCCAATCGCGCTTGGCGTTCTGGAACGAGCCTGGCTGGAAGCCGGCTATGTTGCCGAACTCGCTGCGCTTCGTCCCGTCACGCTGCTGCGCGCGCTGCGACGGGTGGTTTACCCGGAACAACGTCGCTCATCGTGGCTCGCCGAACTGCGCCGGTGGCCATCGACCGGATATATGACCTGGCCTGACTAACGACGCTTTGCAGAACTACACTGAAACGCGAGGTGACTGTGGAACCACGAGTGGTAACATATCGCGATGAATTGCTCGCTGATGGCAGTGTCCGTCGGTTCTTCGATAATGGTCAATCTGAGTGGCGGCGACGCCTGCCCGATGGGCGCGTAGAGTGGAATGACAGTCAGGGCTACGCCGGCATCGATGAGTTGCTCGGCGATGGCATTATTAAGCGCACTTTTGCCAATGGCAGGGTTATCTACGCCCGCGAACAGGGGTTTGGTCGCACGTTGTGGTACGGCGGCAAAGTGTTAACGGTGAATCAGACCTCTTTTGGCGGGCGAGTGGGCGCTATCCTGACGGCCATGGGCGCCGGTTTTCTGCTTGGCTCGCTGGTGCCGCCGCCAGAGTTTCTCAGTCCTGCTGAGGAAGAGATGCTGCGTCAGAAAGCGGCTCAGCAGAGTCAGAGCAGCAGCTTCGGCGGCGAGGGTATGAGCTATGGCCAACCAGAGCTGGTTGATAATGACGCGGATGATCGTGTCGATCTGGGATCGCCAGCCGACTTCGGGTAAGGGATTGCCGATGACAATATCGACCGCCGCAGCGACAACGCAGGCTCTGATCGGCAATGACTCAGAGCTGCACGTCATTCTCAACCCCAACCGTCTCACGGTTTTCAGCGTTGATCACCTGGTTGCCTCCGGCGACGTCACCCTGTTTAATCGCGCCCGTCTGCTAACAATGCTCAGGCGCGATGGGATGGCGGTGGCGGATGATTGCTCTGACGGTACGCTCTTGCTCTCTCTGTATGCCCGCTATGGCGCGCAGGGGTTTGCAGAGGCGGATGGGATGTTTGCGCTTATCATCCGCGATCGCGATGATCTGGTGCTGGCGCGCGATCATGTTGGCGCGCGCACCCTCTTCTATGCTCGCGCCGGCCATCGCTGGGCGGCCTCGACATCGTTGCGCGCGCTGCGCCGCTGGCTTGGGCCGAGTGCGCGGCTCAATCTCAACGCAGTGCGTAGCTTCCTGACCTTTGCGTACCTGCCGGGTGATGAAACGCTGATCGAGGGCGTCGGCAAAATGCTGCCCGGACGCTGTCTGCGGCTGCGGCGCGATGGCTCATGCGCCGAAGAACTATTTTGGGAACCGCGCGAGCAGTCGTGGGAGCCAGCGCTGCCGGCTGAGAGGTATGCCTCTCATCTGCGCGCATTAATAGAAGAGGCGGTCAGAGTCCGTCTCCCGGTCGGTCAGGCGGTTGGCGTCTTCCTGTCTGGCGGTATCGATAGCAGCCTGGTCACCGCTCTCACCGCCCGGTTGCATAATCGAACGGTGCATACTTTTTCGATCAATTTTGGCCCTGATCTTCCCCATGAGCTGGCCTATTCCGGGCTGGTCGCCGCGCATTGCGGCACGCAGCACACGGTATTGACCTTCAACGGCCAGCAGATTGCCGATCATCTGGCGGAAACGGTTGCCTTCCTTGATTGTCCGGTTGGCGATCCGCTCACCACGCCGAATCTGCTCCTCTCGCGCGCTGCGGCGCGTGATGGCCTGAAGGTGATTTTGAACGGGGAGGGTGGCGATCCGGTTTTTGGCGGTCCCAAGAATCTGCCAATGCTGCTGTTTGAATTGCACCGCGATGATCCATCGCCAGAGGCGCGCGCGCGCGCCTATTTGCGCTCGTATCGCAAATGCTACGATCAGCTTGATCGTTTGCTCTCGCCTGATGCGCTTGCGGCATTGCGCGCGGCGCCGCCGCTCGAACGCCATGTTCAGCCTTATCTCGAATCGCCGCGCATGACATCGTTCCTGAATCGGCTGCTCTACACCAACATTTGCACCAAAGGCGCTCACCACATTTTGCCGAAAGTTGAACGCCTGACATCCAGTTGTGGACTGGAAGGGCGCTCGCCGCTCTTTGCTCCTGCGCTGGTTGATGCAGCCTTTGCAATTCCACCCCAGTTGAAACTGGCAGGCATGCAAGAGAAATGGATTTTGAAGCAGGCGGTGCGTGATCTCCTGCCGTCAACGATCCTGGAGCGACCGAAAAGCGGCATGCGTGTGCCGGTGCAGCACTGGTTGCGCGGCCCCCTGCGTGAGATGGCCGATGATCTGCTATTTGGGCCGCAGACTCGCGCCCGTGGCCTCTTTCGCGCCGCGACGGTGCGCGAGTGGATCAACGGGCAAGGGATGATCTGGAACCGCCAGGGTCTCGCTATCTGGCTATTGATCACGCTTGAATTGTGGTTGCGCGCGTATGACCTGTGAGCGCTGCTAACCTCCTGAGTGCGTTGCAAAACAATAGACCCCGAACGCCGCCAGCCGTAGCTCTTCGCCGATGCCGCGCCGTTCACGGCTGAGCGGCGCGATACCGAGCGCATCGGCGCCGAGCGGTTCGGTGACGGTTATGCGGCACGGTAGGGCACCGAAATGAACCACGCCGATCAGGCTGCGATCGCCAAGCGTTCGTCGAATCATCAATACGTCGCCGGTGGTCGCCACCGGCGTTAGATAACTGACGCTGCCGTGACGGAGTATCGGTTCACTCCGCCAGAGCGCCAGCAGGCGCGGCAAGACGGTCTGATCAGCCTCTTCCTGACCGTTCCAGAGCGCAGGGGTGAGGCCGCTGAAAATCAAGGCGGCCCACAACGTTTGCGCGAGCCGTGAACCGCGCAGACCATCGGCGAGCGGGTTGCAGTCGGCGGTGTCGTGCGCTTCGAGAAAGCCGATTCGGTAGCTCGCGGGGTAGAGACAGGCATAATCGGTTTGATAGGCGCCCCATTCTGCCGGGGTGATCCGGCGCATGGCAAGATGGAAGAGCATGTGGTGGCTGGGATAGTCGAACCAGCCATTTGCGAAGCGGGCCACTCCTGGCCCTGATAGGGTTGAGAGGATGGTGAGCGTCGGTCGCGCAGCGGCGATCTCGCCGAGCGCCTGCGCCATGATCGCGGCGCCTGCGCTGGTTCGCTGCGGCCAGCGGCGAATCCAGGCGAGCGCAGCGGGGTACGGCGCCACAGCCCGAATGCCGTCGAGACCGAAGCGATCGATCTGTTCGATGACCCACTGTTGCCAGTAGAGTCGCCAATCGTTCCGTGACCAGTCGAGATGGTAGCCGCCTGCCGGGAGGGCAATACCGGGATGGCGCGCCACAGCAGGGACGTCAGTCGGCGCGCCGATGGCGAAAGCGCCCGCTTCATCGCGCGCAAACCAGTCTGGGTGGTCGTTAAGGTAGCGCGAGTCGGCGGCGCATGCCTGCATAGCCACGTCGAGCACGACGCGCATGCCATGATGGTGCGCTGTGTCGATGAGATGGTGAATGGCTGTGCGGTCGCCGCAGGCCGGGTCGATCTGGTCGAGATCGCCAATCAGGTGAGGCCGTTCACCAACAGTGTGCCATGGCAGGATACAGAGCGTGTTGACGCCGAGCGCAGCGAGCGCAGGCAACCGGTTGCAGAAGCTGCTTGCGCCGCCTTGCAGCCGCAGATCGGCTACGTAGATGATGGCGTCGCTCAACCAGGCCGCAGGCGGCGCAGGGAGAGCGAGCTGGTCGCGGTACAGAGCCAGCCCCGCCGGCCATGCCGCTTGCGCCAGCGCCAGATGCTGATTGCCAGCGTTCACGCGCTGGCTGGCGCGCAGCCACGTAACAACTGCTGCTTCATGCGCCAGCGATACCGCATCCTGGCTGCCTTGCAAATATGGCAGCGCGGCTTCGTCATCGCTGCTGTACCAGCAGAGCAGTGTTAACGGCAGCTCTGGATCAGATAAAGCCAGCACACCCGGCCCCTGAACCGGCGCCGGCTCGAAGGCGCTGCCGCCGCGCAGACCGGGCGCAAAGAAGCGGCGCGGCAGGATGTTGCGATCCTGGGTGGCCGCGATTGCAAGCGGTACCCGCGGGCGCGCGCTGTTGCCCGGCGCTTCAAATGTGCAGCGGCTGGCCGTCCCAACTCGCGCATGCGGCACGATCAGGCGGACGCCGTAGAGGCGGAAGTCGTCGCTGCTGACGTTCTCGATCTCGATCCAGCGGGTAATGATGTCGCGCCCGATCTGGTAGTGATCGAAGATTTTGAGCGGCCCCAGCCCGATAATGATCGTCATCACCAGATGATCGCCGTCTTGCCGTAGCCGGTGCCAGATGTAACGGGCGAACGTCTGTGCTGTGATCCAGTTGGTCGGACTATTCAGCGCCAGATCGATGCCGGCAGTCGCTGGCCCGTGACCAAGCGCGTTTGGGCTGCCGTTGCGCTCGAACCGGATGAGGGCGCCGCTCTCGGTTGACCAGCCCAGCGTGTAGGGTTCCGCGCGAAGCATGATCTGATCGGGCTGTTCACAGAGCTCGTATGCCATCGCTATGATTGCCTTGATTGCGCAGATGAGCGCAGCCGCCAGTTGCCGTCATCGCGCGATTACTGTCAGCCGCCGTGTCGCCAGATCGCGCGACACGCAACTGCTGCCATGCGCCACCGGGTAGCCTGATCCGGTTGACGGCAATGGTCAACGGCTGGTTCATGCGCGAGACAACCGGGGAATCGCTGTTTTCATGAGTGCGTCGTCGTGTTTGGCAAATGATTATACCACGAAGCGCCAGCCGGTTGCTGGCCATGAACTGAAGTGTCTATACTGAAGAGGAGCTGGCCCCGCTGCCCGCTCTCCCCTCTCCCAGCGGGAACGGGGTCGGGGGTGAGGGGGTGAAGGTTGCACCACAAAGACACAAAGGCACAAAGGGTTCGCTGGTGGATGGCAGTGCGCGGGCATGTAAGCTCCCGCAACAATGCTCGGCGTCAGCGGGAGTCATGCCGCGCCGCCCCTTCTACTCTCCCCGCTCCCAGCGGGAGCGGGGTCGGGGGTGAGGGCGAGCAGCGGGAAGGATGTCTCACAGCCCGCTTCCACTCCCCCCGCTCCCAGCGGGAGCGGGGCTGGGGGTGAGGGCGAGCAGCGGGAGTAATCTGCTGCAGCCGCGGAAGCGGACGATGGCGCCGGTGACAGGTGATTGGCCGACAGGTAAAGCGGGTGATGCGCAGACCATCAGCCTGGGCATCGCGCAGAAAGCAGTATTGGCATGAAACGCACCGTTGTTACGTACTTCATCCTGGCCTACGGATTGAGCTGGACGGTCTTCGTGCCTCTGGCCTTGCAGGCGCAGGGTGTGATCAGCGGTTTGCCGGCATGGCTTCACCTGCTGGGCGCCTTCGGGCCGCTGGTCGCGGCCTTCATCAGCGTCGTGACCGTGATACCGAGAACCTGGACTGCCGTGCCTGTGGTGAATGTGGTTTCCATGATCACCACTCTCCATCATCAAGCATGCTTGTTAAGACGAGAGTCTGTCTCCGGCGCCGTGCTGCTAACCTGGCTCTACAACAGCACCGGCGGCAGCGTCCTGGCGACGGCAATCTGGCACGGCACCTTCAATGCCGGCGTCGCTAACACTGAAGGAGTCGTGGTGGCCATCGCGACGGCGATGGTCATTGGCGCGGTGATCATCATTGGGCGACGTTATGGGGCCGAGCACCTGTCCGGGCGTGTCCGGTACACTGATTTGGCGAGGTGAAGAGCCTGCGGTCAGCGTTGCCTGCATAGCGCGCCGCGCAACGTTACCCGCCGCCCAAACACTATGGAAATGACACATGTTCTGCGGCTGAGCAAGGTCGTTGTCGGGTTAGCCAGCCGCCTCGCTTTGTCCGTCTTCGCCCAGCCGCTGCCTGAGCAACGCGCGCGCCCGATGCAACCGCACCTTCGCTGCGCCGGGAGTGATGCCCAGCCGCTGAGCGGTCTCTTCAGTGCTCAACTGTTCAATCTCGCGCAACACCAGCACTGCTCGCAGCGGTTCCGGCAAACTCGCAATCGCCTGCTCGATCTCGCGACGCAGCTCGTCGGCGACGACGTGCAACGCCGGATCGATCACCGTTCCGTTCGCCTGCTCGCGCTCCTCGGCGGGCAGCTCGCCAGCGGCATCGAGCGATACCTGCGGACGCTTTTTCCGCAGCAGCATCAGTCCTTCGTTGGAAGCAATCCGGTAGAGCCAGCTTCGCAAACTGCCGGCGCCGGTGTAGGTCGGCAGTGCCTCACACGCCTTGATGAACGTGCTTTGCAGCACGGTATCAGCTTCATCGGCGTCGCGGAGCAGGTGCAGGGCGCGCGCATAGACCATCGCAGCAAAACGCTTGAAGAAGCAGGTGCAGGCATCGGGGTCGCCCCGGCGCAATCCCTCAAGCAGGGCCTGTTCATCGTTGTAGATGGTCAGATCAATCGATAGTTGGCGATTCACGTCATACCCTCCAGCGCTCGCATGGGCATAGTATAGCATGCGTTCGCTGAAGGATTGTAGAGACGTTGCATTGCAACGTCTCTACTCCCGATGACCATTACGCGGCGGCAATCGCCTCGCGCAGCTTCGTTAGCATCATGCCTTCGGGCACTGCCCCTTCGATATGAACCAGATCGTCAATTACCGTCTTCGGCACGCCCATCACGGCGTAGCGGTCACCCAGTTCGGGGAATTCGGTCACTTCGATCCCCTCAGCGGTAATGTAGGGGCTGGACAGGGCCAGCCGATAAGCCATGACCACTGCGCGCGGGCAGTAGGGGCAGGTTGGAGTGACGAAGACCTGCATGTGCATCGGCGCGTTGATGGTTTCCAGCAGCGCCATCGTCGCCGGTTGCAGATCGGGCTGGACCGCGCCGCCGGCCAGTCGAATGACTTCGATCAGCGAGGCAAATTCATAACCGCTCGGCAGGCCGGCAAACCGCAATCCATGGTTCTGGCGCTCGTTGCCGACCAGAAAGACCATCCCCGGCGCCTTGTCAACCCCCAGCTCAGCCGCATAAGCCCCGTCACGCTCCAGATCGTAGACGCTCAGGCTCAACAGCGGGTGAAGCGCCACCACCTCTTGCAGCAGCTCTTTGGTCACTTCGCTGTATTCACCGCTCTCGGCGGAGGTGAACAGCGCAATCTCAACCGGACGACTCAGACCGGCAAAGGCTTCCTGAACGGCCTGGCGATCCTTTTCCTGCATTAGCGCCATTGTCAGTGTCCTTTCACGACGCACTTCGTTTGTTTCATGGTATACGATGATTTCTCGCCCGCACTGGTTACAGGTTCGCTACCGTTGCGTTGCATCATGCCCTTCCTTCACCGACAAACCGCCACGCCAGCGCTACCCCGATCAGCGCCAGCGCGCCGGCCAGCGCGCTGTTGGTCGCATACCCAAGCTGGAGGCTCAGCCACGGCCCGATCAGCGACCCCGCGATTCGCCCGGCGCCAATGCTGGCTGTCATCGCTGCCAGCACGGTTCCTCTGCCCTGCGCGCTCAGGCCGCTGACCAGGGGAAAGGTAGAGACAATCGCAAACTCAAAACAGAGATCGAACGCCAGCAGCCAGAACAAGAAGATTGGCCACGAACTACTCTGACTCAACAGGAGCAGACAAACACCTACCAGGCCGAATCCGGCCAGCACTGCACGGCGCTTGCCAATCCGGTCGGTGAAGAGGGTGGCCAGCGTTGAACCGGCCAGTTCAACCACGCCGAGCATGCCGAACACCAGGCCGAGTTGCGCCGTCGTTGCCTTGAAGGCAGCGCTCAGCCAGCCGGCAAAGTTGACAAAGATCAGCTCAACCGCCGTCAACTGAACAAAGATGAAAGCCAGCGTAGCCAGAATGATTGGTTGTCCTATCACGCCCAGCAGCGCTGTCGGCGTGGCGGCAGCCGAGGCATGGGCGCCGCTATCAGCAGGCAATGTCCAGCAGAGCAGCATTGCCAGCGCCCCTGCGCCGGTCAAAACAGTGAATGCCATCGCCAAATGATACGTCTCGGCCAGCCATGCGATGGCAGGCACGCCCAGCAGCGCGGCGAGCGCCCAGCTCAGCTCCAGCACCCCCAGCATCTGCCCGCGCCGCTCGTACCGGCTGCGCGCGCTGACATAACTCTGCAGGGCCGGGATTGCTGCCGCCAGTGATAGCCCGATCGTGGCGTAGCCGAGCAAAAACAGGCCAAAATTCGCGCTCAGCGCACAGATGATGGTTCCGATAACGAACAAGCCGCTGCCGCCGATCAATGTTGCTCGATCACCGATCCGATCGCTGAGGAACCCGCCCAGTGGACTCAACAGCGCTGCCGCGACCTGCATAGTGACCAGCAGACTGGCCGCGCTGAGATCGATGGCAAAGCTGGCGGCCAGAAACGCCAGCAATGGGTAGACGAGACGGAAGGTGATACTGAACACCCAGCGCATCCATAACAGAACCAATACATGCGGCCATGTCAACTCTGATGGGAGCGATGTTGCCTGCGTTGCCATACAATCAATGCTTCCCCTTTGACAGACCAGCAGCCGCTGGCTATCATTGCCCTATTCTCGGCGGTGAGACAAGAACGGAATCGATCGAAACTATGCAACGACAATACCACTCCTGGCACAGTCCTGCCCTCAATCGAACGATGGAATTGCTCATTTTCGGCCATGCCGGCGCGCCTGTGCTCGTCTTTCCTACCTCGCATGGGCGGTTCTATGAATACGAAGATCGCGGCATGGTTGCCGCTCTCGGCCATCATCTCGAACAGGGCTGGATCCAGCTCATCTGCGTCGATAGCGTCAACAGTGAGAGCTGGTACAACTACGGGGCCAGCACCGATGCGCGTATCTGGCGCGAAGAGCAATATGAGCACTATCTGTTGACCGAGGTATTGCCGCTGGTGCGCTACCTCAATCCCAATCCATTCCTGATCGCAACCGGCTGTTCGTTCGGCGCCAGCGAAGCCGTGGTTTTTACGTTGCGCCATCCCGGTCTGGTGCGGCGCGTGATCGGTCTCTCCGGGCTGTATGATCTGAAACGGTTTTTCACCACCTATACCCAGGGAGTGTATTTTCACAATCCGGTTGATTTCGTTCCTAATCTCAACGATCCGTGGACGATCGATCGCCTGCGCGAAACCGACATCATTCTCGTCACGGGGCGCGATGATCCGTCAGCCTGGTCGAATGAACTGCTTTCCCGCCAACTGTGGGAAAAAGGGATCGGCAATGCCCTGCGGCTCTGGGATGGCTGGTGTCACGACTGGCCCTACTGGCAGCGCATGATTGTGCAATACATCGGCGGGCACGATTGATTCCGGCGCCATTGCGCGGCATAACCAGCGTTGTTCAGGCAGGCGGAGAGACCGGAGCGACGCCGTTCTGCGCTGGCAATTGAGAAGCGCGGTATCCCGGTTGGCAGTGATCTTGGTGGGCTTCGTGCCTTTGCCGCCCGATCAGAGCAACGGAAAAAGCTGGTACCTTCGGACTATTTCACCGCCAGGATTGCCGTCATATACTGAAAGCCAGAGAACGTGTCATTGCGGGAGCATGCGCCATGAAGACCAGAGAAGGACAATCAATCGTTGAAATGGCTCTCTTGCTGCCGGTGATGTTGATCGCGCTGTTTGGCATCATCGAGTTCGGCTATCTCATCTTTGCCTACTCGATGGTCTCGCAGGCGGCGCGGAACGGCGCGGAAGCGGCGGCGCAACTGCCGCCCCACGAAACCTGGCTGCAATTGCGCAACAATCCGCCTGCCAACTATCCCGGTTTTACCGCCGATGCCTGCGTGCGCGGGATCATGAACGCCATTCGCTCTGACATCGTGCTGTTCGATGGCTCGGCCAACGAAGGGCGCCGGATCGAAGATTACGTTGTTATTCGCTATCCGGAAGGCGGTCAAACGCGCAATCTCAGCGACCGCGGCCCAATCGAGATCGAAATCAACTATCCCGTGCGCGGCATCACGCCGCTCTTTGATTTGATTGGTTTTGGCGAGAATACCATCACGCTGCGCGTGGTGCAGCGCCGATCGATTGAAAACCTGGGCGTGGATCCGACCAGTCCGCGCGGTGTGGCCTGCGCCCGCGATGTCGCTGACTGGGAGGATCTGCAGGCCAGCCGCTAAGCGCAGGCAAGAGGAGATGATACGATGAAGCGTCGTCGCAAAACCGTAGGCCAGGCCCTTGTCGAATTTGCCCTTGCCGCCACCGTCATCTTTCTGCTGCTGTCCGCGGCGGTCGATCTGGGTCTGATCTTCTTTACCTTGCAGGCGTTGCGGGCGGCGGCTCAGGAAGGCGCGACCTACGGCAGCTATCCGGTGGTGGTGACCAATAGCAACGGCCAGGTGACCGCAGTCCGGCTCAACTATGAGAAGATTTATGAACGGATTCGGCTGGCCGGCGGGACGCAGCGGGTTGGAGTCGCTAACCTGATGGATCTGAACAATGATGGTATTGATGACGCATTGCAATCATTCGTCATTTTCAATCCTAATAACCCGACGAATCCGAATGGTTTTGTGATCATCGAGAATCCGCGCGGCGCCGATCCGAACCAGTTGAGCGGTCAGTGTTCAACGACTACGCCGCGAGTCGATATGCGCAACGCTGGCCAGAACTGCTGGATCCGGGTCACCATTCGCTATCGTTACCGGCTCTTCTTCCCCTTCGCGCCGGCATTTGGGCGCGAAATTACGCTACAGGTGCGGCATACGATGCCGATTCGCAGTCAGTTCGTGGGGTAAAGATCGTGAAAGCCCGTCGTCTTGGATCGATCAATCGCTCCAGCATCAATCTGTCAATTTAGCAAACGGAGGAATTGTATGGCAAAGCATCGCAACCGCATGCATAGCCCGCCACGACGGGCGCGCGGCCAGAGCATCCCCTTGCTGGCCCTAATGATCGTGGTGCTCATCGGGATGGTGGCTCTGTCGGTTGATGTCGGGCGCACCTTCTCGGAAGAGCGTCGCGCAGTCGCTGCCGCGAATGCTGCGTCGCTGGCGGCGATGAATACCTATATTCGCCGCCCGGCCAACGCGACGAATACCGTTATTTACAACTCGATCGTCAGCTCATTGCGATCGAACGGTATCGATGTCGAGAACAATCCGAACATTCGGATGGAGGCGTACTACCTCAATGCGCGCGGCGAGCCACTTGAGAGCGGCGCGGCAATCACGCGCGACGGCACGAGTGTTCCCGACAATGTTGCCTACATCGAGGTTAGATTGAATGGCGAAGTGGACACGCTCTTTGCCCGGGTCGTTAATCAGAATCAGTTGCCCATCGGGGCTAAAGCGTATGCTGGCACCTGCCCGCCCACCGATGGCGTCTATCCAATTGCGATCAACAACGAGTACATTACCGGCAACGAATTCCGCAATCCGGGCGACGCCGATGGCGATGGCTTGCCTGATAACAACTGGGTGCGCCTGACCAGCGGCACCTATCGTGGCTATACCAAGATGCGCCTCTACCCGGCTGATGGCGCGACGCCGGGCGGGTTTGGCTGGCTGCGCTGGCTCGATGGCCGTGGCGCGAGCGGCTCCAATGCCAATAGCAACCAGGAGCTGGCACTGTCGTTGACCGGCACCGGCACCCTCTCCAAAGGCTTTATGGAGGTGACACCCTGGCCGGCCAGCAATCTGCCGCAGCCGCAGGGCTATCCTGAACGGCCTGGCGAACTGAATATCGGCGACTGGATCTACGGCAGCACTGGCTACAACAATAGCAATGAATTGCGCGCCGCGCTCGATGCCCACATCGCCAACGGCACGCGCATGGTGCTGCCGATCTACGACACGGCGGTGGGGCAGGGTTCCAATGCCGCCTACCGCGTGGTGCGCTTCGGTCTCTTCGTGCTGACCGAATATGGCCGTGAGCGCAATCGTAACTACATGGACTTCATCTTCCTGGGTGATCCTAACCGGCAGGGCACGGCCTGCTCGGCTACTCCGCCGCCGCCTGAAGATATGAGCATCGTCCGGCTGACCGGCAGCGTCGAGCTGTGGCCAGAGTATCAGGTCAACGTTGTTGAGCGCCCGCCGGTGCAGTACGTTGTGGTGCTTGACATCTCTGGCTCGATGAATATGGATTTCTACGGTCGCGGCATTCTGAATGGTCGTCCGGCGCAGTGTATTACCGGCCCGCCCGGATCGCCGCCGCCGTCGTCGAGCTGCAGTGGCGCGCCGGCGTATGCCTGGACGCCGCTCAACGAACGCCGAATCTATGTAGCGAAGGAAGCTGTCAAGTTATTCATCGAGCAGATGAATATGCCGGGCAATCCAGGCTATGATCCTACCCGCCCGACCGATCAGATGAAGCTAATTTGGTTCGGTCACACTGTGCCAGCAACAAATCAGTTCCCGAGCGGCACTGCGTTCAGCTCTGATCCGGCGGCGCTGAAACAGGCGGTTATGAATGCCGGCGCGCAGGGTGGCGATCCGTACAAGGTCTCGGGCGGCACCAATGGGGCTGGCGGGCTTTATCGGGCCAATCAGGCGTTGAATAGCGCGCCGACGACAACCACTCAGTTGGGGCGGCAATGGACGTATCGCCGGGCTGTGATCTTTGTGACTGATGGTGTCTCGAATATTTTCCTGAACACCAGGAGAGGCGATCTGAATGGCGGTCAGAGCAACTCAGGAACCTATCCGTCTAACCACTGGTGTAGATCGCTGGGTAACGCAACCGTTGATACGGCTGAATGTCAGACGACAGAGGTGGGCGGCAAGTATAATGGCATGGATCGGCCAATCACGCAGATGGTGCAGCAGGCCAATGCCATCAAGGCGCGGCAGGATGTGCAGACCGACGTCTACGCGCTGGCAATCAGCGCCATTCCGCCAACCGGCCTGCGCGACGGCGTGGCCTCGACCCCGCGCCACTTCTATATTGCCGAGACGCTGGAACGCGGACCGGATGGCCTGAACAATGTTGACCGGATTATGCTGGCGATCAACAACCAGATCGAGCGTGGGCCGTGCGTCAACGGCAGCGATGGCGAGTGGCGGGGAACGATTCCCGGCAACCACTTCGAGGCGGTGGGCGGGTTGCGCTATCCGAATGTCGGCGAGGTGATCCTGGAAGATGTGACAACCGGTAGTGTCTACCGCGCGCCGATCGTGGCCGGCACCGATGGTCGGGTGCGCTATACCTTCGAGTCGATCCCACGCGGCACTTATCGCATGCAGGCCTATCTCTTCTATCGTCACCCGCTCGATCCGCCGACGGCAGGGCCGCGCATGTACAGCCAGTTCTTCAATGGCAGCTCGACCCAGTCGGATATGGTTGTGACCCTTGACGCGCCGGGCGCAGGCTTCATTGCCACCATCGAGCAGAATCTGCGTCTGCGCCTTGATGGCAATGTGTGCAGCGTGAACTAAATCGCGTTAACCGGATGCCGGCGCTATACAGTCTGTATGGCGCCGGCGTTGACTGGCGATGGCAGACCCCCCTTCATTGCTGCCTGTCGCCGCCAGGGAGGTTCCCGCATGATTGCGCCATTATCGGTTCGTCGCTATCGCCCGCTGCTCTTCCTGATAGTCGGCGGATTGTTCCTTGCGCTCCTGCTCGCGGCCTGGCCGCCTGCGCTCGTCCGCGCGCTTACCGACGAGACCGGGGTGACCGAGTATCTCTACAATACTCAGACCGATTTCGCCCGCGGCGTCTTCCAGCGCACGGTGGTTTCGGCAGCGCCCGCTTCGCCCACGACGCCCGATGCGATCGGCGCCGTCGAGCTGACTCCGGTAGGGGTCTTGAATCGGAACAACTGGTTTATGGGCAGCGCTACCCTGCCGCAGTCATTGACCGACGCGGCGCTGGTGGCGCTCGACCGCTACCTGTTCGTTGTCGGCGGCGCGACCAGCCCGGCGGCTGAGCAGGAGAATCGCTCGCAATATGTCTACCGGGCCGTGGTGGATCAGGCGTCGGGTGCGCTGGTGGCGCGCGACACGCCGTACCCCGATGGCAATGATGTGTTTCAGGCTTTTCCCATGCCCGGAGTTGATCCGGGACCGGAATGCGACGTCAATATCAGCGCGCGATCAGGCGCAGGCGCGGTGGCAGTGCCCGCGCGCAGCGGTTCCAATCTCGGCTACATCTTTATTGTCGGCGGTAGTGTTTACAATGCAACCTGCCAGATCTACGACTTTTCGATCAACGCGGTCCAGCGGGCCACGGTTAACGGCAATGGCGAGATTACCGCCTGGAGCGCGCCGGACAACTGGCGCTTCCCAACTCTTGATGATAATGGCAATATCATTGCCAATCCCAGTTCACCCGATCTGCGCGGCGCGCAAAATCTTCAGCTCGCGCATGTGCGCACCAGCGTCGGCAAGGATTTCATCTACGCTATCGGTGGTTTGAGCATCGCCCCATCCCAGTTCTTGCAGGAGGATATTTATCCCTTCGTCTTTTACACCCAGGTTGACGCTAATGGCAATCTGGTGAACCCTGACAGCCCGACCAACCCCAATCCGCCGACCGTCTGGAAACGACTGACCGATCTGCCGTTTGGCGTGCATTCAGGCACGGCGATCGCGGCCCAAACGATCCAGATCATCGGTGGTGTGCCGACCCAGCGCGAGGCCATCTTCCTGCTCGGCGGCTGCACAGGCGCGATTACAGCATCCAATGCGTGTCCGCAACTCAACACTCAGGTCTGGCGGGCGGATGTCAATCCCACGACCGGCGCCCTGACCTGGACGAACCAGGTGGCAAAGACCGGCAGCGGCAACCCGCAGGCGATCAACATTCAGGGTCGTCGCGGTGTGACCGGCATCAGCTTCAACAACCGGCTCTACTACGTGACCGGTTCAACGATAAGCGGCTCGGCGGGCGCAGTCGGCGCGACTGCAACTATTCCGGTTGCCTTCTACAATAACGATTTCCTGCTGGAAGACCCGACCGATAGTAATATCTACTTTGTTGGGACGAATGAGACCACTGACTATGTGCTGCCTCAGCCCAACAGACGGCTCAATGCCTCGGTGGCGCTGGCGCCGGCGGTTCCGCCCACCGACGGCTCGGCGCAGGCCAATGCGGCGTGGATGTTCGTCATTGGCGGCACGAACGAGGAAAATCAGCCAACAAACACCATCTTTGTCGGCGGCATTGGCGGCGCAAATGAGGTGAATGCCACCGCAAACACGCCGCGCGCATCGGAAGGCTGGTACTACTCGCAGCCGTTTGCGGTGTTGACCCAGGGTGAAATCTCAAGGCTGCTGGCGTTCAAGTGGCTGACCAGCATCGATCGTCCTTCAACCAACCCTAACGCTGATATCGAGGTACAGTTCCGCGCGGTGGTGACCAGCGGCACCTGCCGCGAGGATGATTTCAATCCTTCCACTGCGCCTTCCAACCCCTCGCGCTGGCGCGATCTGGATGGCGAACCCGCGTCGCCATTGCGCTCGCGCAACGGCCTCAATGAGGTGCGCCTGATCACGGCCTTCCCCGACGAAGAGATACAGGCTACCTGTATGCAGTTCCGGGCGCGTTTCATCCAGGATGCGGGCAACCGCACGCTCTCGCCGAAGCTCTACTACTTCGGCGTAGAGAAGGTCGTCGCGGCGCGGCCCGATATTCTGATCGACACATTTAACGTGCAGACGAGCGGGGGCGGTTTCAGCAACATTGTTCTCACCCTGCGCAATCTGCGCAACGGCAGCCTGGCGGCCACGCGCGGCGTGGCAGCAGCCAGCGGCGACGGCGCCTTCTTCGTCGATCTCTGCATCGCCCGGCGCAGCAACCCGACGACCCCGGCATTGACGGCAGTGCCGGCGCCCAATCCAGAGGCGGGTCCTAACGCCCTGCCGGACTGCGCCACCGTTTCGGCCCAGGTGGTGAAGAGAGCGCTGGAGCCGGGCGCTACGTATACCGTGCCCTTAAGCGCATGGGTTGATGCCCAGAGTGGCAATCCAGCGGACTGGAATGCGATTTTCGGCACGCCGGGCACGTATGACATCGGCATCGTGGTAGACTACACCGGCTTTGCCGGCGAAGATGCGCAGGGGCGCAGCAACAATCGCGGCGAGAATGTGGCGCCGCCGAACGGGATTATTCGCACCATTACGATTGAGGCGCCGCCCAACCCTAATCCCAATCCGCAGTACACGATTATGGTGCCGGTCATTATGCGACAGCCCTGATCGCTGCGCGGATACGTTCGCGGAATGTCCTTCGCGCCAGTGAGCAGGGGCGATCTGTCGGATCGCCCCTGCGTTCACGGCATGTCCGCTCCGGCGGGGCTGGGAAGTGCGCGAACGGCTGGAGTTGCCGCCGCACTCCCCGCTCGCGGCGGGAGCGGGGCCGGGGGTGAGGGCGAGCAGGGGATTGCCACGCCGCGCTGCGCGCGGCTCGCAATGACCTGGG
>FWWL01005334.1_pt1 | contig 20193 bp, 19 predicted proteins | sample 2228331 | NCBI WGS metagenome assembly FWWL01 (sample SAMEA103939775, study PRJEB20133) | metagenome | reverse complement strand
CGGGAAAGTCACGCCTGTCAGAAACGATTCCCTACTGGAATCGGGGCAGGAAGAAGAACATGCGCATGTTTGCGCACGTTTGGAATAGCAGCTTTGCAAAAAGACTTTGGCGTGGGTAGCGGACATGACGTTGCAAAACGGCATGGCGCACATCAACCTATACACCAAGGAGTTTGTCGACGCGCTGTCACACCCGCACTGTAGCGATGCTCGTGTGCAGTTGTCGATGATTGAGCATGAGCCTGCGCTGTTGCCCGAGCCGTGGGCCAACGCCTTGTTGGCGGGCTTGGCAGAAATGGTGGCGCAGCGCGTGGGTGCGCCGGCGCCTGCATGGACAGAAGGCAATGAGCGGTTTTTGCCCGCTGCCCTTATCTTTGGATATACGCCACAAGTGCGTGCCCTTATGTTGGTAGAAACCCCAGGTCCCATGCGCCGCCGCAATCTTTTTTGTGGGCATGTCGATTTGCAGTCACAGCGCTGGAAAGGCTTGCAAAAGCATTAGCATCAGCGCGATCGCGATGAAGCGCTGCGGTTGGCCGAAACGCTGCGCGCACCCAGGGATGCCCAAAGCAGCCCGGCAGGTCTGCCCACTCAAACCGCCTGGGCTACAAGATCAATGGCGCCTCTGGACCAGTCAATCGCTCGGATCGGCAGAAAGGACGGCCTGAGATGACCGGTTACTTTTACCCGGGTTGGCCGTCGGGGCGCGGCACGAGATAGATGAACATCTTTCTTATCGCCCACGGCACGAAGGCCACGCACCAAAGCACAGCGCTCAGTGCCTGCAACGGCACCATCTGGCTCACCCACACTTCGGACAGCACCCGCAATACCGCTGCCAGTTGCAGCACCCAGAACAACGACCAATCCATATCATCCGCCACCAGCGGCCGGCCACTGTGCCCGGCCGTGACCCGGGTGACCATGGCAAAAAGCAAGGTGCCCATGAATCCAGCCGTCGCGGCATGAAGCGGTGCCAATCCCAACGCTGCGCTGCCCTCGCTCATTCGCCACCCCAGTGCGGCAGCCGATAGGGCCAACGACATTGCCAACCACAACAGGCCGATCGGCAACATCACCTCGAGCCGATGCCGGCGCGCGGGAATGATGCCCCAGCGCCACACCAATATCAACAGCAACGCTGCGCCGGCGGCGGCTACCGTCAAACGCAACCAGCCAAACCCCAGCGGATCGGCATATACCGAGCCCAACGGCAACAAGCCATGAGCCAGCACGATCGAAACAAGCGCAATCAGTAACCATCGTGGCTGCCAAAGAGGCAGCTGCGGTAAGACGCTACCAATGAAAAACGGGAACAGCCGGTGGGCAACCGTCAAAAAGATCGGGATAAGGAAGCACCACACCGCCCACATCAACGCGCCGTGCAAACCGTTGGCCGACCCGGCCCATAAGGATCCCGCAAAGCCGCCTTGTGCCAGCCATCCCAGCCAAAAGAACGCTGTGGCCAAGCCCATGTGGAGCTTGCTCGGCACCCGACTCTGCTTGAGCATTGCGACGAGCCGCCAAAGCAAAGGCAGCCAGCTAAGCCAAACGAGCAAAACCCCTGCCAAGGTCAGCGCCGCCGCGCTCATCGCGCCCACCCAAGCGAGCAAAACTCCCACGGCGGAAATCAGCGTTGGCCACAATACCTCCTTCGTCGCAGGAGCCACCACTTGCAACATCCGCGGCCCCGCAGTAAACAAAAAACCGAACATAAAAAATGGCAGCGCCGCGAGCGCAAACAACCAGCCGTGCATCGCGCTCGGGGACACCGCGGCAGGCATTGCCCATCCCCACACCCTGCCGCTTAGCTGCGCTGCCCACCACAGAGAAGCCAATAGCAAAGTCACTTGCCCGATAAAGAACAATAAGCGGTGCGGGGCCGCGAGCAACCACCGCCACGATGCGGCCTGCCAGCCCAGCACTGCAGGAGGTTCCTGGATGGGAATCAACTTCTGCGCACTCATTCCGCTTCCTTTCCCGAGCCAGCAACAATTGCCTGACCATACCGGCGCTGCCAGTCATGAAACAGGCGCCAGCCTGACCACAATACCCATGCCGACAAACCGGCAGAAACAAGCACCGCGAGGCCGCTGGCGCGCGCCAGCGGTTCCGGAAAAGGAATCGCCAGCAAAAGCAGCCCCAGCGCAATGCCGTGCGCCAACTCGAGGCGACGCGCCCAGACGATCGGGGTGATCTGCAGCATGGTGGGCGGAAATGTCGTGCGGTTGGGTAACTGCTGCAAATGCAACCAGGTCAGAAACGGTACGATTTTGACCCACATTCCGAAAATCACCGCAGCAAATCCGCCCCACAGCACCAGCACCGCTGGCCAATAAGGGGAAACGACCTCGAGACTCGCCAACAATGCCGACGGGCCAGAAAGCATCACCGCAATCATCGCATTGCGCCACAACCGCCGTGTCGGTTCGTCTTTGCTGCGCCGGCGTTGCGCTTGCAGCGCCAGCGTCTGCGCTGCCCACGCCCAACTCATCGCCCACGCGAATACCACGAGCGGTTCGCTGCCACCACCGGCAAGACGCCAGATCGCGCCCAAGAGCAGCGTCAGCCACAGCAGAGGCAAACACCGTCGGCGAAACACCGGCGAGTAAGATGGGGTGAGCTGAAACATCGGCACAACCACATAACCCACCGTCGCGACCAGCGTCAGCCCCCAGCCCAACCACGCCACGGCCACGTGCGCGTCGACCCAAGCCAGTGGATCGCCCCAGGCCCATAAACCGACCCTCTTTGCCAGCAACGCCAGACCAAACAGCAACGTCACCGCCAGACCGAGCACACTCAACCCCAACCCCTGGGCGATTTCAGAGCGCCGCCACAGCGGCACCAGCACCGCAAACGCGTGACCCAGGTACATAGCGAGCACCACAAGAAGGACACCGCCTGCCGCCCACGCGACCACGAGCCCTCCGAAACCGAAAAAGTGCCCGAGCAGCAATCCCACCCCCAGCGCGAAAAGCCAGGGCGGCCACCACGCCAGGCGCCAGCGCTCATTCCAGCCTTGGGCGGTCAGCACTGGAATCACTTGCAGCAACGCCCCCAGCATCGTCGCGCCCATGAATCCGAGTACGAAGGCATGGGTGAGTGCCAACGCCGCCGGGTGCCAGCGAGAGACGAACACATCCGGTCCCCAGCCGAGCAGAATAACCCCGGCCGCCCCCAGAAAAACCGGGGCAAACGCCATCCACCGCAGCGGCATGGCATAAGGGGGTGCGGATTCAATACTGAGGGTCGCGACTTTCATTGATTAACGCCAGATCTGCACTTCGACCATTCCATCGGGGTGCGTCACCACGCGATGCTGCCAGCCGGTTTCATCAAGGTATTGCAACAACGGCACGGGATGACGTCGCCATAGCAACAACCGCACCCACTGCTCCTCCTGACATTGCGCCAGCGCATCGAGCGTAAGCAAAAAAGGCTCGGGCGGCTGCGCCTGGCGCATGTCAAGCACGATGGCTTTCTCTTCCCGCCGATGGTCCGGCGGTGGTGCGAACACCACGTCAGCGGCAGACATCACGCACCCTGCAAGCCTTGGGTGGTCACCGGCCGCGATGCGCCAGGATTGCCGCGCGCTCATCTTCGTTAAGATGCGCATCGCACAGCGGATAAAGCACGTTTTCCTCTTTCATGTTGTGCTGCTGGTGCATCACGTGTAGCGTCTCGAGGATGCTGGCCAACGTCTCCTCATCCCCCTGCGCCATCGCCGCTTCACCCGCCGCCAGGAGCTCTCGCATTTGCGCGTGTTCCATGCGCATCACCTGGGTCGGACCGCGCGTGATGCCGGTGGCGCGCTCAAACGCCGGAAACAGCGCTTCTTCTTCCCAAGCGAAGTGTTCCTGCAAGCCCTGCGCCAACGCTTGCCAGCGTTGCTGCAAGGACATATCATCGGATTCGAGCGCTGCTTCCAGCGCCGCAAACGCCTGGTCACAGGCGCGGTGTTCTAGTGTGAACGCTTGTGCGATCGTCATCCTCACGCTCCTTGATGTCTGCTCACAAAAAATCCCCAACGGGTGGCGATTGGCACCCGTCCGAGATTTTAGCGCTTGGAAGTGGTGTCGGGTTTGCACGACTTCAATCTCGCGGCTGGATGGCGCCGGGTTTGACGCCCACGCCTTGATGAATGGAAGGCAAGCGATGCACAATGCCTTTGTGGCAATCGATGCAAGTTTCGCCTTTATCGCGTGCCTCCAGGTGGTGCTGCATCGCCCGCGGGCTTTGGATCGAAAAATCGAAATAACTCCAATTGTGACAATTGCGACACTCCTGAGAATCATTGGCTTTCATGCGGCGCCATTCATTTTGCGCCAGTCGGTCGCGTTTGGCGAGAAACTTCTCCCGCGTGTCGATCGTTCCCAACATGTGATGCCACAGCTCATTGGAGGCTTGGATTTTGCGTTTGACTTTCGGCCACCATTCCCGCGGTACGTGGCAGTCCGGACACGTGGCGCGCACCCCGGATCGGTTGGTATAGTGGCTCGTCAAACGATATTCTTCATACACATTGTCACGCATCTCGTGACAGGAAATGCAAAACACTTCGGTATTGGTCAGCTCCAGCGCCCAGTTGAAACCTCCCCAAAACATGATGCCCACGCCAAACGCAGCGATGATCGCTCCGATACCGAACGGACGCTGCCACCAGCGTTTGTTCGCGCCCGACTGCGGTGTCATTTCACTCATGATGGTCACTCCTTAGCGCCGTCCCTGCACGGGGGTAAACTCGTTTTCCACCAGCGGCTTGGCATCGACCTGCGGCACATGGCACTGGTTACAGAAGTAGCGTGACGGGGAAATGTTCGCTAGCTCGGTCCCTTCCCGATCGCGAAAATGCGTAATACTGATGCGCGGGGCGCGATGACGCGCTGCCGTGTCCCAGGCGTGACATTCCAGGCATTTGTTGAAATTGAGCGATACTTCGTAGCCCTCGACTTTATGAGGTACGAGCGGCGGTTGTTGCACGAAATCGCGGGGCAATGGCGTTCCCTCGATAATGCGGTAAGTTCCAGGCGGCAGATCAGGATCGACAACGGAACCTCCGCGCAAAGGGCGAAGTTCTTGCGCCACTCCCATGTTGGCCAGCATCATTCCAGCCAAAAACCACATCATTGTCTTTTTCATGGTTCTCTCCGATCAAAGCGATAAGTGAATTGAAAAACATTCCGGTCACACACATCGATGCAGCGCCCACAATTGGTGCATTGCGGATCGAAAATGACCCGCGGGCTTCCTGGAGCCCCCTTGAGCGCCGGCCGGATCACTTTTGGCTCAGGGCAAACCGCAAAACAATCCATACAGTCGTCACATTGCTCTCGCCGCGCTGCGGACACGCGCACCAGCGCCCCGCTACCCAGGAGGGAATACGCCGCTCCCTGAGGGCAAAGATGACCGCACCAGCCACGCGGCGCGATCACCACGTCGTACAAAAACACGGCCAGCACGAGCCACCACGCCGCGCCAACGCCAAAAATCACCGCCCGATGCGTCCAGGACACCGGATTGACCCACTCCCAGACCATGTTGCCGGTCAAGAGAGCAGCCACCAGTGACGCCGCCAGCAACCACAAGCGCAGCGAAGCATCCGGCGTTTTGCCGCCTTTCAAGCCCATCCGCCGACGCAACCAGGCAGCGGTATCGGTGAGCACGTTGAGTGGGCACACCCAGGCACAGTAGCTGCGGCCGCCCACGACAAGATAGAGCACCAGAACGACAGCCACGCCCATCCAGGCGGTCAGCTCGGGCCAATGTCGGCTCGCTAACATTTGTAAGAACACGAACCAGTCGGTCATCGGCACGAGCTCGAGCACCTGGCTGCTGGCCAGACTGCCTTTGAGGATCCAGAAACCGCCCACGGGACCGATGGCAAAAAACAGCAAAATGCTGAACTGCACGGTGCGACGCAGCAGCAAAAAACGGTAGCGCTGCCACCAAGACCGGGTTCGCACCGAGGCAATGGTCGGAGGAAGGGCAAGCGATTCGCCCGGTTTTTTCTGGCATCCCAATTCGACGCCCCTCATGGTTTCCACTCCGAATCCAACCCGCGCACCGGCAGCTCCACTTGCTCGCCGATCAAAGACTGCCCCGCTTTCGCTTTTTCCTCCCAACCCAAGCGATAATGCTCGGGCTTGGATCCTTTGGCCAGGGCGATCGGCAATACTTTGATCGCTGCTTCCCCCGGCAACGGACAGGCTTTTTCGCATTTGCCGCAACCGGTGCAAGCCTCGGAATGCACGGTGGGAATGAGCAGAGCATGGCGGTCGGAACGCGGGTTGTGCTGTTTTTCCAAGCTAATCGCGCGATCGATCACCGGACAGACGCGATAGCAGATGTCACAGCGCAGGCCCAAGTAATTGAGGCAGTTCTCTTGATCGATCAACACCGCCAACCCCATGCGTGCTTCGCGAATGTCGGTCAGCGCAGGATCGAGCGCCCCAGTGGGACAAGCACGCACACAGGGGATGTCTTCGCACATTTCACAAGGAACCTCGCGGGCGATGAAATAGGGCGTGCCCACGGGCACCCCTTCGCTGGGCCTGGCCAGGCGCAGGGTGTCGTACGGACAGTCCCGCACACACAAGCCGCAGCGCACGCAGGCGCCCAAGAAGCGTTCCTCGGCAATGGCCCCGGGGGGGCGAATCGTGATCGGCCGAGCGTGACTGGCGTTGTTGGCATGTAGCGTCACTCCCACCATTGCTACCGCCGCCGCACCCGCCACGCCCAGTGTTTCTTTAAGAAAGCGTCGGCGCGCAGGCGGCATCGAATCACGCTCGGACATGGCGCTCGCTCCTTGTTGGCCTTAGCTTCACGCTTTGGTGACGCGAACCGCGCATTTCTTGAAATCGGTCTCGCGTGAAATCGGACACGTGGCGTCCAGGGTGAGCTTATTGACCAACCGCCCTTCGTCGAAAAACGGTACGAAGATCAAGCCGCGCGGCGGTTTGTTACGCCCCCGCGTTTCCAATCGCGCTTCGATCGAGCCACGACGGGATTGCACTTTGACGATCATTCCCTGTTGCAACCCGCGTTCTTTGGCATCATCCGGATGCATGAACACCACCGCTTCGGGCACTGCGCGGTGCAATTCCGGAACACGCCGCGTCATCGATCCGGTGTGCCAATGCTCCAGCACTCGCCCAGTGCACAACCACAGATCGTATTCTTTGTCCGGCGCCTCGGCGGGTGGCTCGTACGGCAGCGCGAAAATCACTGCTTTGCCATCGGGACGGCCGTAGAACTTGACGCCGACACCCGCCGGAACGTAGGGGTCGTACCCTTCGCGGTAGCGCCATAGGGTTTCTTTGCCGTCGACGACTGGCCAGCGCAAGCCACGAGCGCGATGGTACAGATCAAACGGTGCCAGGTCGTGTGCTTTGCCGCGTCCAAAAGTCGCGTACTCTTCAAACAGTCCTTTTTGCACATAAAAACCGAATTCCCGCGACTCGTCGTTCATGTAACCGGGTATGGCATGGCCGTTGACTTTTTCCAGTTCCTCGAGGCCAAAACGATCCACCTGGCCATTACGGAACAAGACGTCGAACAGCGTTTTGCCGCGATATTGCGGCATCGCGTTGACGAGTTCCTCCGGCCACACCTCTTCGACCTTGAAATACTGCGAAAACTTCAGGTACTGCCACAAATCGCTTTTCGCTTCTCCCGGCGGGCTGACTTGTTGGCGCCAGAACTGCGTCCGTCTTTCGGCATTGCCGTAAGCGCCCTCTTTTTCCATCCACATCGCCGAGGGAAGAATCAAATCCGCGGACAATGCCGACACGGTGGGATAGACATCGGATACGACAACAAAGACGTCGGGATTGCGCCAGCCAGGATAGATTTCCTCGTTGATGTTCGGCCCCGCCTGCATGTTATTGGTCGTGCTTGTCCAATAACATTTGAGCTTGCCGTCTTTGAGCGCCCGGCTTTGCGCCACGGCGTGCAGCCCTACCCAGTCGGGAATGGTGCCCGGCGGCAACTTCCAGATTTTTTCGGCGATCTCCCGATGTTTGGGGTTGGTCACGACCATGTCCGCAGGCAGCCGGTGGGCAAACGTTCCGACTTCGCGTGCCGTGCCGCAGGCCGAAGGCTGACCAGTCAGCGAGAAGGGGCCACAGCCTGGTTTGGAAATCTTCCCGGTCAGCAAATGGACGTTGTAGATCATGTTGTTGACCCACGTGCCGCGGGTATGCTGGTTAAAGCCCATCGTCCAGAACGACACGATGTTCTTCTTCGGGTCGGCATAAAGTTTTGCTAAGCGTTCGAGTTTCTCGGCCGGAACGCCAGACAGCTGGGAAACTTTCTCCAAGGAATATTCGCTGACGAATTGCGCGAATTCCTCGAAGCTGATCGGTTCTGAATCGTTGGCGCGCGATGCGTTTTTGGCCGCTTGTTCCAGAGGGTGCGTGGGGCGCAAACCGTAGCCGATGTCGGTGACGCCCCGGCGAAACACGGCGTGCTTTTCGATGAAATCGCGGTCGATGGCGTTGTGGGTGATCAAGTAATGGCAGATGTAGTTCAAAATCGCAAGATCGGTTTGCGGCTTGAAAATGATCGGATGGTCGGCGAGTTCGAACGAACGGTGCTCGAAGGTCGACAGCACATGCACTTCGCACCCTGGGTGCGTGAGGCGGCGATCGGTAATGCGGCTCCACAGGATCGGATGCATCTCGGCCATGTTCGACCCCCACAGCACGAACGCATCGGCGTGTTCGATGTCGTCGTAACACCCCATCGGTTCATCCATGCCGAACGTGCGCATGAACCCTGCCACGGCGGATGCCATGCAATGCCGGGCGTTCGGGTCGATGTTGTTGCTGCGAAAACCTGCTTTGTACAGTTTGGCTGCGGCGTACCCCTCCCAGACCGTCCATTGCCCGGAACCAAACATCCCCACCGCTTGTGGGCCGTGCGTTTTGATCGCTTCTTTCCACTTCTCGGCCATGATCGAGAACGCTTGGTCCCAGGTGACCGGGGTAAACTCGCCGTTTTTGTCGTACTTGCCGTTTTTCATACGCAGCAAGGGGCGGGTGAGCCGATCCTTTCCGTACATGATCTTGGAAAGGAAATATCCCTTGATGCAGTTCACGCCCCGATTGACCGGAGAGTCCGGATCGCCTTGTGTGGCGACCACTCGCCCGTCCTTGACGCCGACAAGGACGGAACAGCCGACGCCACAAAACCGGCACACGCCTTTGTCCCAGCGGATCTTCCCGACCCCCTCCGGTTGCGCCAATGCAAAATCGACCGGCAGCCCTGCGGCGGTGGCTGCCGAAGCAATTGCGCTGGATTTGAGAAACGCTCGCCTGTCCATCGTGAGACCTCCTGTTTCATTCACTGGGTTCGTATGCTTCATAGGCCAGGGAGCAGGACTGCACCCCGGGCATCAGTTGGACCTGGGTCATGAGCTCGGGTAGCGGTACCGTCCCTTCGTCGGTGATCACAACGATGAACGTGCCACTTTCGGGGTCTTCGATCGCCACCTCGACCTGCGGCAACCGCGCCAAGCGATCCTTGACGGCTGGGAAATCCCGCGCCAGGGCACGCAACACCAAACCCACGACCTGCATGACTCTGACATCCTGGTTACCGGATGTCAGACATGCTAAAGCATCGCCAAAGGCGCGTAAATCGACCGATGGTAGAGGGAGTACTCCCCCGTAAGAACGAGAAGGACTACGCCAAAAGAAGTAGCCGGGTCATAATGACCTGGCTACTCCCGATAGCCATCTGTGCAAGGAGGTTCATTGACCAAACCACACTCGAGGGCCAAGACCGCCGCCTGGACCCGATTGGCGCATTCGAGCTTACGCAGCAGGTTTTGCACATGCACTTTGACGGTACTTTCGGCCAAATCGAGCGTGCGCGCAATCTGTTTGTTGCTGTACCCCTGCGCCAGATGCTGCAAAATCTCACGCTCCCGAGGTGTGAGCCGCTCCAATAGCGCTGAGCGACCCGTGGGGCGCGACTGGGTTTGCCGCCGGGAAAAAGACAAGGCGATGAATTTTTCCATCATCGCCGGGGCGATCACCATTTCGCCGGCCATCACGCGGCGCAGCGATTCGACAAACAATTTGGCATCGATGTTTTTGACCAGGTATCCTTGTGCCCCGGCTTCGATTGCCGCGGCCAGATCGGTGATTTCTTCAGAGACGGTCAGCATGACGATCTTGACTTCGGGCTGACGTTCACGAAGGGCTCGGACCACCTCATCCCCCGTCATCCCGGGCATGTTCAAGTCAAGGAGCACCAAATCGGGTTGCAAACTCGCTGCCCGCTTGATCGCATCCCAGCCATCCGCCGCTTCGGCCACTACTGTAAAGTCGGGGGCACGTTGCAACAAGGCCCGAATCCCGCTGCGAAACAGCGCATGATCATCGGCAATCAGGACACGCCATGGGCAATCAGACGTCATCGCCATCCGCCTTTCGTTCACTTGCTGTCGAGGGCGACGATGTGGGGATGCACAAACGCACCGTCGTACCCTGTCCGGGCTGTGAATGCACCTGCAGTCGGCCACCGATGCGCAGAGCGCGTTCCCGCATGATCGTCAAGCCCACATGATCGTCGCGACGCTTGCTTTCGACCAACGACACGTCAAACCCTTGGCCATCGTCGCTCACCTCGATTGCCACGCCTGTGCCGTCTCGACGACAGCGAATTTCAACCGATCTGGCACTTGCGTGCTTGCGCACATTGGATAGCGCTTCCTGCACGATGTGTAGCGCCTGCAAGACTTTGTCTGGCGGGACATAGCCAACCGAGGAGTCACAGGCGACCTTGACTTCGATCTGGGTTTGGGATTGAAAACGTGTCGCCGCGGCTTCGATGGCTTCAACCAAGCTGGCTGTGTCGGCACGGACTCGGAAGGACACGAGGAGTTCGCGCACGTTGTCATATGACTTCTGCACCCCTTCGCGCAACAACGCCAACTCAGGCTTGAGCTCCTCATAAGAGCGACGCTCACGCAACGACGACTCCAGCAACTGAACCTGTAAGTTGAGGAAGGCCAAATTCTGGGCAATTGAATCGTGCAGTTCTTGCGCCAGAAGTTTGCGCTCTTCGAACACCGCGATTTCTTTCTCTTTTTCGCTCAGCCAGAAGTTTTCGATCGCCACCCCCAAGTGCTGTCCCACCACGCCCAACACGCGCTGTTCCGATTCCGTCAGGATTCGGGAAGCGGGGAAAAACAGATGCAACGTTCCCAACACCCGATCTTTGCTCAAAATAGGCACCACCAGCACGCTGTAACGGCAGCTCTCACGTGACTCCTTGACCGGCACCACACGCGACAGGCAGCCCACCGTGGCTTGACGACAAAGGGCGGCCGCATCGCACAAACACTCAATGGCTGCATCGTCCAAGGTCTGTGCCTCAACCGCTTTATCATCCGAGGCCAATTCCAACAGTGGCATTTTGGCAGTACGCAACCGAACCATCCAGCGTTCAGCGCCCACCGCCTGCGCGACTTCTTGCATCACCGCTTCGAGCAGATGGCGTAAGTCACTACATGGTTGAGTGATCGCTGAGGTGGCCTGATAGAGGATTTCCAAATCTTTGGCCCGTGCCTGCAGTTCCTGGGTTTTTGCCTCGATTCGCGCTTCCAAGGTCGCATAAAGGCTTTGCAGTTCCTCAGCCATGCCATTGAAGGCCTCCGCGAGCTGACCAAATTCATCGCGGCGATACAAAGGAATACGCACGGTGAAATCCGCCTGTGCCATCTGACGAATGCCTCGCTGCAGATAAGCCAGCGGTGCCACTACCTGCCTGCGGAAAAAAGCCAGCAAGGCCATCCCCCCCGCGACGGAAACGATGAGAAATGCGATCAGCAGCATCAAGATGCCGCGCGTATGAGCGGATTGATGGTGCTCGAGCATGAACACCAACTCATTGACCAGAGTAACGAGGGTCCGTACTTCGGGCTCGATGGCTGCCAGCAAAGACAAAGTCGCGGGACGATCCGCGAAATCCCCTTCCATCCTACTGTGGATTTCATGGAGCAGGGGGCGCAGCTTTTGATGCCATTGACGCAGGATGCGGTCCATTTGTTGGCGAACGACTGCATCATCGGGCAAAAACAACGGGCGCGTCGTATCGCCCATAGCCAACAAAAGCAGCATTTCGTCATAGTGCTGGATCGCTGCTTGCAGTTCCGTAAGCAACGTTTGACGTTTGTCGGCGCAATGCGCTGCTTGCGCCGCCAGATAAGCCATGCGGTAAGCGCGCATTCGTTGGGCACCGGCCTCGTTGATCGCGGCCGCACCGCCATCGAGCTGCCGCCCCAGGTAAAACGCCCACCCGCTCAGCAAAGCCGTGGTGATAAAAAAAAGCGTCAGAACGACGTTGATCTTGGTCACCAGGCGAGAGGAGGAAAAGCTCATGGCCAGGGCTTCCTGGTTGGTCTCATCGAGCTTTCATTCCTGTCTTAGCGCCACGATGGGGTCCATCCGCGCCGCTCGCCGGGCGGGCAAAAAGCCGAACAACACTCCGATCAACGCCGAAAATCCCGCCGCAACGAGGATGATGAGCGGATCGAGCACGAACGGCACGTGCATCGCTTGGGTGCCCAGGTACGCGAGCACCAGCGCCAGAGCAATGCCGATGGTGCCGCCCGCCAGCGCCAACACCACCGCTTCAATGAGGAACTGGCGCATGATGTCGCCGGCGGTGGCGCCAATCGCCAACCGCACGCCGATTTCGCGCGTGCGTTCGGTCACCGACACCAGCATGATGTTCATGATGCCGATGCCGCCGACGATGAGGCTGATTGCCGCCACCACGCCCAGCAACATGGTCAATAACCGCGAGGTGCCCGTAAATGTGCGCTCGATTTCTCGCGAATCGATGATGCGAAAATCGTCCTCTGCGTTCGGGGCCACGCGGCGCCGTTCGCGCATCAGCGCGCGCACTTCCGCAATCGCTTCGGCAGAAGAAAAACCTGGCGCCACACTGGCGATGATCATGCGCACCTGGGTATTGCCGGCAATGCGCCGGTGGTAGAGCCGAAGCGGCAGCATCACCAGATCGTCCTGGTCCTGTCCAAACGCCGATTGACCTTTCGCAGCCAGCACCCCGATCACTTCACAGGTGACCTTATCGAGTCGCACGCGCGCCCCAAGGGGATCTTGCTCGCCAAACAGCGTGCGCGCCACCGTCTCCCCAAGAAGGCATACGGGAGCGCCGGCACGCAGCTCGCCGTCACTGGGCTCACGCCCGTGCGCGACCGGCCACTGCCGCGCCGCCAAATACCCTTGGCCGATCCCCACGATCTGCGTCGTCGTGCTCTGATTGCCGGCCACCACCGTGCGGTTGGTCACCGCAGCCGGCGCGGCAATCGCGATGCTGGCGGCTTCGCGTTCAAGAAACACCGCATCATCGACGGTAAACGGCACGGTGGCGCTTCCCGGCCCAAAACCGCGCGAAGGGGAAATGAACAGCACGTTCGCCCCCATCGCGGCGATCTGTTGCTGCACCGCACAATCACCGCCGCCACTCCGATCACCACCCCAAGAACGGTAAGGAGCGAACGCAACGGATTGCGCGCCAGCGCCCGCAGCGCCTCGGCAAAAACATTGGCAAGGGCATTGCCCGAGATCATCGCACCAATTCTTCGCGCACGATTTTGCCGTCACGAAAATGCACCACCCGCTTGGCGTAAGCGGCGATGTCCATTTCGTGCGTCACCATCACGATGGTCAGACCGGCCTGATGCAGTGCCGCAAACATCGCCATGATCTCGTGACTGCGCGCCGAATCGAGGTTACCGGTCGGTTCGTCGGCAAGGAGTACCAGCGGTTGCGTCACGATCGCTCGGGCGATCGCCACCCGTTGCTGTTGTCCCCCAGACAGTTCGCTCGGGCGATGGTGCTCACGCCCGGAAAGCCCCACTTGCGCCAAGGCCGCCAGTGCCCGAGTACGGCGCAGGGCTTTCGGCACATTTTGGTAGATGAGCGGCAACTCGACGTTTTCCAGCGCCGTCAGACGCGGCAACAAATGAAATCCCTGGAAGACAAAGCCCAAAGTATAGCGACGCAGTAGCGCGCGTGCCTCGGCATCTAGGGTTCCAACCTCGATACCCGCCAAGCGATAGCTGCCGCTCGTGGGGGTATCCAGGCAGCCGAGGATGTTCATGCAGGTACTCTTACCTGAGCCACTCGGTCCCATCAGCGCGACAAATTCGCCGCGCGCGATCGTCAGATCCACCCCCGCCAGCGCAAAAACGGCCGCTTCTCCCTGCCCGTAGCAGCGAGTCACGGCCGAGAGTTCAATGAGCGGCACGTGGGCGCCGCCGGCGTCAAGCGTTGGAGCGGTCCGCACCGTTCGTTGCTTTGCCAGGCTGCACGACTCCCTTCATCGACAACTTGATGCGACCCCGCTCGTCGGTTTCGATCGCCTTGACGCGCACCGTCTGACCCTCTTTGACGTAGTCCGAGAGGTTTTGAATGCGCTCATTGGCAATTTGCGAGATGTGCAACAGCCCATCGCGACCCGGAAGAATATTTACGATCGCACCGAAATCGAGGAGCTTGACCACCGTGCCGTCGTATTCTTTGCCGATCTCGACTTCGGCAGTGATTTCCTCGATGCGGCGCTTGGCGGCTTGCACCCCTTCGGCGCTGGCCGAGGAAATGGTCACCACCCCGTCCTCGCTGATCTCGATCACCGTACCGGTTTCTTCCTGCAGCGCCCGGATCACCGACCCGCCTTTGCCGATGACGTCGCGGATCTTTTCTGGGTTGATTCTCATCTGGGTCATGCGCGGCGCGTACGCCGAGATCTCCTGCCGCGCCTCACCCATCGCTTGGCGCATCAGGGAAAGGATATGCAGCCGCGCTTCGCGCGCTTGCGCCAGCGCCACCTGCATGATTTCTTTGGTGATCCCTTGGATCTTGATGTCCATTTGCAGCGCCGTGACCCCGTCCTCGGTGCCGGCCACCTTAAAGTCCATGTCACCGAGATGATCCTCGTCCCCGAGAATGTCGGTGAGCACGGCAAAGCGGTTGCCTTCCTTGATCAGCCCCATCGCCACGCCGGCGACGTGCTTTTTCAGAGGCACGCCAGCATCCATCAGCGCCAGCGACGAAGCGCAGACCGTGGCCATCGAACTCGAGCCGTTGGATTCGAGGATCTCAGAAACGACGCGGATGGTGTAAGGAAACTCGTCCTGCGACGGAATGAGCGCCTTGAGCGCGCGTTTGGCCAGATTCCCATGACCGATCTCGCGGCGTTTGGGCACGCCAAAACGCCCCGTCTCGCCGGTGGAAAAGGGCGGGAAGTTGTAATGCAGCATGAACGGTTCACGGTACTCGCCGGCGAGCGCATCGACGATCTGCTCATCGCGCCCCGTTCCTAACGTGGCTACCGCCAGCGCCTGGGTTTCACCGCGGGTGAAAAGACACGAGCCATGCGTGCGCGGCAGCACGCCGACGCGAATGTCAATGGGCCGAACCGTGCGCGTGTCGCGGCCGTCGATGCGCGGTTCTCCCGCGAGAATCCGCCCGCGCACGATCTGCGATTCCAGCGCAAAGAGCAGCTCGTTGATGGTGTTGAGGTTGGGCATCGGGTCGAACGAGGCGAGCACCTTTTCCGTGACTTCGGCACGGATGGCTTTGAGCCGCTCGTTGCGCGCCTGTTTGGCAGCGATGCAAAACGCTTCTTCCATCGGGGCGCGCGCCAGTTCCTCGATGCGCGCCTTGAGCGCTGTATCCACCGCGGGGGGCTGCCAGTCCCACGCCGGTTTGCCCGCCAGCGCCACGAGCTCGCGAATCGCCTCGATCGCCGCTTGCATCTGCTCGTGACCAAACACCACCGCGCCGAGCATCACGTCCTCAGGCAGTTCCTTGGCCTCCGATTCCACCATCAACACGGCGTTTTCGGTGCCCGCGACCACCAGCTCAAGCGCGCTCTTTTCCAGTTGCGACTGCGTGGGGTTGAGCACGTATTGCCCGTCGATATAACCCACCCGGCACGCGCCCACCGGTCCGAGAAACGGCACGCCAGAGAGCGCCAGCGCGGCGCTGGCGCCGATCATTGCCGGAATGTCGCCGTCGATTTCGGGATTGAGCGACAGCACCTGGACGATGATCTGCACCTCGTTGTAAAAGCCGTCGGGGAAAAGTGGACGCAACGGCCGGTCGATGAGGCGCGAGGTCAGGATCTCTTTTTCGCTCGGACGACCTTCCCGCTTGAAGAAGCCGCCAGGGATGCGGCCCGAGGCGTAAAACTTTTCCATGTAATCGACGGTGAGCGGGAAGAAATCTTGTCCTTCTTTGGCTTGCGCTGCTGCCACCACCGTGGCGAGCACCACCGTATCGTCCATGTTGACCAGCACGGCGCCGCTGGCCTGACGGGCCATCTCGCCGGTTTCGAGGGTGACCGTGTGTTGGCCGTAAGTGAAAGATTTACGAATTGCGGTTGGCAAAGCGAGCTCTCCAAAATCGAAAAGCCCTCGCACGGGACGAGGGCTTGGGGAAATACCGAATTACTTACGCAACCCGAGGCGTTGGATCAGGGCAAGGTAACGATCCGGTTCGGTGCGTTTGAGGTAGTCCAAAAGACGGCGACGCTGCGACACCATTTTCAACAGGCCGCGACGCGAATGGTGGTCTTTTTTGTGCGTGGCGAAATGCGGCTGCAGCCCGTTGATGCGGGCAGTCAGCAGCGCCACTTGCACTTCCACCGAACCGGTATCGTTTTCGCCCCGACCGAATTCGGCGATGATTTTGGCTTTGGTTTCTTTGTCCAGCATGTTTCTTTCTCACAAAAAGGATGATAAGGCCGATTGAGGCGAAGGCGCCATAAGTTTAGCAACAAGTCGCTGTGGCGACAAGTGCCCGTGGCTCATTTTCCCAACACCGAGAAACGAAACCCCCCTCGACTGACGGACATACACGCGCACGCTACCGAAAAGCGCATCGACTGGAACGCTGCTCTCTGAGGTCGCTTCGACGACAAACGAACGAGGCCCTCTTGCACCCTGCGGTGCCAGCGCCACCCGCTGCCCTTGGCGGAACACCGCCGCTTGCTCGCTCGGCAAAATGACTGCCGGCAGATCCGCCACCAGTGCGTCCACGGGCAACAGTGCCGCTTCGGCTTCTTTACGTGAGCAAGCCAACCATTGCGCCAGGGTGCGCGCCGCCGCCACCTCGAAGCGGCCGATGCGTTCGCGCCGCAAACTCACGGTATGCGCGGGCACTCCCAACGCGGCCGCGATGTCTTCGGCCAAGGTGCGGATGTAGGTCCCTTTGCTGACGGTGGCAACCCACTCCCCCCGCTGGGCAGCCGCATCGAAGGTGAGGAGTTCGAGTGCCTGCACGGTGATCTCGCGCGCCTGCCGCGGCACTTCCTCGCCTCGGCGCGCCAATTCATAAAGCGGCACCCCACGATGCTTGAGCGCAGAGTACATCGGCGGCACTTGGGCGAGTTTTCCGAGGAACCGCGGCACGACCGCCGCCACTTCCTCCGCGGTCAATGCCGTTTCGCCGCGGGACGTCACGAGCCCTTCGGCGTCGCCGGTATCGGTCGCTACGCCAAATTGCACGGTAAAGCGGTAGGTTTTGTCCGCATCCAGCCAGCGCTGCACGAATTTGGTCGCTTCCCCAAAGGCGATGATCAGCAATCCAGTCGCCGACGGATCGAGCGTCCCGCTGTGCCCGGCTTTTGCAGCCGCCAGATGCCGTCGCAGCCGCTGCAGCGCTTCGTTGCTGCTCACGCCGGCGGGCTTGTCCAGCAGCGCCACGCCGTCGAGCTCACGCCAGCGGCGCGGCTGGCGCCCATCATGCTCCGCCGTCATCGCTGCCGCCGTCGTCATGTCCCTCGTGGCCACAGGTGTCCTCGTGCCTACCCGATGACGCGGCGCCGCCTGCGACTTGGTCGATCAGTTGCGTCAGGGCCACCCCGCGATCGATCGCGGTGTCGTAAAGAAAATGCAGCTGCGGCACTTTGAACAGACGCAAGCGTTTGCCCAGCTGCTGGCGCAAAAAGCCGCTGGCGCGCGCCAGCGCCGCGACCGTCTCGGCACCACGCTCAGGGCCCAGCCAAGTGCAGACATAGACCTTGGCGTGCGACAAATCGTTGCTGACTTCCACCGCCGTGATGGTGCAAGCACCCACCGCCGGATCCTTGAGCTCGCGGCGGATCAAATCGGACAGTTCGCGTTGCAACGCGTCCGCGACACGGCGAGCACGGGGAAAGTCTTTAGGCATGGTTCACCTTTTCTCTGCGCCACAGGATTACAGCGTGCGCGCCACCTCTTTGACCTCATAGACCTCGAGCTTGTCGCCCACCTGAACGTCCTGGTAGCCTTTGATCGACAAACCGCATTCATACCCGGCCTTGACTTCACGCACGTCGTCTTTGAAGCGCTTGAGCGAATCGAGCTCGCCATCATAAATGACGACGTTGTCTCGCAGGACGCGTACCCGGGCATTGCGGCGCACCAGGCCTTCGAGCACGTAGCATCCGGCCACCGTACCGACTTTGGGTACACGGAAGGTCTGGCGCACTTCCACCAACCCAAGAATTTCCTCTTTCTGCTCGGGGGAGAGCAAGCCGGACATCGCCGCCTTGACTTCTTCGACGGCATCGTAGATGACGTTGTAATAACGGATGTCGATGCCGTAGGTTTCGGCCAACTTGCGGGCCCCAGAGTCGGCGCGGACATTGAAGCCGATGATGATCGCGCCGGAGGCTTGCGCGAGGTTGACGTCGCTTTCGGTGATCCCGCCCACCGCAGCGTGGATGACCTGCACTTGCACCTCGTCGGTACTGAGCTTTTGCAGCGCTTGCGCCAGCGCCTCGGCCGAACCCTGCACGTCGGTCTTGAGGATGATGGGCAGCTTCTTGACTTCGCCCTCGCCCATTTTCTGGAAAAGATTCTCCAGTTTGAGCGACTGCGCTTGCGCCAGTTTCTGCTCGCGGTACTTGCCCTGACGATGCAGCGCGATTTCGCGCGCCTTGCGTTCGTCGGGCAGTACGTAGAACGGCTCGCCCGCCTGCGGCACGTCCTCCAGCCCGAGGATTTCTGCCGGTATCGAGGGGCCAGCCGCTTCGATCGGACGACCATTTTCATCGAGCATCGCTCGTACCCGCCCGAAGGTGGCGCCGGCGAGCACGACGTCGCCTTTTTTCAGCGTGCCGCTTTGCACGAGCACCGTCGCCACTGGCCCACGGCCACGATCCAAGCGCGCTTCGATCACCAGTCCACGCGCCGGGCAATTCCGCGGCGCTTTGAGTTCCAACACTTCGGCCTGCAGCAAAATCGCTTCCAGCAGCTCGTCGATGCCCTGCCCCGTTTTGGCCGAGACATTGACGAACATCGCGTCGCCGCCGTATTCCTCGGGGATGACCCCTTCCCCGACCAGTTCTTGCCGCACCCGTTCCGGGTTGGCATCGGGCTTGTCGATTTTATTGACCGCGACGACGATGGGCACGTTGGCCGCCTTAGCGTGGTGGATCGCTTCGCGCGTCTGCGGCATCACGCCATCGTCCGCAGCGACCACCAGCACGACGATGTCCGTGGCCTGTGCGCCACGGGCGCGCATCGCGGTAAAAGCTTCATGGCCCGGGGTATCGAGAAAGGTTACCACGCCGCGCGGCGTCTCGACATGATAGGCACCGATGTGCTGCGTGATCCCGCCGGCTTCCCGTGCCGCAACCTTGGTGCGACGAATGTAATCGAGCAGCGACGTTTTACCATGGTCGACGTGCCCCATCACCGTCACCACCGGCGGTCGCGGTTCTGGGGTGAGATCATAGCCTTGGCCCAGCGTTTCGAGGAAGGCATCGGGATCGTCGAGCTTGGCGGCCACTGCCCTGTGCCCCATTTCCTCCACCGCCAGCATCGCGGTTTCTTGGTCGAGCACTTGGTTGATCGTGGCCATCACGCCCAGCTTCATCAGCGTTTTGATCAGATCCACCGACTTTACGGCCATCAAATGCGCGAGCTCCGCGACCGTGATCGCCTCGGGCACATGAATCTCGCGCACCACCGGTTCGGTGGGTGCCTGAAAGCCGTGTTCGCTTTCTTCTGAACGGCGCTGGGGTTTGCCCTTCTTGCCGCCTTTGCCTTTCCAACCGGCGTTCTCGTCGTCCAGCGCCCGCACTTTCAAGGCGGTTTTCTTCGCGGCTTTTTCTTTTTCCTCGCGCAGTTCCTTGGCGGTTTTTTCGGCTTTCTTTCCTTTG
>FWWL01005331.1_pt1 | contig 20210 bp, 18 predicted proteins | sample 2228331 | NCBI WGS metagenome assembly FWWL01 (sample SAMEA103939775, study PRJEB20133) | metagenome | reverse complement strand
GGAGATGACCGTGCCGCCGGTCAGGATGGCGATGTCCTGCAGCATGGCCTTGCGGCGATCGCCGAAGCCGGGCGCCTTGACAGCCAGCACGTTGAGCATCCCGCGTAGGCGGTTCACCACGAGCGTAGCCAGCGCCTCACCGTCCACATCCTCGGCGATGATGACCAGCTCGCGCTTGCCACGGCTGAGCATCCTTTCCAGAATGGGCATCAGATCGGCGGCTGCGGAGATGCGCTTGTCGTAGATGAGGATGTAGGGGTCCTCAATGACGGACTCCATGGACTCAGGGTTGGTGATGAAATAGGCGCTGATATAGCCGCGGTCAAACTGCATGCCCTCTACGTACTCGGTCTCAAACTCCAGCCCCTTGCTCTCTTCAACGGTGATGACGCCGTCCTTGCCGACCTTCCACATCACTTCGGCGATGAGCTCGCCAATCTCACGGTCCTGCGCCGAGATGCTCGCCACGCTGGCGATCTCTTCCTGCGTGTCAATTTCCACCGCCTGCTGGCTGATGGCCTCGGCCACGCGGGCGGTAGCAGCCTCAATGCCTCGCTTGAGCAGCATGGGGTTGGCACCGGCAGCCACATTCTTGAGGCCCTCGGTGATCATGGTGTGGGCCAGCACTACGCTGGTGGTGGTGCCGTCACCAGCGATATCGTTGGTCTTGGTGGCAGCCTCCTTGAGGAGCTGGGCGCCCATATTCTCATAGGGGTCTTCCAGCTCAATCTCTTTGGCGACTGTCACGCCGTCGTGCGTGATGGTCGGTGCTCCCCACTTCTTGTCCAGTGCCACGTTGCGCCCCTTAGGGCCGAGCGTGGTCGCGACGGCATTGGCAACAGTGTCAATGCCCCGCTTGAGCTTGCGGCGCGCCTCTTCGGCGAACGCTAACTGCTTTGCCATGTTTTGGTTAACCTCCCTTAGGATGTGGTAGGAATCCAGACTGGCGTCAGGATTCAACGATGGCCAGAATGTCCGACTCTTTGAGGATGAGCAATTTCTTGCCCTCCACCTTGACCTCGGTTCCGGCGTACTTGGCAAAGAGGACGATCTGGCCTACTTCCACATCCATCGGGATGCGCCTGCCCTGCTCGTCCTTTCGGCCAGCACCAACGGCTAGCACTTCCCCTTGCTGGGGCTTCTCTTTAGCGGTTTCGGGCAACACCAGCTGCCCGCCAGCGAAGGTCTCTTCGTGCTCAATTGGCTCCACAACGACACGGTCGCCCAGAGGGCGTAGCTTCAACGACATGAGATGTTGCCTCCTTCTGTCAGCAGAAAGACCATTTTGGGGCGAATAAATTGATTTTAGCACTCTTGGTGGGCGAGTGCTAAAAACCGCGCGTAGTATATGCCCTGGCAGGCGGGATGTCAAGAGACAGGGACGGGCCTCACCCTTAGCCCCCGCATGGCTGCCTTGTGTTATCTCCCGCCAGGCCCTACGGTGTCGGGGTTGGTGTGGGCGGCTCCAGCGTGGGCTGGGGGGCCTGTGGCGCTCGCGTGCAGCTCTTGTAGTTCTGCCCGAGGATCACCACATAGTCAAAGACGCGGTTGGGATCTGGGCGAACGACCACATCGGCGTCCGCCACATGGAAAAGGCGTTGCATGGTAAGGAGCTGATTGCTCTTGGGGCGTCCCGTGAAGTCGTAGATCACTGTCTTCTCGTAGCTGGGTGAGTCAGCGGGGCCGGTGGCGGTGGCGTCAATGCCGTTCCACAGCAGACGGTCGGCAGCGATCTCATCCAAGCGCGGGACGTTCGTGCCGTTGCGCACCTCCACCGTTACGCGGTTGCTGGCCAGATAGTTCTGCGCGGGGGGTTGCATCGCCAGTTGGATGAACTGCAGGGCCTCCTCGGTGACAGCGTAGGCCGTTTGGTTGAGGTAAGGGTCCTGCCAGGCCACGAGTTTATCCGGCGTGAGCACGTAGCTGGAGATCTCAATGCCCTCCAAATCCAGCGCGATGGGCGCCAGCTGCAGGATGTTGCCGATGTCCATGCTGGTCTCCACAAGGTCGTTGTACTCGCGCCAGAGCTGGGGGAGGCGTGCCAGATTCAGGAAGCCACCGCTGCGCGCACGGTTGAAGATAGCACGCAGCACCTGCTGCTGCCGATAGGCGCGGTCAAAATCGCTGGTGCCGTGACGGTAGCGGGCGTACCACAGTGCCATGTAGCCGTCCAGATGATGGACGCCAATGGGCAAGGTGTACAGCTCCCAGTTGCTCGTGTCGCCGGTATAAGCTTCCCACTCCTCATAGGTAGCGAAGTCCTCGCGCTTCATGCGCGGCTCTTTGAGCACGTAGCCCTGTAGGGTGCAATCTACCGGAACATCAATGCCCCCCAAGATGTCCACAATGTCCTGAAAGCCGCTCAGGTCTACCAACGCATAGTGCCCCACGTAGATACCGAAGTTGTAGAGCAGCGTTTCCTGCATGAGGCCAAAGCCGCCGCCGGAGTGTCCGTTGGACAGCCCTCGCGAGAAGACGGTGTTGATCTTGGTCACCGTGTAGCCCGGAACGTACACTGACATATCACGCGGCAGCGAGAGCATGTTGACCGTGCCCTCTTTGGTGTTGATGGTTACCACAATGATAGTGTCGGTCAGGAAGCTGCCGCTGTCCGGACGGCGGTCGCTGCCCAGCAGCAGGATGTTCTGCACACCATCCGGTACCGGAATCAGCGGAGCGGGCGGCGGGACAGCGGTCGCCGGTGGCGTGGAAGGAGTGGCATAGCTGCCCGTGTTGAGGGGAATCTCACGGGTGGGTACGGGGGTCGGCAGGGCGGTGCTGGTGGGTGTAGGGGTCGCACTGGGCGGTAAAGTGACGGCAGGCGTGCGGGTAGGCCTCGGCGTGGGGCTGACAGTGGAAGTGGGCAGCAAGGTCTCGGCAGGGGAAGGGGTGAGGGTATCGGGCACGTTGCTGGCTGGGGTAGCTGTCAGGGCGTCGGCTGCTTCCCGCATGCGCCCAGAGCGCAGGGCCACACCGCTGGCAATGAGGATCACGCCAATGCCGATGGCGAAGAGCAATACCGGCAGGCGTCGGGATATCCACTCGTTCGCTCGTTGTTGTGACAAGGATGCCACTCCAAAGGCTGTAGTTTCGGCCCACAGGGCCGGCGAAGGGGAATTATAACACCTTGGGGAGACCCCGCCATGCGACATGCCGTTCGCACGTTACTGTGGTTTCCTGGCTTGTGTGCCTTCCCTTGGCCTTGTCCGCTCCTCAATTAGATTCCCTCCCCCCAATCCCGTATACTTAAGGATAGACCCTGCTCGTGAAGGAGCGATACATGGCGGATAGGCCTGCTTGGGAGGAAATTGATCACACGGCGGATTGGGCGCTGCGCGTGCGCGGCGAAGACTTACGCGCGCTGTTTGAGAACGCCGCACGGGGCATGATCAGCCTTATCGGCGGTGAGGCCGACCCCCAGCAACAGGCAGTGCATCACACCATCACACTGCAGGCTCCCGATTGGGAGGTGTTGCTGGTCAAGTGGCTCTCCGAACTGCTTTACCTCATAGAAGACGAGGGGTTGGTCTTCACGGCGGTTGATGTCCGCCGTGTAGGGGATTTCTCCCTGCAGGCCGAGGTCGTGGGTATCCCGGGCGGGCGCTTCAGCAAGTACATCAAGGCTGTGACGTACCACAATCTGGCCATCCACCACACCGAAAACGGCTATGAGACAACTGTGGTGTTTGACGTTTAAGGTGTGGAGAGTGAGTAAGGAGAAAGGGGGCGCACCATGCGCAAGCAAGACCTGAAACGTCTATCGGAATACCTGTGGGAAATCCCCACAACGTTCCGCGACGATATGCGCGTTCCGGCGCGGCTGTATGCCAGCGAACGCCTGCTGGAAGACATCTTGGAAGTGGACGATCAGTCGCTGGAGCAGCTGGTCAACACGGCGACGTTGCCCGGGCTGGTAGGATACGCGCTGGCCATGCCGGATATCCATCAGGGTTACGGCTTCCCCATCGGCGGGGTGGTGGCCTCGCGCACCAGCGACGGTATCATCTCGCCCGGTGGCGTGGGGTTTGATATCAACTGCGGCGTGCGTGTGTTGGCCAGTAATATCGCCGCTGAGGAGATTCAACCCTACCTGCGCGATCTGGTTGAGGCGCTCTACCACAACTGCCCCAGCGGCGTGGGGCGGGGCGGCCATCTGAAGCTCAGCCAGAAGCAGTTTGAGCAACTGCTGCGCGAGGGCGCCGAATGGGCGCTCAAGCAGGGCTATGCTGAGCCAGAAGACATTGAGCGCACTGAAGAGTACGGGCGGCTCAGCGCTGCTGACCCCAGCAAGGTGAGCAAACGTGCTATGGATCGCGGCATTGAGCAGGTGGGCACGCTGGGCGCAGGCAACCACTTCATTGAGGTGGACCGTATTGACGAGGTCTATGATGAAGAAGCTGCCGCCGCGATGGGGCTGGTGAAGGGCAACATCGCCGTGCAGATTCACTGCGGTTCGCGCGGCTTTGGGCACCAAATCTGCTCGGACTACGTGGATGATTTCCAGAGCGTGATCCACCGCTATGGCATCAAGCTGCCTGACCGTCAGCTCATCTGTGCGCCGTTTAACTCGCCGGAGGGGCAGGCTTATTTCGCTGCTATGTGTGCCGCCGCCAACTACGCCTTTGCCAATCGGCAGGTGCTGGCCTACCACATCCGCCGTACCTTTGAACAGGTGCTGGCCGGTAAGGTGCGCGATTGGCACCTGCATCAGGTGTATGATATTGCGCACAACATGGCCAAGGTGGAGAAGCACGAGGTGGATGGCAAGCGCGTGGAGGTGGTAGTGCATCGCAAGGGAGCCACGCGGGCCTTCGGCCCGGGTTTTGAAGGGCTGCCGCCGGAGTACCGCTCCATTGGCCAGCCGGTGCTGGTGCCCGGCTCCATGGGCACGGCGAGCTGGATTCTGGTGGGGACGCCTGCCAGCATGGCGCAGACCTTCGGCAGTACCTGCCATGGGGCAGGCCGTGTGATGAGCCGCAGCCAAGCCAAGAAGCAGATCCGTGGCGAGGCACTGCGCCAGAAGCTAGAGCAAGGAGGCATCGCCGTGCGGGCGGGCAGTATGGCCGGGCTGGCTGAGGAAGCCCCACAGGCTTACAAGGACGTGGACGAAGTCGTGCAGACCGTCAGCGGCGCAGGAATCGCCCGCAAGGTGGCGCGGCTGGTGCCGATCGGGGTGATCAAGGGATAGCAGGTGGGCAGAATGCTTGCCCCTGTACGGTGACGGGACTATCATTCTGCCCATGGATGAAGATGAAGCACGCCATCTGCCTGCTGAGGGGACCCTATGGGCTGTTGAGGCTGCCCTGCAAGTGGCGCGCTTGAGCGGCGACCGTGAGCAGCTGATGGCTCTCTATCGGCAGGGGGCGGAGGCAGCAAGGCGCGACCCTACTCTGGCCGACGTGCAGGCTTACATGGCCTGCTCTCTAGGCGATCTCCACGTGGCGGAGGGCGATTACCGTGCTGCGGCAGAGGCTTACAGCAACTTTGGCCCTCGCCCTTTGCCGTTCTCCCTGCTGATCCGCTTGGGGCTGGCTCTCCTCGCCTTTGACCCTGTGCGCTCGGTGCGGGTGCTTTCCATCGCCCTGCGCACGCTGCCCACCGATACTCCCACCGACTGGCGCACACCTTTAGAGGCTGGCCTGACGTGGGCGCTGGCGCTGAATGGCAGCCTCTACGAGGCCGTGCGCCTCGCACGAAATGCGCTCTCCCGTCTGGGCAACAGTGCCAGTGCGGGCATGGCTCGCACCCTTATACGCGGCACGCTAGGAATGGCGCTCTTCTACCACGGCGAGGCGGAAGAGGCGCGCCCCCATCTGGAATCGGCGCGGGCAGGCTGGAGCGCTCGCGGCACAGAGCAGGGTGTGGCGCTCATGAACGGCGTGCTGATCGGCATCCCCTCTGAGCAGGCCACGCTGATGTGGCTACCCCTTGTCTTCGGGGCATTGCCGGATGCCAGTGAGGAGCTGCCTTACCCCAACGCCAGGCGCAGCGGCTGACCCAACGCCTCCCATGCAGCCTCAACTTGGGCAAGGGGCACGCTGAAGAGGTGCGTGCAGCAGGAGCAATCCGAAGCGCCGAAGCCCACCATCGGCACAGCGACCCCTGGCAGGGCAGCGAGCGTTTGTGCCCACACGCATTCTAGCCGCTCGTGCGCTTCAACCCACCATACGGCGACAATGGGAGCGCGCATCGTCAGCGCGTCAATGTGCCAATGAGGGCGCTTATCGCGGCGCAGATGGCGCTGAATGCGAGCGCGCAGTCCGCCCGGCCCCCGCGCACTGCCAACGTAAGCATAAAGCCCTGCCTCCAGCTGCGCATGGCCCAACCGCCCGACGGGGAAGCGGGCAGGCGTCTCAAGGTGTAGTATCAGCAGGTAGGTCCCCGGCTTGGGCGGCAGGGAAGAGACATCCTCCTCTGCGATGGGCATGGCCATTAGCCTGAGGAGAGCGACGGAGCAACCCGCTGACGGGTGCGCAGGGCATCCCACGCCCGGGCTGTAGCGTAGGCCGCGAAGATAGTCAGGACGAACATCACTGGGAAGACGTAGCGCGGCTCAATGAGCAGTAGAGCCGTCACCGCGGTGGCGTAGGCCAGCCAGCCCCACAAGGGCAACAGGTCGTGCCAGCGCCGGCGGATGGTGAGCACCAAAGCAACACCCCCACCGATCAGCCCCCAATAATGCCAGATGTACATCAGCAGCCGCCGCCACAGGCCGGGCACCGTCAGCACGGCGCTCAGCGGCGCTTCTCCTCCCAAAAAAGCCTGCAGTGCTTGCCGCACCCCTGCCCCGCGCGGCGTCAGGATCACCGTGCCGTAGGGCTGTAGGTAGGAGGCAACGGTTTTCGCCAAGGTGCGTCCCAACCACGGGAGCGGCGCCTCAAGAATATTGCGCAAACCGGCGGCAACGTAAGGATCAGCGATGCCTTTCGCTTTGGCCGAGCGGTCAAGGTTGTCTTCCTCCGCTGCTTCCTTAACCGCCGTGTCAGAAGTGATCACGTCGCCATCCTCACGGCTGGCGCGCCAGAAATGGACGAACGCTGTATCGCTGACGGGGATCAGTTTGCCGGAGACAATAGCCGTGCGCACCATCCATGGGGTAACAACGAGCGCCATCGCCACCACAAGCGCAGCCCAACCACGCAGCGCCCCTCGCCGCTCGCGCCGCTTAAGCAGGATGTGGATGAGCAAGACAGCAGGGAACAGCAGCGGGATGGGGCGCGTCAGCACGGCCAGCCCCAACAGCGCGCCAGAGAGAACGTAACGCTCCATCCGCACACCCTCATCTGCCCACAGGTAGGCCAGCAAGGAGCCGGTGAAGAGGGCAATAAAGAGTGTCTCGGTGGCGATGGTGCCAGTGGTGAACAGGTAGCGCGGATCAAACGCTTGCGCGATCAGCGCGATGCGCCCCACCCGCTCACCGAACAGACGGCACGCCAGCAAATAGACGAACAGCACGGTCAACGTGTCCACGCCTGCCTGTGCCAGCCGTATGGCGACCAGCTGCGCCACCTCTGCGCTTTTGGGGATCAGGTGCACAAAGGGAGAGATAAAGAGCGGGTAGAAGGGGCCGATGGAGATAATAGCCCGCTGTGGGTTGGCAGGGAGCCAGAGTCGGTCAAGGTGGCGGGCAGCGCTGAGGTAAAAAGGGCCATCGCCGGAGAAGGTCTCAGCGCTTTGGAAGGCCACCAAGATCACGGCTACGCGCACCAGCAGCGCGGCAATCAGCACAGCCCACAGCAGATGAGAGGAGCGCGGGCGCAATCTGTTCATCGTCGCAGTCAGGTGCCTTCCGTTGAGATTATTCGCCTAGCAGGTGGCGGCCCTGCATATCGGGCAGGGGCTTGATGCCCATCAGGTCCAGCAAGGTGGGGGCGACGTCCATGAGCTGACGGCCCTCAATACGGCGCCCCGCCTGCGGCTGGCGCGGATCGTAGAGGATGAAGAGACCGTTGGTAGCGTGATTGGCGTCGTCGGGGCCGGTGTCGTTCTCAAAGGTGTAGATGCCGCCGTGCCCGAAGCTCCCCACTGAGCGCCAATCCAGATTGCCCCAGTAGATGATGAGGTCGGGCGCCACGCCGCGCACGCGCTGATAGATCTCCTGTGGCTTGAAAACCTGCGTCCCGATGTCCTCGCCGTTGGGGCCAGGGATAGCGCGCAGGCGTTCGGCCAATTCGTCGCGCACGCGCTCATAATCCTCGCGCTTGATGACGCCGTGGGGTTCGCGCCCCTCCACGTTGAGGAAGACGCGCCCGTAGTAACCCCCCGCTCCCCAAGCGAGGGTCTTCTCCCAGTCAACCTCTACCTTGGTAAACGGCGTCAGGATGCGCTGTCCCTCTGCATCAAACTGGTCTTCGGGTGGGGCCTCCACAAGCGAGAGGTAGCCATTGCGCCACAGCCACTCGTTGATGCAGATGCCGCCATCCATCTTCTTGCCGCCGTGGTCAGAGACGACCAGCACAACAGTGTTGTCGTCAATCTTGGAGAGCATACGGGCGAGCTGTTCATCAATCAGTTTATAGTAATCGCGGATGGCGTTCTCGTACTTATTGCCCGGCTCGTAGCGGCGGTGGCGGGGGTCCATGAAAGACCACATGCCGTGATGCATACGGTCAACGCCTATCTCTACCCACATGAAGAAGTCCCACGGCTCGTTCTCTTGCAGGTAGTTGAGCACCTCAAAGCGCATCTCGGTCATGTCCCAGATTTGTTGGAGCAGCCAATCCTTATCAGGGGTGCGGAAGTTCTTCACGTCTACCTGATAGCGAGGAGCGAGCTCCAGCACCTTATCGGCGAGGCTCTGCGGCCAGGTAAAGCCGTTTTCCAGCGAGGGTGTCAGGAAGCAGGAGAGCAGGGCGCCGTTGATGGGACGTGTGGGGAAGGTCTGCGGCACACCCACCAACACCACGCGCTTGCCGGCATCGCTGAGGATGTCCCACACACGCGGCTCTTTGACGTATTCGCCGGTGGCGATGAACATGTTGTCGTAGGTGTAATCGCGGCGGTTGCGGAAACCGTAGATGCCCAACGTGCCGGGGTCCTTGCTGGACATCATCACCGACCACGCCGGCACAGTGATGGCCGGAATGCACGACTCCAGTTCCCCATAGACGCCGCCCTCGTAGAGGCGGCGCAGGGTGGGCAGATCATCCTTAAATTGGCCGAAGACCAGTTCAGGCGCGGCGCAATCCAGGCCGATGACCATCACCTTGCGCGCGCGCGGTTTGTGGCGTAAAAAACCCAACACAGCGTTTCTCTTTTCTATGCCGCCCCTTAAAGAGACGGCCCCCTCATTCGTGATGATTCTCGTTCTGCCTGCGCTTCATGCCCTCAATCAGCACGCGGCTGACTTCCGGGCGGGTGAACTCGCGGGGGAGCATCTCGCCGCGAGACAGCATCTCACGCACCTGTGTCCCGGAAAGCGATACCCACTCCGAGTGGTCGTGCGGGCAGGTCTTGGCAGTGACGATGGCCTCGCACTTGCGGCAATAGAAGGCGTGCTCAAACATGAGCGGGGTGATGCCAATGAGTTCTTTATCAAACTCGTTGAAGATGAGCTGCGCGTCGTAGGTGCCGTAGTACTTGCCCACGCCGGCGTGGTCGCGCCCCACAATGAAGTGGGTGCAGCCATAGTTCTTGCGGGCGATGGCATGGAAGACGGCCTCGCGGGGGCCGGCGTAGCGCATCGCCGCCGGGAAGACGCCCAGCAGGACACGGTCGGGCGGATAGTAGTCGCGCAGGATGGCCTGATAGCTGGCGATGCGCACGTCGGCAGGGATGTCATCCGCCTTGGTTTCGCCAACCAGCGGGTGCAGGAACAGACCATCCACGATCTCCAGCGCCACCTTCTGGATGTACTCGTGGGCACGGTGGACGGGGTTGCGCGTCTGGAAGCCCACGATGGTCTGCCAGCCGCTCTGGGCGAACATACGGCGTGTCTGGGCTGGGGTGTGGCGCAACTCAGGGAACTCCGTCTTGGCAGCCAGCGGCAGGTCAAAAACCCAGATATCGCCCGCCAGCAGCACATCGCCCTGCGCATAGAGGCGGGCCACGCCGGGATGCGCTTCCTCCGTGGTACGGTAGACCTTCTCAGCCTCAACGGTCTTGTCGTAGGTGTATTTTTCGCTGACCTCCATCACGGCCATCAGGTGCAGGTCACCGTGGGGGTCTGGTTCGGCCAGCGCAACCGATTGCCCAATAGCGATCGCCTCAGCGGTGTCGCTATCCACCGCCAGCGTGATAGGGATTGTCCAGGGGAGGCCGTTGGTGAGGTGCATGTCGTACACCACGCTGCGGTAATCCGCCTGCCCCATGAAGCCGGTCAGCGGGCTGTAAGCACCGACGGCGATGAGCTCCAGATCGGAGACGTTCATTGGCGAGAGGACGATGGGCTTGAGGCGCTGCGCCATCTCGCGGGTGGCGGCTGCCATCTCGCCGCGCAGCAGGCGATTGATGAGCAGCCCGCCGTGCGGCGCGATGGCTCCTACATAGTTGGGTGTCGGGTGAGCGTTCATAACGTTGTCGTTCAAAGTGGCGTCCTCAGGGAATATTCTCGGCCCGCGCTCCGACGGGCACAAAAATTCACGCATCTTTTGGCTGCCTCAATGCGTGACGGTGTGGAGTGTACCACAAACTCCCACCTCTGTCTATGCGTGGCGTGTTGGGTCTGCTAGCTGCCAGCTGCCGCTTCCCCATCCAGGATGGTTATCTCCAGGCGCCCCAGCCGCTCCACCTCCAGCGTCACGCGGTCGCCGGGTTTCAGCCAGAGGCCGCTGTCGCCTGCGCCGACCTCCAGCAGCGAGCCACCTGCCAGCGCCCCGATCGCCTCGCCGGGGTAGAGCGTCACATCCCGCGAGGCGTGGGCGATAAGCTGCGCAAAAGACCAATGCATATCCTTCAGGTTGACACGCCCCTTCTCCTCGCTGTTGACCGCTGTGCTGGCGGCGAGGTCATAGCGGCTGTCTGCACCTGCGCCCACTTGCCGATCCGCCAGTTCGTCAGGCGTCACCAGCGCGGGGCCGAGCGTGGTGGCGAAGTCGCGGCTTTTGGTTGGCCCCCAACCGAGGTCCAGTTCCCGCTGCTCTACATCGCGCAGCACCCAGTCGCTGAGGATACTATAGCCTGCGATGTATTCCTCAGCCTGCTCAGGGGGGATGTCCTGCCCCTGCTTGCCTATGAAGCACACTACGCCCAGCTCGTAATCCAGCGCCGACCCTTGTTGCGGTATGGTGAGCGCTTGATCCGGCCCCATGATGGTGAAGGAGTTGGCGTAGTAGAAGGTCGGCATGGTCGGCCAAGCCTTGGGGAAAGGCTGGCCGCGCATGCGACGCACGTCACGGGCGTGCCGTTCAAAGCACTGGAAGAGGCGCAGGCTGAGCACATTGGGCAGTGGCGGCAGGAGGTACACATCCGAGCGATGGCGCGCCACTGGCTGGCGCCCTGCGCCTTTGAGTTGCAGGCAGTCTTCTCCTTCCAGCGCCGCCATGAGGGCTTGTAGATGGGGGAAGAGGTCCGGCCAGAGGCGCAACAGGCCAAGCATGGTGGAGGGTATTTCGCGGGCGCGGAAGCCCCGTGCCCCCTGCGCCCAGCTCTGTGCCACGTGCAAGTCAATCACGCATTCGCCTGCCAGCGCCCCAAGGCGGATGGACGGCAGCACTTGAGCGGTGGTCTTCTCAAGGTATGAGACGAGCTGCATCGGTCACTGCTCCTTGAGGTAGGGGAGTCGTGGGGAGCGGTCAATGCCCACCCCCGCCCGGCTCACGCTTCTCCTCCCTCTGCTCTGTTGCAAGCTCAGTTGCCGGCACAATCCTGTGTGCTTTCCTGCCTCAACAGATCATGCATACCTTACAACCTGCGCTACTTCGGGGGCAAGTGACAAGCGTCATGGAGGCGTGCGCCGAAGGGACATAGGCCTTTTTTCACCTTGCGCCCTCTCCATTGTTGCACCATACTACGTTCAACCTGAGTACGTCCTATGGCTATGTTATCACTGCGAGAAGGGTGGAGGCATGGACGATGATCTCACGCTTGAGGAGCTGCGCCAGATGGCCCAAGCCACCCCAGCACGCCCCGCTCCGGCAGTAGCAGTGGCGGGGGAAGCGCCAAAGAAGGCGCACCGCCCCCGAGGCCGTGAGCTGTTTGTGGCGGGGATGGCGCTGATCGTCGGCGGAGCAGGGGTGAGCGCACTGGCACCGTTGGGGCTGCAGCTCATCTCCAGCGATGCTGTCACGCTGAACGTGGTGTGGGGGCTGTTGGGCCTGCTGGGAGCGCTGGGCACAGTTCTGTTGGCTCTCGGGGCCAGACATGTCCTTGCCCGCTTAGTCACTGTCGTGCTGGTGGCTGCTATCAGCGTCTGGCTGACCCTGCTGTATGTCTCCACCCTCATGGGCTTCTCTGTGCTGGAGTTCTTCCCTCTCTCCCGCTAAGGATCGGCTGAGGGGCCTCACCCCATATATCCCCTCTCCATTGTCGGGCGCCTCTCACACCGGCAGGATGCATTCTGGCCCATCGTAGGCCGGGCTGTTGACCTGTGTGGAGACGGCGTAGGCTTCCATCTCCTCCGCCGCATAGGGCTTCAGCAGAGGAGCCAGCTCCGCAGGGCGCCGCTCTTCGGGATCAAGCCAGTGGTCGTAGGCCTCATGGGGCAGGATGACCGGCATGCGGTCGTGGATGGTGGCCACCAGATCGTTGGCCGTTGTAGTGATGATAGTGCAGGAAAGCACCACGTCACCCAGCGGCGAGTTCCACACCTCCCATAGCCCCGCAAAGGCAAACGGCTCACCTGATTTGAGGCGGATGTACATGGGCGTTTTGCGTGCTGTGCCCGCCTCCTTGCGCCATTCGTAGAAGCCGTCGGCCAAGATCAGGCAGCGCCGCCGCCGATAGGCATTGCGGAAGGCGGGTTTCTCGGCCAGCGTCTCGGCGCGGGCGTTGATGAGGCGGCTGCCAATGGTAGGGTCCTTGGCCCAAGGAGGGATAAGGCCCCACACAAAGAAATCCAACTGCTGCGGGTGGTTGTTGGCCACCACCGCTACCGGTTGCGTCGGTGCGATGTTGTAACGCGGCCTCAAGTCATGTTCGGGCAACGTCAGCCAGGGGAACGCTTGCCGCAGTCCCTCCGCGTCAAGCGCCAGCGTAAAGCGTCCGCACATCTCTCCCTCTCCTCGCCATTAGGCTCCTTCCTGGTTGATTCTAGCAGCACTTGGGCCACCACGCCCCTCTTCCAGTTGTGGGTCATCTTGCCCACATATAATGTGGGGTATATGACGCAAATTGTGTTGTTCATCACGGTTAACAGATGACAATTGACACTGATTGGCTCTCTCTGGGAAGGGCAATAATCTTCATCACGATGACACCAGTCATCCATTTAGGGGGGTAGGGGATGTTTCCTGCTTTTTTGAGAAGCTCCCTCCTTTCCCCTAGCAGGTAAGCCTACCCCCCTCCTCCCTCCTACAAGCAAGGCGTTATGGCTAGCCGGCACGTTTGCTCCTCCGACGTGCCGGCTAGCGCTTTTAAGCTGCGGCGTTGACGGATCAACTCTCCAACCACGTTGACAGCCTACCCTACCTCCGGTAGTATTACGGCAGGACTTCTCCGCGCCGATGCCTCAGGGGCAGCGGAGAGGGTCGGGTCCTGCGCGGCGGATGCCGCCGAACCTGGTCAGGTCCGAGAGGAAGCAGCCATAAGGCGATCCATCCGGGTGCCGCAGGGTCGCCTGGCCCTCTCCGCTGCCCCTGCCGCTCATTGAGGAGGCCTATGCTCCTTAAACTGTCCTGCTCCCGCCAAAGATGAGCGACCGTCGCCTGCCCCTGCCGGGGGAACATCTCATCTCTATCTGGAGGCCGCGCACCCGCCGGAAGTGGCTCCTGCGATTGGACGGACGTAGCACCCTGCTGCGTGGGCTGATGGTTGCTGTGGCGCTGGCAGTGACCACCCTTGTTGCAGGCGAAATCTGGCAGCTGACGGGCACGCCTATCACGGTCATCGTCAACGGTGAGCCGAGGGCCTTTAGCACCCATCGCCACACGGTTGGCAGGGCGGTGCGGGCGGCGGGTATAGACCCCGAGAAAGCCGTCTATCTGCATCCTCCAGCCGAAACTCCCCTCACGGCGGGGATGGTGATCACAGCGGTGTCCCTGCGCTCGGTGCTGATCCACACAGACGCAGGGACGTTCATCGTGGCGGCACACAGCCCCGATCCCCGCGCCATCGTCACAGAGTTAGGTCTGACGCTGGGGCCGCACGATGGGGTGCGTGTGGAGCGTGCTATACGCCCTTCCCCTGCCGAGATCGCCGCCGACCCGGCGCTGGCCGCTGCTCCCGCCATCCCGCGTGAAGTGTGCGTCGTGCATCCGACAACTGTAGTGGTGGAGGAGGGTGGGCAGCGTGTGGCCTTCCCCTCCACTGCTGCCACGCTCGGCGAGGCGCTGGCAGCGGCGGGCTACGTGCTCTACGAAGCCGACCGCCTCTCCCTGCCGCTGGATACGCCGCTTGCTGGGAACGCGCAGCTGGAAGTGAGGTTGGAGCGCGCCGTGCCCGTCACCGTATTGGCCGATGGCAGGACGCGCCCTGTACGTACCCATCAGCAGACGGTGGGCGCTCTGTTGGCCGAGCTAGGGTTGGCGCTTGGCGGCAGCGACTACGCATTGCCCGATCCTTCCTCGCCCCTCCCTGCTGGCGGGACAGTGCGCGTGGTGCGTGTGCGTGAGGAAGTGCTGACGGAGGAGGTTCCCATCCCCTTTGAGACAGTCTATGTGCCCGACCCCGATCTGGAACTGGATCAGCAGCGCCTCATCCAGGAGGGGGAGGAGGGCTTGCTGGAGCGTCGCGTGCGCGTGCGCTACGAGGATGGTGTGGCCGTCAGCCGTGCCGCCGAGGGTGAGTGGGTGGTACGTCAACCGCGCGCACGGGTGATCGGTTATGGCACGCGCTTCGTTATCCGCACCCTGCGCACGCGCTTCGGCGATTTTCAATACTGGCGCAAGCTGCGCGTGCTGGCCACATCCTATAGCCCCTCTACCGCTGGATACAAGCCACCGGATGATCCTTATCTAGGGTTGGCGGCGACAGGTGTGCCAGTGCAGCGGGGGGTCATCGCTGTTGACCCGCGCGTGATCCCGCTCTATACGTACCTCTATGTGCCGGGCTATGGGCCGGGCCGCGCGCTGGACATCGGCGGGGCGGTGAAAGGCTACCGCATTGACCTTGGCTACACGGACGAGGACCTTGTACTTTGGAACAAGTGGGTGGATGTGTACCTGCTGATGCCCCCACCGCCACCTGAGGAGATGATCTGGGTGCTGCCGTGAGTGGTGAGTTGAGTCAACGTTGGCGCATGCGGCGCCGCGCCTGCAGGTAGAGCACCACGGCGGGCAGCGCGAGCAGGATCGCTCCCCCCAGCACCCACAGCGGCGGCAGGTTGAGGGTGCGCAGGGCGGCGATCATGCCCAACACGACGAGGATCAAATAGAACTGGAAGGCCAGCGTGGTCATCTCGCGCCGCACGGCGGGTCGCTGTCTGCGTTCGGCAAAGCGCTGGTTGTAGAGGGCCTCTAGGCGCAGCACCTCGGCCATGTTGTCCAGTCGGTGCGGTGGGCCGTAGCGCCTCTCAAAGTCCAAGAGCTGCTCACGGTGATACTGATAGGCCTCGGCTACGCTGGTGGTGATGGTGTGGTAGCGGTAATCTGGCTCCTCAATAAGCTCGCCGTAGGGGTAACCGGTGATGACAACGGCCCGATCGTCAAACCACGTGTAGATCACGGCCATAGCCTCGCCCCGCGCTGAGAAAACCCCTGCGCAGGTCGTCCCCTCACGGTCCACGAAGTACCACACCTGCGCCGGCCCCACAAGAGGCGCCAGATCGGCACGGCCTGCCTCCCCCAGACGGCGGAAACCCATCTCACCCAGCGCGGTGATCACTGGCCTGAGCACGGCAGGCGGGGCGATATCCATCTCGCTGACATCCACGATCTTCCAACGCGCCGCGCTGCGCGCCCATCGGCGGCTCTGGGTGACGGTGACGGCGGCCCCCACCAGCAGGACGATGAGGGCGAGGACCAGCACATAAATCGCACTGTCCAACATAGCGACCTCCCGCGGCGGGAGCCGCCGCCCCCCAGAGTAAGGGTCAAAACGACGGTGCGATGGGCAATCCCAGCCTGGTAAGCACCCACACGATCAGCGGGGCGATCACCAGCGCGGGCAGGAAGTTGCCCACACGGATCGCTTTGATCTCCAGCAAGGTGCTGATGCCCAAGCCAAGGATGAGCACGCCGCCGGTAGCGCTCATCTCGTTGATCATGGCCGTAGTGAGGAGCGCCTGCGCCTGCGCCGCCAGCAGGCTCAACCCACCTTGGTAGATCAGGATCACGAGCACCGAGAAGGCCACACCAATGCCCAGGCTGGAAGCGAAGGCCAGCGAGGCGAAGCCGTCCAGCATGGCCTTGATGGCCAGCAGGCGGTAGTCGCCGCTCAGGCCGTCCTGAATGGAACCGAGGATGGTCATCGGCCCCACGCAGAACAGCAGGCTGGCCGTCACAAAGCCGCGTATGAAGCGCGAGGTGCCTTGTGTTTCCTCGCCCCGTGTGAAGCGCGCCTCCAGCCAGGCGCCGAGGCGGTTCAGGGCCGCTTCAACGCCCCACCACTCACCGAGCAGGCCGCCTACCAGCACCGCGCCCAACACGATGAGCACGTTGGCCGTCTGCAGGGCCATCTGCAAGCCAATGACCACCGTGATCAGGCCCAGCCCGCGCAGCACGGTCTCACGCATGGTCTCGCGCAGGCGGCTGCCCAGCAGGACGCCCAGCAGCGAGCCGATCAGCACAGTGGCGATGTTGAGGAGCGTTCCGGTCATGGGTGGCCTCGCTTGGTCTGTGTATCCCAGCAGGAGCTATCCCCCTTGGGCCTGCCCGCTGTCCTTTAGGTTGCCCACCAGATGCGGCGCCTCCACGTACACGCCACGCCCAGCGACGGCTACCGTGCCATCCGGCAGGCGGATCTCCCCTACAGCGTGGATAGCACGGCCATCGCGCCGGTCCACGCGCCCACTGATGGCGATCTTGACTCCCAGCGGGACGGGGCGCAGAAAGTCCACGTTCAGGTTGACGGCCACCACAGCGTAGCCCGCTGTCCACACGGCCAACCCCATCGCCTCGTCCAGCAGCGCCGCGGTAGCGCCGCCGTGAGCATGGCCGGGCGGCCCCTGCTGGTGCTCGTCCAGTGCGATCTCACCGAAAATGGAACGATCATCGCAGATGTACCATTGGATGCCAATGCCGCGCGGGTTCTCACTGCCGCACGTGAAGCACATGCCATGTTGTGGGAAGGGTCGCATGATGCCCGTCCTTGTGTGGTGTGGAGAAAGTTTCGCCACAAAGCATGCAAAGGGTGCGGAACGGCACCCTTTTGCGCTTCTACCCTACGGTGTAGGAGTAGGGGCGCGGCCATACTGCGGATGGAAAGGCACATCAGCCAAGTCCACATTGAGCGTCAGCAGGTTCACCAATACCCAACCACGCCGACCGCTTGGTGCTTCCACTTCCATCCACTCGTTGTTCCAGTTGGTGGTAAGCGCCTCAAGCGCATCGCCGCGCACCAGCACCTCCAGCACGGGGTACTCATAGCCCGGCCCAGCGCGCAGGTTCAGCTCCGCGCTGGCAACGACCGCATCGGGGATGCGCGCGGCCACGGTGACGGTCGCCTCGCCAACGGTGCGGCTCTCTGCGCCAGTCAAACGCAAGGTGTACTCCCCGGCGGGGACGGTGCTCAAGTCCACTTTGTAGGTAAAGACGCCCGCTGCGTCTGCCTTCGGCAGCGAGTCGCGGATGGAGCGCTCCGCACCGATTAGCTCAAAGAAGACGGTTTCGTTGGGAGCAAAGCCCAGCGCCGTGATCGTGAGCTGCTCGCCCGCGCGCGGTTGGGGCGGGTCCAGCACCAAGCCCTCAATGGAGGGCGCAGGCGTAGAGGTAGGGAGCTGCACACCTACCTCATAGGCGAGGGTGCGCTCGGTGCGCTGTTCAATCAGCCCAAAGACCTCGCTGAAGGGCTGGATGAAGAGCGAGGCAGTGTACTGCCCCACCGGCAGGCCTTCGCGGTTGATGCGCAAAGTAAGCTCCACCGGCGGCGTATCCGGCGCCAGCGAGAATGTCTCCGGCTCTACGGTGATGCGCCCATCGCTGCTGGAGACGAAGAAGTTCCACGGCGGCGGGGGATCGGGGTTTTCGGAACGCCAGCCGATGGTGATCGTCACCTGTTCAGCCTCGCCTGCTTCAATAACCTTGTCGGCGGGGTAAATATCGTACACCGGATAGGCCCAGCGGAAAGCAAGATCGCTGCTCAGATCGGTGTCGGGCGGTTGGCCGATGCGGGCGGCAAGGAAGCGGTCCACCACACGGTTGGACCATGTCGCGTAGGCCTCTTGGCGCAGGGCCACGATCACCAATGCCAGCGCCGCGTCGGATGGTTCAGCGGGGGCGCGCAACACGGTGACGTTCTCAAAGGGTGTGGCGTAGATTTCCAGCGGGGCGCCGGTGAGCGCCAGCGGGCGGGCCGGATTGTAGAGGTAGATCAGCACGGCCTCATCCGGTCCGGCCTCCAGGCGCTGCCGGATCTGCTCCTCGTTGAGCACGTCCACAAGCTGCAGTGCTCGCACGTCCAGCACTCCGGCGGCGCTGGTGATGTTGTAGCCGCTGTTGCCAGAGGGCGGCATCACCAACCGCCGCACGGTGGCCTCGCCCGCCAGCGGCACGGCCACCGGCAGGTGATCGCCCCGCGTATCCTCGGCCAGCAGCAGGCGCACCCCTCCGAAGGTCGCCACACGCAGGCGCACGCCTGCCAGCCGTTCGCCGCTCAAGCCAGAGACGACCTGAAAATCCACCACGCCTGCCGCACTTTCCACGCGGGCCAGGCCGTTGGCATCGCTCACGCCGGAGGCGATCTGGGCGCGGCCTATGCCCCCTCCGCCCAAAATGAGGGGCAGCACCGTCTGGCAGCCAGCCAGCGAGAGAGTGACAATGATCAGCAAGATAAGCCGAATGGTCTTCCTGGTGCCCATGACGGAGCAAGTATAACGCGGCGGACGCGGGCGGCCAAAGCCCGTATTGGGTGCCTATCATATGCTTCGCTTGTGTAGCGATCGCCATGTTTCAAACCTTCAATGGGGATGGCGCGGTATAATCTGCCCGCCGGAAAGGGAATACCCGATGCCCAGTTATCCCCTCGTTGAGTTCGGCGGCAGCGGCCCGCTTATCCACCTTGCCCTTGCCAACGGCTTCCCGCCCGAGGTGTACCGTCCCTTGCTGGGGCCGCTCACAGCGCGCTACCGCGTGGTGTGCCTGCTGCCGCGCCCCCTGTGGAACCCACCCCCAGATCCCGCTGGCCTCACTTCGTGGCGCCAGTTCGCTGCCGACCTGCTGGAGGGGTTGCGAGCGCACGACCTTAGCGATGTGATCGCCATAGGACACTCTATGGGCGGGGTGCACTCTCTGTTGGCGGCACTCGCCGAGCCGCGCCGCTTCCGTGCCCTCATCCTGCTGGACCCCACCCTTCTGCCTCCGCCGCTGCTAATGGCCATCCGCCTGCTGCGGGCGTTGGGGATGGGGCGACGCTTTCCGCTGGTGCAGGGCGCGCTGCGTCGCCGCGCTCACTTTGCCAGCGCCGAGGAGGCTTTCACCTACTGGCGCAGCAAGCCACTCTTCCGCGATTGGTCGGATGAGGTGCTGCGCCTTTATGTGGAGGGGCTGACGTGCCCCTCTTCGCATGGGGGCGTGACGCTGCGCTGGTCGCCACAGTGGGAGGCGCGCGCCTACCAGACCATTCTCACCGATGTATGGTGTGAGGTGCCCCGCCTGCGCGGCTTGCTGCCGGTCCTTGTGGTGCGCGGCGCCCAGACCAACACCTTTGTGGCGGCCTCGGAGCGGCACATGCGCCGCCTGCTGCCGCAGGCCACCTACGTCACATTGCAAGGGCATGGGCATCTGTTCCCTATGTCAGCGCCACAGGAGGCACGGCAGGTGATAGAGGCATGGCTTAACGATCAGCTCATTTAGGGGATGCAGCCATGGTAACCTTTGCCGATGTGCAAGAGGCGGCGCAGCGCCTGCGAGGACACGCCCACCGCACCCCTGTACTCACTTCGCGCACGCTCAATGCGCTGGTGGGTGCGGAGGTCTTCCTCAAGTGTGAGAACTTCCAGCGGGCAGGAGCCTTTAAGT
>FWWL01005330.1_pt1 | contig 20213 bp, 16 predicted proteins | sample 2228331 | NCBI WGS metagenome assembly FWWL01 (sample SAMEA103939775, study PRJEB20133) | metagenome | reverse complement strand
CGGCCGTGAACCTGGTGGGCTTCGGCTCCTTCGTCGTCACCCAGCGGAAGGCCCGCAAGGGACGGAACCCCCGGACCGGGCAGCCGATGACCATCCGGGCCCGGACGGTCGTCCGCTTCCGTCCCGGACGGAAACTCCGGGAGGCCGTCGCCAGGTAACCGTCCTCCCTTTTAGCCCCCCTTGTCCCCCTGGAACGGGCAGGCCCCCGCCCCCCGGGGGCCTGCTTTCCGTCGAGGCTTGCCCTCCTCGGCCGTTTCACGTCTGGGACCGTGCCGATCGGCTTTCCCAGTCTGCCCCCTTGCCCGAACCGATGCCCGTCATGTATACTTTTACGCTTTATCGATACGGGGGCCGGGGTTCGGCTTCGCCCCGGAACGCCCGAACCCCGGCACCCCGGACCCGACCCTCGTCACCGGGATGATACGACCCGTCATCCGGAAGGAGCGTCTGTTCACGCCGGGGCCGACGCCGGTCCCGCCCTTCGTGACGGCGGCGATGGCGCGGGCGGCCATCCTCCACCATCGGCATCCCGAGTTCCGGGAGGTCTGGCGGGGGGTCTGCGAAGGCCTTCCGGCCCTCTGGGGCGTCTCCGAGCCGGTCGTCCTCCTGGCGGGTTCGGGGACGGCCGGGATGGAGGCCCTCGTCGCCAACCTCTTCGAGGCCGGCGAGAAGGTCCTCGTCGGTTCGGTCGGGAAGTTCGGGGAGCGTTGGGTCGAGATCGCCCGTCAGCGGGGCCTCGACGTCGTCGTCGTCGAGCGGCCCTACGGCTATGCCCTCTCGGCCGACCAAGTCGAGGCGGCCCTGACGGCTCACCCGGATGCGGCCGGCTTTCTCATGCAGGCCTGCGAGACCTCGACGGGCGTCGAGAACCCCCTGGGTCCGATGGCCGAGGTCTTCGCCGGTCGTCCGGTCCTGTGGGTCGTCGACGCCATCTCGGGGATGGGGACGATGCCCATCGAGGCGGCGGCCTGGGGGATCGACGGCCTCGTGACGGCGTCTCAAAAGGCCTGGATGCTCCCGCCGGGGCTGGCGATGGTCTATCTCAGCCCTCGGGCCTGGGAGAAGGCCCGTCGGGTCCGGACCCGGCCCTACTATCTGGACCTCGTCCGTCTCCGGGCGGCCCAAGAGGAGGGGGACTCGGCCTTCACGCCGGCCATCCCCCTTGTCGTCGCCCTGGGGGAGGTGATAGACTATATCCGACGTCTGGGGGGTCTGGAGGGCTTGGTCCAAAACAGTCGGCAGTTGGCCGAATACTGCCGGCGCCGTTTGACCGACGGCGGGTGGACGCTCTTTGCGAAGGAGCATCCCGCCGGTGCCCTGACGGCCGTCGAGGTCCCGCCGGGTCTGGACGGCACCCTCTGGGTCCGAAAGCTCCGAGAGGACTACGGCCTGATCGTCGCCGGCGGCCAGGGCTCCCTGAAGGGTCGCATCTTTCGGGTCTCTCATATGGGCTACGTGGACCTGGCCGACATGGCCGGCCTGATGGCTTGCCTCGAAGAGGCCCGTCGGTCCCTCGGGGGCGGGTGAGGCCGAAAAGAGAGGAGAAGAGATGGCGCGACGGCTGGGAGAGATGTTGCTGGAAGCCGGTTTGATCACCCGGGAACAGCTCGAGCGGGCCCTGGACTACCAGAAGGAGACGGGCAAGCGGATCGGCGTTTGTCTCGTCGAGCTCAACTTCATCACGGAAGAGGAGCTGGCCGACTTTCTCAGTAAGAAGCACGGCGTCCCGGCCATCAACCTGCGGCACTTCGAGATCGACCCGGCCGTGACCCGGCTCGTCCCGCCGGAGCTGTGCCGGCGGTTCGTCGTGATCCCCGTCAGCAAGTCGGGTCCGACGCTGATGGTCGCCATGGCGGACCCGACGGACCTCGAGGCCATCACCCAGGTCGAGTTTGCGACGAACTACTCGGTCGAGCCCGTCGTCGCCCCCGAGACGATGATCCTGGAGGCCATCCGGAAGTACTACGGCGGCGAGCACGGGATCGACCTCCCCCGGACCCCGACGGGCGTCGTCGGGGAGCCCACCTTCGAGGAGCTGATCGACGCCGAGCTCGGCGATGAGGCCATCGAGGAGTTGGCCGAGGAGGTCTCGCTGGACACCGAGTCCCTGATGCGGGCCGCCGAGGAGCGGCCGATCATCCGCCTCGTCAACAAGATCATCTACGAGGCCGTCCGGCAGGAGGCCAGCGACATCCACATCGAGCCCTACGAGAAGGAGATGCGGGTCCGGTACCGCATCGACGGGGTCCTCCATCCCATCTTCAGCCCGCCCATCAAGCTTCGGGACGCCATCGTCTCCCGCATCAAGGTCATGTCCCGCCTGGACATCGCCGAGAAGCGGCTTCCCCAGGACGGCCGCATCAAGATGCGTCTCCGGGTCGAGGGCCGGATGAAGACCCTGGACTTCCGGGTCTCGGTCCTGCCGACCATCTGGGGCGAGAAGGTCGTCATCCGGATCCTGGACCCCGAGCGGCTGTTTCTGGACATGACGAAGCTGGGCTTCGAGCCCGAGTCGTTGGAGCGCTTCGAGCGGGCCATCACGAAGCCCTGGGGGATGATCCTCGTGACGGGTCCGACGGGGAGCGGCAAGACAAACACCCTGTACTCGGCCATCTCCCGCCTGAACACGACGGAGGTCAATATCCTGACGGCCGAGGACCCCGTCGAGTTCAACCTGTTCGGGATCAACCAGGTCCAGGTCAACGAGGCCATCGGCCTGACCTTTGCGGCGGCCCTGCGGTCCTTCCTGCGGCAGGACCCGAACATCATCCTGGTCGGGGAGATTCGGGACTTTGAGACGGCCGAGATCGCCATCAAGGCGGCCCTGACGGGCCACTTGGTCCTCTCGACCCTGCACACGAACGACGCCCCGAGCACGGTCACCCGGCTGATGAACATGGGCATCGAGCCCTTCCTGGTCGCCACGTCGGTCCATCTCATCCAGGCCCAGCGACTCGTCCGCCGGATCTGTCAGCAATGCAAGGAGGAGGTCAAGGTCCCGACCCAGACCCTTATCGAAGTCGGCTTCACCCCCGAGGAGGCGAAGTCAGTGAAGATTTACAAGGGCCGGGGATGTAGCCACTGCAACGACACGGGGTACCGGGGCCGCATCGGCCTGTTTGAGGTCCTGGAGTTCGACGACGACATCCGGGACATGGTCTTGTCGGGGGCCTCGGCCCTCGAGATCCGGCGGGTCGCCATCGAGAAGGGGATGATCACCCTCCGCCGGAGCGGCCTCATCAAGGTCATGAACGGTATCACGACCATCGAGGAGGTCTTGCGGGAGACGGTCCGATAGAGATTCGGCCGGAGGGAGCCGAACTGCCGAGCTCCCGAATTCCCGAAGCCACGGACTGCCCGACTGCCGGACGGAGGGCCGGGCCATGTCGTTTACCCTGCATGACCTTCTGAAGCGTCTGATCGAGATGGAGGGGACGGACCTGCACATCACGACGGGCCAGCACCCCATCGTCCGGATCCACGGGGCTCTGGTCCCCCTGGCGGACTTCCCCAAGCTGACGCCGGTCGACACGAAACGGCTGTGCTACAGCGTCCTGACAGATTCCCAGAAGAAGCGGCTGGAGGAGAATCTCGAGCTGGACTTCTCCTTCGGCGTGAAGGACATCGGCCGATTCCGGGCCAACGTGTACTTCCAGCGGGGGTCCATCGCCGGGGCCTTTCGGCTGATCCCCTTCGAGATCCGGGGGTTCGAGGAGCTGGGCCTCCCGCCCATCGTCCAGACGCTCTGTAGCAAGCCCCGGGGCCTCGTCCTCGTGACGGGTCCGACGGGGAGTGGCAAGTCGACGACCCTGGCGGCGATGATCGACAAGATTAACCGGGAGCGACCCGTGCATATCGTGACCATCGAGGACCCCATCGAGTACATCCATCACCACAAGCGAGCCATAGTCAACCAGCGGGAGGTCCACAACGACACCCACTCCTTTGCCAACGCCCTGCGGGCCGTCCTACGGCAGGACCCGGACGTCGTCCTCGTCGGGGAGATGCGGGACCTCGAGACGATCGAGACGGCCATCCGCATCGCCGAGACGGGTCACCTGACCTTTGCGACCTTGCACACGAACTCGGCGGCCGAGACGATCCACCGGATCGTCGACGTGTTCCCTCAGCACCAACAGCCCCAGGTCCGGGCCCAGTTGGCCCTGATCCTGCAGGGGATCATCTGTCAGGCCCTGCTCCCCCGGGCGGACGGTCGGGGGCGCGTGCTGGCCTGTGAGGTCCTGATCCCCAACAAGGCCATCCGGCACCTCATCCGGGAGGACAAGATCCACCAGATCTACGGCGTCATGCAGACGGGCCAGATCCAGCACGGGATGCAGACCTTCAACCAGTCGCTGGCCCAGCTCTACCTGAGTCGGAAGATCACCCTGGAGACGGCCCTCAGCGTGTCCCATGACCCGGACGAGCTGACGGACCTGATCAACCGGCGCGGGGGTCAGCCGGTGGCCCGGCCGGCCCGGTCATGAAGCGGGCAGTCGGGCAGTAAGGCAAGGAGGAGGAATCCCTCTGCCGACTGCCCCGAGGGGTGCCTTACTGCCCGATTGCCAAACCGTCGCAATGGAGGGACGGGATGCCGACGTTTGAATATCGGGGTCGGCGGGGCGACCAGGTCATGACGGGCGTCATCGAGGCGGGCTCGAAGGACGAAGCCCGGGCGCTCTTGCGGCGTCAGCAGATCATCGTCGACCAGCTCAAGGAGAAGGGACGGGAGATCGCCCTGCCCTTCCTCCGCCGCGGGGTCCCCCTGAAGGACCTGGCCGTGTTCACCCGCCAGTTCTCCGTCATGATCGACGCCGGCCTCCCCATCTTGCAGTGCCTGGAGGTCTTGGCGGGCCAAGCCCAGAACAAGGTGTTCCAGCGGACGCTGACGGCCGTCCGGGACGACGTCGAGGCCGGTTCGTCGCTGGCGGGGGCCTTGCGGAAGCACCCGAGGGTGTTCGACGACCTCTACTGCAACCTCGTCGCCGCCGGCGAGGCGGGCGGGATCCTCGACACGATCCTTCAGCGGCTGGCGGCTTACCTGGAGAAGCTCCTCAAGCTCCGGCGGGCCGTCCGCTCGGCCTTGACGTACCCGGCCGCCGTGATCGTCATCGCCGGCATCGTCGTGTGGGTCATCCTTACATACGTGATCCCCACGTTCCGGGACCTGTTCAGCGAACTGGGGGCGACGCTTCCCCTCCCGACCCGCATCGTCATCGCCTTGAGTAACTTCCTGGGGCGGTACGGATGGATCGTCCTGGGCTTACTGGCCCTGGCCTTTTTCGCCCTTCGCCGATGGTACAAGACGACCCGGTCGGGTCGGTGGACGGTCGACCGCCTCCTCCTCCGCACGCCGGTCCTGGGGGGCGTCCTCCGCAAGATCGCCGTGGCCCGATTCTGCCGGACGATGGCGACCCTGATCAGTAGCGGCGTGCCCATCATCGAGGCCCTCGAGGTCACGGCCAAGACGTCGGGCAACGCCGTCGTCGAGGAGGCCGTCCTGAAGGTCCGGACGGAGGTCGAGGCCGGCCGAGGCATCGCCGAGTCGATGGACCGGACGGGCGTGTTCCCGGCCATCGTCACCCACATGGTCAGCGTCGGCGAGCAGACCGGCGCCCTGGACACGATGATGAACAAGGTCGCCGAGTTCTATGAAGAGGAGGTCGACGCCGCCGTCGAGGGCTTTATGGCCCTCATCGAGCCGGCCATGATCGCCTTCCTGGGGCTCGTCATCGGCTCCATCGTCGTGTCGATGTACCTACCGATCTTTGGCCTCGTCAGCAAGATCGGGTAGTCGTGGCCCGTATGACGTCTCCTTTACTGGAGCGGTACTTGGCCATCCGGGTCCTGGTGGCCACGGTCGTCCTGGGCTCCATCCTGGTCACCCAGGTCGTGGCCCAGGAGGTCCTAAGCGTCCGTCCCCTATACACCCTGGTCATATACGTCTTGGCTTACTCCCTGGTGAGCGTCTTCCTGTACCTGGCCCTGGGCTTCCGGGCCGGGCTCTTCCACCTTCAGTTCCTGCTGGACCTCAGCGCCATCACGGCCCTGGTGTACCTGACGGGCTCCTACCGGAGTCCCCTGAGCATGCTGTATGTGCTGTTCATCGCCGTCAGCGGACTGGCCCTGAGCCGGGCAGGCCTTTTCCGCCTGGCGGCCGCCGCCGTCATCTTCTACGGGTTGATGGTCCTGGGCGTCCTGTTCGGCTGGCTCCCGGTCTACGCCTCCGAGTGGTTCCCCGTCGACCCCGAACCCGCCAAGCCCGCCCTGTATAACCTGCTCCTCCACCTGACGGCACTCCTCTTGACGGCCTGGCTCGTGAGCATCCCGACCGAGCACGCCCGACGTTCCCATCGGCGGGCCGTCGAGGAGCACCAGAAGCTCCAGAGTACCCAAGAGGTCCTGCAGGTCATCGTCCAGGAGTTCCCGGCCGGCCTGGTCCTGACCGACGCCGACGGGCGCGTGAGGTTCATGAACCCGACGGCCCAGGCGGTCTTGGGGGCCTTCCCCGGGGCCGATGACCGGCCCTGGTGGGAGCGCCTGGGCGTGACCCTGGACGGGACGGCCCTCCAAGCGGAATCGACCTGGCGCTTCCGGGCGACGTCGCCCCAGGGGCGGACCTTCGACGTGCAGGGGAGCCGATTTCCCGATGTCCTGCGGGGGAGCTTCGGGTGGCTGTGGGTCCTGCGGGACGTGACCGAGGACCTCAAGCGTCAGCGGCAAGAGCAACTCCACGAGCGGATGCGGGCGACGGCCGAGATGGCCGCCGGCCTGGCCCACGAGGTCAAAAACCCCCTGGCGGCCATCCATGCGGCCGTTCAGCTCCTGGCCCGCCAGAGCCGCCCCGAGGACCGAGAGGTCATCGAGATCTTGGTCAAGGAGATGACCCGTCTCCGGGACGTCGTCGACCACTTCGTGCGGTATGCGAGCCCGGCCCCGCTGAACGTACGGGTCTTCCCCCTCGCCCAGGCCCTCGAAGACGTCGTGCGTCTGGCCCAGATGATCCCGACGGGCGACGGGTCGGTCCAGTGGTCGACGGAGGTCCTCCCCGAGTCCCTGACCCTGCGGGCCGACGAGAATCAAATCAAGCAGGTCCTCTGGAATCTCATCGTGAACGCCCTCCAGGCGATGCCCCGGGGCGGGAGCCTCCGGCTGAAGGCCCGCCAGGAGGGTCATTGGGTCCACCTCAGCGTCCAAGACACGGGCCCCGGGATCCCGCCCGAGCGGCTCCGGACGCTGTTTCAGCCCTTCCAGCCGTCCTCGACGGGCGGCTTTGGACTCGGACTGGCCATCGTGTACAATATCGTCCAGGCCCACGGGGGCTACATCGAGGTCACCAGCCGACCCCAGCAGGGCACCCGCTTCGACATCTGGCTCCCCTCAGGGATGGGATGAAGCCCCACGTCGTGATCGTCGACGACGAGGTCGGAATCCGGGAAGTCATCCGTATGACCCTCGTCCGGGAGGGCTACCACGTTTGGGTCTTCGGGACGGGGACGGAGGCCATCGAGTTCCTCAAGCAGAACATCGTCGACCTCTTCATCGTCGACATCCGTCTCCCCGACATGGACGGCATCACCCTCCTGCGGGCCATCCGGGAGAACGACCCCGACCTGCCCGTCATCGTCATCACGGCTTACGCCTCCCTGGACACGGCCCTGGAGGCCCTGCGGATGCACGCCCGGGACTACCTCATCAAGCCCTTCGACCTCAACGAGCTCGTCCTCCGGGTCCGCCGCTGTTTGGAGGAGTACCAACTGTGGCGGGAGAACTGGTTCCTGCGCCAGCAGGTCCGTCAGCTCCAGATGCCGTCCGAGCTGGTCTTCGAGAGCCCGGCCATGAAGGCCGTCCTCGACCTCGTCCAACGGGTCGCCATGACGCCCCACACGGTCCTGATCACGGGCGAGAGCGGGGTCGGCAAGGAGGTCATCGCCCGCCTGATCCACGAGACGAGCCACCGGACCGGTCCCTTCGTGTCCATCAACTGTGCGGCCGTCCCGGCGACCCTCCTGGAGACGGAACTCTTCGGCCACGTCAAGGGCGCCTTCACGGGGGCCGTCACCCATAAGAAGGGCCTCTTCGAGGTCGCCAACGGCGGGACCCTCCTCCTGGACGAGGTCGGGGAACTCCCCCTGGAGGTCCAGCCCAAACTCCTGCGGGCCATCGAACAGCGGACGATCCGCCCCATCGGGGCGACCCACGAGGTCGAGGTCGACGTCCGCCTGATCGCGGCGACGAATCAGGACCTGCAGGCCCGGGTCCAGGGCGGCCAGTTCCGGGAGGACCTGTTCTACCGCCTCCACGTCTTTCACGTCCGGGTCCCGCCCCTGCGGGAACGCCGGGAAGACGTCCTGCCCCTGGCCGAGATGTTCTTACGGAAGCACAGCCGCCTCGTCCGACACCCGATCCGCCGCCTGGCCCCGGAGACCCAAAGGGTCTTCCTGGAGTACCCCTGGCCGGGCAACGTGCGGGAACTCGAAAACACCATCGTGCGGGCCGTCTTGATGGAGCCCCATGACGAACTCCACCCCCACGCCCTGCCCCCCGAAATCCTCCAGAAGGCCGTCGGGACGACCGTCCCCGCGGGGACCCTCGACACCCTCCCCGAGGGCCTCGACCTGGACGCTTACGTCGAACAGGTCCGCCGCCGCTTCATCGAGCAGGCCCTCTGGAAGACTCGGGGGTCCCGTAAGCGGGCGGCCGAGCTCCTCCGGATCCCCATCCGGTCCCTCAAGTACTACATGCGTAAGTACGGCCTCTCGGCCCGCCAGTTCCGGACATGAGGCCGCCCGGGAGCCCTGGATGCCGGCCCCCGGGCCGAGGCCTCGATCACTTGACCTCGATGACCCGACCGGCGCTGGGCTCCCGCTTGGGGAGCGTCAGCCGCAGGACGCCGTCTTTAAACTCGGCCGAGACCCGCTGGGCGTCGACCGTATCCGGCAGGGTGAAGCTCCGCAGGAACTTCCCGTAGAAGCGCTCCTGCCGATGGAAGTCGACTCCCTTCTCCTCCCGCTGGAGCCGCCGCTCGCCCTGGATCGTCAGGACGTTGTCCTGGACCGTGACCCGGACGTCCTCCTTCCGGAGGCCCGGGAGGTCGACCTCGACGACGTAGGCCTTCTCGTCCTCATAGACGTCCACGGCCGGCGCCCACACGAACTCCCGCTCCTCCCGGCGCACGGTCGGGAAGAATTCCTCCAACAGCCGCTCCATGCGCTCCGTCAAGCGCTCCATCTCCCGGAAGGGGTCCCACCGACGGAGTTCCCGGAAAGGCGACCACCTCATGAGGGCCATGGCTGACCTCCTGACGAGGGAGTCTCGGTCCCTGGGGTCGGAACCCCGGGACCTGACCCCGGGCCCCGGCGAGGGGCCCGGACGTCAAGTCCCGCGAAGTCCCCCCGAGGCGGAGTCTCCTCGGCTCCGCCTCCGTCGAGAGGACCTTACTGGACCTTCACCTCGATGGGCCGGGCCTCCGGCTTCTTGGGGAACGTGACCCGCAGGACGCCGTTCTGGAACTCCGCCGTCGCCCCATGGGCATCCACGAAGTCCGGCAGGACAATCGAACGATAGAACTTGCCGATCCAGCGCTCCCGGCAATAATACTGGTCCCGGGCGACGCCCTCCGGCGCCTTCCGCTCTCCGGCGACGTAGAGGACGCCGTTCTCGACCCGAACCTGCAGGTCGTCTTTGGCGAGGCCCGGGAGGTCGACCTCGACGACGAGGGCGTCGGGCCGCTCGTACATGTCGACGGCCGGAGCGAAGGCGGCCTCATCGAAGAAGGTCCGGAGTTCGGGGAAGACCCGCTCCATATGCCGGATCGGGTCCCAGGTCCAAAGTCGAGCCAGGGTCATGGCCGACCTCCGATGGGGGTGTAGGATTCGTCCGGTCCGGGGGTCCGGGCCCCGGCTCATAGTTAAGATAGGCGGTTGTTGAGTCAATGTCAAGCATATTTCATGAGTCGCTTTCGATCACTATAGTTGACTATCAAATCAACTATTAGGGTTCCGGCGGAGTCGACGCCCAGGACACCTCGAGGCCGGAAGGACGGCCCGGAGCCCCCGAGAAAGGGCCCGGCGCAAGACCCCCCGCCGTCCCGCCCAAGGCAAAGCCTGAGTCCTTCGCGTGACTGTTCCATTTTGGGTGGGCAAATGCCTGGAAAACCCCGTTCGGATGGGGAATCCTGAGGATCTCACCCTTAGACCTCCCGTTTTGCAAGTCCTATCGAGGCGATCGGCTCATGGACCCACCCATTTGGGAACAGTCACTCCCTCGCATCGGCTTTGACCCGTCCCCGGCGCCGGTTACAATGGATGGAGGTCTTCCTCCCCCAAAGCGCCACCCAGGAGGCCGATCGTGTATCCGTCGAAAGCTCATTTTCCCCGGCGGTTTCCCCGGCCCGCCCTCGTCAACCCCCCGCCCGACGAACTCCGCGCCCTGGCCCGGTCCGAGGAGCGGACGACGGACTACGGCGCCCCGAGCTACGTCACCCGCTTCCGGAGCCGCTCGGCCGCCTTCACCAAGAACACCGTCGACGACCCCATCACGGACGCCGACCTCCGGGCCATCGAAGCCGTCCTGGAGGCCTTCCCCCGGCGGCAGTGGATCCAGCTCGACCGCTGGATCGGCGAGGACCCCCGCTTTCGCGTCCATGCCCGCCTATACGTGCCCCGGGAGTATGCCCGGATCGCCTTCGGATGGGGCCAGCTCCTGACGCCGGCGCCGGCCGACGCCGATCCGGACATCGTCACCGTCAACGTCCCCGACTGGCCCGAGCGCCGCGTCCTCGTCGACCCCGTCGAGCGGGTCAACTACCTGATGGGGACGGACTACATCGGCGAGACGAAGATGTCATTCCTTCGGCTCTGGATGTACCTCTGGAAGGAGCGGGGGGCCCTGGGCTTTCATGCCGGGAGCAAGGTCGTCCGCGTCCGAGACAGCCCCCGGTGGAGCCTCTTCTTCGGCCTGAGCGGGACGGGCAAGACGACCCTGACGAACCACACCCTGGGCCTCCCCCCGGGAAAGGCCTGGCTCATCCAGGACGACATCGTCGCCTGGCTCCCCGACGGCCTCTGCCTGGGAAGCGAAAACCGGGGCCTGTACGTCAAGACCGAGGGCCTCACGCCTGAGTCTCAGCCGGCCATCTACCATGCGGCGACCCGGCCCTCGGCCATCCTCGAGAACGTGTGGGTCGGCCCCGACGGCCGGGTCGACTTCGGCAACTACGAGCTGACGACCAACGGCCGGGCCGTCGTCCTCTTGGAGGAGCTCCCCAACGCCGCCCCGAGCATCGACGCCCCCCGCGTGGACCAAATTTTCTTCATCACCCGGAACCCCCTGACCCCGGCCCTGGCCCGCCTCGACCACGCCCAGGCGGCCGTCGCCTTCATGCTCGGGGAGTCGGTCGAGACGAGTGCCGGCGACCCGACCCGGGCCGGCCAGGCCGTGCGGGTCGTCGGGACGAACCCCTTCATCGTCGGTCCGCCCCAGGACGAGGGCAACGCCTTCCTGGGCCTCTTGGAGAAGGCGCCTCACGTCGAGTGCTATCTCGTCAACACGGGGTACGTCGGGGAGGGCGACCGCCGGAGGAAGGTCCTCCTGGAGGAGACCGTCGCCCTCCTGCGGGCCGTGGCGGAGGGCTCGGTGGCGTGGGTCTACGACCGAGACCTGGGGCTTGAGGTCCCGGCCTCGGCCCCGGGCGTCCCCGTCGAGGCGCTCCATCCGCGGGCATACTACCCGGCCGACGAGTTTCGGACCCGCTTGGAACAGCTCCGGGCCGAGCGGCGGGCCTGGCTCGACCGCTTCCCGGGCCTCCGCCAGGACATCGTCGAGGCGCTGTATTAAACCGTCTCGTCACGGACGACCCAGCCCCGCCTCGGCCAGGGCCTGGCGGAGGAGGTCCGGCGGGATGCCCTCGACGACCTCGGCCCGGCCCGGCTCGACGAGGAGGGGGAGTCGGAGGCCGGCCGTCCCGTGGCGTTGCTTCTTGTCGAGCTCCAGGGCCTGCCAGAAGCGGGCCTCGTCCCAGAGGGGGAGAGGCCGGAGGCCGCCCCAGGCGTCGATCAGGCGGTGCAGGCGGTCCAAGACGGCCGGGTCCAGGCCTGTCTGCCTCCGGGCGACGTGGCCCTCGACGACGAGGCCCCACAGGACGGCTTCCCCGTGGGTCAGCCCCCGGTAGTCCGCCATGGCCTCCAGGGCGTGGCCGACGGTGTGACCCAGGTTGAGCCACTGCCGCACGCCCCGGTCCTGCTCGTCGGCCTGGACGACCCGGACCTTATAGGCGGCGCAGGTCCGGATGACCGCCTCCAGGGCGTCCGGGTCCCGGCGCCGGAGGTCGGCCGTGTGGGCTTCCAGCCAGCTCAGGAAGGGCTCGCCGATGAGGAGGGCGTACTTGATGACCTCGCCCATCCCGTCCCGGAAGGCGGCCTCCGGCAGGGCCGTCAGGAACCGGGGGTCGGCCCAGACGAACTCGGCCGGGTAAAAGGTGCCGACGAGGTTTTTCCCAAAGGGCGTGTCGACGGCCGTCTTGCCGCCGATGGCGCTGTCGGTCTGGGCCGTCAGGGTCGTCGGAACGTGCCAGAGGACGACGCCCCGCATATAGAGGGCCGCCGCCAGGCCGACCAAGTCTCCCAAGACGCCCCCGCCCCAGGCGACGAGGCGGGCGTCCCGCCGGAGGCCGAGGCGGAACAATGCGTCGAGGAGGTCCCGAAGGCCGTCCCACGACTTAGCCGTCTCGCCCTCGGGCCACGTCAGGAAGCCGACGCCGGGCTGACGGCGGACGGCCTCGGCCAGGTCCGGGAAGGCCTCGGCGATGGAGGCGTGCGTGACGACGGCCGTCGGCGTCGGTTCGTCCCGGAGACGCCGGAGGAACTGGTCCCAGGCGTCCCGGCCGACGACGATGCGGGACACGAGGTCACGGCGGACATGAAGCTCCAGGGTATCTCGCATGGGATTCCGGGCATCCGGTAGGGGCGAAGCGCCGCTACACCCCTACTCCTCAAATAAGACGCTGACGGAGGTCTCTTCGTGGATGTTCCGGATCGCCTCGGCAAACAGCCAAGCCACGGAGAGGACCTCGATCTTCGGGCACCGGGCCTTCTCGGGCGTCAGGGGGACCGTGTCGGTGACGATCAGCCGCTCCAGGGGCGACTGTTCGATGCGCTCGACGGCCGAACCGCTCAGGATGGCGTGGGTACAGCAGGCCAGGACCCGGCAGGCGCCGTTTTCCAGGAGGGTCCGGACGGCCTTCAAGAGGGTCCCGCCCGTGTCGACGATGTCGTCGACGACGAGGGCGTCCATCCCGCGGACGTCGCCGACGACCCGCAGGACCTCGGCCTCGTTGGGCCGTTCCCGACGCTTGTCCATGATGGCGATCTGGCACCCGGCCCGCTTGGCCAGGGCGCGCGTGCGGGCGACCCCGCCGGCGTCCGGGGAGACCATGACGAGGCGGCTCGTGTCCAGGTGGGACCGGATGTAGTTCAGGAATACGGGCGCCGCATAGAGGTGGTCGACCGGGACGTCAAAAAAGCCGACGATCGGGTCGGCGTGGAGGTCCATAAACAGGAGACGGCTGACGCCGGCCGCCTGAAGCATGTCGGCGACGAGCTTGGACGAGATGGGCACGCGGGGCTTGTCTTTGCGGTCCTGCCGGGCATAGCCGTAGTAGGGCATGACGGCCGTGATGCGCCAGGCCGAGGCCCGTTTGAAGGCGTCGATCATCAGCAGGAGCTCCATGAGGTTTTCGTTGACCGGCGGGCACGTCGGCTGGATGACGAAGACGTCGGCACCCCGGACATTCTCCTGGACCTGGACGTAAATCTCGCCGTCGGCAAAGCGGCGGATCTCGATGGCCCCCAAGGACGTCCCCAGGTGTTCCGCAATCCGGCCGGCCAAGGCCGGATTGGCCGTACCGGAGAAGACCTTGAACTTCTCAGGACCGGGCGACGGCATGGGTCGGTCCTCCTGTCGCCGGGATGGGGTCGGCTCGATGTATGCTAACACAGGGACCGACTCGGTGCCACAGGGGCCCGGGACCCCGCTACGGCACGACTCGGGTCCCGCTCTCCCCCCGGAGGGCCCGGGGAAGCTCGTCGATGGACGTGATCAGGACCGACCGGCCGCCACTCCGGAGATAATCGATGGCCGCTTCGACCTTCGGCCCCATCGACCCCGGCGGGAAGTGCCCTTCCTGCATGTAGCGCTCGGCCTCGGCCACCGACATCCGGTCCAGCCACTGCTGGCGCGGCGTGTTGTAATGCAAGGCGACCCGGGGCACGCCCGTCAGGATGACGAACAAGTCGGCCTCGAGGCGAGACGCCAGGAGGCCGCTCGTGTAGTCCTTGTCGATGACGGCCTCGACGCCCCTGAGGAGCCCCCGCTCCGTCCGGACGACGGGGATGCCCCCGCCCCCGCCGGCGATCACGACGTAGTCCCGGTCGAGAAGCGCCCGGATGGCCTCCAGATTCAAGACCTCCCGGGGTCGGGGCGAGGCGACGACCCGCCGGTAGCCCCGACCGGCGTCCTCGACGATCGTCCAGCGCTTCTTCCGGGCCAGGACGGAGGCCCGATAAGCCGTGAAGAAGGGGCCGATGGGCTTCGTCGGCCGGAGAAAGGCCGGGTCGTTCTCGTCGACGACGACCTCCGTCAGGACGCAGGCGACCCGCGGGGGCCGGCCGAGGCGGGCCAGGCCGTTCTGGAGGGCCAGGCCGATCATATAGCCCATGCTCCCCTGGGACATGGCGACGGCTACGTCCAGGGAGAAGGGCGGGACCTTCGTGCTGGCCTCCTCCATCTGAATGAGGATGCTTCCGACCTGGGGACCGTTGCCGTGAACGACGAGGAGCCGATAGCCCTGGCGGAGCAGGGCCACCAGCCGACCGGCGGCCCGACGGGCGTTGCGGAGTTGCTCCCGCTGGGTCCCCCGCTCGTCGGGCGGATGGAGGGCGTTCCCCCCGAAGGCGACGACGGCCAACGGTTTCCTTCCCATGTCCTGCGTCTCCGGCCCCGAGCGCCTATCCCCGGAGGACCCGACCCAGACGCTCCCAGAGGACCTCCTCCAACGTCGGCTGGCCGATGGGCTGAAGCTCGTAGGTGACCCGGACGACGGGCTTCTCGATCCGGATGATGCGCCGCAGGTCGACCGGGGTGGCCATCACGACGACGTCGGCCGGACACCGCCGGACCGTCGCCTCCATCTCCTCCATCTGCGGGCGTCCGTAGCCCATCGCCGGCAGGACCTGGGTCAGCTGGCGATAGGTCTGAAAGACCTCGACGAGGGAGCCGACGGCATACGGCCGGGGGTCGACGACCTCGGCGGCCCCGAACTTCATCGCCGCCAGGACGCCCGCCCCGTAAGCCATTTCCCCATGCGTCAGGGTCGGGCCGTCCTCGATGACGAGGACCCGGCGACCCCGGATCAGGCTGGGGTCCTCGACGAAGATCGGCGAGGCCGCATCGACGACGACGGCCGAGGGGTTCAGGGCCATGACGTGCCGACGGACCGTCTGGACTTGCTCGAAGGACGCCGTATCGACCTTGTTGATGACGATGACGTGCGCCCGCAGGAAGTTGACGGACCCGGGGTAGTACGTCCGCTCATGGCCGGCCCGGTGGGGGTCAGCGACGACGACCTCGACGGTCGGCTCAAAGAAGGGCCAGTCGTTGTTCCCGCCGTCCCAGACGATGACGTCGGCCTCCGCCTCGGCCGCCTCTAAGACGGCCTTGGAGTCGACCCCGGCGTAGACGACGACGCCCCGCCGGAGGTGGGGCTCGTACTCCTCCCGTTCCTCGAGGGTGCACTCATAGCGGTCCAAGTCCTCCAGGGCGGCGAACCGCTGGACCCGCTGGCGGGTCAGGTCCCCATACGGCATCGGATGCCGTACGACGACGACCCGGTAGCCGGCCCGCTGGAGACAGGCCACGATGTACCGGGTCGTCGGACTCTTGCCGCTTCCCGTCCGGACGGCACAGACCGAGACGACGGGCTTCCGGCTCGGGAGCATCGTCGCCCGGGGCCCGATCAGACGGTAGTCGGCCCCGCAGGCTAAGGCGACGGCCGCCCGCTCCATGACGTGCTGGTGGGACACGTCGCTGTAGGCGAAGACGACCTCGTCGACCTGGTACGCCCGGATCAGGCGGGGCAGTTCCTCTTCGGGAACGATCGGGATCCCCTCGGGGTACAGGGGCCCGGCCAGCTCGGGGGGATACCGGCGGCCGGCGATGTTGGGGATTTGGGCGGCCGTGAAGGCGACGACTTCATAGGAGGGGTCGTCTCGATACACGACGTTGAAGTTGTGAAAGTCCCGACCGGCCGCCCCCATGATGATGACCCGACGTCGCCTCATCCGTCCACCTCCGTCTACGCCATCGTCCCATCGCCGCTTTATCGTCCTCCGACCTCCCGAAGCGCCCGCTCGATGGCCCGGTCGAGGATGCGAATCGCCCGGTCGAGGTGCTCCGCCTCGACGACCAGGGGCGGAATCCACCGGATGACGTTCCCGTACCGGCTGCACGTGATCAGGAGCAGGCCGTCGGCTAAGGCATTCTCCAGGACCCGCCGGACGAGCTCCCCCCAGGGCCGCTTGGACCGCCGGTCCCGGACAAACTCGAGACCGACCATGTAGCCGAGACCCCGGACGTCGCCGAGGCATTCGTACTTGTCCTGAAGCCGGCGGAGACCCTCCATCATGCCCGGCTGCAGGGCCTGCCCCCTTTCGAGGAGCCGGTCTTCTTGAATCGTCTCGATGGTCGCAATCGCCGCCGCACACGACAGGGGCGAACCCCCGAAGGTCGTCCCGTGGGCCCCGGGACTCCACTGTTCCATGACCCGACGGGGGGCGCACACGGCGCTCAAGGGAAGCCCCGAAGCGATCCCCTTGGCGACGGCCAAGACGTCAGGGACGACCCCCGCATGCTCGCAGGCAAACCACCGAAGCGTACGCCCGAAGCCCGTCTGGACCTCGTCGAGGACGAGCAAGATCCCGTGGTCGTCACAGACCTTCCGGAGGGCCCGCAGAAACGACAGGGGCGGGACGACGTAGCCGCCCTCCCCCTGAATCGGCTCGACGACGATGGCCGCCACGGCCTCGGGCGGGACCCGGGTCTCAAACAACCGGTCCAGGGCCTCCATCGTCGCCTGGACACACTCGTCGGGCGTGCCCTCGAACCGATAGGGGTTCGGGAAGGGAACGTGATAGACCTCGGGGAGAAGCGGGGCATAGCGACGCCGGAACTTGACGGCCGACGTCGTCAGCGAGACACAGGCCAGCGTGCGGCCGTGGAAGGCCCCCTCGAAGGCGATGACGGCCGGACGGCCCGTCACGTACTTGGCCAGCTTGATGGCCCCCTCGACGGCCTCGGCCCCCGAATTGCTGAAGAAGAAGGTGTCGATGTCGCCGGGCATGACCCCGGCGAGCTTTTCGCCCAGCTCGGCGAGGGCCTCAAAGTAGTAGGTACAGCCGGCATGGATGAGGCGGTCCATCTGGCGCCGGAGGGCCTCCAGGACCCGGGGCGGGCGGTGGCCGACGTTGGCGACGGCCGTCCCGGAGGCGAAATCCAGGTAGGCCTTCCCGTCGGGGTCGTAGACGTAAGGGCCCTCGGCCCGGGCGACGGCCAGGGGCCAGTCGATGACGAGGGCCGGGGTCAGGTGCCGCCGGGCGCGCTCGACGATGGGATGGAGGGTCATAGGGGCATCTCCGGGGAGGATGGGAGTCGTCTCAGGGGATTCTACAAAAAGAAACCCATTCCGCAAGCTGAATGAATTTCAGGTCGCCGGGCCGAGGGGGCCGGGGAGTTTCGGAAACGGCCGGAAATTACAAGTTTCGGGCCGACCGGCCGAGGAACGAGCAACCGTCCCGCCGTCGCCCGTTTCCGATTACCGGGGGCGGGCCGCCGGACGGGACGAGAACGTCGGCGTCGGCGGGACCCGAAACCGCCACGTCGGCGTCGGGACGGACGGCGTGAGGGCCGGGGCCAACGGCTGGGGCGTCACGGGTCGGAACCGGACGCCCGGACCCAGGACGGTGGGAGCCGGGGTCACCGGGACCTGGACGGGCGGGATCGGGCCCGGAGGCGTCGTCTGGACGAAGGCCGGGAGCGCCGTCACCGACGGCGGGATCGGCTGGGGCGGGACGGGCCGGACGACCTCGCACAGGATGCCCTGTAAGGCGCAGGTCAACTGCCAGAACAGGGGATTGGGGAAGAGATAGATGGGAGCCGTATCGGTCGGGGTCTCCGACGGCGTCGGAGCCTCTCCGTACCGACGCCGGGGACGCCCTTCGGGGGCTTCCGGATATTCGTGGATGACCCGAATTTCCCGGGGCGTCTCGACCGTCACGGTCGCCGCCCGGGGGACGGGACCCCCGATCCGCTCCCCCGTCGGCGTCCGGTTCGTGAGGACCCAGCTCCGCTGGCCGTCCCGTTCGACGATGGCCAGACGCATATCGCCCTTCAGCCAGACGCTGGTCCCCTCGACCCGCAGGATGCCCGACGCATCCGGCGTCTGGGCCGACCGCTCGGCCATCTTCAGGATGAGACTCGTCGGGACCGGCGACCGCAGGAGACGGACCAGGCCCCCGACGTCTACGACGGGCCACCCGTGCCGGTCCAGCCACTCCGTCAGGTAGGCCTCCGAGGGGTTCCGGGCCGCCGCCTGGAGGAAGGCCTCCAGCGTCGAGGCCCCGACGCAGACCCCCGAGGCCAAGATGACCCCCAGGACCAGCCCGACGGCCCCGAGGCCACGCCCTTGCCTGCACATCGACGACCTCCGCGGTGTCTCCCTATAGTTTAGGCCCGGACCGGAGGGGTCGGTAGGGGCGCGTATTCCGACCGACCGGCCCCTTCCAGTAGGGCCGTCGGCCGGGACCGGAAAAGACCCCGGAATTTTGGAGAAAGAACGTTTCTTGGGTACAATAGACAGACGACATCCTGACAAAAAAGACGGTCCATCCAATTTTTTGAACGCCTTCGTCGGCATTCAAAAAATTGAACATGAATCGGGGGGAGGGGGCCGAGGTCGGTCGGCGACCGGCCTGGGGTCGGAGCGTTTCGGAGAAGGAGCGGAACGATCTTTGCTCTATAGGACACGGCGACCGCCAGAGCACGTTGAGGGTCATGTCCTGCATGAAATTATATTCATGTGGGTTTCGACCTCCTCTTAACTTCACCGTCGAGGAGGGTCGAACATGCGACGACGGGGTTTCGCTCCAAAAATCTGACTCGGGCTGGTCGTGCTGGCCGGCCTCGGCCTCCTGGGTGTAGCCTCTTAAGCCCGGGCCGGGGGGCACGGTCATGGTCATCCCGGCGACGTTCACGACAGATGAAGCTTACGACGCCAATGGCGACAAGGTTCCCCGGCGGGGCGGGGACCTCGTCGTTCCCAACTTAGGCCTCCTGTTTAGTTACAGCTTCCTGCTGAAGATCGCCGGGGCGGAAGCCTGGAACCCGTCCCTCAGCGTGACCATGCTGTACTGGTTCGCTAAGGCCGATGCCCCGGGCGCACCGGGCTCGTGGGAGTCCCTCTTCGCTTGGCCGATCGTGTCCTTCGGGAGCAAGTACCTGGACCTCTACGTCGGCTATGAATTAGACCTCAGCACCATCACGGACCGGGCGGAGGTCCTGACGGTCGGCGGGACGGTCAAGTACCCAGTCGGTGGCGGATTTGACGTCGCAGGGGGCGTCGACTACTACTGGACTTTCCAGCAGGAAGATGCCGTGGATCAGCCCAATTGGTTCATCGTGCGGGGGACAGGGACTTACTCCTTCAAAATCGCCGAAGGGGTCAACGGGAGCATCGGGGCGACGGTGGCTTACTACTTCTTCTCGGAATCCCCGGCTTTGGCCACACCTCCCGACACGGGCAACGTGTTCCTGATTCGCCCCCAAATCGGTGTCTCCTCCGGAAAGTTTTCCTTTACCCTGACGTGGGGGACCGTAGACGAATACACCTCGGGAGGCATCAGCTTCTCGGGCAAGAACACGCTGGTGAAGAAGGCCAAGGGCTTCCGGGCGTTCATCGGGTATAGCTTCGACTAACCCATGAGGCCCGTTTGGGAGCCGCCCCATCGGAAGGGTCCGGCCGGGGACGACGGTCGTACCCGACCCGGGCCCTTCCCCATCGGTCGATGGGCAGATAGAGAAGGTAGGTGGGAAGAGACAAAACGTCCCTCAGGGGGTCGGACGCCGGGGGTGTCCCGATGGACCTCGGCCGACTTCTCTATCTT
>FWWL01005327.1_pt1 | contig 20228 bp, 16 predicted proteins | sample 2228331 | NCBI WGS metagenome assembly FWWL01 (sample SAMEA103939775, study PRJEB20133) | metagenome | reverse complement strand
GATGATAACGCACCAGGGGAAGCCGGTGGGGGAGATTCGGCTGAAACTGGCCGATAGCGAAGCCTACAACCGAATCGAAGCAACGAGTCAGCAAATCACTCGAGCGCTCCTTTTTCTTGCTCTGCTTTCGTTCGCTGTTTTTCTCATATTCTTCTGGGCTGTCTGGAATCTTGTGCGCCGCCAGCTGGAGCTTGTGGCAAGAGCTGCTCGGCTTAGACAAATGGCTTACGTTGGAACTCTGGCCTCTGGCCTGGCTCACGAGATTCGGAATCCTCTGAATGCGATCAGTCTTAACCTCGAGCTGGCCGATGAAGATCTCGCGGGAGCAAACGGGAGCACCGGACTGGCGCGCGAGCTGCTGCGTCGTGTTCGTTCGGAAGTACAGCACCTCAACAGCACGTTATCCAGTTTCCTGGAGTTCGCACTTCCAACTCGAGAGAGCGTGACGCGGTTTCCTATTCGCTCTGTGATCGAAGAACTCGTAGAGGCCCATCGGCCGCAACTTGAAGAGCTTGGGATTCAAGTCGAACTGGACGCCCCGCCGGCGCGGGAGACGATGATTGAAGCTGATAGACGATTGATTTATCAAAGCCTGCGCAACCTCCTCCTCAATGCGATCCAAGCGGTCTCCAACTCTGTCAAAAAGCAAGTTACTTTTCGTGTGACGCCAACTGGTGAAGCCGTGCGCATTGAGATTGCTGATAGCGGCCCTGGCATTTCCGAGGAACACCTCCCTCATATTTTCGAGGCCTTTTTTAGCACGAAAAAGGGCGGTACGGGTTTAGGTCTGGCAATTGTCAAAAAGATTATTGAAGAACATGGCGGGACAATCGAAGCGCGAAACACCTCCACACGAGGGGCTGAGTTCTCGATTGTCCTGCCCAGAGAACCACGTGTTCTCAAAGATGAACGGGCGACAATCCAATGACTGGCAAAGTTTTGGTTGTGGACGACAACGAAGAAAGTCTTCAAAGCCTCGTTCTCGCTCTCTCGAAGGCAGGCTACAAGGTTCTCCCTGCGAGTGGAGGGCGACAAGCAATCGAGCTCCTGGAGAAAGAAGATGTTGATGTTGTCGTGAGTGATTTGCGGATGCCAGATGCCTCGGGAATGGAAGTCTTATCAGCTGCAAGGCAATCGCAGCTTGATCCTCCTGTCATCCTATTGACAGCCTACGGAACAATCGAGTCAGCTGTCGAAGCTCTCAAGGCAGGGGCCTATACTTACCTGACAAAACCTGTTAATCTTGCGGAGTTGCGTCATCAAGTTGGCAAGGCCTTAGAACTCCAAACGTTGAAAAAAGAGAATCTTCTGTTTCGACGCCATGTCTTGTTGCCAGAGGGGTTCGAGGGCATCATTGGAGAGTCGCCGGAAATCCGGGTAATCATCAGCCAGATCCTGGCCGTTGCTGACACGACAGCGACGGTGCTCATCGAGGGGGAGAGCGGGACAGGCAAAGAACTGGTCGCTCGGGCCATTCATCGTCGGTCACGGCGAGCAAATCGCCCGTTTATTGCGATTCACTGCGGGGCACTCTGCGAGAGCTTAATCGAGAGCGAGCTCTTTGGTCATGAAAAGGGGGCCTTTACGGGGGCGCAGGCTCGCAAACAGGGACTCATCGAGCTGGCTGATGGTGGCACCCTTTTTCTCGACGAAATTGGGGAGATCCCCATCGTTACCCAGGTGAAGCTTCTGCGAGTCCTGGAGACACGCGAGTTTATGCGAGTTGGTGGAGTGGAGCCTAGGAAAGTCGACATTCGTGTCATTGCTGCAACGAATCGCAATTTGACGGAAGAAGTGGCAGAAGGACGGTTTCGCGAGGACCTCTACTACCGGCTCAATGTCGTTAAGATTACCGTGCCACCACTAAGGACGCGGCGAGCTGATATTCCACTGCTTACGAATTACTTTCAAAAGCAATTTGAGAAGCAATATCAACGTGGCCCTTTGACTATCTCCCCGCAAGCGTTGGAGCGCTTGGTGGCCTACCACTGGCCAGGGAACATACGTCATTTGCGTAACGTTGTCGAACGGCTAGTTCTTTTTGCGCGGTCAGAGATCATTGAAGTGGAGGATCTACCAGAAGAACTTGTTGCCCCGCCTTCTGATCGCATTGAAGTCGATGTAGGGCTTCCGTTGGACGAGTTAGAGCGTCGGGCCATTATGCGCACCCTTCAAGTCACAGGTGGAAATCGAACTAAAGCCGCAGAAATGTTGGGTATTTCTCGGCGGACGCTCATTCGGCGCATAAAGGAGCTCGGCTTGAACGTGTGAGAAATGGAGACGAGTTGTTGCCTAGCTAGAAGGTCAAGCACATAAAAGCTTGTTGAGAAATGCCTTATCTATTGAACCTTGAAGGCGCCGCATTGGTTAGAGAAGGAAATTTTTGAAAGAGGTTGACTACCTCTTGTTCTAGTTCTGGTGAAAGCAGCCGTGCCTGTTCAAGGTAGCTCCGGGCTTCACTAAATCGACTTTGCATGGCAAGGCGTTCAGCATTTTGCAAGAGCGCGAGTCCCCGACTCCGGCGTTGCATGGGCAGGCTTCCGATCATGTGCTCGGCCATTGATTCGAGAAACCTTGCTTCGGATGTCAGGCGTGAATGGGGACGCGTCTTGATGAAACTGCGTAACAACTCTTGCGCGCCGCTGTAATCCCCCTGCCGATAGCTTCGGAGGGCTTCTTTCAAATGTTCTGCGTCTTTTTCGAGCTCTAAAAGCTTCAAATGGGCGCGCGCTTCACTCGCAACGAGGTCATTTCCGAGTAGACTGCGGTACAGGGCTTCCGCTTCTTCCTTCAGTCCTTGGTGTTGAGCCCACTTTGCTAAGCGGTATCGCGCCAAAGCGTCACCAGGGGGGAGAGCTTTCAGTTGCTCGTGCAGCTCAATTTTCTGCAGAAGCGGTGCGGCAATATCGGGATCAAGACGTTCAATTTTTCTGACAACGAGACGAGCTTCAGCAAAAGATTGAGATTGCACCAAAAGCGAAACATGTTTGCGAGCCACGGTGTCGAGGATCTCGCGTGGGAATTGGACAGGTCTGTATAGATCCTCAATGGTCTCAAGAATGGAAAGCAGTGTAAACGTTGATTGACTGTCCTCCCCATACCGGATGGCGGCAAGTGCTACCGAGGGACGGACTTCGGCAGGTGAGTGCAGGAGCAGGGTCCTTGTTACCGAGGTGGCAAGCTCAGGACAAGCTCGCAGAGCAACCTGAAGGCTATCTAGAAGCGCTGTTATCTCTTCTGGACCCAAGTACCCTTCAGCCTGCCTCTCGCCCGTGAAACGCAACAACAGCTCAAGCCACCGCTTTACGTCACTGGGCCTTTGCGCGAACTCTCGAGAGAGGAGTTGAATCACTGCGGCGTAGTGATTCGGTGGGAGCCAGCGACCTTGCGAGCAGCGATCGATCAGAGTTTCAATTCCGGTCGTGTCACCAACTGCAACGCCAAGTTCCAGGGCAAACTTGAAAACTTCCGGTGCAGGTGTTGATCTCCGAATCGTGAAGTACCTAAGCACAGCATGGGGGGAAGTCCCGATTGAACGAGGTGCTGTCTTGAGGATCGCGTCACGATGGCGTAGAAGCATTTCGTCAATGAGCTTCTCTTCGCCAAGCGTGGGAGTGGTTACTGCAGAGAGATGGTGGAGGGCTATCGCCACTTTAGTGTTGGCCAGAGCAAGTTGAAAGGCGAGGACGGCAGACTTTTCTTCAGCCCCAGTTTTTTCGATGCTTCGAATTTCGGATCGATTGATGCGCAAGATTCCCAGCTGTGTCTGAAGAAAGAGAACCTGGGAAGTCTCAGAGACAATTTCTGCGTCTATTCTTTTTCCGCTGCGAAGGACCACAACGTCGGAGGGCGCTGGCGCTGGGAGTGCCATCAACGTAAGAAAAACTGCCGCCGCACAGAAGCAACGCCTTGAAGCCACTGCGCACACGCAGCTGTAGCGCTTTGGAAAATGGAAGCTAAGCTTCATCTCTGGCGTGTCGGCTCTAGGGAGAAGCCGACTGACAAACTAGATTGGTGGCAAGGCCAGGGTCGGCAAAAGTCCGAAAAGGACCGTTGCAATAGCCGTTGCCGTAAGGACCGCATCGCGCAGTCTGTCGCGAGAGATACGGATGTCATAACCTTCCGAAGCGCTCATAAACAATTGCGCTAAAATTCGCACGTAATAGTAGACACCGATGGCGCTTCCGACAAGCCCTATCAAAACTAGCCAGAGATACCCGGCTTTCACAGCGCCGAGGAAGAGGAAAAGTTTGCCGAGAAAGCCGGCTGTGGGGGGAATGCCTGCAAGACTCACTACAAAAACCATCAAGAGCCACGCTGCCAGAGGATGGCGTTTGAGCATTCCGCGGAGATCTCTAATTGTGAGCTCTTCTTCGCCTTCCACTTGAGCAATGACGGCAAAAGCGCCCAAGGCAGCAAGTGCGTAGGCAAGGACGTAGAAAAAGATGATTGTAGGAACTGTGAGCCCCCAAAGTTTTGTGTCTTCGGCTCCTCCCAAGGCAAGGAACCCAGTGAGGAGGTAACCAACGTGTGCAATTGAAGAGTACGCCAGAATGCGCTTCACGCGGTTCTCCAGCAATCCCAGGAGGTTGCCGCTAACCATGCTGAGAGCAGCTATCCCGGCCAACATCTTGCCGTAGGGACTCAGGAGAAATGCAAAGGAGAGGAGCGCTGCAAGGGTGGCTCCTTTTGAGGCAGAAGCAATGATACCGCTCACCACTGCCGGGGCGGCTTCATAGACATCGGGGGCCCACATGTGGAAAGGAACCACTGCAAGTTTGAAACCGATTCCCACAAGCATGAAAGCAAAGCCCAGGCCAGCCATCTGGCTGAGGGTCGCGGTCTCAGCGATGTGTTTCGCTATAGGCGCGATCTCAAGGGTCCCAAACGCAGCATAAACGAGTGCAATACCGAATGCCAAAAAGGCACTTCCGAAGCTGGCCAGGATGAGATAAATGACGCCTCCTCGGAGAGCGAGCTTGGACGTGTAGCGAAACGCGACAAGAATATAGAGCGCCAAGGACAGGGTTTCGAGGCCCAGGAAAAAAGCAGCCAAATTCGCACTTCGAGCAAGGACCAGCATGCCAAGGACTGCGAATTGGAGAATTGCGAACCATTCACCAGACCCTTTTTCCGGGCCAGGTTCAGCCAGAACCACCCAGGCTCCAATGCAAATAAATAGCAAACCGAAAGCGGCGTTGATTGGAGTCCACGTGCCCCAAGCATTCGGTGTGGCAAGGTTTTGGGACACAAATGCCACGCTGACAGCGCTGAGGACAAAAAAGACCAGGGTCAACCAGCGGACAAAATCTCGGCCTGGCTTATTGTCGAAAAAACCGCCTGCTAATAAGACTGCGGTGCCTCCGACGCCGAGAAGAAAATCTGGCAAGAAACGTAGGTACTCAGTCACTGGGCGACCTCCTGCGACACCAATCCAACTAAATTCTCCGAGGAATTCGGCAACATCACGACATCCTTCTTTGTCCAGGGGAGCCAGGGGCTCGTTACACGAGCCTCCCCAGTTGCGAATTGTCCCTCCTCGCGCCCGCTGTTGTGAGTGGCCTGTCGAAACGAAGACGTTGTGGGGGGATTTGGCGGATAACTCAGCGTGCGGGTAATGACGCGAGGATAAAGGCCGATGCCCACAAGCCCCACACAGAGGACGCCGAGGGCAATCACCTCATGTAAATGGAGATCTTTGAAATTCCGCCAGGGTCGTTGTGCGGGGCCATACATGGTGGCGACGAAGAGTTTGAGGGAATAAGCAGCAGCAAGCAGCACGGCAAAAGCGCAAAGAGCGCCCAGCTGGGGATCGAGTTTGAAGGTTCCGGCAATCACGTAGAGCTCGCCGATGAAATTGCCTGTCCCTGGGATTCCGAGAGAAGCGAAGGAGAAGAAGAGGAGAAAAGCTCCCATAGCTGGAGCAAACTTCCATAACCCTCCAAAAATGTCGAGATTGCGGGTGTGGGCGCGATGCTGAATGATTCCCGCTAGAAGGAACAGACCTCCCGTTGCTAAGCCGTGATTGACCATCTGGAGGACAGCGCCAGCGTACCCAGCTTGATTGCCGACAAAGAGTCCCAGAACGACAAAGCCGAGGTGGCTAATGCTGGAGTAGGCCACCAACCTTTTGAAGTCGCGCTGAGCGAACGCAACGATTGCGCCGTAGTAGATCCCGATAAAACTCAGACCAATAATGAGTGGAGCAAAGGTCTCAGCAGCAGCGGGGGCCAAGGGGAAGGCCACTCGGATGAGTCCGTAAACGCCAGTCTTGAGCAGCACCCCAGCAAGAATGAGGCTGCCAGCCGTCGGTGCCTGCGTATGGGCATCCGGGAGCCAGGTATGAACGGGGAAAAGTGGAATTTTCACGGCAAAGCCAATAAAGAGGCCGAGAAAGACCCACCACTGTTCCGCAGCGTTCAGCTTTGTCCTCTGTAGTTCATCAATCTCAAAGCTGAGCACGTTCGTTTGCAGCGCATGTTGCACGTAGACGTAAAGCAGGGCTACCAGCATGAAAATGCTTCCTCCAAACGTGAAGAGAAGGAACTTGTAAGCAGCTCGCTGCTTATCCTCGTGTCCCCAGATGCCAATGATGAAGAAAAGTGGGATCAGCATGAGCTCCCAACCGAAGTAGAAGAGAAGGGCGTCTCGTGCGAGGAATACGAGGAGGATTCCCGTCTGTAGTGAAAGCAGCCAAACGTGAAATGCGCCGGAACGTTTCTCAATTTCCTCCCAGGAAATGAGAACGGCAACCACTCCAAGAATGGCCGTGAGGAGCACCATGAGGGCTGCGAGACTATCGGCCGCAAGGTGGAACCAAATTCCCAACTGAGGGATCCATGGGACCCGGAAGCTGAGAGGCTGCTGCGTCGCGCTCATGAAGAGTCCCACCGCCAGGGCAACGTCGACAAGAGTCACGGTGAGTGCCGTCCAGCGTACGGCTGAATGGCCAGCACGGCCAGCTATGGCGCACATGATGGCGCCGACGACTGTGACAAGGAGTAGCAGCACCAAGATCATAGTCCTAGAACATCCTCGTTAGAATCATGGTCGCTAAAGCTACCGCTCCGAAAAGCATGACAAGAGCATAACGGCTGACGCGGCCGTTTTGGAAGAAGATGACCAGCGCATGAAAGGCTCTGACAATGAGAGCGACGAGCTCATAGAAGCCGTCTACGATCACGTTATCCACAAAGTTGGCTAGTGTGGCCACAAGGCGGAAGCCACGAGCGAAAACCTGCATGTAGAAGCGATCGAAGTACCATCCGCAATAGAGGAAATTGGCCAACGCAGATCGGTAAGGTTTTAGCGAATCCGTCTGGATTTCGCCGGGGTCCATGGCGGGTTGCGGAATGATTCGCTGTGCCTTGGGGCCGTAGAGAAGCCATGCGAGCCCCATCCCCAGGAGAGCGAGCAACCCACTTCCCGCGGCTGCCAAAAGCTCCTTCGACGATTCATGTACAAGGGGACGCGCCTCTGCCTCTCCAAAAACTGGCTCCAGGAAATGCTCCCATGCGGCATTTCCGCCGAGCGCATGCGGAACATTCAAATATCCGGCCGTAAGAGCAAAGAAACCCAATACAAAGAGTGGCCATTCCAGCAAAGGTGTTGGCGTGTGAACGTGGATGTGTTTGCGCTGCTTTCCGAAGAAAACGACAAAAATGAGCCGAAACGAATAGACGGCAGTGAGGAGAGCGGTGAAAAGACCGAGCGCATAGATAGCCGAACTGGCAAATTGAGTGGTGAGTGCGCTCCAAAGAATACCGTCTTTGCTGAAGAATCCCGCCGTAATGAGAGGAACGCCAGCGAGAGAGGCTGCGCCAGCAAGAAAGGCAAGATACGTCCGGGGCACCATCTTTCGCAGCCCGCCCATGTTGAAAATATTCTGCTCACCGTGAAGGCTATGTATGACTGTGCCAGCCGCCAGAAAGAGGAGAGCTTTGTAAAATGCGTGGGTGAAGAAGTGAAAAACGCCCAGCGAAAAGGCGCCCACACCAAGCCCCAGAATCATGTAACCAATCTGGCTGATCGTGGAGTAGGCGAGAATGCGTTTGATGTCGGTCTGGACGATGGCGCACGTGCCGCCATAAAACGCTGTCAAAACTCCGACTAAAGCTACGGCAGCCATCAAAGTTGGGAGCTCCACAAACAGCCCGTGGAAGCGGGCAATCAAGTAAACGCCAGCGGTCACCATAGTCGCAGCGTGGATGAGAGCACTGACGGGAGTCGGACCGGCCATCGCGTCGGGCAACCATACCTGCAACGGGAGTTGCGCGCTTTTTCCTGCTGCGCCCAAGAGCAGGCACAGCCCTGCAATAAGGAGTAGAGTTTTGCCGGGAATTCCGCCGAACCATTCCACACCTTCGGCGAGTGCCAGTTGTTTGAAGCCCTCGAGCTTCGTGTAGTCGGTGCCGACCGTAGCGGCGCAGATAAGCAAGCCAAGGATGAGAAAAATGTCACCGAGACGCGTCGTGAGAAAAGCTTTTTGAGCCGCAACGCAGTTTTCCGATTTCTGGTACCAGTGGCCAATGAGAAGGAAACTGCAGGCGCCAACGCCTTCCCACCCTAGAAACATGAGGAAAGCGTTGTCCGCCATTACAAGGACCAGCATGGAAAAAACGAACAGGTTTAGGTAAGCAAAGAACCTTCGCTGTCCCTCATCGTCCTCCATGTAGGCGTAGGAGTAAAGATGGATAAGCCAGCCAACTCCTGTGACAATGATGGCGAAAACAAGGCTCAATCGGTCGACATAGAAGCCAAACCGCGCATGAATGAAATCCGAATCAAGCCACGTCCAGAGAGGATCGTGGACACTGAGCAGAGACTTTGAGCCCCAAACCATGTGGCCGCAGAGCAGTAATGTAAAGAGAAAGCTTAACCCTGTGGCGGTGCAGGCTACCTTGGCGGCAAAACGAGCGTTCAGCCATCTTGAAAAGAGAAAAATCGTGAGAGCGCCAGCTAAAGCAACGCCTGGAATATGCCAAAGAAAAGGCATGCCATTCGCGTACGTCATGAGAGTGCGCTTCCCTCCCGAATACGAGCAATTTGCCACAGGTCAAGCGTGCCGTAATGCATGCGTAAGAGAACTGCTATAGCGAGTCCGATTGCCACCTCGGCTGCTGCGACGGGCAGCAGAAAGAGAAAGAAAATCTGTCCTTCAGGTTGACCATGGAGAGCCGACCCCGCCACAAAGGCCAGCCCCGCAGCATTGAGCATAATCTCTATGGACATGAGCACGAACAGCAGATTGCGACGGACAACAACCCCAATCGCTCCGAGACTGAAGAGCACGCCAGCTACAATAAGAGCATGTTCGATGGCAATCATCTTGTTACTTGGACTCCTTCGCCTTTATCTCCCAAACAGCACTTCCTAAATGCATACCTCCAATAAGACCGAGCAGCAGAATGAGCGACGCAAGCTCCACGCCGAGATAGTGATGCTTGTAGAGAGCCAGACCTATTTCACCCGCAGTTATCGCCTTGCCGGTACTTGCCGCCATGACGCCTGACGTGATGGAGACAACAGTATCAATCGCTAAAACGCCAGCTAAGAGAAAGGGGAGAAGAAGCTGTCGACCGCTTGGTGGCTGCAGGTCGCCATATTCTTCAATCTTGGAGACGTTAAGCATCATGATGACAAACAGGAAAAGGACAACAATGGCCCCTGCATAAACAATGATCTGGAGCAAAGCCACGAAGGGGCCACCAAGCGCATAAAGCATCTGCGCCACAGCGAACAGCGATACGAGCAGATAGAGGACCGCATTAATTGCGTGGCGTGCCAGTAAGACCGCGCTCGTGGCCAGCACGGCGATGAATGCAGCGACGTAAAACAGGACGGCCTGAACACTCATGGGTGGTTGCTCCTATAGTTCGTCGGCGGTTCTTCGTTGAGGGCCTCGCCCTTGTCCTTCCCACCAATGGCTACCCCTGAGACTTTCCAGAAACTATACTCCGGGTGCTTCCCCGTGCCTGAGATCTGAAGATCCTCTTTGTGGTAGAGAAGATTACTTCGCTCGTAGGCCGACATCTCAAAATCGGGCGTCAGCTGGATGGCATAGGTGGGGCACGCCTCTTCGCAGAGACCGCAGAAAATGCACCGGGCGAAATTGATGTCGAATTTCGCTGCCACGCGGCGCCCATCGGGACGATGGGTCGCTTGAAGGTCAATGCATTGCACAGGGCAAACCGCCTGGCACAAGTAGCAGGCCACGCATCGTTCATCACCGTCCGGATCGCTCGTGAGCACGATACGACCGCGCCAACGAGGAGGGACGATCGGTCTTTCCTCGGGATACTGCAACGTAATGGGTCTGCGGAATATGTATTTTGCCGTGACCTGCAAACCTGTAAGCAAATCTTTCAGCATAACGCGTCTCTGCCTCCCGTCAGTGGGCGAGATGTGGTGCGAGAGATGGAAAAGCCAAGCAAAGGAGCGCCGTTAGCAGTAGATTGAGAATCGAAAGCGGCAGCAGGTACTTCCACCCCAGCTCCATCAAGTGATCATAACGAAGCCGCGGAAGCGTGGCGCGGATCCAAATAAAGAAGAACACAAAGAAAGCGACTTTAAGGAAAAGCCACCACGGCCCCGAGGCAAAAGGTCCCGACCACGCGCCAAGATAGGCGATGCTGATAATGAAGCTCAGCAGGACAATCCCCATGTATTCGCCAAGGAAGAAGAGGGCGAATTTCATGCTGCTGTACTCCGTGTGAAAACCAGCAACGATCTCGTTTTCGGCTTCAGGGATGTCGAACGGCGTGCGCCGGGATTCGGCGACCATCGCCGTGAGAAAAACCAAAAAGCCAATGGGTTGAAGGAAAGCATACCAGATTCCTGATTGCGCCTGGGCGATTTGCGAAAGCTGGAAGCTCCCCGCCATGAGAACCACGCCCAGCAACGACATCGCCATGGACAACTCATAGCTGATCATCTGGGCGGAAGCGCGCAGTCCGCCTAGAACCGCGTATTTGCTATTTGAGGACCATCCCCCCAAGACAATGCTGTAAACCCCCAGCGAACTCAGAGCCAGAAAAAGAAGAAGTCCCAAGTTGAGATCTGCAATGACCAGCCACGGATGGTTTCCAAACGGAATGATCGCAAATCCCAAGAGTCCCGTCACCGTTATGATGGCCGGTGCAAGAATGAAAAGCACCTTGTTCACGAATGGCGGAAAACTCTCTTCCTTCGTGAGAAGTTTGAGAACGTCGGCCAATGGTTGAAGGAGGCCGAACGGCCCTGCTCGGTTTGGGCCGACTCGATGCTGCAAGCGAGCAATAATCTTGCGCTCGATGTAAACGGCATAACCAGCAAATGTGAGAAGCACAAAGAGAACGATTGCGCCCTTGATGAGGGTCGCCAAGGCAGCGATCTGCCACGGTGCAAGTTTGGCCGTGAGATCTATTGAGAGGATCTCTTTCATCATCCCTGGACCTCCGCCAGAGACTTCGCCAACGAAGTGCAGGCTAGAAGTGGCATAGCGATTGTTCCTCGCGCCAGTTGCGAATTGAAGATAAGTTTCCCGCGAACCCTGCTGTCTGTGGGACTCGTGATTTCCTCGCCTTCGCGGAAACCGAGTTCAGCCGCATCAGCGGGGTGCATTTCGATGTAGGGCTCGGGAGCGAGCTCTGCAATCGGGGGAGAGAGTGAGCTGAGAAGCTCAGAACCAAACGTTGTCACGATATCCCAGTGAGTCCACTTTTCACTTACGCCGGTACTTGCTTCCGCAACGTTCGACGGGGTGGGATCGCTGGTCCCACGCAGCAAGAGTCCTTCTGTTCCCGCCGCAAGGTGATCCAGAGCGTCGTTGAGTTCTGGCAAGAAGAAGAATTTGTCCGAAAATTGAACCTGTTCCAGGCAGTCTTGCTGACCAGTGGCCGTAATGGCTGTTAGCAACACGTCGGTCGGCCCATCGACAAGGGGGAGCGAAAGGCGCAGTGGTTGAGAATACTGGGCTCGACCCTCATAGTTCACAAATTTCCCCGCAGTAAAGTAGTGGGGCAGTACGGGGATAAAGATGTGAGCTTGTTTTGCAAAGCGACTTTCCACGGATTCGATGACCGCGACGAATTCGCACTGCTTGGCCAAACGTGTGCAGAGCTCCTCTTCGCGGTCCGTCAAGCCGCTTGCTGGCTCAACAAATAGGGCAGTCTTAATCTTACCGGCTTGCAAGCCCTCCAGTGCCTGCGATGGGCGAATACAGTTTTGGAGCACTGCGGCTCCCACAGAATTAGCCTGGGAGAAATAATAAGCAAGGAAGCAGCGTCTCTCAGGCGAGTCGAGAGATTGAGCCAACTGGAAAGCCGCATGAGCAAGAGGAAGGTCTTTGTGCAATGTCGAGCACAATACGAGAGGACGGTGAGCCTGGTTCAGGGCTTGGACGAGCTCGGACCACTCCGGTGCGACGGTACTGGCCTTGTCCTCGACCGCTTGAGCAATGGAAGCGACGGCTTGTGCCAGCGCGTCGGGACGAATTATGTACGAGCCGCGCGCAAACTCATCAAGCTTTCCCGCCCGTGGTGAAAGGACGAAGAACTTCCCGCCAGCACGGATTGACTGGCGAACCGACAAATCAATCATTGGTGCTTCGCCCGTGAGATCGCCGCCGAGGCTGACGATCACGTCGCATTTCTCAATTTCTACGAGCGAGGGAACTGGCAAAACTCGACTCAGAGTGACGTGCGCCGCAAAACGCTCCGTCTCGAAGGCGGCATCATCATCGTGGACGACTATTTGAGGCTGGGCACCGACGGCCTGGAGTAGGATGTCCTGAGCGGCAAGCGTTTCTAGTGAACATCTGGCCGATGTAATAGCCACAACCGATTCAGCTCCGTACTTTTCTACGCAAGAGCGGAGCCTTTCCGCCAGTAGCTTAGCGGCCCTGGCGGGAGATGTTTCCCTGCCCTCGACCAAAGCCATTGTTTTTTGGGGCCAGAAATTAACATATTCTCCGCCAAAACGCCCCCGATCGCAAATGAAGAAGCGATTGACGTGTTTGTGGGGGGCCGGCTTGATGCGTCTCAAGGTCTTGTGGCGGCCGCCCGGCAAGAGGTTGCACCCTACGCTGCAGTGGACGCAGACAGCGCGTGCGGTGGCAAGATCCCACGGCCGTGCGTAGACATTGCGGTAGCGCTTATTTGTGAAGACGCCTGTGGGACAGACGTCGACGAGGTTGCCGGCAAACTCGCTCTCGAGGGTGCCCTCTTGGAAACGTCCGAAATAAACACGGTCACGTGAACCAAAGGCTCCGAGGTCTTTGCCCAGAGCGTACTCTCGGTAAAACCGCACACAGCGGTAACACGTAATGCAGCGGTTCATTTCGTGGTGAATCAGCGGCCCAAGGTACTGATTCTTCCACGTTCTTTTAGTAAATCTTGATCGCCGATGGGCATGCCCGGAGAGAATGGTCATATCCTGCAACATGCATTCGCCGCCTTCATCGCAGACGGGGCAATCGTGCGGGTGATTGAGCATGAGGTATTCGAGAATCCCTCGTCGGAAATCCACAGCGTAGGGATCGTTCACGGAAACCACCATGCCGTCCGCCACACGGACCATGCAGGTCATTTCAAGGCGAGCTGGTTTGTCTTTTGCAGGGGCAACCATTGCTGCACAAAGACGACACGCTCCGGCCGGACCCAATGCCTCGTGATAGCAGAAGTGGGGGACCATAATCCCCAGGTCCAGGCAGGTTTGCAAGAGGTTTGCCCCTGCTGGCACTTCGTAGTCGATGCCATCAACTGTGATTTTTACCAAGTCGCTCATCGTCTCACTTCACCGCGGCGCAACGTCGCTGAGAAATGTGTTCCTCAAATTCGTGGCGGAACTTTGTGATCGCGCTGAGGAACGGTCCTTGTGCCCCCGGCGCGAAAGCGCAAAAGGTGTGGCCAATGTGACGTGAGAGATCGTCGAGGATCTTCATGTCCTCAGGACGTCCCTGACCATCACGTATGGCGCAGACTGTGTCGTAAATCCATTGCATACCTTCGCGGCATGGCGTGCAGAACCCACATGACTCGCGGGCATAAAATTTCATGATGTTGGCCGTGGCGGCCACCATGCAATCCCCTTCGTCAAAGACGATCACACACGCCGTTCCAAGGCGAGAACCTGCCTTTGCGACCGAGTCGAAATCCATGGGAGTGTCAAACTGGTCAGGCGTAAACATGGGTGTGGAAAGCGCGCCAGGGATCACCGCTTTGAATGGATATTGACGGGCTGGGCCTCCAGCATACTCGTTGAGCAGGGCGCTCAGAGGGGTCCCCATGGGAAGCTCCCAAAGCCCAGGGCGCTTCACACGACCGCTTGCCCCCATGAGCTTCGTGCCAGCGTTGCCATTGAGGCCAAGTTTCTTATACCATTCCGGCCCTCGGGCCAGGATGTGGGGAACATTGCAAAAAGTTTCGACGTTGTTGACAATTGTTGGTTGCCCGAGAAACCCACGGACCTGAGGGAAGGGAGGTTTGCTGCGAGGGTTGGCGCGTTTGCCCTCGAGGCTATTGAGCAAAGCTGTCTCCTCGCCGCAGATGTAGCGACCAGCACTCAGGTGTGTTTCCAAGTGAAAGTCAAAGCCAGTGCCTTGGATGTTCTTGCCAAGCCATCCATGCTTTTCGGCCTCAGCAATTGCGCGATCTAAAATCTCGGCTCCTCGACGGTATTCGTAGCGGATAAAGATGAAGCCCTTGGTCATTTGCATCGCGTAAGCTGAGATGAGCATGCCCTCAATGAGTTGGTGGGGGTCTCCGTAAATGAGGGCTCGATCCTTGAAAGTGCCGGGCTCCATCTCATCGCAATTGCAGATGAGATATTTCTGGCCTGGGTAGTCCATGGGAACAAAAGACCACTTGAGTCCCGTAGGGAAGCCCGCACCACCGCGACCACGCAGACCGCTGTCCTTAACGATCTGCTGAACCTCTAACGGGGTCTTCGAAAGGGCAATGCGAGCGCCGTCGTATCCGCCATTACGTACGTATTGGTCGAACGATACCGGCACTGGATTGGCTGGATCAAAGTTGCGCAGCAGGACGCGTTCGCTCACTTTGCCGCCTCCGTGTTTGAGCTTCTGTGCTTCGCCAAAATCTCGTCCAACATTTCGAGGGTCACACGCTCGTAAAGTGTGTCGCCCACCATGATCGAAGGAGCACGGTCACAATTGCCGAGGCACACTACGGGCAAGAGCGTAAATTGTCCGTCTGGAGTCGTTTCTCCAGCCTTGATGCCCAAGCGCTTTTCTAGGTGAGCAATTAACTGTTCCCCGCCACAAAGATAGCACGACACGGAATCGCAGCAAGCGATAATCGTCTTACCGACACGTTCCCGGAAGAGCCAGTTATAAAAAGTGGCGACACCCTCTACTTCCTCTGGCGGGATTCCCACGATCTCCGCCGCTTCCATGATCGCCTCGTCGGGGAGCCAGCCATTGTAGTGCTCCTGAAGCTTTTGGAGAACGTAAATGAGCCCAACTTGTCGTGAAGGATAGTGGGCGCAATGTTCATTCAGTTCTTGTTTCAGCGCTTCGGGGATCATGGTCACCTGTCTATGTCAGCAAGTACGAAGTCCATCGCTCCAATGATGGCTAAGAGGTCACTCAACAAATGCCCGCGAGCAAGCACGGGCAACGTTTGCATGTGGGCGAAACTTGGGGTTCGTATGCGAAGTCGGTAGGGAGAGGTGCGACCATCGCTCACGACGTAGTAGCCAGCAATGCCTTTGGGTTGCTCGACCATGGCGAAGCTGTCCCCCGCAGGCATATCGAGTCCCCACCCCACTGCCAGGAAGTGGTGGATGAGGGTCTCAATGTTGAGCATCGTCTCATCCTTGGGGGGAGGGAAGGCATATCGGTTATCTTTAGAAATGTAATCGCCGTCGGGCATTTGTTCGAGCACCTGGGCGATGATGCGGGCACTTTGGTACATTTCGGCGTGGCGAACAATTCCGCGTGCGTAGCAATCGCCATCGGTATGGGTGGGAATCTCGAATTCAAATCGTTCGTATCCACAATAGGGAGCGGCCTTGCGCAAATCAAACGCCACGCCACTAGCTCGCAGATTCGGTCCGGTCACGCCCCACTCCCAACACTCATCTGCGCTCATACGCCCAACACCTTGGGTGCGCGTTTTGAAAATGGGGTTTCCCAAGAGCAGTTTTTCGTATTCGAGCAGATGCTTGTCGAAATCCTTTAAGAAGAGCTTGATCGGTTCCTGCCAGCCTGGCGGCAAATCCATGGACACACCCCCAATGCGCAGGTAGTTGGGGTGCATTCGCCCACCAGTGATGAACTCGATAATTTTGAAAAGTGATTCGCGCTCGCGGAACGTGTAAAAGACAGGAGTCATCGCGCCGACATCGTGGCCGTACGTACCAAACCAAACGAGATGGTTGCACAGACGGTAGATTTCGCCCAGGAGGACGCGAATCATTTGGGCGCGTTCGGGAACTTCCACGCCTCCCAATTGCTCACATGCCAGGACGTAGGGCAGCTCATTGTAGACGCCAGCAAGGTAATCAACGCGGTCGCAATAGGGGATATAAGAATGAAACGTTTGGCGTTCAGCCATCTTTTCGGCGCCGCGGTGGTGATAGCCAATGACAGGGTAGACGTCCTCCATGTACTCACCGTCGAGCGCGAGAACGACTCGTAGGACCCCATGCGTTCCCGGGTGATTCGGTCCCAGGTTGAGGATCATGAGATCCTCGCCGTTTGGCCCTGTGGTGCGGAAGTAAGAATCACCACTTGCCATAAAATCGAATTGGTCGAGTTCAGCAAGGTCCTCTGGAGTGATGACCAGCGGTGGCATTTCGGTCGCGCGATTGGGATGGTCCTTGCGCAAGGGGTGGCCCTGCCACCAATCAGGCATCAAAATGCGCTTCAGGTTCGGATGGCCCGAGAATCGGATTCCGAACATGTCAAAGATCTCGCGCTCGTACCAATTAGCATTTTTGAAAACCGAGGTGGCAGAAGGAACGCTGACAGAGTCATTCGCAACGGGCACCTTGATGAGCAGGCGTTCGCTTCTTTGCGGGCTCCATAACAGATAATGTAGAGTAAAACGATGAGTGTCTTCCCGCGGACGCCCTTGGCGTTCACTTTCGTCAACTGCAGTGAGATCGAAGAGAACTGGGAAGGGACGCTGCGAGTCGGTCTTCAACTTGTGCAGCTCTTCGACGATGCCCTCTGGCGGGAACACGCGAACTTCGTCGACCCCGAGAACCCCGCGGTTGCCTTTCAGATGATTGTTCAGGCCGCTTTCCCAGAGGGGTTTTTCGACAGTGCGCCCAAACTTCATCGGCTAGCCTCCTGCAAGGCTTTGACCCGCGGATAGAACGGCTGGTCTTCGACGATCAGTCCAAGGGGCCGCTTATGCGAATGCTGGATGACTTCTTGAAGCATGAGGAGTCCTTCCAAGAATGCCTCCGGTCGCGGGGGGCACCCCGGGATGTAGACATCGACAGGCAAAATCGTGTCCACGCCTTGTACGACGCTGTAGATATCGTACATGCCACCCGAGTTAGCACAGGCTCCCATGGAGATGACCCATTTAGGTTCCATTAGCTGCTCGTAGAGGCGCACGATGCTAGGAACCATCTTTTTAAAAACGGTACCAGCAATGACCATGAGGTCCGCTTCGCGGGGCGTACCTCGGAGCACCTCTGCCCCAAAACGTGAGACGTCGTATTTTGCTGTAAAGGCCGTCATCATCTCGACGTAGCAGCAACTGAGGCCGAAATTGAAGGGCCAAACACTGTATTTTCTGCCCCAATTAACGAGATCGGATAACCGCGCAAAGACAAAGCTTTGCTTTACACTGTTTTCGAAGGACGGCGCCATACCAACCCCTTACGAATCCAAACATAAGCTAAACCGCAAAACAGAAAGGCGATGAAAATGAACGCTTTCAAGAAGCCATCCCAGGAAAGATCGAAAAAGCGAACAGCCCACGGATAGAGGAAGACCAGCTCAACGTCGAAGATGAGAAAGAATAGCGCGACGAGGTAGTAGGGGATCGTCATTCGCAACTGCGCAGGACCGGTCGGCGCGATACCTGATTCGTACGGTGTGTCTTTGTACGGCGTATGGCGCGGACGGCCTAAGATAGCGCTCAAAACAATCGCGCCCACTGCCACGCCTAAGACCATGATCGTGTAAACAATCAGCTCAATCATCAGGCAAAGTTCTCCCACTCAACGCTGCTCCAAATCTTGAGCGCACGTTGAATTAGAATCGCAGCCATCGACGCCCATCCCGCAAGAGAAAAACCGGACTTTGATTGATTCCATGCATTGCCGCGTTGAAAAGGGAACCAAGCTGGTCCGTGAATTTTGTCACAATGTACCACGCGGACTTTGGAGTATTCCGCATAACGCGAAAGAAAAGATTTGTTAGCAAAATTGTTCAACGATGTTCATTCTCTCGAAGGACGCGTAAGAAATTTTCCCCTGCCACTTTGCGAATCTCTTCTTCCGTATACCCCCGACCCCGCAAGACTGCCCAGAGTTTCGGCAATGTCGAAGCGTCTTTAAGGCCCAGAGCCGGAGTAATGTCGCCGTCCCAGTCCGATCCAATCCCGACGTGGTCGATGCCCGCAACTCTACGCGCGTGGTCGATATGGTCAGCAACGGTTTTGATGGACGGCTGAGCACGCTGAGTGAAGAAGAAGGGACGCTTGGGAGATGTCAGAAATTTTGTGTGAAAGTTAATGCCAATGACTCCGCCGTTGAGCTGCAGATTTTCTAGGAGGTGATCGCTGACGTTGCGCGGATGGTTTGCCAACGCCTTGCAATTTGAATGGGAAAAAATGACCGGTTTCTCTGTGATTCGAAGGACGTCCTTGGCGGTGGCCTCGCTTGTGTGGGAGAGATCGACGACAATTCCAAGATCGTTCATCTTGCGAACGAACTGTTTGCCGACGTCACTCAGTCCCTTCTCTCTGCGAACAGCTGATTGGTCCCAGTTTTGTGACGAACCCGCCCAGGAAAGATCTCCTCTCCATGTGAGAGTCACGCGTCGGATTCCTCGGCGACAAAAATGTTCAAGAGTTTCCGGAGAACCGAGGAGTGGCTCGCCTCCTTCTAAACCGAGAAGAATCGCGATTTTTCCCTGTCGAGCAGCAGCCAAACATTCGTCGGATGTCCTGCAAAGCGCCAAGATACTGCGATGGCGACGAACTTCGCTCTCGATCCTATCGATAAGGGCGTTCGCGCGGTCAAAAGCAGCCTGCCCCGAGTAGCGGCGGGGATCGACCCAGATGGCCAGCCAGACAATGTTGAGCTTTCCGGCCCGCCACTTCGGAATATCCACTTGTCCACTTGCCAAGGGGTCGGAGAGATCGTCGCCCCGGTCGAGGAGGCGTCCGATGGGATCCTCGTGAGCATCAAAGACTATAAATGGTTGGTTTGATGGTGTTGCGACGCAAAGACCGCAGCAAACGGTAAAAATGAGAATGTGCCAGCAGATCTTCAGACGAATGACGTACCTTTCAGCAGCTTGGCTCATTGTTGCCTTGCCTCGAGTTGTACTGCTTGCTCGCGGTATTTTTGTGCTTCTTCCTTCCTCCCTCGGCTTTCTGCGATCTGGGCGAGCTGCTGCCAGGCTTTCGCACACATGGTAGCAATCCTCGGATCCGATGCTCTTGCTTCAGCTCTCTTGATAGCTTCTTTGAAATACGGAGTCGCTTCTGCCGCTTTGTCTTGGATGAGCAGGACTTCGCCCATCATGAGAGCTGCCCAAACGTTGTCCGGCTGGCCAGCAACCTTCCTGCGGAGCTCCTCAAACCGAAGGAGATTACGCACGGCCTGGTCGTTTGGATTGATTTCCAGAGCTTTTAGCCAAGATTTTGCGGCCTCGAGAAGTTCTACCTTTCGATAGTGGTGGTGGCCTTCAATGATGTGGGGAGCTGCGTCGAAATAGCGTTGGATGAGTGCTAGGTCGTCAGAATTCACGTTCGCTCGCGTCAGGAGTCTAGCGGGATGTTCCCGGAGCTTAACGAGTGACTCGAGGTTGTGAAGTATGGGAGCGTCACCGTAACCAAATCGTGGAGATTCGAATTCCAGATAGGGAAAATCTTCTGTGTTGAGAATGTCTCCGCTCAGATAGTCTTTGAGAACATCTCGACCACAGATGAAGCATGACAAAATCTTTTCCGCTGAATCAAGGTGCAGCTCGGCCAGATCCTTTCGGACTCGCTCGTTACCGAGTTTTGCGCGCATGACTCCCAGATCCACTTTCAGCG
>FWWL01005321.1_pt1 | contig 20240 bp, 17 predicted proteins | sample 2228331 | NCBI WGS metagenome assembly FWWL01 (sample SAMEA103939775, study PRJEB20133) | metagenome | reverse complement strand
CGGCGGCGGATGTAGAGATTCTTGCGCACATCATCGAACTGTCCCGACTGGATCGCCGCCTGATACACTGCCTCTTCCAGCCAGTCGCCTTCTTTCGGGGGGCGCGCAGCATTCGCGGCTGTTTCGGGGTTGAAGTTCTGCACCTCGCTTGATTCGATCCCATGAGCGTGCAGGTACTGTTCAACGGAAATGTGGACAGAGATGTTCTCTCTCCGGGTTTCAACGCCATCGGAGGAGTAAAAGATCATCTCGCCGGTTTCACTGCTCACGTACAGCAGAGGCGCTGCCAGACCATATGCGGCTTGCAAGGCGGCAAGGCTCATCAGTTTGGTCCCGCCGGTCAGGTTGAGAGTGACGGGAAGACCTGCGTGGATGTGGCTCACAAGGGCTTGGGACAGACGCATACGGGTTTGCGTCAGGTCGTAAGCCTCCACCTCCAGCGGGTCAATCACCTGCAGGTGAGAAAGAGAATGATCCTGACGGATGAAGGCGATCAGCGCTTCTGCCAGCGGGCGGGTGCGCGGTGTTACCACGAACTGCACGGCGCTGAATTCGGGGTACTGCCACAGGGGCAAGAGGTTTGGGATGGGCTGTTCGCCGAGAAGGGTGATCAACAGGTTCATAATGGTAGGTTCTCTAATTTTTCAATCAAATTTTCCAATTGCTTAATCAAAGCCTTTGCCTCCTCGGCTTGTTCCCGCTGGCCCGCATGGAGAATATCATTGCGGACTTTGGTCAGATTGGGCCAAAAGCCAAGCACTTGTTCAATTTGTGCCACCTGAGAAAGAAAAACGGGGCGGTATTCCTGTTCACTTTGTTTGGACTCGGTAAACGCCTTCGACTCGGCTCCAAGGAGATTTTCGTAAACTTCGCGTTTCGATTGTATGCGAATATTAATATTACCGGTTTGTACCATTAACCATGAAATTAACCATTCGCGCGCCAATGAAACGGCTTGGACCCACCATTCGCGCTCAAAATACCAGCGGATCAGGGAACGCTCGGCAGCCAACACTTTCTTTGCTGCATTCACATCTGTAATCTGATCGGGATATGGATGGGCGAGCGGCAGATAAGTTTTCAGAACGGTATCCAACAGGGATTGAAAAGGCTTAGCCGAGTCACCTTTGGTCAATGCCGTATTAGCCTGTTCAACTTGCTGACTCAACTGAGCAGCAAATTGCATTGCCTCAGACGGGCGGATCATCTGCAAACTTTGGGAAAGACTGGTTAAATTTGCAGCCAGGCTGTTTAGAGGAGATAACTGACTCAATTCAACTTTACTAATCCCTGGCCGTGCTGCCAATTCCTTTTGATAATTTTTTAACAATTTGGCAAGATAACGCGCATCGCCAGTGCGGTTGAAACGATCGGCTGCTATTGACCATTCCAGCAGTGCCAGCATGGGAGTCAGATCGAACATGGGAGTTCTGTTATCATCCGTTTTGGCTTCAAATGCGCCATACAAAACGGCAACCAGTTTTACCCCAAAGCCCGATTTGAGAAACGCGGCTACCAGCAAACTCAGCCAGGGATAAGAACGTAGCCCGTGGGTAATATCAAAGGCAATCTCATCTTGTTTGATGACGTTGGAACGAACCTGTTCAAAAATTTCCCAGAGTTCACTTTCTGTTCTGCCGAGCGGTACCTCAACCGGATTAACCCTGGCTTGCGTCGGTAAAGATTTTACAAAGTCATCAAATACGGCTGCCCGCGCTTCTTTGGTCAGGAAGATCACTACTTCCTCCGGTTGAAGAAAATGACAGGCGGCAATCGGCGCATATTTGGTCGTATACTCCTTATCCTGCCAGCAGTAAGATGTTTCCTTATAGTTTCCTGTGCCTAAAAAAGTGAGCAGTTTCATCTTCAACCTCACCAATCCGGTTCACAAATCACTTTGAAATAATTTTTTCCAACTTCCACCACCTGTTTGACCGTCAACCGGCAGTGCTGCATCTTTTTGGGAAAGTTGGGAAACTCACTGCGCAATACAATCGCATAAGCCTGGGTGTCCAAATCTAACCCCGGAATCTCATACAACACTTCTCCGCCGTCCTCATCCACATAAGTACCTTCGAATGCTTCTCCAACCTTTGGTGTGCGTTCAAATTTCGAAATCAGTGTCTGTGGTAGAGGTTTCGCAGGGGGAATGGGTTGGGATACCGTAGCTGCTGGCAGCGATTGAGTTTGGCTGGCTGCCGGCACCACAGAAGGAGCGGGTTTCTCAGGTTCGGAGGAACGCGGCTGTGCCCTGATCGCTGGTTGAAAACGGCTTAGCCGGGTACGTTCTGCCTGCATCCACTCCTCTGCCGCTTTATCCGCGGGATCAAGGCGGATGGCTACCCATCCCACCGGCATGGCTTGTGTCTCGTTCCGGTAAATCACCTTGCGGGATTTTGGCGAATCGGCTGCACCCAGCCACCTGGCGCTGGAAGTGTTACCTGGACGTCCCAAGCCCTGCACGTTTCGGAAAGCCTTTAATTCCTTTAAGTCATATGCACTGACGATTGCATTAAAGGTGTTTTCTGAAAACAGGTCGGTAATGGTCTTGGCGTCATAGCCGCTTCCCCAGCCTAGTGGCAAAAGGGCTACATTTGAGTCGCTTTTTTCTAACTGGCTCAGGCGTTTTTCAAACCAGTCTCTCAGTTCGGGTCTTGGATGGCGTTCATAAAATTCAATTTCCTGCTTCAACAGGTTGATGGAAGTCTGCCGTAAAAATTCATTCCAGAAAATGAGGATGGCTTCTCGATCGTCCTGTCGAATTTCGGCAGCAAGGTCCGAAAGTAAGTAAGCCTGCCAGGCCACCGGCAGGGATAGTGTGAAACCGGCGGGCAACATTTCTACAAAGAGTGTGGTCTTGGCATCGCTACGAGGGTTTTGTTTCCAATGTAGGGAGCCTTTGCCCGAAACGCTCAAAATACGTACTGCGTACAGGCGGAGCACTTCTTGCGCTTCAAGAAGTTTGCTGTCACGTATCTGTAACAAACGATTAAGGTCGTAATTTGACCATTTTTTGGCTTCGACATCTGACTTGACGAATGCTTCGGCTTCGATGGCATCGCTGAAGGTAATATTTTTATTCTTCTGCAAACCTTCTGAAATCATTTGCTCGGCTTTTTCTCGCAAATTATCTCTTTGAATGAAGGCACCGCGTAGTAATGCGCTACGAAATGTACCTTTCAGCGAACTGCCTGGCACAAAGACGTGGTTAGTGGCTGTCTTGATAAATGTTCGTATTTCATTAACCTCAGATGGAGAAACGCCTCCTGCCAGCGGGAGGGAATAACTTTCCACCTCGTGAGACGGAATTTTCTGATTATGAATAAATTCTCTCATCCCTCCGCTTTTGGGGTTTCCCAATGAACTGGTCAGCAGACTGGCAAGTTGTTCCGAGTTTGGTTGTTTAGCAATCCATCTCAACAATGCATCCAGACTGAACACAGAGAGGTAGGCTTGCCCGTCACGCGGTTCAATCTGGAATTCCGTGGCAGAGAGGCGCTCGCCGCTACCAATGTGGACTGGTGCTATCACCTGAAGGGTCAGATTGAAGGGGTATAAAAGCGAAGATCTCATAGCAGTTTCCTTTCAAAGCGGCAGCATCACTGCGGCACCACACTGATAAATGGGTGGAGAACCATCTGGCGAAAGTAACGCCCAGCGCCCAAAAATGTCTTTCTCAGTATTTGAGTGCGGGAAAATTGAGCCGGGTTCAAACATGCGTACGGCACGTTTATAGATGATCGGACGGGTTTCGGTTTCCATGCCATAACCAAAACGCTGTTCACGTTTGGGGTGAACGGTTCGCAAGCGATAGGCAAGCGGTTCACCATTCAGGTCGACTTCCCCATGTTGAAGGAGATAATGTGAGAGTGTCATCATTGCTTGCGATTTACGATGAAACAAATCAATTGTCAACCGTTCGATATGAATGTCGAAAAAGCCGCGTCCAGTACTGCGATCGGCTCCAAAACCGGTATCCGCCAGCAGGCGCAGGGAAGGAGCAATCAGGTTTTCTAAATCATCCGGATTGGCTCGCAATACCGCCCAGAGACCAGCGCCTGGCGCAAAAAAGACCTCTTCTTTGTAGAAAAGCGCGCCTTCTACCGTTGCACCTCCCACCCGATCCACTGAATTGTGCTGAATAGCGACAGTTTCTAGCAGGCGCGCTGGTTGGGTGGTAAGACGACCTTGTATAAGCCTCTCCTCGGTGCGGCTACATAGCAGGTTATCTACCTTTGCCCAATCGGAATGGCTTTGTTCGATTGTAAGCATATCGGCTGGCTTCAATTTGCCACTTTGCAGTGCAGATAACGCGCTTTCACTGATATAGGCAATGCGCTTCATTTGTTTGCTCTTTTTTGCAAGTTCGGCGCGCAAACTTTTCGGGTTTTGTTTAGAGCCTTTGCTGGTCTCAGCCAGGAGGGATTCCAGATCCGCTGGGCTGGGATGAAAGGAGAGTGGGCGCGGATAGAAACGAATCGGCGGGGTGGCTTCCAGCCAGGCAGGTAGAGCCTGACTGAATGCAAACTGCGGCTGATCCTGCTGGTTTGCAAGCCAGTCGCTCAATGTGGAGTCATCCATCAATCCTAGCAAGCGGATTCCCCAACACACTGCGCCTGCCAGCAAATCGGAAGAAAGCGGCCAGGTTGCCAGTGGGGCGCGAGGATGAAAGTATACAGCATATGTTTCCATCGCTTATCCTATAGCAGGAAACGAGATTTGACCGTACTTTTTCAGAATCTCATCGAGACTGCTACCGGGAAGATTTATCTCAATGCCTGGCATGCCGCTTCGGTAATCATCAGCAGCGCGCCAGCGCAGATGCCAGTCTGTGAACTTGATCTGTCCGCTTCCGCGTGAGCCTCCACCCCCTAGTGAACTCTGCTCAACAAGATTCAGGAAAGTAAACAAATCATGGAGTAATTCTACGTCCTCCGGTTGGTAGATATCCACAATCATGGTCAGATCAAACTCAGCACCTGCTGGTACCCGTTCAATTGGACGGGGATTTGCCTCCGAAGTTACCCGGTCAAGGGCATTTTCGGTCTTGATTTCGGTATAAAACCCCTCGCCGAGCATTCTCTGGAGATATTGCTCCGATTCGGGGGTGAGGCATGCATCGCGTATGGTCAGGCGAGATGGCCCGCAAGTTAACCGAATTTTAGAGTCATCGCTGGCTGCGCCAAACAAACGCCCAATGGTGTAAGCGGCTTGCCAGCGTTGATACTCCTTTGAATGGGAAGCATCGGGGCATGGGGCGCCCAATTCAGAACAATCATACGCCTGATAGGATTTATGTTTGGGATGTCGCTTAATCAGCCCAAAGTACCACTCTGCCAGAGAGCGCAGTTTACCCTTCAGGGAAGAGCCAGGAATGTATGGCTTATCGGTCAGCGGGTCTTTGATGACCGGGTTGTCCACTGCGCCGATTTCTAGACCAGCTGCGGAACCGCCGATGTGTAACCCCGTAATTGTGGAAACTTTTGCATTCAAAATAAATTTTCCAAGAAGGTTCTGGATTGCCATGGGTATACTCCTTCATTACTTTACTTTTCATTTGGATAATAGTACTTGTGATAAGCCATAATGGCTTCAAGAAAATTGGCTGCCTCTATAAAATCCTGCGCTGTTGAACATTTTTGGGGCTCAAAGCAGGTAGATAAAACTTGATAGAATTCTTCTTTGATGTGATTTCTACCTTTGGCGTATGCCAACATTGGCATCAGCATCGCCATTTTGGCTTTGCTGAAAGCCTTTTCGTCCCGTTGAACTCTGAGTTTGAGGTCTTTAATGTAATGGAAAATTTTTCTTAGTTGTGTTGGCTTAATGTCTGATTGTTGAGCCACTACGTCAGCCCAGCCTCCTTGTACAGCATATTTTTCTGCATCTAGGTCGCGCATCTGTTTAAGTTGCTTCAGTTCCTTGATCACATCTTGAATTTCCATTTTTTTATTTCCTCCTTTCTCGAATGAGCAGACTGACTATGGAAACGGGTACTAAGACTTTGCCGCTGGCAATTACCCGTAATAGATGATTCTGATAACGACTAAGGGCTTCTTTGGTCAAGCGTCTGACGAGAGTGTAGTACAAACGCGGCGTCCATAGTGGTTTGAGTTGCCCTTTTGGGGTGAGGTGAGAACGGTACAACAGAGCCAGGTCATAAATCATCCCCCGGTTCATCTCCTTGGCTTCAATTGCTTTAAGCCATTCATTCACTTTTTCAAGTAACCAATCAAAACTCTCGTTCCCTTTCCACACCACACTCTGATTAAAGAGATGCAACCGGTTACGACCGTCCTGTTTGGCGCGCTGTTCAGATTGCTTAGCCAATTCGGCAAACTTTTGCACTGGATAACGCGGTTTGACCTGTACATAACCGGCTGAGATGCTCATGTCAGGATTTTCAGCACAGTAACTGTGAAATTCCTCGTTAATCCGCTTGGCAAGTAGCAAGATTTCATACCAAGGACCGGCTATAAACAGGTCATCACCACCGGCATACAGAATATAGAAAAGTCCGCTTGCCACCGCTTGGGGATTTTCACGGGAAACCTGGTCGCAAATGCTGTTCAAATAACCGGCAAAGAACAGATCTAACATACGGCTCAAGGCAGTGGTTCGCAGTATGGAGGGGGTTAGCACATTGCTGCGTAATCCTTCACTCATTACCAGTCCGAGCTGGTCAACATCGGCTACCAATATTCCGAGACGGTTATCCCCTTTCCCCAATTCTGCTATGGCTTCGAACGTCAACACGTCCCCAACTTCAATTGAAAGAGTATCAAACGAGAGCGGTTGCATCGCCCTGGGGGCTTGATTCGCAAGAAATCGGAAAGATGAACCAATGTTGGGTTGTATATAATTATTAGTTCGGTTGACCGCCCACAGTTGACAGTCAGGGTTGCGCTTTATAAATTGTGCAATGTGATCTTCGTCTCGGATCAGACAAACCCACACTCCGAAGGGATGTGAAAAATCCAACACCTTTTCATCTTCCCACTCAGGTTTGGAATAACAATAAGCCAGCCAGGCAGTGTAGGGAAGATGTTTACCCAATTCAAGATGTTGCTGGCAGTCTTCGCAGATCTGGTTTTCATCTTGGACGGGGGTTAAATTGCAGACCGGGCAGCGATGCCATAAATTTCCAAATGGTTGGAAGAACTCTGATTGGTTAAGCAGAGAGCGCCATTTGGTCAGTTTTTGGTTTTCTAAGTCCTCGTTTAAACGGGCGTAGATCCGGCTCGTATCGGTTAAATCGGCTGGTTCAGCTCGTTGCACCGCAAGCAGTATGGATAATTCACCGTTAAAACGATTGAGTATCCATTTATCCAGTTCTATACGTATCTTGTTCAACTCTTCAAGTGCCGAAACTGGCAGGAAAATATCGAAACGGCCACCACCAATGAAAACGATACAGGTGTTTGGCAAGTCAAGGCGGCGTAAAATCCAATCCACTATTACTTCCCCCAAGGTTTGCAGGTAAAATGAACGCCCGCGTAGCCTTTTAGCAATGTGTTCGGTGGTAGATTCCGGCCGGGAGATTCGGTAAATAAAGTCTTGAATGCCAGAAAAATCACCGCGTACCAGAAGTACACCTTTTTCTATAGTTTGTTCTGAATGGATCTGGTCGTAAGCCAGGCAGGCGGCCAGTCCTGAAATGATCCGTGCATGATCAAAGAGAGAAGCATCTATTTTTGAGGTTTTTCCCTGTTCTGGGGAATGAAATTCGGCTGGTAAACACCAAAGGTATTTATACAAGAGCGACGTCAAAGTAAAAAGATAAGGGCGGAGGGATTGTTTGTTCCAGTCATTACCGAGCTGTTTTTGCCACTTGTCCAGATCAGATTGAAAGGCTTTCCACAAACTTTTCAGTTGTGTTGGGGTGGGCTTGTCTGAGGTTGGAAATATTGTTTGCCTGTCAAGTGGGTTGAGAGGGGCTATATAACAGAAAGCCGATGGTCGTTCAGTGTTAATCTCCTCATCTCTGATTGAAATATTGCCAAGAATGCTTGTCAGCCCATCAATGGAGGTGGACTTGGTGTCCTGTGGCTTTCTGTTCTCAATCCAATCAACCGCCAAATTTACAAAACCCGTTACCTGTTTGGCTAATTCCTGATCTGAAAGATGAAACGATAAAAGATTGATGAATTTCTCTCCATCACCCTCTCCTGCCCGCAGAGCAAACTTTCCAATATCGTGTAGCAGTCCTGCCAGCGCTGCCAGAAAAACCTGTTCTTTCATGCGTTCCCTCCTCTCAATGTTGTAAAAGGAAATGCTGTTCGTTGGTCATGTCCCCCTTGGCTGGCGTCATTCCCCCCTCCAGCCCTTCAACGAACAGCATAAGCATTTTGAGTGTATCGAATTTCCTAAGGCTTGTCATGCGGATTTTCCCGTATTTTTATCCACCGGTATGGGCTGAGCAATACAATTAAACTGGATCGGGTAACCCGTTCTAATCCCCAATAGGATTGCGCTTTGGCATACACCGAGCGCAGATGTTGTTCTACCGTGCGCGGAGAAAGATGAAGGTGAGCGGCGAGATCTTCATCCCCTTCACCTTCCTCCAGCAGGCAAGTCACCACCCGTTTTTCCCCGGGCGTCAACTGGCTTTCTACAAACCGTTCCACTTCTTTGCTCCGGCGCTCCATCTGAAAAGAGCGGATGCTCTCCAGCGCCTGAGTGGCATCCCGGATAGAGCGTAAATTGCCCACAATGGGCGAGATTTCACCCCAGCGGATGACCGGAATTTCGCTCAATTCGACCCGATCGCCCGGCTGAGGGTGCAGACGTTTGGAGGTGAGAAATTCCCCCTCGGAGAACAAATGCCAGAGGTGATCCGTTTCGTCAAAGAGCATTTGCGCTACAACCATGCCGTAAATAGACATGGTCTTTCTTCCGCCGGCGATCAGCAGGTGTACGGTATCCTCACGCTGCTTGGCTTCCCACACACAGGTATAGAGCAGACGAAATACCGCCTGACTGGCGGCAGAACTCTCCACATCGATAACGGGTGTTCCGTTGACCAGTACGGGATGAAAATGAAATGCTTCTCTTAAGGGTAGATTGTAGTCCTGCCGGGCTTGTTGAAGCCGCTCCACTGCTTCGTAGATGGGATGTCCTGAGGATGCGCTGGTGTGAATGATCTCTACGCGCTGGATGTTCTCCCCTCGATCCAGTAATAGATCAAGCCCCGCCGTGATCACCTGTGGTTCGCTCCCCAGCGTTGCGATGAGTGTTGAGGGATGATGTGGTAGAGAGGACATCATCAGGGAGTGTCGCCTTTCCCTACCAGTATAGAGCAAAATCTTACTGGGTCAAGGGATAGGAGTTATCAAATACTGATGCCTGTTTACAGGGATTGTAAGATAAGCGTTGCCACCCGCATGGCGCCCAAGGTGACCCCTGCAGTGGATTGACCCGGGAACACCGAGTCGCCCACCAGCCACGCATTGGAGCGACCGCTGTGGGCTCCCCGAACATGGAGCAAAGAAGTTTGTGGGAACCCTCCCACCATTCCCCATGGGCGCCGGGTATAGAAGGCGTAAGTTCGCGGCGTGCCGGCGAGGCAAAGACGTATTGCGGAACGAAAACCGGGAAATTCCCGCTCGACAAGGTTCAGGCACTGTTCGGTGTACTGCGCCTTTCGTTGCTGATAGGTTTCCTCGCTTAATGAAAACCAGCCCAGCGGCTCGGTGTGGGTCGAGAGCGTTGCCGCGCGCATGCCTTCAGGCGCCCGGGTGGGGTCATCCAGAGGGGAGAGGGAGAGAAAGACGGAGTTGGTTTCTCCGAGGGGATGTTCGATGGAGCCGATGATCTGATGATGGGTGATGGGGGTGTTGACTGTGCCGGCATTCAGCCCCAAATGGAGGACAAACGCTCCCCACATACGGCGGGGTTGCTCGATTTCTTTTTGAACGACACGGGGGAGCGAATCGCCAAGCACCTTTGCCCACCCCCACGGAGTCACATTGGCAACCAGCGCATCACAGGGGTAGGTGTTGCCTTTCCGCGTCCGTACCTGACTGGCACGCCCTTTTTGCACCTCAACATGAATGACCTCTTCCCGGAAAAGAACCGTCCCCCCATGTATGCGGATCCAATCCACCAGAACCGAAGATAGAGTGCCCATCCCTCCCTTCACGGAATGAATGCCGCGGCGCGGTAGATCCATGGCAGCGCTCCCGTAGAGCAGGGAGGCATGCTCAGAAGTCGTTTGAGCAGAGATGAGCAACTGGGCATCCACAAAGGTTTTGAATTCAGGTGTCCACTGGCGGGGAAAAACATCTTTGACACGGGAGAAAAAGAAAGGCACCGTACTGAGGGTGTCAGGACGGAGCGCTTTTAGCAGGGCAATCGCTTCGCGTCCCGATTGGGGAGGGAGAGGAGCGCTACGGCTGGATAAATCCCAGACGCGGTTTGCCAGAAAACGCTGAAGCCTCCAGAAGGTGCGGCTATAGGGAAAATGGTGATTCACTTCCTCCTGCCACTTTTCCGGGTCGCTCCACTGGACAATCTGGCGATGGGGAAGGTGCACGACCCAGCCTGCATCCTGAATGGGGTGGGTGGGATAGGTCAGATCGAGTATTTCCGCTAACCGGGCATGAGGTCCACCGGGTTGAAATCCCCCTGCCAGGGTAGCCCCTGCGTCAAAACGGTAGCCTTTGTGAAAGAAGGTCCCGGCGCTTCCCCCGGGATAAGTCTGGGCTTCCAGAACCGTAACCTGATGCCCGGCTTTCACGAGCAATGCGGCGGTTGTGAGACCGCCTATGCCCGCGCCGATGACCACAATCTTCATAAAGTTACAGCAACTCAGGGGGAATGGGTGCGGGAACGGATTCCGGGAATATCTGATGCATGAGGTTCAGCACCTTATAGGCGACATCGGTTTCGAAAGTGTAAAACCCTTCATAACTCCGCTGACCGGGAGCAGAAAGGGGAGAAGGAATTTCTTCTGCCACAAGCGTCATACTTAACTCAGGGGCATAGGCAACCAGAAACCAGTATCTCGTGAGAGGGGTATTTGAGGTGTCGATATATACGGTATTGGGGAGTTGCACAGGAGCAATATCTGGAACACCGTAAACCCATAAGCATTCAACCTTCCCGGCAAGTTCCCGGTAACGAGAAATTTGATCCTCTAAACGGGAGAGTAACTGGAAGGATACGTGAAAATCTGCGGGACGTTGCGCATGTCTCACAGCATCTTCGATCATGTGGCTGATTTCGATCATTTTCTCAACCGAGAAAATGTAGCGGAAATTCAAAGAGGAGAGGGCTTCGGGGTCGATCTGGGAAAGGAGGCTATCTGCCTGAGGAGCATAAGCCGGTAATACTTTATGAAAAAACTGGATGAATAATTCCGAAGGTTGTGGGTTTGCCATATTCAGTTCCTCTGATGAAATTCTGAAGACAATATACTCCGGATTTGTTTCTTCAGGGGATGTATGTATAATGTTTGTGTATGCTTTGGGGGAATGGAGCAAACGCACAAATGCCGGCAAACGAATTTTTATTACAGGAATCGAGAGGCTTGTCGATAGTACGGTCGATGATATGTCTTTAAACACCTTGATGGATTGTGCTTGAGGTGCTTTCACCTGTCAGAGGGGGGATAGCCTCTGCAGAAGATTGTACCGAACAGTACTCTATGTTATTCTTTAAAGTGTGGGGTGAGTAAAAACACCTCACGCTCAGTAAATTATGCGCCATCCCTCGCGTTTATCCTTTACTTCCCGTCCCACCGTAGGTGTTTTAGCCGGCTGGCAATTTTACCGTACTGCCACAAACCTGAGTTACTTAATGCCCATCTTTCGCGGAATGAGCCGTGCCGCGCAGAGATTGGAGTGTAATTTACTGCTTGGCTGCGGAATCGGACCTTCAGCCAGTCCCAGCGATCCATACCGTCCAGCCTGGCCCTTTGCCGCTAAGGATCAGGACTTTGTCCCCATTGGACCATGGAATACCCATGGATTAATCGTCCTCACCCCTCTTCATTCTCCGGAACGATCGGAATATCTCCAACAATTACAAGAAACGGGTTTCCCAATCCTGTTCATTGGTTCCGGGGAGTCTGGTCCTACCATCATGGCAAACAATACTGCTGGCATGATGGCGGTGGTCCGGCACCTACTCGAACATGGACGCCGTCGAATTGCCTTTCTGGCGGGTTCTCTCGATGATCTGGAAGGGGATACGGGAAGGCGTCTGAATACCTTTCGGAGAGCCTGTGCTGAATTTGGATTGGCGCAGGACGAACGGCTGATTGTCTTTGGACGGCACGTGTACGATGGTGGCTTTACCGGCGCTCAACAAATCCTCGCAAGCGGGGCAGAGTTTGATGCCCTGATCGCCAGTAATGACGAATCGGCGATTGGAGCGATGGACGCTTTGAAACAGGCTGGAGTGCGCATTCCCGAAGATGTGGCAGTGATTGGCTTTGACAATCGCCTTGAAGGAACGGTTCAGCAACCTTCTCTGACCAGCGTACACGTTCCGCTTTTCAATATGGGCTACCAGGCAGTGGAGCAGATGTGGCAGCATCTGACTCTCGGTAACCCTCTCCCTCGGTTAACGGAGGTGAACACGTCTCTGGTCGTTCGGCAGTCCTGTGGCTGCGGGTCAGGCTTGGGAGCGGCTGTTTCCGTCTCACCCCAACAGCCCCTCTTCCAGCAAATTGCCGCGCAAATTCAAAAACAGGTGTTTGACCTGTCTGAAAAGGAAACGCTTATCCTCTGCCGCAACCTGACAGAGGCATTTGACACCAGCCTGAACACTGGAGACCCGCTTGCCTTTCGCACTACCTTGAGCGAAGTTCTGGAGCGGACTATCCAGACTCAGGACGATGCCCACATCTGGCAGGATGCGATTTCACTGCTTGGTCAGAGCCTGAAACAACGTGGAAGTACTCCTTTTGGGGAGACATTGCTGGATGAAGCCCGTGTAGCCATCAGTGCACAAATGCAACGACAATATCGCCTGTACGGGCTCCATGAACGCTGGACTTCCAGCCGTTTAAGTTTGCTCACTGCCCGCTTGCTGACCGCTCTGGAAGAAGAGCAAATTTACCAGACGCTTACGCGCTACCTGCCCGATTTGGGCATTGATCTATGTCAGGTTATTACCTTTGAGTCGGAAGGCGATGACCCCTTCGCCTGGAGCGTGTTGCGCAATGCACTTGATCCCGAACAACCCCTGCGGCGCTTTCTCAGTCAAGATTATCCCCCTGAGGGGCTGTTTCCTGAGGATCGTTCTTTCCAACTGTCCCTGATTCCCTTGATGGTTCCGGGTGGGCAAATTGGTTTTATGGTCTTCGGCACCGAGCACATGGATTTATACGGGGCAATTGTGCAACAACTGGGCAGTACGCTGAACACGGCTCACCTCTACCATCAAGCCACCGAAGCGCGGCGTGCGGCAGAAGAAGCCAACCGCCTGAAAAGCCGATTCCTTTCCACCATCAGCCATGAATTACGCGCACCGCTGAATTTGATTGTGGGCTTGAGCGGGCTTGTCCTCGAAGAGGGCGATGAACAAACCATTTCTCTACCCGAGAATATTCGCCGCGATTTGGAGCGAATCCATGCCTATGCCCAGCACCTGGGCGGGTTGTTAGGGGATGTGATTGATTTGGCTTCCAGCGATGCGGGACAATTGCGCTTGCAATTTGAAGCCCTCAATATAAGCGAAACCCTACGGGTAGTAGCCGACAGCGGGAGCCAACTGGCTCTGGATAAAGGACTGACCTGGCGCGCCGATTTGCCTGAAAACGGTCCCTGGGTATGGGGCGACCGTGTTCGCCTGCGCCAGATCGTCCTGAATCTGGTCAACAATGCGGTTAAGTTCACGGCAACCGGTGAGGTCTGCCTGTCGGTTTCAACACGGGATGGGCAGGTCTGGATCAGCGTGCATGATACCGGTATGGGCATTTCTCCTGAAGAGCAAGCCAGAATTTTTGACACCTTTTACCGTTCCGAACGCAGTGTGGAGGGGGGCTATCCCGGTTTGGGATTGGGGCTGGCAATTTGTAAAACCCTTGTGGATATGCATGGTGGCAAGATTGAGGTGGCTTCAAGCGGAGTGCCGGGGCAGGGCACGACTTTCACCGTGAAGTTGCCCGAAATCCCTCCACCAACGGAATACGCGCTCCCTACCGCCCAAAAGCCATCTGCCGAAAAAACGATTCTTTGGTTGTTTCAGGTTCCCGAAGATCGTCAGTCTCTGGTAGAGCGGCTGCATTTGCAGGGTGTGCGCTTGATTCAGGCACCGCTCGACCAGCCGAAAGCGTGGCAGGCACAACTGGTGCTCAACCCGCCCGATGCCATCGTTTTGGATGTCAAGAATGAAGCCAGCATGGCATGGAACGCGATGAAAACGATTAAAAGCCTGGCTGCCTCGCGAGAAATTCCGGTCATGTTTTACAATGCCTCCGGTCAGGGTGAAGCCCTGCTCAACCTGAATTACCTGACCAAACCCATTGAACCCGAAGCGCTTCTGCGCGCAATTGACCAGCACCTGGCACTGTCGGAAGCACCGGCGCAAATGGTTCGTACTTTTCTGGTCGTGGATGATGACGTCAATGCGCTGGAAATGTATGTGCGCATGATTCGCCTGCATTCTCCCACCAACCGGGTGTTTATTGCACAAAATGGGCGCGAAGCGCTCAGTATTTTGCTCAAAGAAAAGGTGGATCTGGTACTGCTGGATCTGCAAATGCCGGAAATGGATGGCTTTGCGGTACTGCAAGCCATGCGGGAAGCCCACTGGGCGAGCCACATCCCGGTCATTGTAATCACAGGCAAAGACCTGACCGATGCTGACATGGCGCGCTTGAACGAAGGCGTGGCGGTTGTCTTGCAAAAAGGGTTGTTTGCCATGGATGAAACCATGGAACATATCGGTGCGGTGCTGGAGCGCAAACGCCGTTTGAGCCAGGATGCACAGCGTCTGGTAAGACAGGCAATGCTGTTCATTCATGAAAATTTCTCCCAGCCGATTACGCGGAACGATATTGCCAGACACGTGAATATCTCAGAGGATTACCTCACCTTTTGCTTTCGTCAGGAGTTAGGAACAACGCCCATCAAGTATTTACAACGGTACCGCATCCATCAAGCCAAAAGATTGTTAAAGGAAACCGGATTGAGTGTCACTGAAATTGCGATGAAGGTGGGTTTCAGCGATAGTGGATACTTCAGCCGGATTTTCCATCGTGAAACCGGTCTTTCCCCAGAGGCTTTCCGGCGCGCCTGATTCTCCTTCTTCTGCCCCACAGAACCCGATTCTATGTTTTATCCACCCTGAGCCCGCTTTTCTCCAAGACAAGGGCAGAGCCTCATCCTTACAATGGAAAGCAGGGTACGTCATTCCATCAACCCAACTCCTACTTTCCAAATCTCTTAAGGAGAAGAAGCAATGTCCAAAAAAATTTCTCTCGTCTTAAGCCTGATGGTGGTATTTGCCACCCTTCTGGCTGCCTGTGGCGCTCCCGCAGCCCCTGCTACGGAAGGCGCTCAACCCCAGGGTGAGAAGCCCGCGCAGAAAGTTACTTTGCGTGTGCTGGTTCACCAAAACCCGCCCATGGTTGCCTTCATGGAATCGTTCAACAAGCAATTTCAGGAGCGGCATCCCGAAATCACCGTAGATATGTCGGTTGTCAATGCCAATGACCTCAGCACGGTTTCTCAGACCCGTCTTTCAGCGAATGATATTGACGTCCTGGATATCTTTGGCTTTGCCAATGCGGTCCAGCCGTACATGAAGCAGGCGGATCCACCCAACTGGCAACAATTGATCGAAGCCGGTTTGCTGATGGACCTGACTGGTCAGGATTTCGTTCAGAACTACGACCCCAACGCGATCAAAGACGCCGGCACCTACAACGGCAAGGTGTATGCGGTCAATCTTGGGCGTGTGGTTTACAGCGGCATTTATTACAACAAGAAATTGTTTGAGCAGAACAATGTCAAAGTTCCCACCACCTGGCAGGAACTGGTCACGGCTTGCGAAACCTTCAAAGCCGCCAATATCCCCTGCATGACCGCTGGCGGTAAAGACGGCTGGCCCATTTTCGTGGGTGCCTACGGTTTGCTTGGCGCCATTTATCCCGATCAGGCTGCCCTGGTAGAGGGGTTGTGGACGGGTAAAATCAAGTGGAATGACGAAAAATCGCTGGAAATGTGGCGCAAGATGCAGGTCTATGCGCGCGATATGATGGAAGAAGGCGCGAGCGGTATTGCTGGCGATGCCGCACCTGGCCGCTTTGCTTCCGGTGCCGTGGCGATGTTCCCCGGTGGTAGCTGGTACGCTCCTGCCATTGAAGCCGCCCAACCTGATTTCGACTGGGGCTATATCCCCTTCCCCGGTTCGGATAACCCCGAAGAAAACAAGTACTGGTTCGGCAAATACGATCAGGGTTGGGCAATTGCTGCCAACACGCCTAACAAAGATGCTGCTTTGCTGTACCTCAAAGAATTCTCTGAGCCCGCAAACTATCAGGCGTTTGTGGATGCTGTCGGTTTCATCCCCACTCAGCCCACCGCAAAACTGAACACCAAGATCGGTGCTGAAATCGCGCCTTACCTCGGTAACTTCCGGGTTGGTTACGAACAGTACTGGGTTGCTCCGAAAGGCGCCGGCCAGTATGCTAATCCATGGGCTTCGTACTTCAAACCGTTTGGCACCTTCGATGATCCTGTAGAACTCGCCAATAAGGTTCAGGAGGACCTGCAAGCCGGACTGGATGCTGTGAAGTAATCCTTACCAGAAGGCTGGGCTCCCTGTCAGAGCAGGAAGCCCAGCCTTTTTTACAGAAAGGGATGGTGATAGCATGTCTTACCATTTTGGCCGCGGTTGGTCGAAGTTAATCCCCTATCTTTTGCTTTTACCCGGTTTGTTCTTCTATTTCTTAATATCGCTTGGGCCTTCCTTTGCAACCTTTTTCTACTCTTTTACCGATGCTACCGGAATTAAGGGCGCACCCGTACACTGGATTGGCTTCGATAACTACCGCGAATTTCTTTTCATGGGACGTGCCTCACTGGATAATCTGGATGCGCTCAAACGAACGCTGATCTTCAGTTTCGTAGTCACCACGGTTCAGTTCGCGTTGGGTTTGCTGGTTGCATTGATCGTCAATCAGAAACTCAAATTTACCAATATCTTCCGTACCATTTACTTCATGCCGGTCATCCTTGGGGTAGTCATTCAGGGCTTGATGTGGTCTTTGTTCCTTTACCCGTTAGGCGGTCCCATGGCAAAACTGCTGGCGCTTTTCGGCATGCGCTCGGAGTTTTTAGGCGGTCAGCCTTCCGAAGCCTTTGCCTGGGTCATCTTTGTGCAAATCTGGGCGAACATGGGCATCACCATGATGATTTTCATCGCCGGTTTGCAAACCATCCCCGTGGAGTTGTACGAAGCGGCGCGAATTGACGGGGCAAACACCTGGCAGGTTTTCAAAAACGTGACCTGGCCCCTGCTCACCCCCAGTGTGAATACCAATCTGTTGCTCAATGCCATTGGCAGTTTGCAAGCCTGGCAACTCTTTCTGGTATTGCTGGGATACCGAAACGGTACGCAGGTGCTCGGTTATCTCATCTACGCCACCGGCTTTGGTCAAACCTCGGGTAGTGTAACTTCCACTTTCCGGCAGGGCTATGCTGCTGCGGCTTCGATTGTCTTGTTCCTGCTGGTGCTGGTCATTGGGATGACGCTTCAAACCTTCCTGCAGCGCAGAGAAAAGAGGATTTTAGGATGAGCGCACAAACCGCAAATACCTTCAAATCACGAAGAATTCCCTGGGGGGTGATTGGGTCTTATCTGGTCATGATTTTCTTTGCACTGCTGTATATTGGACCCATCCTGATGCTGGTGAATACATCCCTGAAAACCACGCCTTCTTTCATGAAGGACGCCACTTCACTGGCAACCGAACTGCATTTTGAAAACTTCCGGGAAGCGTGGATCAAAGCCAATTTTCCCCGTTACCTGCTAAATTCTGTTCTCTATACCTTCTCGGCAACCGCCATTTACATTCTTACTGCTGTTTTTGTGGCTTTTCCGATAGCGCGCGGCTATGTCAAGTTCTCCGGGCTCATCTTGACTTTGTTTGTCATTGCGCTCTTTCTGCCTCCCGCGCTGATCCCGCAGTTCCAACTGATTCTGAATCTGGGATTGTATAACAACCCGATTGGCTACATCCTGTTGTTCCTGGTCAATCCGATTGGGATTGTGATCCTTGTCAATTACATTAAGACCATCCCGAAAGAACTGGATGAGGCTGCCGCAATTGATGGGTGTGGATACGCTCGCTTTGTTTGGACAATCGTATTGCCCCTCATTCGACCTGCCATTGCTACGGTCATCGTTTTACATGCCATCGGCATCTGGAATGAGGTGATCGCCCCTACCATTTACCTGACCAATAAAAATTATTACCCCATTACACGCGGTTTGATCGTCTTTCAAGGCGTTTATGGAAGCAACTGGCCCACGCTGGCGGCTGCTGTATTACTGCTGACCCTGCCCATGCTGATCATGTTCCTCTTCCTGCAACGCTACATCGTCTCCGGTTTGACGGCTGGTTCGGTCAAAGGTTAAACTTAGAGGGATTCGAGATGAAACGCACATCCACTTCCACTTTTTTCCTTCTGCTCCTTTGTTTGGGGATGGTGATCAATTCCACGGGCTGTACTTCTCTGGGTCTTTCCAAACCCACTCCTACGCCCATTCCTACGCTTGAGGGCTGGACTCTGCGCTGGCACGATGAATTTGATGGCGACAAAATCGACCCTGCCAACTGGACCTATGATATTGGGGGGCATGGCTGGGGGAATGGGGAAATGCAGTACTGTACCGACCGCCCGGAAAACGCCCGCCTTGAAAATGGTCTTCTGGTGATTGAAGCGCGTCAGGAAAAGTACAGCGGTTCTTATTACACCTCTGCCCGCCTGAAAAGTGAGGGGTTGCAGGAGTTCCAATACGGCAGGATGGAAGCCCGCCTGAAAGTCCCCCAGGGGAAGGGCTTCTGGCCCGCTTTCTGGATGCTCGGCTCGAATTTCAAGCAAGTGGGATGGCCCGACTGCGGCGAAATTGACATCATGGAATATGTCGGCAGAGAACCCGACCTGATTATCGGGACCCTGCATGGCCCGGGTTATTCAGGCGCACTGGGTTTCAGCAAGTGGTATCGTCAATCCTACAATATTGCCGATGACTTTCATACCTACGCCATCGAATGGGACGAAAATCAGATTACCTGGTTCTATGATGGGGAAGCCTACCACACCGTCACGCGTGAGGATGTTGGTAGCCGCCCGTGGGTCTTTGACCAGCCGTTTTTCTTCATTATCAACCTGGCAGTTGGCGGAACCCTGGGAGGCATGGTCAGCCCTCAGACGGTCTTCCCCGCCCAATATCTGGTGGATTATGTGAGAGTTTATGAGAGACAGCCCTGAGATACTCTTCTTTGACGACTTCACTGCAATGCATCTCAATCGAGATGTCTGGAATGTAGAGGTTACGGGCAAAGTTTACAACCATGAGCAGCAGGCTTACATTGATTCACCCGAAACCATTTATATTTCGCAGAGCGAGCCAGATTGCAATGGCGCACTGGTTCTGCAGGTACATTACCGTCCGGGTTTCAGCACCCCCCAGGGCGCCCATTTTGATTTTGTTTCCGGGCGGGTACATACGCGCGGCAAAATTACCTTCCGTTATGGGCGGGTTTCTGCCCGGTTGAAGATGCCTGCGGTCAGTGGAGCCTGGCCCGCATTTTGGGCGTTGGGTACACAGGGCGCCTGGCCCCTCTGCGGGGAAGTAGACATCATGGAGGCGGTAGGGGAGCCGGATTGGGTCAGTGCAGCCGTCCATGGTCCTGATTACTCCGGTGAGGCTGGGCTGGTCAATAAAAAATACTTTCAACCGCCGGACAGCATCGCTGATTGGCACATTTACACCGTCGAATGTATGCCCGAAAAATTGCAGTTCTATGTGGATGATGAGTTGATCTATCGAATCACCCGCCCGATGGTCACATTTTTTGGACCGTGGGTTTTCGATCATGAAAAATTTCTGATCCTCAACCTTGCCCTGGGGGGTACCTATCCCTTTAAAACGAACGGCATTCATCAACCCTATTATGGAGTGCCTTACACTACCGTACAGGAAATTCAAACCAGGCCTGTGCGTTTTGTGGTAGATTGGGTCAAAATTACCACGCTTTGAGTGTGAAATGGAGAATC
>FWWL01005320.1_pt1 | contig 20242 bp, 18 predicted proteins | sample 2228331 | NCBI WGS metagenome assembly FWWL01 (sample SAMEA103939775, study PRJEB20133) | metagenome | reverse complement strand
CGAGTTGTCCCTATCATCAATGGCGCCACACGCACACTATTCATCATTCGACCAGCAGCAACCTCGATAAGCGGGGCGTGGGAGACGTGTGGACGCTAACGGTAGATGAATATTTGTCTTCTTCGCCTCTGCGGCGGTTATATTACCGCATCTATCGTCATCCGGTTACGATGTTCATTATTGGGCCGATCTTCATTTTTCTAGTGGATTACAGGTTTAATCGGAGGAAGGTCGGGCTTAGGGAACGCATTAACACCTATATTACGAACATGGGTATGGTCGGCGGGGCGGCATTGCTATGCTGGTTGGTTGGCTGGCAAGCTTTCGTTATGATTCAAGGTCCGATTTTCTTGTTATCCGGAGCTGCGGGGATTTGGTTGTTCTACGTTCAGCATCAGTTCGAGAATACGTATTTCGAGCATGAAGAAGAATGGAGCTACGTGCTGGCGGCAACGGAGGGAAGCTCCTTCTACAAGCTGCCGAAATGGCTGCATTGGATTACCGGGAACATCGGATTTCATCACATCCACCATCTGAGTCCTCGGGTGCCTAACTATCACTTGCAAGAGGTTCATCACAACAACCCCGTTCTGCAGAAGGTCGGAACCATTACACTGCTCTCAAGCCTGAAGTCGCTCAAATTCCGCGTGTGGAACGAGAAAACAAAGGAATTCATGAGCTTTAAAGATCTCCGCAAAATTTCCGCCGGGTTGCTGCAGGAGCCGAGAGTCTTAGTGAAGAAAGTAAAAAACTCGGCTTAGGGTCGCTGGGGAAGGCATTGCCCTGACCGGGATCGCTTAGTCGGCGGGACGGTTATACTCTCATCCGCTTCTCCCGGTATTGGCCAGGGGTCATTCCTTCCTGCTTGCGGAAATTCCGCAGAAATTCAACTATTCGCGATTTGCAAGAAAAAATACTCTTAGTTTTCTAACGGAATTATAATCTTGTAGGCCGAACGCTTGTCCGGCCTATGTATTTTGCTGCTTGTGAAAATAATGGAAAAAAACTTCCTGTTATACTGTGTTTGTGCGTGACTCACGAACGCCACCAACTCAAACACACAGGAGGAATAATTACACCATGATGAAAAAGTTGATGGCATCATCCATTGTCGCTACTATGTTAGTAACCGGTGCGTTCAGCACGGCTGCCTTTGCCCAGCAGGGAGAAACCGCTACCGCGGCACCTGCTAATAATACCGTACAGAGTTCGGCTTTGACAGCACAGGCCACTTCTGCTTCAACTCGAGCGGACAAGCTTATCGCGTTCGCTGAGAGCCTGCAAGGTAAAGTACAATACGGCTGGGGAAAACGGATAACCAGTGATCCGAACAAAATGATCCTTGATTGCTCTTCGTTTACTCAATATGTGTACAAGCAAGCCTTGGGTGTGAAAATGGGCTGGGGAGCCAATAGACAGTACAATGCTTTCAAGCATATCGCTAAAGCTGATCTTCGCAAAGGCGACTTGGTATTCTTCTCCGTATCCAACCCTTCGAAGATTGGACATGTCGGTATTTACATCGGCGGAGGTAAGTTCATTCATAATTTAAACCCTAAAAATGACGTTGTGATCTCCGATCTGTCAAAAGGGTACTGGAAAAAGCATTACATCGATGCAGCGCGCCCGCTGAACTAATTTATTAATTTATACACTTTAAAGTCCGAGCCTATAAGGTTCGGATTTTTTTGTTTTCTTTTGATTGATATTATAGCCCTGTGTTCGGTTCAACATTCGTGGAGAAGTGATTAAATGCGGATATATACAGATTTAGCCTTATATAATGATTTTGAGTCTGATAGGATAATTGTAAGAACGTCAAATGGCATGGGGTGGTGAAAGGATAGATGCAGCCCGGCGATCAGAATTGTTTTTCTAGCGAGGTTCATTCTATTTTGGAAGCGGTTGCCAATCGGCTAATTCCGTTAGATGCGTGGCCGTCGGCGACCGATGGGGGAGTCCTGACATACCTGGAACGCCGCGCCGGCGAGGATCCTGCTACCTGGAAGGATTTGATCGAACCTGGATTGCGCGAATTGGATACATTGGCATTCACTCTCCATGGCCGTCTATTTTCGGAGCTGTCGGCAAATGAGAAAGACCGCGTATTGCATGATATAGAGCACGATCGAGTTCGGGACTGGCCTGTATCGGCTAAACGCTTCTTCGACACTTTTTTGAGCCTGGTCATCGAAGGTTTCTACGGAAGCCCTGAAGCTGGCGGGAATCGCAATGGCAAGTCGTGGGACATGATCGGATTTCGTCCGGGCCCTATTTCCAAAAGCCATGCTCCGGTCGCTGAAACCGATTTGCCGCAACGAGCCTTCGACCAGCTAAAAGACCAATATGATGTTATTGTCGTGGGCGCTGGAGCCGGGGGCTCGGTAGCAGCGGCGGTATTGGCCGAATCGGGACTGTGTGTTCTCGTCGTCGAACGCGGAAGTTGGCTTCGATACTGTCAGGTAGGCAGCGACCATTTGCGCAACCATCGTTTAAGCAAATACGGTCATAACACGGGGCCGGGGTCGGAAGGTAACCCTCGCACGATTTTATTGGCCAACGGAGACGAGCGGATCACTGTACCCTTTGAAGGCGAGTATCACAATAACGCAATGACTTTGGGTGGCGGAACACGGGTCTACGGGGGACAGGCATGGCGATTTCATCCGGATGACTTTCGTATGGCGACTCGCTATGGGATTCCCGACGGGAGTTCGCTTAGTGATTGGCCAATTCGCTATGATGACCTCGAACCTTATTACGAGTGTGCCGAGTGGGAAGTCGGCGTCTCCGGTGATGGGGATGCCCATCCTGGACACGGGAAGCGGCAACGCCCGTATCCAATGCCAGCCTTGTCCAGGACCCTGGAAGCAGACCTCTTGGCTCAGGCAGCAGAGAAATTGGGATGGGAAGTGGGGCCGGTTCCGCTCCTCATAAACTCAGTGGAACGTGACGGGCGGTCGGCCTGTGGGCGGTGCGGCCAGTGTGTCGGATTTGCCTGTCCGACGAATAGCAAGAATGGCGGCCACAATACAATGTTATTGCGGGCTGTCGCTACCGGTAACTGCGACGTGATCTGCGATACGATCGTGGAGCGAATCATCACCGAAGGAGGCAGACATGCTACTGGAGTTTGCCTTGTGCAGAACTTGGCGGGATCGATCCAGCGGCGGCAAGTGCGAGCAGGGCACGTTGTGGTAGCCGCCGGAGCCATTGAAAGCGCACGCCTCCTTCTCAACTCGGCAAGCGATTCGGAACCATATGGGATAGGCAATCGGAACGGACAAGTAGGGCGGAACCTTCAGGGCCATGTCTATGCGGGTGCCTACGGTCTGTTTGATGAACCCGTTCAAGACGGTCTTGGTCCGGGAGTGAGCATTGCCACCCTGCGATTTGCCCATGGTAATGGAGGCGGGATTATCGGAGGAGGGTTGCTTGCCAACGATTTCACCCGGCTGCCTCTCGTTCACTGGTATCGAGCTTTGGCACCGGATGCGGCGAGATGGGGGAACGCAGGCAAGGAAACGATGCGCATGAGTTACTTGCGCACGAGCCAAATTCAGGGACCGATCCAAGAGATCCCGACATCCGAGTCCAGAGTGCGGCTCTCGCGAACGGTCACGGATCGCTTCGGAATTCCCGTGGCTCAACTGTCTGGAAGCGTTCATCCCGAGTCTCTTCGAGCTGCGGCCGTGCTTGCAGAGCAAGCGGAGAATTGGCTAAGGGCGGCCGGAGCCCGTCAAGTATGGCGATCCCAGCCAGGTAGTGGGCTTAGTGCTGGACAGCATCAGGCGGGAACACTGCGTATGGGCGATGACGCCTCGACATCCGTCACCGATCCTTTGGGACGCGTTCATGGATACGACAATCTCTGGGTTAGCGACGGCTCAGTACACGTAACCAATGGCGGTGTTAACCCGGTGTTGACGATACTAGCGTTGGCATTCCGCACGGCAGAAAATCTGGTAAAACAAGGGTAATCTACTTCAGGCGGTCACTTTAGCTCATCACAGCAATTAGCCAGTGAAGCGGCTGCAAAGTATGCAGCTCAGCATGAAGCTCAGCCAAAAAGGGAAGTCGTGGCAGAAGTGGAGTTACGAGGTTATCAATAAATTTTTCATAAAAACCTGGCTCATTTTTATCAATCTGCATACAAATACGACTTTACACCATGACCAACAAATGCTTTCCAAATGATGAGGTTATAGGGATAGCTCCAATCGATCTCGTAACCCCCAAACATCTCGTGTAGCCGGTTGTTGTTAAAAAGGATGGAGCCCTTTTGATCAAAAGTGACCGAGTCCACCCATAGCATTCGGTCGTCAGACACAAAATCATGGAATGTATCGCTGGAAGGGGTATAGATGCCTATTCCCTTTCCTTCCAGCATAGTGTAGAAGACATTTCCTTTGTTATCAGCGTGCATCCCATCGGTGGTCGTGCGCTTGCTGCCAATGGCCCTTACTGCCTTGCGAATTTCTTCTAACGGCGTATTAAAGTCTCGTAGAAGCGAAGTATCAAGTTTATATAGATTTCGCCCTGAGATCTGACAGTAATACAACGTGGAACGATTCGCGGATAAGGCGATGCCGTCAGCTCCGATTCGAAAAGGTTTATCCTTGAATACCGGCTTATAGTCAATTTGAAAATGAAAATCGGGAAAATCCTGTGTACTGTAATGCCGATCGAGCACCCGTCTGAGCGTTCTTGTCCTCATGTTGTACACAATGATTCCGCCGTCAAGCGGGTGATCCGGCCAACCGCAACCGGAATCGGTAATATAGACAAAACCGTTCTTATTGTCCACGACCACATCATTTAAAAAAGATGTCCGGTACGGCGCAATCTCATTTGGGATGATAATAGAGTCGATCATCCGGTTGGTATTCAAATCCCAGACGATCAGCTTCTGCGACCCTTCCGGAGAGGGTGCGTAGGCGATCTTCCCTTGATCCAGCAGCCACATCCGGTTATATTCATCGATTTCATAACCGAGAACGGATTGGAGGACATTGACATTGCCCGCTTGATTCCATTCCCAACTCGGGAAAGCCTCCAAGAGCGGTTTTCCGTCTTTGATAATGATCCGATTCGTGGAGGAAGGAATACCATCGGACCAGCGGGGCACTGAAACGTAATAATGGCCTTGCTGGTCGACTTTTACTCCGGCAGGCATCGCCTTTTTCCAATATTGATTGGCTTCAAATTCCTGCTTCATCCTTAGGTCAGGAAAATTCCAATCCAATCGGTTCCAATGGAAGATCATTTGATAGCGTCCTATTGGATTGACATCTTTTGAAACGGGATTCTGCAGCTGGTGAAACGGTTGTCGATAAGAGGACTGCTGACGGAGAATCTGCCCATTATGGTTCTGTATCATATATAGCCTCCCACTGTAGGTTAACAATCATGATTTGCACCTGATCTTTTAGATATATGCCTATAGCGGAAGATGGTGCAAGGTTCAAGGCCAAGCATGCACAGCCTTCATGTATGTCTTTATATTGAAACTTGCCGTTACAGACAACACGGGGAACCGTACAAAAAGTCATTGAACGGGACACTATAGTTTAATAAAGCGTGCCAGTCAAGAACATTATTTTTATGTTCTTGGCTGGCACGCTTTATTTTGTTCAACGAGTAGAAAGTAATAAGGTTCCTTTCATTCATACCTTACCCGCCTAACAAAGGCCATCCGCCGCGTGTCATCCCGCATGCGAATAATCATTTGCTCAGATGCCCGAGCGGGAGGCGGCAAAGTGAGCAAATGATTGTATACGTAATTTGCGGCGTTTATGTGACGCGCCCGACGAACAGCAACGATCTGCACGGGGTAGGCGCGTTCGTCATGGCGTGCGTCGAGATGGATGGATTGATCTAATCGGCGAAGGTACGGGTGAGAAGTTGCCTGAACAAATGGTATAATGCAGACATCGATGATTAGCGGAAACAGGTGTATGTAGAAACATGGATATATCGGATATTCTGTCTAATCTGACAGAAGAGAATTTGAAGAATTTGCTTGAACAGTATCGGGACTTCGGCCCTTTTCCCGGCATTGCTCTGACGTTCATGAAATCGTTCATCCCGCCGCTGCCAACGATACTCATCGTCGGAGTCAATGCGGCGGTTTATGGCTTGTGGCTGGGCTTTCTCTATTCTTGGCTAGGTATCGTAAGCGGGTGTCTTGTCACTTTCCTCATCGTGCGCCGGATAGCGGGGCACGCCTACTTCGTACGCTGGGCACAAAAGCCGAAAGTACAGATGAGCTTAGTGTGGGTTCGGCGCAATGCTTTCAGCTATGTGTTCTTGCTTAGCCTCTTTCCCGTCGGACCATTCGTTGTCATTAATATAGCTGCCGCAATCGCACGGATGCGGCTTCGCTCTTTCTTCATTGCTATCGTTTTCGGTAAAGCGATCATGGTACTGTCGGTTTCGTTCATCGGGCATGATTTCGAGCGATTCATTGAGCGTCCGATCGAGATTGCATACGTTGTGTTATTCGTGGGGATATCTCTATGGATCAGCAAGAAGATCGAAGCGCGGTTTACTAAGCCCGAATAGGCGGCGGATAAATGAAAGCCAGGAAGCTCGGGTCGTTGCCGGCTTTTCCTGGCTTTCTGATTCTGCGGCAAAGAATTAACCTCGGTAATTGGAGGACCAGTGGGCGTATTCCTGCTCAGCCTTATCTTTAGCATAGCCGTAACGCTCCTGGATTTTGCCGACGGGTATCTCTCGTTCGACGATAATGATATCGACATCGTCGTTAGCCAATTTGCCCCATTGCCTTTCCGTTCCGCCTTTGAACTGCTTCCATTTTCCTTTGAAAATATAGCTGTCCATCGTTACCGCTCCTTTATACAATTAACCGTTACAAATCATTACCCGCAGCCGCATCGTTTCAAACTATCGGCAATTAATGATATAATCACAAGCAACAATAAACCTTGAGGCGGATGAGCATATGCTTACTTTTGAAGAGAAGCTCTCGATTATGGAATCTTTCCCCGAATTGGAGCGCAGAGACGTATCGCTTGGACGCGTTAATTTCCACTATGACCGAAGCGTCTTAGAGAAAAAGAATGTCGGGTTTCACTTCCATCCGAATGGCAACGGCTATATATTCGCGGGGGAGCTGGAAGGGTACCGGACCGATGACAAAGGCTTCGTCAACGTTCGGGATTATAGCGCGGATGAGCTGCACAGCCTCGTGGAGCAATCGATCCGCTCCTTAACCGGAGAAGCATCGTGGCAGGATGGGCAAGAGGAGAAATGGATCGATTCGGATCGGACCGTGCTGGTTCTTAAATTCGAGGACGACATGTGGTACCTTTTCTCGGGCCTGAATCTCGAAGCGGCATTCGAGACGTACGAGGAAGCCCGGGGGTACTTGAAGGAAGAAGGATTTACTCGGCAATAAACGAGGTTGCGGTAGAAGAGGGGCAGCCTAGGGACGCGTGACGTGTCTATTCCGCCCGAAGCCTCTCCGCCGTGGAAAATAAGCGCACGCAGCAGCAAATCAATAATCAATTCGATTATCCAAGGGATAAATCGGTCTGTTAATCCGCTTATAATCGACGGTTGACAGATTGCCTGAGGTCAATCCAGGTGAATCAACCGTAATAATCTCCTTTGCAACGGAATCATAATAAGCCCGGAAATGATTGGCGGACTTTAACGCAACGATCTTATATTTTGTTACATCAATTCCATGCAAGAGGAAAACCTGCTCATCAAAAGTCTGCATTTTAATTGAACAAACGATGATATCGACATTGCCTACTTGTAGTCTGGCTGATTTCCCTAAATTATGTTTGAGGCCTTGCCACATGGGTGATGATTGGGTAATTTTACCATCTGAGAGACATTTCACGTAGCCTTTAATTAACAAAGGTTCGCCATGCAAGGAATCCGTTTTTCCTCCCAGTTTCACATCAATAGTAGAACCGATATCTGCTTTATGAGCCTCGTCCGCCACTTCCGGGTCGCAAATAAAACCGAAGCAGGTATTAGGAGCGTTTTGTTCAATCATTGCCTTCAACAGGTGTGTACCGTCCCCAGGACCTCCTCCACCGGGATTATCCGAATATTCATTGATGACAATCGGACGTCCCTCAAGCGTTAATGCCTGTTTAATCCCTTGTTCCGGTGTCGGATAGACGGATTGGAATTCATCCTTTTTTCTCCATATATTTCGAGCAACATGCTCACTTACTTGTTTGGCCAAGTCCAGATTATCATTTGAGATCGTCAAAACAGAAACGCCCGCATCCGGTACATCAGAACGAGAAAACCCATGGAAGAAGGTACAATCTATAATATCCGGCGCCTTCTCCCATTCCCAACAAATTTCATTGATATCTTTAGCCGGGGATTTATAAGTCGTAGTTGCGGGAATCAACAAAGGCAATTTAACCAGGTTCATTACGGGATGAACCGTGCCCTGAATGATTTGTACAAGTAAACTGATCGCTTCGATAGCCCTATCATAAGAATCCGTATGGGGATAATAATTATCGCCAATAAGGGCGTTCGATTCCTGAATCATTTTCTGTGTAACATTCGCATGAAGATCCAGGGTTGCGACAATAGGAATCTCATATCCCACAACCTCACGTATGGCTTCCAATAGACTTCCTTCTACATCGTCAATACCTTCAGCGATCCCAGCTCCATGCAAGTAAAAACATATTCCATCAAGTTCACCCGCATTTTGTATGCTGGCAACAAGTTCATTTTTCAATATTTCATACGTTTCTTTCGTAATAATACCTGAGGGTTGCGCAAAAGCCGAAAAGGCAGGTACTATTTCAACCCCTAGTTGGTTGCATTGATCTATCATCCCGCCTAGAAAGTCTTTCACACCAAGATGCCTTTCAATGATCTGTTGACCCTTGTCCCATTCATGAAAATGATTAACTGTAGTTTTTACGTTTGAAAAAGTATTCGTTTCATGTTCAATTTGACCAATTGCAACTCTCATTTTCATTCTCCTCGCATCATCATCAGATATTCTCCGGAGCGCCCGATTTTGAAATCGGCCTGGCCAAGGGATCCCCTCGCGTTATTTATTCCTCCTGACGAGTCAAGGATGCTTGGGAGAGAAGACAACAGCGTTCTAGTATAAGGATGACTCGGATTATCGAACAATGATCGGGAAGGACCTGTTTCCACAATCTCCCCTCTGGACATGACAGCCACCCGATCGCACATATAACGGATGACGGCCATATTGTGGGAAATGAATAAATAGGTTAAATTCCGTTCTTTTTTTAATTCTTTGAGCAAATTTAACACTTGGGCTTGAACCGAGACGTCAAGAGCCGAAGTAGGTTCGTCTAGAACGATAAAAGAAGGATCCGTAATGAGCGCGCGGGCGATCGCAATCCGTTGTCTTTGACCTCCGCTGAATTCATGCGGGTATCGCGGGAGGTGTTCTTCTTTTAATCCAACCCGTTTCATCAAGGAATGAAGCCTGGACGGCCCCCCCCTTGCTTGGCGTTCGCTTCGGGACAGAGCGTACAATGGCTCAAGAATAATATCTCTTACCGTCATTCTGGGATCAAGAGAAGATTGCGGGTCTTGGAAAACGATTTGAATTTCTCCGGCGCGCGGATTTTGAAATCGGCCTTTTTTCCATAAAGGTCTGCCTAGATAAGAGATGTTTCCGCTCGTCGGATCTTCCAGGCCGATCAGCATTTTGCCGATCGTGCTTTTCCCGGAACCGGATTCTCCCACGAGTCCGAACGCTTCTCCTTGAAGGATGCTCAGATTGGCCTCCTGAACGGCTGTTACAGCCTTCTTCCCTTTGCCATATCTCTTTTGGACTTGCTGAATTTGTATGAGCTCATTCATGGCTTCCTTCCCTTTCCAACCAACATGCGACCGACTGATCGGCCGTTCGCCGTTCCAATACAGGCTTTTGAACCCGGCACCTGTCAACGGCCCGATTGCAACGCGACGCGAAGCTGCAGCCCTTCGGACGATTGCGCAGATCGGGCACCTCTCCGCCAATGGCGAGCAAAGGCTCGTCCGGATCTGCCAAATCGGGAAGGGCGTTCAGCAATGCCCGTGTATACGGATGCTTCGGGGAGCGAAGAACCTCCGATGTACGGCCTGTCTCCACGACTTCTCCCGCATACATGACCACGATACGATGGCACATTTGGGAGACGACGCCTAAATCATGCGTAATGAACAGAATCGATGTTCCGCGTTTATCCGACAGTTCCTTCATCATCTTCAGAATCTCGTGCTGAATCGTGACATCCAGGGCAGTCGTCGATTCGTCGGCAATGAGCAGATTGGGAGGAGCCGCCATTGCAAGCGCAATCACCACCCGCTGTCTCATTCCGCCGCTTAATTCAAACGGATATTTGCGGGCCACAACCTCCGGGGCGTGGATATGGACTTCTTCCAGCGCCTCTACGGCTTGCCGGTACGCCTCTTTCCTGTACAAGCCCCGATGTCTCTTGATAACTTCCGCCAATTGCCTGCCCACCGTCATCGTGGGATGAAGGGCCGTCATCGGTTCCTGAAAGACCATGCCGATCTCTTTCCCCCGAAGCGTCTGTATTTCCTTTTTGTTCAGGGTAAGGACGTTTGTTCCCGCATATTTAATTTCTCCGCCCGTTATCGTGGCGTTTTTATCCAGCAAACCGAGAATCGATAACGCCGTAACGGATTTCCCGGAACCAGACTCCCCCACGACGCCGACGATTTCGCCTTTTTCAATGGAATAGCTTACGTTTTGCAATGCCTTGACCGTACCCCGGATTCCTTGAAATTCCACAGAAAGATTGTTGATTTCGAGCAGCATCCTTACACCTCCTATCGAACGGATTTGGGATCGAGAATATCACGAATGCCATCCCCAATCAGATTCAAAGCGCCGGATGCCAAAAAAAGAAATAAACCCGGAAATGCAGGATACCACCAATAATCCAGCAAGTATTTCCAGCCTATACTAATCATCGCCCCCCACTCCGGGGTCGGCGGTTGCGCACCCAAGCCGAGAAAACCAAGCGTTGCGACCAACAGGATCGTATCCCCGACATCAAGCGTAAGCTGAATCACAATAGGAGAGACGACATTGGGGACGATGTGACGGGCAATAATCCGCCATGGTTTGATCCCGAATGTAAGAGCCGCTTTGACGAACAGCTTCTCCCGCAAGGCAAGCGTTTCTCCCCTTGCCAAACGGACGTAAACGGGTATTTTCACAATCGCGATCGCGATCATGGCGTTTTGCAGGCTCGGTCCGAGCGAGGCCGCTAATGCCATGGCCAAAATAAGAGTAGGGAAAGCAAGGATCATATCCATAATCCGCATCAGGATTTGATCGATTTTGCCTCCGAAATAACCGGCAACGGTGCCGATAACCGTACCGCAAGCAGCGGCGACAACTACCGAAACGATCCCAATGCCTAAAGAAAGACGGGCACCGTATAAGATAAAAAAAAAAATGTCTCTTCCCACTTCATCCGTACCAAACCAATGTTTCATCGTTGGCTCTTGAAAACGGTCGACAATATTGATTTTGTTCGGATCGAAGGAAGTGAGAAGCGGGGCTGCCAACGATAGCAGGATAATGACCCCCATAACGGAAAGGCCGATCAGCGTCATCGGATTTTTCTTCAGCTTATACCAGACCGGATTGACCTCTTTAACGGGGAAGATGACTTCATTCGTTTGAATTTGCAACGCGAATCCCCCTATTGTTTAATTTGCGGATCCAGGATGTAATAGTTCAAATCGATCAGCAGATTAATGAGCGAATATCCGATTGAAATGATTAAGGTAAACCCCATAATCGCAGGAAAATCAAGAAACGCAATGGAGTCAACGACGTATTTGCCCATTCCCGGCCATCCGAAAATGGTTTCGGTCACAACCGCTCCGCCAAGCAGGGACCCGAAGGACAATCCGATCACCGTAACGGTCGGGATAAGCGCATTTCTCAGCGCGTAGCGGAAAAGAAGAAAAGTGCCGCTGATCCCGTTGGCGAGCGCGGTACGGATATACTCCTGTCCCAAAACTTCCAGCATGCTGGCCCTTACTTGACGGGTAATGATAGCCAGCTGTGCATACGAGAGCGTGATCGCCGGAAGCAGGATGTGCCATAAACTGTTTTTAAACGCCGTCCAATTCCCCGTTAGCAGGCTATCCAGCAGGTACAACCCCGTTATTTTCGAAGGAGCGGGTATCATGAAATCCATTCGTCCGCCGGAAGGAAACCAGCCCAGATAGCCATAAAAGATGATAATGACGACCAATCCGCTCCAGAAAACAGGTGTGGACACGCCAGCGATCGAAAATACACGCGCACCGTGATCCCAACCGGTATCTTTTTTCACTGAAGACAGGACCCCAAGCGGTATGCCCACGAGAATCGCCATCAGAAAGGCAACCAAAGCAAGTTCAATCGTTGCCGGAAAAAATACGACCAAATCATGAACGACCGGCTGCTGCGTACGTATCGAATTTCCAAGATCGCCCGTTAAAAGTCCATTTAGATACATCCAATATTGGACCCAGACCGGTTGGTCTAGGCCCAATTGATGGCGGACTAGGTTTAAGGTTTCCTCATTCGCTTTCTCACCGACCAACATTCTCGCGGGATCGCCCGGAATAAGGTGGGAAAGCAGAAAGGTAAGCAGGGTGACGCCGAAAACCACGAGCATAAGCATGGAGAGCCGTTTAGTAATCATCCGCCCCATGTGAATACAACTCCCGTCCGACTTCTATTTCGACATCTCTTGCAGGTTATAAACCGCGTCCAGCATCGGATTGTAAATAAATCCTTTGACATTTTTATTCATCGGCAGGACATAATCTTTTTGATAAAGATACACATACGGCGCCTCATCAATGACGATGGTTTGAGCTTCTCTGTAGAGCTGCTCTCTCTCCGCTTTATCGATGCTCGTTGCGGCCTTGCGCACGAGTTCATCCACCTTGTCGTTCTTGTAAAAGGCGCGGTTTCCGGACAAGCCGAAATTGTTGGAATCAAACCAATAGTTCATGAACATGAAAGGATCGGCAAAATCCGGGCTCCAAAGTCCGAGTGACAAATCGAACTCGCCTTTGTCGATCATCTCGCGCATCGTAGCGTTAGCCAGCTTTTTCAACTCGACTTTGATCCCGACATCCGACAATAAAGCTTGGATAGCCAATGCTTCCGTTTCCCACCACGGATTTTTATCCGAATAGAGAAGGCTTAAGGTCAGATCGCTTACTCCGGCTTCGGATAGCAGCGACTTCGACTTGGCGGCATCGAGCTGATATTGTTTAGCCTCATCGTCATGGCCCCATAATCCTTCGGGAATAGGTCCGCGCATTTGTGTCGCGTACCCTTCCTGCACCGACTTCGTAAGGCTTTCGTAATCGATCGCGTAGCTGATTGCCTGGCGTACCTTCGGATTTTGCAGGGCAGGGTTACCTTTGCTAGAATTGACGTAAACATAGTCTACAAGCAAGCTTGGTTTTTGAACGACCTGTACGTTTTCAAACGCTTTTACTGCGCCTAACTGTTCAACCGGTATTCCTTCGGCGATATCGATCTCGCCTTTCTCCAACTGCAAGCGTTGGGCGGATGAATCGACGACAATTTTGAAATAAGCCGTTTTAATTGAAGGTTGCGCGGAATAGTTCGGGTTCGTTTCCAGCTTCAGATACTCTCCCTTTTTCCACTCCGTCAGTTGGTAAGGTCCGCTACCCATCGAATGACTGGCCAGGTAGTTTTGACCCAGATCTCCGTTCTCTTCATGCTCCATCACTTTTGGATTCACAATTCCGCCGGCGTTTATCGCCAATGTGGATAGGAAAGGAGGGAAATAATTTTTTAATGTAAAGACAACCGTTTTGGAGTCTTGAACTGTAACTTCTTGAATGACTCCAAACACATCGACAGGCCCTTTAGCTATTTTGAGCGTACGATCAAAGGTGAACTTGACCGCATTCGCATCGACCGGCGTTCCGTCCGTGAATTGATGGCCCTCGTTCAAAGTAAAAGTCCACGTTAACCCGTCAGGGCTTACCGTCCATTCTTTCGCCAGCCCCGGCTTCAGTTCCGTCGACTCTCCGTCGTAATCAACGAGCCTTTCGTAGGCCGGATACGTTATTTTAAAAGAGTGGTTATCCACCGTTACGGCCGGGTCGAGGGTATCCACATCCGCCGATATGGCTACAATTAAAGTATCTTTCCCGCTCGCGTTCGTTTCGGACGGTGAGCTCGAAGCCGTGGCAGTCGAAGCCGGCTGAGAGGAGTTATTACTGCAAGCGGATAAGGCAATTGACAGAATTACGGTTAACATGATCGACAAGATTTTGTTTTTCAACATTGTAGTTTTCCACCTTTATATTTTTTTTGTGGTTGCATCATCGTCATTAACTGCTCATTGAGGGTTCTTGCAACAGGACCGGTTTTACCGCCATTGATGTTTTCGTCATCAATTCGGACCGCCGGCATAATGTCGCTTGTCGTACTCGTAATAAAAACTTCATCCGCCTGGAGCATGTCTTCCGGAGTAAAGTAGGCTTCAATAAACGGAATTTGAAGCTCCCCGGCGATTCGTTCGACTGCCATTCTGGTAATTCCGGGTAAAATACGGTTGGAAAGGGGCGTTGTAAGGATGGAACCATCTTTCACCATGTACACATTGGAGCTTGTCCCTTCGGTAACTTTACCGTCTCGCACCAGAATAGCCTCAAAACATCCATGTTGGAACCTCTTAAGTTCATCATTAGGCAAACAGCTTGATCGTTGATGTTGCCAATATCGCCACGCCATCTCGCAAAGACGCAAGATTAAACGCCATTTTCGGGTGATGCAGCCCTGGCTTCAGGTCCGACCCCAATCCGACCATCGTCGCGGCGATATGCCTTCTCTCTGCCGTGTAAAAATGGAAGTCTTCCCCACCCGGGGTAACCGGCGGCGGACTGACTGCCGAAGGCCCGAGAACTTCGCCGATCGCTTCGCTCACTATACGTTCTATAGAAGTATTCGGAATAGCGGCAGCTGTTCGGGACGCCGTCTCTACTTCCACCTGAGCGCCGTTCGCTCCGCCAGCGGCCAATACGGCCTTCGTCACTTTATCGATCAAATCGGTCATTGCTTCATTCGTCTGCGCGCGCAGGTCAATGCCAAAATGGGCCTCATCGGGGATGACATTCAGATTGCCGCCCCCCGAATGCGCTTTCGTTACTTTAGCAGACATCGGGACCGTCGGATCCACCTTGACGGCATTGACCGCATGAATGATGGCTGCTAACGAATCGACTGCATTTATCCCGAGGTTCGGCCTAGCGGCGTGAGCCTGTTCTCCCCGAATTTTCCCTGTCAGTTGAGCTGTTGCGCCGTGATAAATCGCAGCCGAAGCCATCCCATAAGGCATCTCCTGAACGGGCCGCAGATGAATGCCCAGCAAGTAATCCACATCGTCGACTACACCTTTTTCTATGAGCGACTTGGCTCCTTGACCCGTCTCCTCGGCTGGCTGGAAAATGAATTTAAGGCGTCCTTTAGGAGTAAACCCGATCTCCTTCAAACAACGCATCGTGAGCAGCAGCATCGTCATATGAGCATCATGGCCGCATGAATGGTTGGCCTTCCATTCCCCGTCAACATTTTGATACAAAGCGTCGATGTCCGCGCGCAAGCCGACCGTCGGCCCTTCCAGCTTTTCATCCCACACCGCAGCTACTCCTGTTTGATCCTCAAACGTCTTATAGGAAAACCCCATATTGCCGATTTCCTGACAAAGAAATGCCGTTGTCTGTTTTTCCTTCCAGCTTACCTCGGCCAAATCGTGCAGTTTGCGGTAAAGATCTATGGAATGTTCGTCATTTTCCTTTATCCACGCCTCTATCGTTTCCAACATCGCCCCGTTGCTCCCCCCTTCTCATCAATAAGTGCTAATCAAGTGCTATTAGACCGGTTCCGCATTTTCAAGAACATAGTAATTCACAGGCCCATCCTCGCGTAATAAACCTACAACAAAGTATCCTTGGGAAAGCGCCCGCTCCATATGGTTGCGGATATGAAAACGCCAAGCGCGGACCAGCTCAAAATCCGTCAGCTTCATGTCATGAATCGCTTTTGGAACCGCGAGGAGATAGCCTTTGCCGCCGTCCGGGGAGCGCCCCTTGTCCGGATGCGGGGAGTTTCCGTCCAGCTTCCATTCGTACAATTTATCGTACGTTTTCCAATCGTCCGTCTCCGGCGTCATGCCTGCAAGCGCCTTTTTGGCACGGTACGAATTCAACTTCCATTCGAGAAGCAGCCGGTCCGAAGGAAGGCCTTTGTTGATCAGATCGTTCATCTCTCCGTAGTAAGAAGGGATGTATGTTTTTACATATCCCCCCAGCTTGCAAAGGTTCAAGAAGGCGTTCCGGCTCTCCAGCGGGTCGAACGTCCAGACGATTTTGCCGTATCCATAACCGATCGCCCACTCCCGTTGTTTTTCTTTCAAGCCTTTCCCTAATCCCGCATTGCGGAAATCCGGAACCACCGCTGCCATTTGCGAGACAATATAAGCTTCCCCGCCGTCAAATCCGGGAAATCCGTAACAAAAACCGACGATCTTGTCCCCATGTAAGGCTGCTATAACGACTCCCCCATGATGAATGGCCGCAATCAATTGCGCCATTGGAGTGATCGAGCCCGCGCCCCACACCATTTGTTGAAGTTCTATAATCACTAGCATTTCTTCGGGTTGCGTGATGTACTTGTAAGTTATACCGCCGTCCACAGGGACCATTTCCTCCTTCATCTCGACATCCATTCAGCTTCACGCACCAAATATTTACGGACAGTCCGTTCATTGACTTCGTAGCCGATACCGTGACCGGCGGGCACAGCCAACGTTCCCGGCGCAATGAACTCCACGCTCGGCTCAACGATATCTTGCTCCCAATAGCGGCTGGAAGCCGACGTGTCTCCCGGTATCGTAAAGTTACCAAGCGTTGTGAGGGCAATGTTATGAGCGCGTCCGACACCCATTTCTAACATGCCTCCGCACCAAACTGGAATGCCGTGTCGCTCGCATACATCGTGTATTTTTTTAGATTCCGCAATGCCTCCGACACGGCCTAATTTAATATTGATAATTTTGCAGCTTCCAAGCTCGATCGCCTTTCTGGCGTCTTCTGCGGAATGGATGCTTTCATCGAGACAAATAGGGGTTTTTAACTGTCTTTGCAGCTTGGCGTGATCGATGATGTCGTCATGCGCAAGCGGTTGTTCAATCATCATCAGGCCATATGAATCAAGTTCTTTCAACAAATCGGCTTGCTCCAACGTGTACGCGGAATTGGCATCCGCCATGAGCGGAACATCGGAGCCAAACCGCTTGCGAATCGCTTCGATTACTTGTATATCAAAGCCCGGCTTTATCTTTACTTTGATCTTTTTGTACCCTTCAGCCAAAAAACGCTCCACATTATGCAAAACCTGCTCTACCGTCGCTTCTATTCCGATGCTGACCCCGACGTCAATCGTTTGTTTGACACCGCCTAAACGGGAGGCCAGAGAAATCTCTTGCTGTTTGCAATGCAAGTCCCATACCGCTTCCTCAATGGCCGCTTTGGCCATATAATTGCGGCGAACAGGCGCAAATAATCGCGAGACGTCCTCAGGTTCCGTCACATTGCTTGCAAACAGTTTCGGGATCAGGAAGTTCTCCAGCATGTACCATACGGTCCCGGTCGTTTCCTCATTATAAACGGGATGGGGCATCGCTACGCTTTCACCGTACCCGATAGCGCTGTCGCCGTGTACGCTCACCAGAATAAAATCTTTGTCCTCCGACCGGCCAAAGCTCGTTTCAAACGGCGCCTTATAAGCGACTTTTAATTGCTGCAACCTCACACGCTCGATTTTCATAAATACATCTTTCCTTTCCGCGAACTATTCGACGAACACCTGATGTTTTGTATAAAATTGTTCCATACTTTGATGACGGGCCCGAATTTGCTCTTGATCTTTCAACTTGACGCCAATCATAACAGCATGCAACAAACTGATCACAGAAGAAGTGGAACCTATCCCCGTATCTGCATCCATGTTGACATCGGTAAGAAGTGTAATGTCTGATATGCGCCCAATCGGCGAAAGCAGCCGGTCTGTAACAGCAATGATCGTTGCCCCCTGACTTTTTGCATGTTCAGTTACCATAAGAGTTTCCCTAGAATAACGGGGAAAGGAAATCGCCACAACTGCGGACTGATCCGTAAGATAGAACAGTTTTTCGGTGTTCCCTCCGACAGAAGGACATAAATGAACATTTTCGCGCATCTTGCCAAGCATCAAGGAAAACCAGTACGCTTCCGTATACGCAGCGCGGTTCCCGACAATTACAACTTGATCGGCTTCATGAATGGCGTCCGCCATTTTACAAATTTCCGATACATCCAGTTGATGAAGCGCTTGTTTTAAAATAGCGATATCCTTTTCTATGACTTTGGCGAATATGTTACTTTCACTTATAGGTAAATATTCCCTTTCGTTTTCCGAAGAATCATTCGTATTTTGCAGAATCTGCCTCTTAATTGTATGTTGCATGGCTGAGAAACTGGCAAATCCAAGAGCATATGACAATCGAATAACGGTTGTTTCGCTTACTTCTACTTCCCGCGCAATTTGCATGGCCGTGCTCAGTGCGGCTCTCTCCAGGTTTTCCAGAATATACTCGGCCACCTTTTTTTGCGAAAGCGACAATTCATTAAATTTTTCTTTGACGAGATTTTCAAATGCTGGCGTTTGCATAACATCCCCCTAACGAAATCAAAAAGATTTATTTCCTTCATTATATTTTATAAATGAATTAAATACAACAGTTTTTATGTCATGTTATATAACAGATCATTAAGTAAATCTTAAAGACTAAATTGTAAATGTAAATTAATATGACATTTAAGTAACGCCATTTCTCTTTTTTAGAATTGATTAATTTGAAAGATACTATGATCGCCTAATGGAAAAAGACAACTTTGCCGTTTATCATGCCTACAGCCTCTACGGCCAAACGAGGGTTAGTCTCGCATTCAGATGAAAGAATATGTAACCGCGTCTACAATTGTAAGTTGTCATTTGAAGAAACCGTGATAATATGAACGTTATCTGGTCGTGATATATTGGGAACCGTACATACTTAATCAGGAATGGGTGAATATCTGTATGTCACATACGAGTATTGTTTTGCGTGTGGAACTGTTTCACGACAAAGCCACCTTTGGCGACGTCGCTTCCGCAATAAGCAAAGCCGGAGGGGATATCACGTCCATTGACGTCATCCGGCCTGGAAAAGATTCCTCGATTCGGGATGTTACGGTCGAAGTCGCAGATTCCAATGAATCCCGGCTTGTTGAGTCGATGTCGAAACAGGAAGGCATCAAACTGATCAACGTCTCCGACCGTACGTTTCTCGTTCATTTGGGCGGTAAAATCACGATGCAGCCAACGCTGCCGATCAAGAACCGCGACGACCTTTCTCGCGTATACACCCCAGGCGTAGCCAAAGTATGCACGGCGATTCATGAAAATCCGAAAAAAGCGTTCTCGCTGACAATTAAGCGCAATACCGTTGCAGTCATATCCGACGGCACTGCCGTGTTGGGGCTCGGGGATATCGGTCCATATGCTGCGGCACCGGTAATGGAAGGCAAGGCGATGCTGTTCAAGCAGTTGGCCGGCGTGGACGCTTTCCCTATCTGCTTGGACACGAAGGATACGGAAGAAATCATCCGTACGATCAAATCGATCAGCCCAATCTTCGGCGGCATCAATCTGGAGGATATCAGTTCGCCGCGTTGCTTTGAGATCGAGCGCAGGCTTGTGGAGGAGCTCGACATTCCCGTATTTCACGACGATCAGCACGGAACGGCCGTGGTCGTGATTGCTGGGCTGTTGAACGCCTTAAAAGTGGTCGGCAAGCGGATCGATCAAATTCGTGTCGTAGTTAACGGCGTCGGGGCGGCCGGCGTATCGATCTGCAAAATGCTGCTCGGTTCGGGCGTGACCCGACTTGTCCCGGTGGATCGCGATGGCGCAATCGTCCGCGGCGGAACGTATGACCACCCTATGTGGCAGTGGCTTGCCGAACAACCGCAAGTGGAAGAGAAGGGTGGAACGGTGAAGGATGTCATTCGGAATGGGGCCGTCCCAAAAGTAGCTAAGTTCACTTAAAAGATAGCTCACTTTTATGAAAATGATGTTTCAAAATTAAAACGAGGTAATGCAGGA
>FWWL01005317.1_pt1 | contig 20246 bp, 20 predicted proteins | sample 2228331 | NCBI WGS metagenome assembly FWWL01 (sample SAMEA103939775, study PRJEB20133) | metagenome | reverse complement strand
TGGCTGCGTGCCCAGCCTTGTCGATGCGGGCTTTGCGAGGGCCCCTGCAACGGTTCGGGCTTCGCAGCCGGCAGAGGCGGGACGGGTGCGGCGACCACGCTCTCCCACGTGCTTCCCGGCACCAGGGAGTTCATACGGTCTTGCCGCACCCGTTCCCTTTCTCCCGCCTCCGCCGCCTCCTACGCTAGCTCCCCATGCGAGATACAAGGGAGCGATGGTGACCCGAACCGAACCATCAGCAGCGCTGGCGTCGTCAAGGCGCTCGATCGGGATGCCGTCCGCGGCACGGGCACCATGGCCGGCGGCATCACCGGGGAATTGGTGTTCGCGGACGCTTTCGCTCCGGCGACATCCGGAAGGAAATCACAGGCGGCGCTCCTGCCCTGCCTCCTCATCCCGGCCGCTGCCGCGGCGGCGCCCTCCGCGGGAAGCGTACCCGGGAAACGAGCCCTCAAGTCCTCGCCACTTCCTCAACCCTCTCGCCCGAGGAGCCGACGCTGAATGGCGACGGCCAGCCCGCAGCAGCCTCCCTGGCCGGTCGGGAGGTCGAGGTCATGCTCCTCGCGGCACAGCGGCTTTCGGACAAGGAGATTGCCCGGGCGCTCCAGCTCTCAGTGGCAGCCGTGCCCACGCACCCGGAAACTCCGTATCGCAAGCTCGGAGCAGGAAACCGGGCGGAGGCAGCCAGGCCATTCGTGATTGGGCCCAGCCACCGTCAAGGGGCCCCGGCAGGACTCCGTTGTCGCAAGGCACGAGCCACTCAGCGGGCGCGCATGGCGCGCCTCCGAACGATGAAACCCCTCCATCTCTGCCTCCGTTGCGCTGGAAACAGCGGATTGCAGTAACGCCCAACAAGCTTCACGACCCGCCATCATGACGCCGCTGCGAAGGGCACTCCGCAGTTAGCTGGTCCACAGACGCTAGAATGCGGCCATGAGCCCCTACCGTTAGAGGTGTCGAATTGGTGGTGGGATTCGAAACGAACGGGCCCGTGGCCATCGTCACCATCGACCGCGCCGAGGTGCGCAATGCCGTCGACCGCCCCACCGCTGAGGCGCTGGCCGACGCCTTCCGCCACTTCGAGGCCGAGGAGTCCCTGCTCGTCGCCATCCTCACCGGCGCGGGCGGCACCTTCTGCGCGGGCGCCGATCTGAAGGCCGTGGCCGAAGGACGCGGCAACCGGACGGCCCCAGACGGCGACGGGCCGATGGGGCCCACGCGCATGCTGCTTGAGAAGCCGGTCATCGCCGCCGTGGAGGGGTACGCCGTCGCCGGGGGCCTGGAGCTCGCCCTCTGGTGCGACTTGCGAGTGGCCGCGCGGAACGCCGTCTTCGGCGTCTTCTGCCGCCGCTGGGGCGTCCCCCTCATCGATGGGGGCACGGTGCGCCTCCCCCGCCTCATCGGCCACAGCCGAGCGATGGACCTCATCCTCACCGGCCGCCCAGTAAGCGGAGAGGAGGCGTACCAGATCGGGCTTGCGAACCGGTTGGCGGAGCCCGGGAAGGCGCTCGACGTCGCCTTGGAGCTCGCCCGCGAGCTCGCCCGCTTCCCGCAGCGGTGCCTTCGCAGCGACCGCCGCTCCGCCTACGAGCAGTGGGGCCTCCCGTTCGATGAGGCGCTGCGAAACGAGTTTCGCCTCGGCATGGCCACCATCGAATCCGGCGAGACACGGGAGGGGGCCAACAGGTTCGCCGCCGGGAAAGGGAGGCACGGCTCGTACGAGGACCTCTGAATCACGGTCGATAGCGCGGCGCTCGGCCGTGGCTCGCCTCCGGCTCGCCGCGACGGCGGCCCCAGGTTCCCCGACCGCGCCGAGGGTCACACGCGCGCGAGCACGTGCCGCGCCAGGAACGCATCGACGATGGCGTTGTACTCCTCGGCCGCCTCGTAATACACGTTGTGCGGCGCGCCTTGGATGACGTGGTACTCAGAACCCGGCACGAGCGCGTGCAGCCGGTCGCAGTTCGGCCGCAGGCGGTCGAGGGAGCCGACGATGATGCACATCGGGGAGCGGATCCGCCCCACTCGGTCCGCGAGAGACGCCCGCTCGTCGAGCGTGCGCTGTGCCGGTCGCCGCGGGTGACGGAGCGCCTCGATCCGCGTCGCCGTCGAGCGGATGCGCAGGTACCGCTCGTACATGCGAGGGCGCTCCCGCTTCAGCCGCTCCGTGAGCGCGTCGCCCGTGGGGAGGAAGAGGGTCTTGAGGTCGAGCGGCTCCCGCCCGAGAGCACGAAACTCTTCACCCTCCCGCGGCACCCCCATCCCGGATGGGATGAGCGCCAGTGCTCGATCCGGATGCCGCGCCGCCCAGCGGAGCAGCGTGTTGGCGCCCATCGAGTTGCCGGCCAGGATGGGGCGATCGATGCCCAGCGCTTGCAGGAACGCCTCGAGCTCGTCGGCGCGGTCCGGCTCCTCCTCGTCCCGCGGCGAGTTTGACGAATGACCATGGTTGACGCTGTCGTAGGCGATGCAGCGGAACCGGTCGCGGAAGTGCTCGAACTGCTGCCACCACGCCTCGGCACAGGAGCTGGCGCCGTGAAGGAAGAGGAGCGGCGGGCCGCTCCCGGCCTCGATGTAGTAGATGTCCGCGTGCGGGAGCTCGACCCACGACATCGTCCACCCCCGTCAGCGCTGGGACGCCGCGGAGACACCGGCGTTCCGGCGGATGAACTCCAAGCAGCGACGCCAAGCATCGGCCGACTCCTCGGCGTACTCCTCGTAGCGGCGGTCGAAGAAACTGTGCGGCGCCCCGGGGTACACCACGACCTCGTGCTCGACGCCGGCCTCCTCCAGCGCCCGGCGGAGCTGCTCCACCTGGTCGAGGGGAATCCCCTGATCCGCGCCGCCCATCAGCGCGAGGATTGGACAGGCCATCTCCCTGGCGCGGTCGACCGGCCCCGGCGCACCATCTCGCGTCGGCCCCGGGCGGCCGTAGAAGCCGATCGCACCCGCGAGCCCGTGCCCGTTTGCCGCCTGGAGCCACGACTGCTGCCCGCCGAAGCAGAACCCGACCGTGAAGATGGCGCGGCTCGCGCCTCCCTCTTCCGACCGCAGGAACTCCACCGCCGCGCGAACGTCAGCGGCGATTTGGTCGGACTTCGTTTGCGCCACGTGTTCCATGAACGGGAAATCGTCACCCCGCTTGCCGACGCCCGCGGTGCGCCCAAAGTAGTCAATCGCCACGGCGGCGATTCCTTCCTCGGCGAACCGCATCGCGAGCTCTTCGTAGAACCGGTATAAGCCGCGCACGTCCGGAAGGATGACGACTCCCGCCCCTGAAGGCCGTTCCGGCTTGGCAAAGAAGGCCGCGAACTCCGTGCCGTCAGCGGAGCGCAGCACGAGGTCCCGCGCGTCGATCGCGGCCCCCGCGATGGGAGGAATGGGCGGTACAGAGTCGAGCTCGAAGCACATGCTTCTCACCTCAACGTCAAGGTCAGGGGTATCCTACGCCTCGGGTCCGGTTTTGGCACGGTACGCTGGTGGCGATGGTCTCGGACCTGGAGCTAGAGAACGCGCTTCGCCACTGGTATCCGCAGCTCGGCCGGCCGCTGCACCTCGAGGAGCGGCCCGCCCGGGGGAGGTTGCGGATCTGGGAAGTCACGGCACCTCTGGGGCGGTTCCTCGTCAGGCTCCATCCCAGCATGGAAGAGGCGAAGGGACTTCCCTTCGAGGTCCACACCCTCCGCTTCCTCCGCGAGCAGCGCGCCTGGGCGCCCGAGGTGCTGCTCTCGGCCGACGAGCGAAGTTACGGCGAGGTCGCCGGCAGGCCGTTCGTGGTCTTCGCCGAGGCGACCGGCACCGCGGCCACCCGTGAGGACGCGGAAACGCTGGGGCGGGTGCTGGCGGAGATCCACCGGCTCGGCCTGGAGTTCGACCCGCCGCCGCGGGCGGGCATGCCGCCCTGGTCCTTCGTGGACTGGTTCGACCCCGAGACGTGGGACTGGCAGGCCATCGAGATGAACGCCGGGCGCCTGGCGGACGAAGCGCCGGAGCTCGCCGCCGCGCTGCCGTACCTGCGCGAGCTGCCCCGCGAGGTGGCCAGCTGGCTGCGAACTACCCCGCTCTCGGGGCCCGTCCCCGCGTTCGGGCTCGTGCACGGGAGCTTCGGGCCGGAGGCGGTGTTCGTCGCTGGCAGCGAGGTCTGCGCCGTTCGGAACTGGGAGCGCTCCCGAGCCGACTGGCTGGTGGCCGACCTCGCCCTCGGCCTCTGGCAGACCGCCGGGCGCCAGGGAGCCAGTGTGCTGGACCAGGAGGTCGCCCACCGCTTCCTGCAGGGGTACCGTAGCGCTGGAGGGCCGGTGGGGGAGGAAGAGCTCTCGCTCCTCGCGGGGGTGCTCCGCGTCGAGCTGCTCGGGCTGCTCCTCAGGCGCTTGGCCGAGGGTGCGGAGGCCTCCGAAGCTCGCCGGCTGCTCCTCGCCGTGGAAGCCATCCGCCCGGACACGCCCCTCGTGGAGCCGTGAGCGGAAGACCAAGCACAACGCCAGGAGGAGTCACCCAGGTGGAACGAGCGAACGGAGGGTTCCCACTTCCGCGACGCGCCATGGTCGTCGTGGCACACCCCGACGATGCGGAGTTCATGGTTGCCGGCACGGCCGCCCGCTGGGCGCGGGCGGGCGCCGAGCTCATTTATGTTGTTGTCACCCGCGGTGACAAGGGCAGCGACGATCCGGAGATGACGCCGGAGCGCCTGGCGGAGATCCGCGAGGCGGAGCAGCGTGCCGCAGCCGAGATCATCGGCGTGAGCGAGGTTCGCTTCCTGGGCTACCCCGATGCGTACCTCCAGTACACCCTCGACCTCCGCCGGGACATCGCGCGGGAGATTCGTCGCTACCGGCCCGAGATCGTCGTGACCTTCGACCCGACGACCCGGTTCCTCCGTGACACCTACCCGAATCACCCGGATCACCGCGTGACCGGCGATGCCACCGTCGACGCCGTCTTCCCCGCGGCGCGGGACCGCCTCACCTTCCCTGAGCTGCTGCAGGAAGGCCTGCAGCCGCACAAGGTGCTCGAGCTGTGGCTGGGCGCGACCGACCGCCCGAACTTCTGGGTCGACATCGGCGAAACCCTGGACGTGAAGCGGCGGGCGCTCCTCGCGCACCCGAGCCAGCTCGACGAAGGGGTCGCGGCGTTCGTGACGGAGATGGCCCACGAAGCGGCGCGGGAACAACCGTTCGAATACGCGGAAGCGTTCCGCCGCATCGTGATCGAACAGGCCCACCCGTGAACGACGCACCCGGCATCACGGGCCTCGGTCGGCGGATCCTCGTCGTCGGTCCGCCCTGCGCGGGGAAGTCGACGCTGGCGGCGCGCCTCGCCCGCGCCATAAGCGCGCCACACGTCGAGCTCGACGCCCTCCACTGGGAGCCGGGCTGGACTCCCGCATCGCGGGAGACCTTCCTCGCGCGCGTCCGCGAAGCCACCGCGGGGGACTCCTGGGTCGTGGACGGGAACTATACGGAAGCTCAGCAGGTCTTCTGGGAGCGCGTCACGGGCGTCGTCTGGCTCGATCTGCCCCTAGGGACGGTGATCCCGCGCATCCTCCGCCGCGCATGGCGTCGCTGGCGCAGCCGCGAGGTTCTTTGGAACACGAACCGGGAGACGTTCCTCAAGCACTTCCGTCCGGGGGACGACTCCCTCGTCTGGTGGGCTTTGAAGACCCATCGCCGCCGGCGCGACCGGTACGAGCGGCTCATGCGAGGCGGGAGCCCGGAGGGCGCCCGCTGGGTACGGGTCCGCTCCGCGGGTGCGGTCGAGGCTTGGGCCGAGCAGAACCTCAGCTAGCGCGCTCGTCGAGCCGGGCGAAGGCCACGGCCGCCGCTCCCAGCAGCCCCGTATCGTCCCCGAGTTCCGTCAGCCGCACGCTGGTCGCCGCCGAGGCGACGAAGGGAACGGCGCGCATCGCCTCCCGCATCGGCCCGAGGTACATCTCGCCCATGGCGAGCAGGCCTCCCGAGAGGGTGAGCGCGTCCGGATTGAGGACGTTGAGCAGCGAGGCGAGCCCGAGGCCGAGGAGGTGCCCGGCGTTCCGGACCTCCGCCTCCGCCGCCACGTCGCCCCGTTTCGCGGCCTCGTACAGGTCCTCGCCGGTGGGTTCCCGCTCCCCGACCAGCTCGCGCAGGAGCGGGGCCCGGCCGGCCGCGAGGAGCTTTCGTGCTCGGTTCGCGAGCGCGACCCCGCTCGCCAGCGCTTCCAGGCAGCCCCGCCCTCCGCACCCGCACCGGGGCCCGGAGGGGTCGAGAACGATGTGCCCGATCTCACCCGCGAAGCCGCGCGCGCCCCGGTACAGGCGGCCGTCGATGACGATACCCCCGCCGATCCCGGTGCCGAGCGTGGCGTGGAGCAGATGGCGCGTCCCCCGCCCGGCTCCATATCGGAACTCGCCGAGGGCGGCCGCCGAGGCATCGTTTTCGATGAAGACCGGCACGCCGGCGCGCGCCTCGAGCAGCGCAGCGAGAGGAACGTCACGGAATCCGCTGATGTTCGGCGCTGCTACCACACGCCCCTCGGCACCCGCCACCAGTCCCGCCACCGCGACCCCCATCGCGGCATGCCGTCTCGGTACCTGCTGTGAGACCTCGCGGCTGAGGGCGAGCACCTGCTCGACGACCCCCTCCGCCCCGGCATTCTGCGGTGTGAGCCCCTCCATCCGGGCGAGGACTTCGCCATCCTCGCGAACGACCGCCACGCGCGTCCGTGTCGCGCCCAGGTCTACGGACAGCACCGTTCGCTCTTCCATGCGGCACACTGTACCCCATCCCCGCACGGGGGCCAGCGCCGATGACGCTCCTCGACCATCCGCTCCTCGAGTCGGCCCGCGTGGGGCACCTCGCCTTCCTCGCGCCTGACGGCAGTCCGAGGGCCTTGCCGATCTGCTTCGCCGTCGTCGATGGGCTCGTCTACACCCCGGTCGACGAGAAGCCGAAACGGGGCGGAGAGCTCGCGAGGGTCCGCTACCTGCGCCGAGATCCTCGCGTGTCGCTCGTCGTCGACCGCTACGAGGAGGAGTGGACCGAGCTCGCGTGGGTGCGCGTCGATGGGCTGGCCGAGGTCTTCCAACGCGGGGAAGCGCGGCCGCAGGCGCTGGCGGCCCTCCGGGCGAAGTACCCCCAGTACGAGCAGATGCGTCTCGAGGACCTGCCCTTGATCGCGATTGCGCCGCTGCGCGTCGTCACCTGGGCAGCCGCCCCGGGCTGACTCGCGGGATCCGCGCGGGCTCGTGTACACTCATCGGTCGGGAGCCTTCGTAGCTCAGCGGTAGAGCGGCGCTTTCGTAAAGCGCAAGTCGCCGGTTCGAATCCGGCCGAAGGCTCCAGCGTTTTACTCGTTGACTTTGTGCGCGTCGCTCGCTTACGCTTGCGGCGGATCCCCCCTGTCCGCTTCGGCGGCAGGGTGCGGGGGCGCGATGCCTGCGCCCCCGCGCTTTTCGTGAGCGCAGAGCGGTGCGCGTCGCCGGATACGTCGACGGGTTCAACTTGTACTACGGTCTTTTAAAAGGCCGACGCGGCGTCAAGTGGCTCGACGTTGTCCGACTTGTGGAGTTCTTCGCAAACGGCAGGAAGTCCGTTTTTGTCCGATACTTCACCGCACCTGTGCGCAGCCCACCATGGGATCCCGGCAAGTCAAGCCGTCAACAGACGTACCTGCGAGCACTCGTTGCTTCGTACCCTGGCCGAGTGTTCGTGGAGCAAGGCATCTTCCTTCAGTACAAAGCCCGCAGGCCCAGCGTCTCGACCGGCAAGTTGATTGAGGTCATCGAATCGCAAGAAAAGGGATCGGACGTAAATCTTGCCACACGCTTGATCCTCGATTCATTTGACGACCGGTTCGACATCGCCATCATCGTATCGAATGATTCGGACCTGGTTGTGCCCGTCAAAGAGGTTCGCCAGCGATTCGGCAAGCAGATTTGGGTAGTTTCTCCCCAGCGGCAAGTCAGCCAGCAGCTGAGGCAACATGCAGATAGGTATCTGCAGCTGCGAGCCAGTCACGTGAAAAAATGCCAACTGCCAGACCCGGTGCGGACTCCCGACGGGCGAACGGTCTACAAGCCACGAGACTGGTAGAAGCGGGCCGAATCCGGCCGAAGGCTCCAGCCTCAGCGTCTTAGCGCGCGGTACACCGCTTCGATCAAGCGCTGCCCGGTGCCGCCGACCACGAGTCCCATCTTCATCTGGTTCATCACGTAGCCGAAGCCGAGCTTCGCATCGGGGTCCGCGAAGCCGCACGAGCCGCCCATCCCGGGATGCCCGAAGCAGTTCGGAGTCGGCCAGACCGGCATCTCCGGGTGCGCGAGCCAGTAGCCGAGCGCGTACCGCGTCTTCATGAGCGGCAGCACCGCGTCCGGCCCCGATGCCTGTTCCTGGCGCGCCCGCTCGATCGTCTCCGGGGCGAGCACGCGGAATCCGTCGACCTCCCCGCCCGCGGCGAGCGCCCCGTAGAGACGCGCGACCGCGCGAGCGCTGCCGTGGCCGTTTCCCGCCGGGATCTCGGCAGCTCGCCACGCCCGGGAGTTCGCGTGCACCCCGCCGCCGGGCGGGGGGTTGTTGAACGCCTTGGCGGCGAGCGACTCGGGATCCGATTGCCACGAGCGGCGGAGATCCGGCTGGTCCGGCGCGGGCGGCGGGGCCGGAATGAGCGTGGCGGTGCGCTCGTCCAGCTCCGGCCCGAACCCGATGTAGAAGTCGAGGCCGAGCGGCCCTGCCAGCTCCCGCTGGAGGAGCTCCCCCACCCGCTGCCCGGTGACCCTCCGGAGCAGCTCCCCGACCAGGAACCCGAAGGTCAGCGCGTGGTAGCCGTGGGCAGTGCCCGGCTCCCACCAGGGCGCCTCCTCGGCGAGCGCCGAGACCATCGTGTCCCAATCCACCACGGAGCCCGCCGGCAGCGGGCGCCGGATCGCGGCCAGGCCGGCCTGGTGGCTGAGGAGGTAGCGAACCGGCAGAGATTCCTTCCCGTTGGCGGCGAACTCGGGCCAGTACCGGGCCACGGGCGCGTCGAGGTCGATATCGCCGCGCTCGACGAACCGGTGGAAGAGCGTGGCCACCACGCCCTTCGTCGTGGAGTACGTGTTGACGATCGTGTCTGGGGTCCAGGGACGCGTGCGTTCCGGGTCTTTCCAGCCGCCCCAGAGGTCGACGACGACGCGGTTCTCGACGACCACGCAGACCGCTGCCCCCACTTCCCCGTGCCGCGCGAAGTTCTCGAGGAACGCGTCACGGACGTCGGCGAAGCGGGGGTCGCACGTGCCTCCCACCGGCAGCTCGGTCATCGCCACATCAACCCGTGGAGACTTTCTGGAGCGCCTCCCGGAAGCGGCGCATGTTCTCCCACCGCCGGCGGGCCGCCTCGTCAAGCGTCCGGGGGTCCACCTCGGCAATGGAGAACCCGTAGGCAGGGAAGACGGGAATCTCGTCGTCGCTGAGCTCCCGCAGCCGCTGCTTCCGCTGGAACGCCTGCTCGATGTACGGCGCCAGCTCCTCCATCTTCCGCTTCTCCCGTTCCTCTTCGCGCTCCTTGAATTCGGGCATCACCTCTGCGGCGAAGAGCTCGAGGGCCTCACAGATGTGCTCGTGCCGGTTCTTCCCCGCCTGCTGGATGAAGATGACCTGGTCGACACCGACCTCGGCGAACTTCCGGAGGTGTTGGCGGAGGTCCTCCGGCGTGCCGATGCCGCCCTCGCCTCCGCGCATCTCCGGCGGAATGAGGTCGCGAACCCGCTCGTACATCGCCCAGATGTTCGTGCGGCCGGGCTTGTGCTGGCCGAAGCTGTAGTGGTGACCGAGCGCGAACTGGAAGAATCGGAAGCCGTCCAGCCCGCGGCGAAGCGCTTCTTCTCGGTCATGGTGCACCGAGAAGCTGGTCACCATGGCGATGTTCGGGTTCACCACGTGGGAGATTGGCACGCACTCCCGTTTCAGGGTCTCGTAGTAGTCGGTCACCCAGTGGCGTGCTTCTTCCGGATCCACGAAGGCGAAGGTGAGCGCACCGAGACCGAGCTGCGCCGCCAGGTGGATCGTCTGGCGGTTCGAGCATGCCACCCACATCGGCGGGTGCGGCTTCTGCACCGGCTTCGGGACGACGTTCCGGACGGGCATCGAGAAGTACTTCCCCTCGTACCCGGGGTACGGATCCATCGCGAGCATGTTCGCCACCTGCTCCGTCGCCTCGAACCACATCGCCCGCCGCTCTGCCGGATCGATGCCGAACCCCTCGAGCTCCATGCGTGAGGCGGATTCGCCCGTGCCGAACTCCACCCGGCCGTTCGACACCAGGTCGAGGGTCGCGATCCGCTCCGCTACGCGCGCCGGGTGGTTGTACTTCGGCGGCATGAGCACGATGCCGTGCCCCAGACGAATGCGCTTCGTCCGCTGGGATGCGGCTGCCAGGAACACCTCCGGCGCGGAGGAGTGCGAGTACTCCTCCAGGAAGTGGTGCTCCACCTCCCAGGCGGAGTCGATCCCCAGCTTGTCGGCGAGCTCCACCTGCTCCAGCGCGTCCTGGAAGAGTTTCAGCTCGCCACCCTCCTCCCACGGCCGCGGATACTGATGCTCGTAGAAGATCCCGAACTTCACGACGTACCCCCTTCGAGAACCGCGTTCAGGACAGAAAGCGGTTGTTTCGTATGATGCGAAGCATTCTACCCAGCCCACACCGGATTGCAAGGCGTCACGCCCGGGACGGGGACGGCTCGACACGGTAGCGACGGAGCTCGGGCATCCCTGCGGCCACCGCTCCGACCACCGCAAGACACGCCGCGCCCCCGCTGACGACGGCGAAGGTCGCGTTCGTTGCCGCCGCCACAAAGCCGGACTCAGCAGCCCCGAGCTGGTTCGACGCCCCGATGAAGATCATGTTCACCGAGCTCACCCGCCCCCGGAGCTCGTCGGGCGTGACGAGCTGGATGGCCGTCTGCCGCATCACCACGCTCACCTGGTCCGCCGCGCCCACCATCAGATACGCGAGCAGCGAGAGGACGAAGTTCCGTGAGAGCCCGAAGACGATGGTCGCCAGCCCGAACACCGCGACCGAGATGAGCAACACCCGCCCCGCATTCCGCACGGGGGGCAGCAGCACGAGGACGAGCGAGGTGAGCAGCGCTCCCACGTCGAACGAGGCGGCGAGCAGCCCGTACCCCCGCGCCCCCACGTTGAGGATGTCCGTCGCATAGACGGGCAGGAGCGCGACCGCGCCGCCGAAGATGACCGCGAACATGTCCAGGGTCATCGCTCCGAGCACGACCTGCTGGCGCCGCACGAAGCGGAGCCCCTCGACGATCCCCGTGAGGCTGACCGCGCGCCCTGCGCGCTCCTGACGCTGCACTCGCACGGAGAGCACGAGAACGCCGGCGGCGAAGACCGCCGCGGCGTAGGCGAGGTACGCAGCAGCGGTGCCGAACCCGTCGATGAGGAAGCCGGCCAGGGCCGGCCCCGTCACGAATCCGAGCTGCCGGATCGCGGTCGTTGCGGTCACCGCGGTGGGAAAGATCTCCCGCGGAACGATGGTGGGGAGGAGAGCCGAGGTCGCTGGGCTCTCGAAGGCGCTCGCCGCTCCGATGGCTACGACCATCCCGTAGACGAACGGCAACGAGACCCAGCCGCCCATGGTCGCGAAGGCGAGCACGAGCGCACAGGCGACCGTCGCCACTTCTGCCGACACGGCCACCAGCCTCCGGTCGTAGGTGTCCGCCACCGCACCGGCGAGCAGCGACGAAGGGATCGCGGGCAGGAAGCGAACGAGCCCGAGCACGCCGAGATGCAGCTCCGACCCGGAGATCTCGTACACCTGCCACGCAAGCGTCGCCTGGAGGAGCGTGTACGCGATGCCCCAGAATCCGCGGCTGCCGGCGAAGAACGTGAACGACGGGATGCGGAACGCCTCGAGCGGGTCGTGCCGTCGCGACTCCTGCGCTCCCACCTCGCCTCCTTCGCTGCGCGGAATCATGCCACACCGCACGATGCCCGCGAGCTCGCGTTCGCCGCGCTAAGCTTTTGGCCACACGCTGAAGGGAGGGGCAGATGAGCGAGGGTCCGCTCGGCGATCTCGTCGTCCTGGAGCTCGCGACGGGTGCCGCCGGCCCGTACGTCGGCAGGCTCCTGCGCGACTTCGGAGCGCAGGTCATCAAGGTGGAGCCGCCCGCAGGCGATCCGGTCCGCCACGATCCGCCGTTCGTCGACGGCGAGAGCGCGTTCTTCGCCTGGCTGAACCGCGGAAAGCTGAGCGTGACGCTCGATGTCGAGGAAGAACTCGAACGCCTTCGCCCGCTGCTGGCCCACGCCGACGTCGTCGTCCATTCCCTGCGGGGAGAGCCTGCTGAGCGGCTGGAGCGGGCGGCACTCTCGGCCCGCCCTGATGCCGTCGTCCTCTCCCTCTCGCCCTATGGGCGCAGCGGCGAGCGGGCGCAGTGGCTCGCGACACCGCTGACCGAGTACGCCACCGGCGGATACCACTACTTCGGCGGCGACCCGCAGCGGGAGCCGATCTCGCTGCCCGGCTACCAGGTGGAGTTGCACGCGGGGCTCCACGGGGCCTTCGCCGTCCTCACCGGGTGGTGGCACGCCGAGCGGACGGGAGAGGGGCAGCGCATCGAGCTCTCGCACCAGGAAGCGATGCTGAGCGACCACGCCTGGCTCACGACCATCTGGACGCACACGGGCCAGGTGCAGCGTCGCACCGGCAGCGCGTTCGTCCGCTGCGCAGACGGATTCGTCTACCTCTTCCCCCTCGTGCCCTACCCGAACCTCTTCGTTCTCATGGAGCGGTTCGACCTGCTCGAGGACGAGAGCCTCCAGGACCCGCTCGTCTGGCAGGAGCGGTTTCCCGAGGTGCTGCAGGCATTCGCTGAGTGGGCTGCCACGCGCACGAAGCAGGAGCTGTACCACGCGGCGCAGGAGCTCCGCATCGCCGTCTCTCCCGTCAACACGATGGCGGACGTCGTCCGCAGCCCGCAGCTGCTGGCTCGCGAGTGGTTCCGCCCGCTTCCCGTCGGGAGCAGCTCCGTCCTCGGACCAGGGTTCCCCTACCGGCTGACGGGAACGCCCTGCTCCTGCGACGCCCGCGCGCCCCGGCTGGGCGAACACAGCGAGCAGGTGTTCTCGCCCGAATTCGCCTGGGCGAACGCCGGCCGGGAGCCGCTGCGCGCGGGCACGGGGCGCGCGGGAGAGCCGCCCCTCGGCGACCTCCGCATCATCGAGGTCACGGCGAACTGGGCCGGACCGATCGCCGGCCGCCACTTCGCCGATCTCGGTGCGGACGTGATCAAGATCGAGCTGCAGACGAAGCCGGCGACGAGAGCGCTCATCTACGTCGGAAACGACCTCTGGCCCGAGCACTACCACCGCAGCGGGTACTTCAACAAGCTGAACCGGAACAAGCGCGCCGTCTGTCTCGACCTCTCCAAGCCCGCAGGAAGGGACACGTTCCTCCGGCTCGTGCGGGAGGCGGACGCCGTCATCGAGAACAACGCGGCGCGGGTGATGGGGAACCTCGGCCTCTCCTACGACGTGCTCCGGGAGGTCAACCCGAGGCTCGTGATGTGCTCGATGTCCGGATTCGGCGGCACCGGCCCGGAGCGAAACTACTCGGCCTACGGGAGCAACATCGAGACGGTGAGCAGCCTGGCGAGCATCCTCGGGTACGGGCCCGATGAGTACTTCGGTACGGGGTCCTTCTACGCAGACCCCGTGACCGGGAACCACGGCGCCGTGGCGGTCATGGCCGCGCTCCTCCACGCCCGCCGCACCGGCAAAGGGCAGTGGATCGACATGGCGCTCCTGGAGGCCGTTCTCCCCTTCTTCTCGCAACAGCTGCTCACCTACACCGCCACCGGCGAGCTCCCCCAGCCGCGAGCGAACCGCTGGGACCCGCGCTCCTGGGTCCACGACGTCTTCCCCACGGCCGGGACCGATTGCTGGCTCGCGATCGACGCGCGCACGGAGGAGGAGTGGCGGGCCCTCTGTAGCGTCATCGGACGGCCCGATCTGGCCGAGGATGCCGAGCTCGCCTCCTGCGAGGGCCGTGCTCGGCGCTGGGAAGAGGTCCGCGAAGCGATCACCGCCTGGTCCCTGACCCTGGACCACTTGCGGGCAGCGGAGACGCTCCAGCGCGCGGGCGTCCCGGCTGCGCCTGTGATGGCGAACTGGGAGCTCTTCTGCGACAACCACCTGAACGATCGCGGGTTCTTCGTCCCCGTTCGCCACCCCCGGGCGGGCACCCATGCCTTCCCTGGCTTCCCCTGGCGGTTCGAGCGCACGCCCGCGCGCATCCGGCGCCACGCCCCCCTCTTCGCCGAGCACAACCATGAAGTCTTCCGCGGCCTCCTCGGCATGAGCGAACCCGAGGTTGCCAAGCTGTACGCCGAGGGTGTTACCGCCGACGAGCCGATCTACGAACGAGGCCCCACGCTATGAGCAACGTCGTCGTACTCGTTCTCGGCGCGGCCGACCCCGCAAGGCTTCCGGAGATCGAAGCCGCCCAAGTGCTGCACGTTCCCGAGCCGAGTGACCTGAAACGCCACGCCGACCTCCTCGCAAGCGCCTCGGCGGTCGTGGCCGTTAGCGATGGGATCGATGGGAGCGAGGCGCCCGACTGGGCGGCAGCGCTCCGCGAGCTGCCGGTGCCGCTGCTGGAGTACCGGTCGGGACCGTGGGACGGAGAGGACCCGGCGCCCGTAGCTGCGGTGGGCCGGGGCCTCGTCGCCGGCTTCGGGCTCGAGGCGCTCCAGCGTCTCGTGCCGCTGCTCGCGCGCCGGTCACGTTGACGTCACGACGCCAGCCGGTCCGCAAGGTCGGGCCGCTCCGCCAGCAGGCGCTCTCCTCGATTCGCCGCTTCTTTCACCGTCGCGGGATCGCGGCCCCCGAGGGCCCGCCCGATGGCCGCCAAGTTCATGCCCTGCCGGCGAAGAAGCGCGGAAGCCACCGCCCGGGCTTCCGTGCACGGCCCGCGGCGTGAGCGGCCGAGGAGCTCTTCCAGCGCGAGACCGAACTCCGCTGCCACTCGTTCCAGCAAGACCTCCGGAGCGGCCTTCCGCGCCGTGGCCGTGACGACGAGACGAGCGAGCTCGGCGTCGAGGCGCCCTGGCTCGAGCAAGCCCGCCCGGTCGAGGGCGACCGCCGCCCGAACGGCTCCGTACACCTCCCGCACCGAGAGCGCGCCCGCAGCCGCCAGGCGATCCACGCACCAGGAGGGAAGCGAGGCGCGGAGCTCTGTCGCAATCTGGAGGATGAGCGCCCGGCGAGCCGCCTGGGAAAGCGGCTCCACCCTCGCCACGACCCCCGCCAGCAGCCGAGACTGCAGCCGGTCGGGGAGCTTCAGCTCCTGCGGGTGCCGCTCGCTGGCGACGACGACGTAGCCGCCGCCCCGCTCTACGGCATCGATGGTGTGCACGAGCTCCTCCAAGGTCGCGCGCTTCCCCTCGAGCTCTTGGAGGTCGTCGAGCAGGAAGAGGCGCACCGCGCGGATCTCGGCTTGGAACGCTTCCGCCTCGTTTCGGCGCAGCGCGGACACGAACCTGGTCGTGAAGTCATCGGCGGTGAAGGCGGCGACCGGCCAGCCGCGGTCGATCGCCGCGCACCCGAGCGCGTGCAGGAGGTGTGTCTTGCCCAACCCGGGTGGCCCCCAGAGCACGAGGGGCGAGATGGGGCCGTCCTCGTCCAGGATCGAGCGGCAACACGCGAGCGCGAGCCGGTTTCCCTCGGAGGGCACGTACCGTTCGAAGGTGAGCGAGCAGTTGAGCGCTCCCGTCAGCCGTCCCTGCGCTCTCGCCCGCGCGCCCTCGGAACCCACCCGCGAGGGAACGAAGCAGACGGAGACCTCCTCGCTCAGCACCGCGCTCGCTGCCCGGCTCACGACGAACGCGAGGCGCTCGTTCAGCCAATCGCACTTGAAGCTGTTGGGAACCTCCACGACGAGGACGCCGTCCTGGAGCCGGACCGCACGGGTGTCCCGCAGCCACGTTTCGAACGTGTGCTTCCCCACCTCGAGTTGGAGCCGCCCGAGGACGGCGCGCCAAGCGCGTCCGAGCTCGCGGGACTCCGCCAGGACAGGTTGAGCCATCTCCTGCTTCTCCTTTCGCCCCGAGCAGGAGCTCTGCGACCGCTGGAAGTGGTCGACTGGTGCGTTCGTCGAAATCGTCGCGGCTGTGGTGCGTACCCTAGTCCCGCTTCGCGGGCGGGGCAATCGCTTTATGTGCACTCTTCGCCACCGTGGTTCCACTTTTGATGCGGACACGAGGTTATGGCCAGGGACGGTTCGCCGGCGGTGAAAAATTGACGCGCGCGTGAGGGTTGGTACACTGGCCGCGGGATGACCGAGGGTAAAGCGGGTTTGGAAGGGTACCTCCAGATCGGCGAGGCCGCGGAACGGTGCGGCCTCACGCAGCGCACCCTTCGCTTCTACGAGGAGAAGGGGCTCTTGAAGCCGCCGACGCGGATGGAGGGCGGCTTCCGCCTCTACTCGCCGGAGGATCTGGAGCGCATCGCTCGCATCAAGCAGCTCAAGGAGCTGCTGGGGTTCTCCCTGGCCGAGATCAAGGAGCTCCTCGACGCGGAGGACGTCCGCCTCCAGATTCGTGCGGAGTGGCGCAAGGACGCCGACGTGGCCGAGAAGGCGGCGAAGATCCGGCGGGCGCGGGAGGCCACCCTCACCCAGCTGCAGCTCGTGGAGCAGAAGATGCAGCGGATGGAGGAGTTCCGGCGTAGCCTCGTCGAGCGGCTCGAGTGGTACGACCGCTGGCTCCAGGAGCACGCCTCGGAGACGGCCGCGACGCGCTCCTCCGGCGACTGAGCCGCTGCCGGCACCGTTATGCCCGGCTGGGCACATCCGGTAGACTGAGTGGCGTGGCCATCACTGACGCCCTCGCGCGCCCCCTTCGCGACCTCCGCATCTCGGTTACCGATCGATGCAACTTCCGCTGCGTCTACTGCATGCCCCGGGAGGTCTTCGGGCCGGGGTTCGCGTTCCTGCCCCGTGACGAGCTGCTGACGTTCGAGGAGATCGCCCGGCTGGCGCGAATCTTCGTCTCCCTCGGGGTGCGGAAGATCCGGCTCACCGGAGGCGAACCGCTGCTCCGGCGCGATCTCCCGCGGCTCGTCGCCATGCTCGCCGCTATCCCGGAGCTGGAAGACCTCACGCTGACCACGAATGGCGCGCTCCTGCCCCGCTTCGCCCGGGACCTGAAGGCGGCTGGCTTGCGGCGCGTCACGGTCAGCCTCGACGCGCTCGACGACGCCACGTTCCGCGCCATGAACGGGGTGAACGTGGGCGTCGACCAGGTACTGGCCGGGATCGAGGCGGCGGTCGAAGCGGGGCTCGTGCCCGTCAAGGTCAACGCCGTCGTCAAGCGGGGGGTCAACGAGGACCAGATCCTTCCCCTTGCCGCGCGCTTCCGCGGAACCGGCATCATCCTTCGCTTCATCGAGTACATGGACGTCGGCACGACGAACGGCTGGAGGATGGACGACGTCGTCCCGGGCGCGGAGATCCTCCGCCGGATCTCCGCCGTCTACCCGCTCGAGCCGGTCCCCCCGCGCCACGAAGGCGAGGTGGCTCGGCGATGGCGGTACCGGGACGGCGCCGGCGAGATCGGCATCATCACCTCCGTGACGGAGCCGTTCTGCGGGACGTGCACCCGCGCTCGCCTCACGCCCGAGGGTGAGCTCTTCACCTGCCTCTTCGCCGCCCGCGGCCACGACCTCCGCACGATGCTACGTTCCGGCGCCGGGGACGAGGAGATTCGCGAGCGGATCCGGCAGGTCTGGACAGGCCGGACCGACCGCTACTCCGAACTCCGCACCGAGGCTACGACACCGCTGCCGAAGGTGGAGATGTTCCGGATCGGAGGCTGAGGATCACTCCTCCGGCGGAACGATGAGGAGCGGTCGCCCCAGCGACCGCATCAGCCGATCGGTGGTGCTGCCGAGGATGAGCCGCCGCGCGAGGCCGAGGCCCCGGGTCGCGAGGGCCACGATGCCGGCATCGATGCGCTCGGCCACCTCTGCGATCGCTTCTGCAGGCGCCCCTTGGACGACGAACCGCTCCTCGCCCTCCCGCGCCACGTCCCTGAGATACGCGGCAGCAGCGGCCTCCAGCTCCTGGAAAAGCTCGGGGGAGTAGGCCACGAACTCGACCCCGACGGGAGGGGGAACCGAGTACGCTCGCACGAGCGCCACCGGGGCGCCGAGCATCGATGCGACCTCTCGCGCCAGCGCTAGGGCGCGCTCCGCCTCTTCCGAACCGTCGAGTGCCACGAGCACCGGATTCTGCGGCCCCGGAAGCGGCACCCGCTCGTCCTTCACGGGCACGAAGAAAACCGGAATCTCCGCGCCCCGCACGATCTTGTCGGCCACGCTGCCCACGAGGAGGGCCTTGAACCCGCTGCGGCCGTGACTTGCCAGGCAGATCCAGCGGGCCCGGGCTGCGTACTCCAGAACCTTCTCGCTCGCGTGCCCCCCGAGAACCGCGGCAGCCCACTGCTCGATCCGGTACCGGCTCGCGAGATCCTCCACATACTCCCGGAACGCGCGCTCGGCGCGCTCGGGCTCGCCCGGGCGGTCGTACTGGTGCGGGTCGAGGACGTGCACGAATGCCACCGGCGCGCCGCAACCCTGAGCAAGCTTCGCAGCCAACGGGACCGCTCGCTCGGCGACCTTCGAACCGTCAAGCGGCACGACGATGGACCCTTCAGGTGCGGTCATGGGGAGCCTTCCTCTCGAACTCGCGTTTCGGCGGCGGAACCGAGCGGATTATACCCGCGCGGTCGTGGCTGACGCTCGCACGCGAAGCGCATCGTCGCGGCCACGCCGGCCACGCATCGTGCCGGGCCGCATGACGGGGCCGCCTCGCCCTACAGCTTCTCGACCTCGAGGAAGTCGAGCGTCACCGGGGTTTCCCGGCCGAACATGTTGACGAGCACCTTCACCTTCCCTCGCTCGGTGTCGATCTCGTCCACGGTTCCGACGAAGTCCTCGAACGGGCCGCTGACGATGCGCACGGGCTGGCCCACGGAGAAGCCGATGCGCACCCGCGGCTGCTCAGCGCGCATCGCCCGCAGGATATGGTTCACCTCCTCCTGGGAGAGGGGCACCGGCTGAGACCCGGAACTGACGAATCCGGTCACACCCGGCGTGTTCCGGATCAGGTGCCAGATCTGGTCCGAGACGGGGTCCCCTTCCTTGAGCTCGATCGTCTGGACCATCACGTACCCGGGATACAGCTTTCGCCGGACGGTCCGGCGCTGGCCCTCCCGGATCTCGATCTCCTCCTCGGTCGGCACGACCACGTGGAAGATCTTGTCCTTGGCGTCCATCCGCTCGATCGTCGCCCGCAGCGCCTTCGCCACCTTGTTCTCGTGGCCGCTGTAGGTGTGGACGAAGTACCAGCGCCGGCCGGGGGCGTTGATCTCCTCCTCCGTGAGCTCGAGCTCCTCCTCGAGCTCCTCTTCCTTCGCCTTCTGCTTCGACGACCGGCGAACGGACTCTTCAGCCGGGTCCGCCTCGGTCGTTCCCGCCGAAGGGGTCCGTTCCTCAACCATGCGAGCCTCCTTGGCTACGTGAAGAAGAGCTGTTCGATGATCCAGCCGAAGAGCAGGTCGAACGAGCCCAGGATCACACCCACCACGACCGCCACGACGGCGACCACGAGCGTGAGGTAGCGCGTCTCGGACGCCGATGGCCAGGTCACCTTCTTCAGCTCGGCGACCACGTCGGCGACGAAGCGGGGCTGGAGCCGCGCAAGGGGCGCGAGCAGCCGACGCCGTCGCGGCGGCGTGGGCCGTACCGGCACGGCTGAGGGCGTCGCCGCGGCCGGGCTGTGCGGGGCCGCTCGTGGCGCCGGCCGAGGCCGCCGCGCGGCGCTCCGTCGCCGTTGCGAGCGCGCCATCGGGGTTACCGCGTCTCCCGGAAGATCACGTGCCGGCGCAGGATGGGATGGTACTTGCGCAGCTCCAGTCGGCCCGGATCGTTCCGGCGGTTCTTCGTCGTGGTGTACCGGTACGGCGGCCCTTCGGTCGCCTGCAGGTGGATGATGATCCGGTCACCCTTGCCCTTCGCCATCGCTCTTCCACCTCCTCATGCGCTCGGGAGCGCGACCGGTGAGCTATTTGAGGATTTTGGTGACGACGCCGGCGCCCACGGTCCGGCCGCCCTCGCGAATCGCGAACCGTTGCCCCTCCTCGCACGCCACCGGCTGGATCAGCTCCACCGTCAGGTTCACGTTGTCCCCAGGCATCACCATCTCCACCCCCTCCGGCAGCC
>FWWL01005315.1_pt1 | contig 20247 bp, 14 predicted proteins | sample 2228331 | NCBI WGS metagenome assembly FWWL01 (sample SAMEA103939775, study PRJEB20133) | metagenome | reverse complement strand
TGAACTTTACTCGGAGTGGGTCCCATTGCAATTAGACCATGATTCTCCATAAAAATTGCACGAGGTAAATAACCTTCCTTCTCTATGAATCCTTTTACTTTATCCCGAACGACTCGTGCTAAGGTCAGACCCGGGTCTACATAAGGAATAAAGACAGATTTTTTACCCAATACAACGATATGGTCTGGGCAGGTTCTACCTTGAATATATTCCTCTGCTTTTTGTGAACATAAGATAGAATTAACAAAGACAGGGTGTGTATGTCCAATAAACATATATTGAGGATATTGGTATAATACTGCATGCAAAATAGTTTCCACAGAAGGTATTCGTTTATCCTGATTATCTATTTTGGCAGATTGTAATGTTTGGATAACATCTTCATCACTTGCGGAAGGATTGTCAAGAAGCGATAGCACGGATTCCATCCTGACACATAAAAAATCTGTGCTCTGGATTGTTTGTAATGATGTTCCTGATGCTTTTATATAGAAATGTTTATCGTCAATTCTTGCAGAGGTGTTGCCTTCCCCTAAAATTGCGAGATGATTTTCAGGTTGTCCTAAAAAACGGCTCATTTCTACCAATTGTTCTAAAATTTTTTCTGACATATAATTCTCCCTAAAATTTTGAACTATATTATATATGATTTTATTCTTAATTTGAAATATGATTACCTGTTGGTATTAAGAATACATAATATTTAAAATATATTCATAATTTATTTACGATATTATGTAAAGAATGAGCTGTGTCAACATAATATAATAAAATTGAAAAAAATAACAGAATGATATTTTCAGAAGATATATATTTTTTTCTTGAAAAAATAATTCTAAAAAAATTAAAATTTTTCTTGACATTTAGATATAAAATATGGTAGCTTTATAAAAGAACTTTTAATAAGGTATGGAAGTGTGAGACAGTATCTCGCACAAAGATGTATTAAAAACAAATCAACCTTAAGAGAAGGAGTGTGTTATGAAAGGTTTTAGGCTGGTAATCGTTTTCCAAGTGTGCTTGTGGCTTATGGTCGCAAGCGTGTGGGCTGATGCCCCGGCAAATTTCACCTGGTCCAATGCGCCCGGTGGGTCATTTACCGCATCTACAGTTGATTTTGAGGCATGGATGGCAAAACTGGCTCAGTTCCAATTCGGTGGAGATTATGTCTTTGAGTTTTTAGACCCAACTGATGCGGATAATAATGATAATGATGTCCTGGATAAGTTTGAGTTTGCTTTATTGACAGCAATATGTAATGACACATCACATCCCCTTCACGACACGGTTCATGAAGCGTTCAAGACAAACTTGAATAATTTCGGAACCGACCAAGGAGCACTTGTGAATTCTCTTGCTTCTGCATTAAAGATCATGGGTGGAGCGTATGCCACAGTAGGGGATGGTGACTATGGAAGAACACCTGCTCCATGGTTTGCCGGTTCCTGGGGTTCTGTGGCGGAGATTCTTTATGAATTAAGTGCTTATGGCTCTACCTGGAGTGCGGGTGAACCAAGTGAACCACGGTATCAGCGCCGTCAGGCATTGATGTCTATGTGTGGTGATTTTGACAGTGATGGCGTGAAGAATATTAATGAGTGGTATGGACAGGGACAGAATGTTACTAATTATGTGAATGCGGCAATGAATAGTTCTATTACGGTAAGTGGTGAAGACCCGAGTGGAGTTTGTGAGACAGGACTTCGTTGGGGGAAGACTTATTTCTACAATCCAGCGAATCAGCATGTCTATTGGTTACAGCCATATACTCTTCCCTGGGAAATTGCCGAACAAGTAGCAACAGAGCATAGCCTGGTAAATGACCAGAGCGAAACAGTTGCGATACCCGGCCATCTTGTGACTATAGATGATGCGGCTGAAAATGCATGGATTATGAGTACAGTGTATCCACAGATAAATAGTAATATGTGGATAGGAGCGACGGATAAAAATGTAGAAGGACAATGGATATGGATTGCTACGGGTGAACAGTTCTGGCAGGGAGCGGCAGATGGTAGCCCGGTAGGAGGGAAATACACAAATTGGAATTCTGGTGAACCAAATGATTCCAGCGGAGAGGACTATGGAGAAATTACAGGTGGTGGTGGTTGGAATGATAATAAAGCCAGTGCCACTCGCCGGGGTCTTGTAGAATTTCCAAACGCATATCCAGATAACAATGGAAATGACATACCTGATTTCTGGGAGCAATTCTCAGGTGGTGGAGGTGGTGAAGGAGAAGGTACGCCAGAGGGAACACCTGAAGGGACACCGGAAGGGACACCGGAAGGTACTCCAGAAGGCTCTCCAGAAGGCGAAGGTGAAGAACCATGTCAGTATGAAGGACTTATTAATAATCCTGCAACAGGTCAGGGACCGTTACTTGCTACTACGCTTATGAATGCAAGTTCTCAATTAGCCACATTGTTGAACATGCTGGGTATGTCCAGTTGGTTTGATTGGGATATTGAATATTTAGAGGAAGTAATTGCAATGATTCGTCCCTATCCTGGCGATGGGTTAAAAGACTCGTGGAGTATGGCACTGCTTGAATATTGTCTATGTCATCCGAATTTCCGTGCTGACCTCAATATCCCTGCTGACTTCGAATATAACAAGACGCTATTTACAGATGATTGTACATGGCTGGCAATGAATGTTGACCCGATATTCGCCGCATTACCACCTATGGTAGGTGATGTTATGGCAGGACTATTAGGACTTAGTGTTGAAATGAAGACGACATGGAATGCTCTAATACTTGCGTTGACTGAAGGTGCTTCCGGCTTGCCAAGTATCAATGACTATAAGATTTATGGATTGGCAAAAGCGAATGATGGTGCGATAGCCTCCAATGGCGACCTGGACGGCGATGGCAAGACCAATTTGCAGGAAGCTCAGGAAGTAATTGCTGTGGGCGGTGGTATGGAACTTTTCGTGCGTGCAGCTACCGACCGCACGAATATGTGGCCTGGCAATCCCGAGATTCCTGTTGGAACTATCGCTACAATTGGTGCTATAACAGGAATACTTCTTGCAGGAGGTTCTGTGTTAGCATTCCGTAGAAAGAAGTCGGCACAATAATAAATAAAAATAGTAAGGTATGACGGCACCTGGTTGCTGTGACACCAGGTGCCTTAAGGACTTAAAAATTAAATCTTAATTAAGAAAGGAGAGTGTGCTATGAAAAAGCAACACGGCTTCACACTTATCGAACTCCTTGTTGTTATCGCAATTATTGGTATCCTTGCGGCAATTCTATTGCCAGCGCTGGCTCGTGCTCGTGAGGCGGCACGCCGTTCTTCCTGCCAGAACAATCTGAAGCAGATGGGTCTGTCTATGAAAATGTATGCCAATGAGGCAAAGGGTGAAAGATTCCCAACCGTGAGTGTAGCGGGTGGAGATAATTGCACCAATATTGGAATTGACTTTATGTGGTGGGGTCCTCAATTGTATCCTGAGTATTTGTCGGATTTGAATGTGAATGTATGTCCTTCCGATTCAGATGGGAAACGCGCTTTTACAGATGGGAGATGGCATTGCGGTGGGAATCCTGATAATCCAATTTGCCCGTGCCGGATTGATGCTCTGTCGTATATTTATCTATGCTGGGTAGTTCGTGAAGAAAATTATATGAACCCGGGTATGGATGCTAATGACCCGACTGTTCCTACAAATCAATTCCCGCTAACTTTTGTGTCACCATTTTTCTTACAAGCATTAGGAGATGTAGTCGGGCAAGCCAATAGTGCTCCGGATGCCAGCACCGCAATGGGGATAGTTGATAAAGATATACCTATAGTAGATGGAACAGGACAGGTAATAAGCACTATGTATCGGCTTCGTGAAGGAATAGAAAGATTCTTAATTACTGATATTAACAATCCAGCAGCAAGCACAAAGGCTCAAAGTGAAATATCATTCTTGTTTGATGGACTGGAAACAACACCCTCTGACTTTAACCATATCCCGGGTGGTGCGAATGTCCTATATATGGATGCACATGTAGAATTCCTTCGGTATCCGTCAGAGCATCCAGCAAATCGTGTCTTTGCCTCATTAATTGGTAATATTGACCAGCTGTTGTAATAACTTTTTCAGATTGTATAAATCCTATATGGGCTACCGTGATAGAAGGTAGCCTTTTACATTGGGCTAAATTTTATTAAAAGAAATATTGTATAATTGTAATAAGATAGTTTTAAATAAAAAATAAGGTTGGGGGAAAATAAGATGTCAGCAGAAGCAAAGGTGAAAGAAATATTAGGAGAAATTTTATCTGAGGCGGCAATTGGACTTATCATGTATTTAGATGAAGGTGCATATGTGGTTTCGCCGGAACGGGAGATTCTGTTCTGGAATGAAAAGGCTTGTGAAATAACAGGATATTCTTCGGATGAGGTGGTAGGAACATTTTGTCAGGACAATTTACTGAAACATGTAGACAATAACGCAACGGAATTATGTATTTATGGTTGTCCATTACATGAAACTATTAAAGATGGGCAGATTCGTGAGGCAAGGGTGTATTTAAGACATAAAGCGGGTTATCGGATGCCCGTTAAAGTTAAAACGATACCAGTAAAAAAGAATAGAGAAATCAAAGGGGCGATTGAGTTATTTCAAGAAGATACAGAACAAATGAATTTATTGGAAGAGCTTCGTAGTGCCCGAGAAAAAGCCTTGATATGCCCTTTGACAGAAATTGGGAATCGTAGATATACCGAGCAGATTCTGGAAGACCGACTGGAAGAGATGAAGCGACTAAATAGCACTTTAGGATTGTTTTTTATGGATATAGACGACTTTAAGAAGATTAATGATACTTATGGACATCCAGTTGGGGATATTGTTTTGAAAATGGTGGCAAAGACACTTGTTAATATTATGCGACCGTATGATTTTGTAGGACGATGGGGTGGAGAGGAGATTGTTGCAATTGTCCCCCATGTAAAGAAGATAGAATTATTTGATTTAGGAGAACGGTTCCGGAAATTAATATCTGCAAGTAGTATAAAGATAACACAGGGTAGATTGGGAGTAACAGTATCCATCGGAGCAACTATCTCTCATGAAGATGATACAGTATTATCTATCATAGAACGAGCAGATAAAATGATGTATGAAAGCAAAAAGAAAGGGAAGAATAGGGTTACTGTATATCCCGGTTAGGAATTGTTATCCATAAGTTTCTATGTGATGTTTTTTCTCTGCATATTGTAGATTTTTTATGTATGTTTGTGGGTTAATGGATTTGCCGTTTTGAATTATCTCCAGATGTAAGTGAGGACCTGTGGCTCTTCCCGTATCTCCAACGCTTGCAATTTGAGTGGATGTGTTAACAGTATCGCCTTTCTTAACCAGATTCTTTTCGTTATGAGCGTATAAACTGACTGTGCCGTCTTCATGCCTTATTTTGATATAGTTCCCGTAACTTTTGCTATTACCGACCTCTTCTATAATTCCAGGCTGGATAGGAAATATAGGGGTTCCTTTGGGTGCGGAAATATCTATACCTTTATGAAAGGCTTTTTTCCCTGAGAATGGGTCGCTCCGCCAGCCGAAAAGAGAAGAGATGCGAGATTGAGATGGAACTATATTGGATAGCGATATATTTTCTGAATCTTTTTTCCATAATTTTTGGTTAAAATTCCGGGTGACTTTTGGAATAGTGTTTGATGATTTTTGTGGGTATGAATATTTTTCAAAATTGTTAATCCCTTTTATCTCCGAACTTTTGAAATAAGCCTGGATGTCAGGACTTATGGAAAATCTTGATATATCTATTGGAGAAGAAAGTTCAGAATAAAAATTATCCAGAAGAATATTTAAGAATGAATTACTCCGTAAAATTGGGAGGTAAGATAAATTTGAAAAAGGGATGGTAGATTTTTTCTCTATATGATTATTTCTATTTGTTTGAGATATGGCATAGATACGGTGCATATTTTAGAACCTTCTGGTTATTAACTTAGCAAAATGTATTCCATTTATTTTCCTTCTATAAATCATTTATATTGAGTATGTTCTTATACTTTCATAGATTTAACTTTATGGCAATTTTTACTCTATAAGGAAAATTTTTCCATTGGAACTTTTTTGAGATAGTAAAGTTGAGTACTGTGGACCATATTACATTCCGTCAGTAGAGATGAGGCAGGAGGCACAGAGAGGATTATTAGAGAAGTCGCCACGAAGGAAGTCCTGGCGAATTTTTAACGCATGGGGCGAATTCCACACTTCGTATATAGAACTTTCCGCAACATTGCCTAATACTATTTTTTTGAAGTAATCCGTGCAACATAGTACCATATCCCCATTGAACATGATGTATGCCTGTTTGAATAGTCGTGTGCAGTGTTTAAAGTGGACGGCTTTCCCCGGGAGCAATTTTCGGAATGTGGCGGTGTTCCCGCCGCGATTTTCCAGTGCAGTATACTTGGAATTTACGCCCAAACTTTGCCAATATTTCACTGCTTTTTCTACATCAATAAGATTTGTTTTTACCATCGTGATTGTAATTTTGAGTTTGGAACAGCATTCATTCCGTTTCTGGATAAGGTATTCTACATTTCTTTTGGTTTCTTCAAATTTTAAACTGCCTCTCATGGTTTGTTCATAAGGTTCTTTTTCAATCCCCTGCATAGAGATAAAAATATGGTGGAAAGGATTGTCTTTAAGTATTTCATCCACGATATCTGGTGATAATTTGCTACCATTAGTGGTGATAATAATTTTTGCTTTCGGGATAATTTTTTTGATATATCGTGAGCGTTCCAGTATGAGAGGGTCTAAAAAAGGCTCATTCATCAGGTAAGGGCTGATACGACGAGTTTTGTTATATTGTGCTATTTCGTGGACTATTTTCTTAAACAATTCATCGGTCATGGACCCTTTGGGGACATGCTCAACACTAATTGTATAAGGGCAGAATATACAACCTCCATTGCAACCTGTTTTTGTTTGGATTTGGATAGTTGATGGGAAGTTGGGAACTTTCCTCAGAAATATAGATTTTAATTTATCAACCCACCACCGGTCATCCGTTCCTGGGATATAAAAACTTTTTCTCCATTTTTTAAGGAAACTTTTCATAGGTTTTACAACCTTATTAAGTGAATGAAAATTGAGAATTATTATATCATAATTTTTTTCTGTATCTTATGAGGAATATTTTTTTTGATTTATACTATTTCCTCTAATATAAAAAGGAGATTTTCTTATTAATTCTTTAAATTTATATAACTTCGGACCTAATAAAAGACTTTATTAATATTCAATTATTAAAAAAATATATATAACTTGATTTTTCATAATAAAAGTATTATTATGTATTTATAGTAACCATTAAAGATGGGTTACATATAGATATGTATTTATTATTAACAAAAAACAATTTTTCAAGGAGTAAATGGTATGTTAAAAAAAGGATTTACTCTGATTGAATTGCTTGTAGTGATAGCCATTATAGGGATTCTTGCGGCTATTCTTTTACCAGCACTGGCTCGTGCTCGTGAGGCGGCACGGCGTTCTTCCTGCCAGAACAATTTGAAACAGATAGGTCTGGTAATGAAGATGTATTCTAATGAGGCGAAGGGAGAAAGGTTTCCCACAATTCAGATTTGGCAAGGTGACCCAAATATGCCAGATGATTGTAATCGTCGGAATTCGGTAGAGGCATTTTTCAATGCGAGGACGGTGTATCCAGAGTATTTAACGGATATTAATGTTTTGATTTGTCCTTCCGATTCTACGGCTCGGACACATGTGACGGTTGAAGGCTGGTGGAATCGGAATGGAGACCCGAATATTGATGAAAAGAATCCTTGCCGGTTCAGTGCGGAGTCATACAATTATTATGGCTGGGCGATTATGGATGCGGATATGGTGCTACCAGGACAAGATATAAATGACCCTGCGATTAATGAGTCAAATGTGACTAATTATTTTAACCCCGACTTTTTGACTGCGATTTTAACCGTGTTAAACACGGGTTATACAAACTGGGCTAATAATGGTGATGCGAGTTTGCTGGATTCCGATGCAAAATATGGAGCAATTACAGTTTACAGGCTTCGTGAAGGTATTGAGAGATTCTTGATTACGGATATTAATAATCCTGCCGCATCTAGTAAGGCTCAGAGTGAAGTCTGGATACTGTCTGATGATGTTAATTCTCAGCCGGAATATATGAACCATGTTCCCGGTGGAGGAAATGTGTTATTTATGGATGGACATGTAGAATTCGTTAGGTATCCAGGGAGAAATCCTGTATCTCGTATCTGGGCTTGTTTCCTGGATAGTATGACTAGTGGAGATTAATTTGTATTTTTAATATCCAAATGAAGAGGCAGGAGTTAAAGGCCTCCTGCCTCAATTCTTTTAATAAGCCTGCCCTGCGATGACACGGTATTTGCAGGGTTTTCCTGTTATTATGCAGGGACCTTCTTCCTCTGGAGCGTCAAATGGGATACAGCGGATGGTGGACTTTGTTTCTTCTTTTAGTTTTTGTTCCACCTCAGGATTAGTATGGTCAAGGAAGACACGGAAAAAACCGCCTTTATCTATGCGTTCTTTATATTCTTCATAACTATCCAGGGTAAAGGTATTCTCTTCCAATCGTTTTTTGGCTGTGTTGAAAAGATTGTCCTGTATCTCTTTGAGTATTTTATCTACCTGTCCCTTTAGATTATCCGTGCTTAATGTTATTTTCTCACCTGTATCTCTCCTGACGAGAACCACCTGTTTATTCTGGACATCTCGCGGACCAATTTCAATGCGGAGTGGTATGCCTTTAAGTTCCCATTCATTGAACTTATAGCCAGGCTTATACTGGTCTCGGTCATCAATTTTATAAAATATAGGGTCCCAATCTTTTGTAATATTTTTAGCGAAATCTGTTACTTGTTGTTGTTCTGCTAAACTTCTCCAGATAGGGACAATGACCACAGGTAGGGGGGCTAATTTAGGTGGTATAACTAATCCTTTGTCGTCAGAATGGGTCATAATCAATGCTCCAACAAGTCGTGTGGATACTCCCCAACTGGTTGCGTATACATATTTTAGTTCCATATCTCTATCCTGGAACTTTACATCAAATGCTTTTGCAAAGTTCTGTCCCAAGTTGTGAGATGTACCTGCCTGTAGTGCTTTTCCATCTTGCATGAGTGCTTCTATGCAATAGGTATGAACTGCTCCTGCGAACTTCTCCGATTCGGTTTTTCTACCGACGATAACAGGCATGGCGAGGTACTCTTCTGCAAACCGTTGGTATACTCTTATCATTTTCAGTGCTTCTTCTTCTGCTTCTTCATAAGAGGCATGTGCGGTGTGTCCTTCCTGCCAGAGAAATTCGGTGGTGCGGAGGAAGAGGCGTGTTCGCATTTCCCATCGGCAAACATTAGCCCACTGGTTGATGAGCAAAGGCAAGTCGCGATAGGAACTTATCCAGTTTTTATAAGTTGCCCAGATGATAGTTTCGGATGTGGGTCTGATGACCAGAGGTTCTTCTAATGGTTTGCCTCCGCCATGAGTTACCACGGCACATTCCGGGGCAAAACCTTCTACATGTTCCGCTTCTTTTTTAAGGAAACTTTCAGGGATAAGCAATGGGAAATACGCGTTTACATGCCCTGTTTCTTTGAACATTCGGTCCAGATTTTTTTGGATATTTTCCCAGATACCGTATCCATTAGGGCGGATGACCATGCATCCTTTTACCGGGCTATAATCCGCCAATTCCGCTTTCAGAACGATATCAATATACCATTGAGAGAAATCCTCAGAGCGTTTGGTTATCCCTTTGCTCATTTTCTTTTACCCTTCCATAAAATTATTGTGTTGTTTTTCGTGGATAGGCTTTGTTCATTCGCTGGATTAGTTCCAGTGCGTTTTTATGGTAAGTGGGTCCGACTTCCGGTCCCCCTGAATTCACTTCGCCATATTGGCTTTTTCCGTATACATAAGGAGGTTTTGTATCCCACTGGGACTTGGGAAGCATATATCCAATTTCATCATTAGCCAGTCCTATGACGAACGCCATTTTTGCTTCTTTTTCCATCTCCATACGGAGAGGAGGCGTTTCGACAGGGGCAGTTAGATTAAAATCATTTCCAGGGAGTGCCTCAATATTTCCTTCAACGATTTCTGGATATAATTCGCCGGGAGCTGTTGTAATAAGCACATCACCAATTCGGACTACATTGACTTCTGTTTTTGCCTTTCCGCCCCAGTAATACCCCTCGTGAATCAATCCTAACATAATTCCATATTTGAAATGTCCTTGCATAGGGGCAAGATAAGTTTTTCCTGCGACTGCAAGTAATGGCTTTTCGTTTTTCCACACATCAGGACCCCGAAGAGCATTGATAGCCACCAAAGCAAGGTTGTAGCCTAAGGCTTCTCCTTTTTCCAGAGAAGATTCTTTATATGTAATTGTCCCGGAACGGTCAGGGACTTCTACTCCCAATTGCGTCATCAGACCTCCGACCATTCCCTGGAAATATAGACACATACCACCGAAACCGGGGGCACCGTTGGGGTCAGGAACACCTTTTTCCAATCCTTCACGGAGGGTATGTGCAAAGTCAGAGGATAGATAACTGTTTTCACTACCGGAGGATTCCGGATGGTTTCCCCATGAGACAAAGGTTGCGATTGTTTCATCTGTGTTGGGTTTTGTAAAACGGAACAAATACATATACGGGTCCATAACTTCAGGCTTCCGAGAATCACGCACAAAACCTTCGGGACCCACTTTTACTTTTGTGCAATACATATCCGCAGGTTGCAAATTGCGGACCGCTTCCTCAATGGCTTCTTTCGCCATTTTTTGGATAAATTTCATGTGGTTTTCATTATAGCCGAATACAGGAATGTCCAATCCTTTAATTCGTTTCCAGAAACTCCAGATTTTCATTGTGTCAATTACTTCATGGCAATGGGTAGAGGAAAAAAGTATATGGTCAATTTTCAAATTAGGGTCAACGCTTTTACGGATAGTTATGAAATCGTTATGTGACACCGTTGTTTCGGAAGGCAATGGCTCTAACCCATTGAGGGTCATGGATACCTTTAGCCGGGCGATTTGTTCCGAAGCCTGCTATCCATATTCCATCAAATCTGCCATTTTTGTTTTTATCTACATAGGTGTCTGTTTCGGGGTCAAATTTGCCATTGTTATTTACATCTTCCCAGGAATCAAAAAGGTCAAAAATAGGAGTTATGTCTCTTTTGGCTACGCCTACTTCTAAGGTTCCAGGTTCAGGTGTTGTTGCGGGGTCGGGAATTAGAAAGTCCAGAGTGTAGTTATGATAGGGTCCCCGCATTCGGGAGTATAACCATAAAAAGAATAGACCGATAATCACAAGTATTGTGATAATTGTCCACCGTAAAATCGGATGTCTACCTAAAAAAGAGTCGGGAGAAAACATAATAATGTTCCTTATGAAATCAGAGGTTTGTAGTTGGTGATTGTGTATAATTAGATTGTTTGAAATGATTATTGGTTTTGATTATATGATAAATAACCATATCATTTCATTTTTATTGGTTTTTTCAGAAAGGTTCTAAAATGAGTATGAGATATGTATTAGGAGCAACTATGGCTGTGATAATGTTCGGTTCTACAAATACTTTTGGATACCAACTTGTTTATCAACCCAACCCGGAAGACTCCATGCAGGTGTATATTTATAAGTTAGATAACGGAATTACTGTGTATTTGACAGAGAATCATGAAGTTCCCCGATTTTATGCGGAGATAGCCGTGCGAGCAGGTAGCCAGAATGACCCAGCGGATACTACTGGGTTAGCCCATTATTTTGAACATTTAATGTTTAAGGGTTCAGAACAATTGGGAACGATAGATTATGAAAAGGAGAAGGTATTACTGGATAAAATAGAAGAGTTATATGAAGAATATCGTCAGACTACCGATACTCAGAAGCGAGAGGAGATATATAGAGAGATTGACCGCCTATCCCAGGAAGCAAGTAAGTATGCAGTTCCTAATGAATTGGATAGAGTATACAAATCATTAGGAGGGGATAGGATTAATGCCCATACATGGATAGATGAGACTGTATATAAAGTGGAATTACCTGCGGGATGTTTAGAGCACTGGGCAATGTTAGAGTCAGACCGTTTTACCGCACCGGTTTTTCGTCTGTTTCCTACGGAACTGGAGACGGTATATGAAGAAAAAAATCGGGCGATGGATAACCGGGAGCGTGTGTTGATGGAAGCAGTTAATAAAGTGCTTTTCCCTGACCATCCTTATGGGACACAAACAGTTTTAGGAGACCCAGAACATTTAAAGAATCCGTCTATTAGGAATATTAAAAGGTTCTTTGAGAAATGGTATGTGCCGGAGAATATATCAATTGGAATATCCGGCGATATTAAAGTATCAGAGGCGATAGAGATAATAGCGAAATATTTCTCAAACATCCAAACACGAGGGGAAAAGGAGGAAGTGCAAGTAGAGCGGGGCGGAGAAAAGAAAAATGAAGAGGGAGAAAAAATTTGCTCACCTATCTCTACATATTGTTATGAACCTTTGAAAGAGAGAATACAGATAGATGTTCAGTTTGAAGGCGAACCAGCGGTTATGCTGGCTTTTAGGACTGTGCCGAGATTGCATCCGGATTCCGATAAAATCACTTTGATGGATATGATTCTGGACAATGCTATGGCAGGATTGATTAACCTTAATTTGGTGCAAAAGCAAAAAGTTCGGCGTGCAGGCTCTTTCATTATGCAAATAAATGATTTGGGTGTGGAGTATATCTTTGGTGTACCAAAAGAGGGACAGACTCTTGAAGAAGTGGAACAATTGTTAATGGAGCAGGTGAATTTGCTTTGTCAAGGTGGCTTTGAAGATTGGCTTTTGCCAGCGATTATAACCGATTTCCGAAAGATAAAGGAACGAGCACGAGAAACGAATGAGGGACGGGTGAGTGAATTAACAGATGTGTTTATTGCTCATGAAGATTGGCAAGAACATTTAAAGCGGATTGAGCGAATGGAAAAGATAACGAAAGAAGAAATTATAGAAACGGCGAAAAAATATTTTACCAAAGGTTATATCGCGGGGTATAGAAGAGATGGAAAACGAGAGATAAACTATGTGCCGAAACCAAAGTTAACACCGATTGCGATCGATAGTTCTAAACTATCATCCTTTGCTAAACAGATACTTTCCATACCTGTGCCAGAAAGTAAACCTGTATTTTTAGAAAAGGGAAAAGATTATATTCATACTTGTTTGAGGTCAGGGTTAGATTTCTGGTCATGTAAAAATCCTGTGAACAAGATTTTTAGTTTTGAAATACGAGTAGATATGGGGAGTTATCATAATCCTAAATTACCAATTGCTCTGCGACTATTAGAAAAGTCGGGAACGCGTAATCTCTCTCCGGAAGACCTGAAAAAGGAGTGGTATAAATTGGGGGCAGAGTTTAGTGTGCGTTCCACAAATAATGAGACGGTTATTACTCTCAGTGGTTTTGATGACCGATTTAAAGAGACTATGGAATTGCTTATGGAGGTAATGTTCCATCCAGAGGTAGATAAATCTGTGCTGGAAGAGTTGAAATCCATTATCCTTGTGCAACGAGCAGATGCTAAGAAAGACCCTGAGGAAGCCATGCGAGCACTGGTGCAATATAATAGGCTGGATAAACAATCCCCCTATTGGAAAATGCCTTCAGATAATGAAGTGATGAAATTGACTGTTGATGAATTACAGGGAATAACGAAAAGTGTACTGACATATAAACAGCATATATTCTATGCAGGGACCATAGAGCACAAAGAATTGGTAGAGCTGTATAAAAATTATCTAAAACAAGAGTTAAAACAGGTTAAAGTGAAGAGACTTAAAGATACACCGCCATATGTATATTTGAAATCTCGGAAGCCTGAAAATGTGCAATTATATGTTTTGGATAAAGATACAACCCAGGCAAATGTAAGAATTGAATTTGGACTGGAAGAGTCTTCAAAGAAAGAGCAACCCGTAATAGAGGTTTTCAATGCTTATTTTGGTGGGGGAATGGCGGGGATTGTTTTCCAGGAATTAAGAGAAGCCCGAGCACTGGCGTATCTTGCGGGAGCCCAATATATAGGTGGATATAGAAAAGGGGATGAAGATTTGATGGTGGGGGTAATCCAAACCCAGCCGGATAAGTTAAAAGAGGCTTTGGAATGTTTTTTGCAATTATTTGATAACCTGCCTGTATCCGAAGAACGGTTCCGTTTTGCGAAGGAGTCGGTTCTGAATGATTATCAAACGGACAAGGTGCCATTCCGAAGTATATTAGGGCGTGTTTATGGTTGGTATCTCCATGGCATTGAGAATGACCCGAGAAAACAGTGGTATCAAGACCTGCAAAAGATTACGCTTGAAGATATGTTAAATTTCCACAAGACAAAGATACAACCCAAGCCACGCCTTATCAGTTTAATGTTTCCTATGACGAATGTAAATATAGACGATTTAAAACAGTTTGGTGAAATCCGCATTATAACGATAGATGATATTTTTGTAAAGTAATCGGAAAAATTTTATCAAAAGGTTGTGGAAACACAGTATGCTGTGCCCTTTAATAATAGATTATCCGCAGATATGAAATCCTGCGTATGCAGGTATGCAAGATGTGTTTAGATGTTTGTTAAAGAATAATAAAGTTTTATATCCTGAGCAATGGCAGGGGTATATTACCTGAATTTTAAATTGCGATAAGGAAGATACGGTCTCTAACAATCTCTCTTCGGAAGCATTTGAAAGGTGAAGACCTCCTATAATTATTAGCGGTTTGTCATACCTGATTATTTGTTCCTGTATATATAGAAGTGTATTGATGAGTCCTGAATGACAACACCCTAATAGTATGAAGTAATTATTTCTCCCATCTATTATCAAGCACTGGTCATCTTCAAAAGGGTCTTTTTCCTGTGTCTTTATATCAGTAAAGAAATTTGTTTCTGAATTTTCGAATGGCACATTGCGGGGAATTGGTCCTGAAGCAAGAATATGTTTTGTAATTTTAGTAGGCGAAGTTGTCGGTGTGTATTTTGTTTTTTGAAGTAATATTTTTGGCGATGGTCCCCTATATCCAATTTCACGAATATCTCCATTTGAATCCTTTACAAATCGTTTCCGAAAAACTTTGGGATGAGCAAATACTTTTTTTATATCCGCCTTCCGAAAAAGTTTTTTCATACCGCCAGTGTGGTCATAATGTCCATGACTGAGGACAAGGTAGTCAATGGATGTTAACGGTATATTAAGTATATGACTGTTATGAATGAGGGTATATCCAGCCCCTGTATCAAAAAGTAGTGTTTGTTTTCCATCTTGAATGAAATAGGATAAACCATGTTCCCCCAACAGACCTGTTTTCCCAGCAGTATTATCGCAGAGAACAGTTATAGAAATTTTACTCATTTACTTGATTGCAGAGATGCTAAATGGGATTGAGAAGTTTTTGGATTTCGGGGTCGTTGAGGTTTTCAAGGGTGACAACTGTTACACCCGTGTCAATTCGCTTTTCAATAGGTTTGCCTTGAATAGCATCATAGGCACTTTTCACACCGAGATAACCCATCTTATATGGGTTTTGAACGATTAATGCCTGGATGACACCATCTTTGAGTGCCTGAATTTCTTCTTCTGCCGCATCAAATGCAACTATTTTTACCTGACCTGATTTCCCCTTGCTACGAATCGCCTGAGCACAACCGACTGCACTGGATTCGTTCGCTGCAAAAATGCCTTTTATATTTGGGAAAGAAGTTAACATATCGTTGGTTACATCCATTGCTTTTGCTACATTGCTGTCACTATATAAGGTAGAGACTAATTTGATGTTGGGATATTTGGATATACCTTCTTTAAAACCTCGTTCTCGCATTTCTGAAGTGGCAGCACCAGCAACAAAGGGAATTAATCCCACTTCTCCTTCTTCTCCGATTAGTTTTGCGAGAGTATCTGCAGCAATTTTTGCTCCAGCAACATTATCAGTGGCTACGAAGGAAAGAGGTTTATCGGAATTGACACCGGAGTCAATGGTAATAACAGGTATGCCTTTATTCACTGCTGTTTCTACAATTCCAACAAGAGCATTGGCATCACTGGCGGCGAGGACAATTGCAGAAACTCCACGGTTAATCATATCCTGCACAATATTGATTTGCTGTTCAATCTCGGTTTCTTTTGCTGTGCCCTGCCATACGATTTTTACGCCTAATTCTTTTCCTGCCTGTTCGGCTCCTGCTTTGACCGTTAGCCAGAATTGATGTGAGAAAGATTTGGGAATAACGGCGATTTCAATTGTCTTTTTACCGGGTTCGGTTGTAGAAGATTTCTGGGAAGGACCACATGAAACAATTATGCTTGCAATCGCAATAACTAAAAAGATTTTTTTAACCATGTATTTTTCTCCTGTTTTTTATTAGTTTGTTTTACTTTTTTTCTAACGGGGTACATAGTATCGTTCACCGGTGCCAACGACTTCAATCGCGATACCATGTGTTTTAACATCTAACAGTCGCACAGATGTTCCGGGTATCATTTCGCCTACATAGACTTTGGTAAGGTTTATTATTGCCAATCCGTGAGGATTATTGGGACCTGCTTCACGCAAAACATTTAATTTCATATCCTCCAAACCTAATCGGGAACGGTCAGAAGTTCTCAGCACAGGAAGCCTCGTCATATCAACTGGTTCTTCTGCTTTTGGTTTGGGTAAAGGTAATACTTGTTGGAACTGTTCAGGTTTTAACGACGGAGGAGGTTCTAAATCTCTTGTGACAACTTTTGGCGGTATTGAGGGGTTGGTGGCAGAAGAAGTTTGACTTTGTGTGTCCGTCGTTGTGTTTTGTTTTTCCGTCGGGAGATTTTGGGGTTGGGGAGGAGGTTCTGTTGAAGCAGGAGAAATAATTGATTCCTGCGGTATTTCGTTTACCACCTCAGATTCAGGTGGTGAGATGGTTGGTTCTGTTTTAATCTCTTCTGTTATCGGCTTAGGTTCTGTTGGTGTGTTTTTTGCAATTTGAGTTGGAGGTGGATTGGTTATTACAGGCTGTTCTATTGTAGTGGCTGTATTATTAACCTTTACATCGGGAGTTTTTTCTACTTTCGCCGGAGGAATGTTGATAGGGGGTGTGAAATTTGTTTCGGTGATGTTTTCTTTCCCTGTTTGTTCTTTTCTAATTTCCTGAGGAGGGGAAGCGGTTTGTTCTATTCTATTTTCAGCAGTTACAGGTTCTGAAGGTGTTTTTTCTTCCACGGGTGTTTGCGCGGTAGTTTCTACAGGTTGTTGAATCGATACTACTGTTTCTGCTGGTGGCGTGGGGATGGTATTCTTTGCTATCTGTGTTTTCACTATCCATATAGATGATGTTATGGAGACAACGCTCACTACTAAAACAAGGAGTATAACACCGATTATAAGGAATTTTGGAGAGAGCAATTGTGTGGTAGACTCGGGAATAGGTTGAACGACCTCTGTCTTTGCGATGGTAGAGATAGAAACAGGTTCTATAGAGTCCTGCTCTTCTTCCTCTTCCTTTTCTAACAGTTTTAACTGTCGTTGTTTTTCTTCCTCGAGTTTCTTTAATGCGTCGAGGATGGAACTCATGTTATTCGTCTCCTAACAATATATTTCAGTTAATATTTTACAAAAATAGATAAAAAGAAAAAAAGTAGCAAACTATTATATTGATTTTATTAAGTTTTTTTTATTAAACTATTATGCTCTTGAATGAGGAGGAGGGAGTAAAAAAATTTTTATTTTTGATATTTGGTGATTGTTTTATTAAGTAAAGGTATGTTTTTTCAAATAGAACATAAGGATGAGAATTGTAAGGCGCGGACAGGAAAGATAAGCCTGGCACACGGAGAAGTGGAGGTACCGGTGTTTATGCCTGTAGGAACGCAGGCATCAGTTAAGGCACTTACTCAGGAAGAACTGGAAGCAATTGGTACGACTGTCATTCTTTGTAATGCATACCATTTATACTTGCGTCAGGGATTGGAGACCCTGTCACTTGCGGGCGGAATACATTCTTTTATGAATTGGAGCCGACCTATCTTAACAGACTCCGGCGGTTTTCAGTTGTTTAGTCTGGCACATCTAAATAAGGTTACCGATGAGGGTGTTATTTTCCAGAGTCATATTGATGGGTCTCGTCATTATATAACTCCTGAAAAAATGATAGATTTTCAGATGAAGATTGGAGCAGATATTATAATGAGTTTTGATGAGTGTACATCTTATCCCGTTTCGCATAGGGATGCGGAGAAATCTATGCGGAGAACTTTAATCTGGGAGAGAAAAGGTTTTGAATACTGGAAAGAACAGAAAGGAAAAACTACATCGTATTTGTTTGGGATTTTGCAGGGGAGTGTATATGAAGATTTGCGAAAAGGATGTGCAGAAGAACTGTGTGAAATGGATTTTCCGGGTTTTGCAATTGGAGGAGTAAGTGTTGGCGAAACAGATGAGGAACGGCATAGGATTACAGAGTTTTCATCGCAGTTATTGCCGGAGGATAAGCCGAGATATTTAATGGGAGTGGGTGCACCGGAGGATATTTTGTGGGCGATTCGTTGTGGGGTGGATATGTTTGATTGTGTGATGCCAACGAGAAATGCAAGGAATGGATGTCTTTTTACTACGCATGGCAAATTGAATATACGGAATGCAAGGTATGTGCATGATTTTAATCCAATAGATGAGGAATGTGATTGCCCGGTGTGTAGGCGATATACTCGGGCATATTTAAGTCATCTCTATAGAGCAAAGGAAATTTTGGCTTTTCGCCTAAATACACTGCATAATGTGTATTTTATGTTAAAATTATTTGAGAATATCCGACAGTCTATAAGGGAGAACCGATTTGTCAATTTTTATAATGAGTTCCTTTCCAAGTATAATATAGGGAATTAGCGGTTGAGGTGTAAGTAGTTTTTATTATAAACTACTTATCTTTCCCTTCACCGAAATCCATCAGAAGAAAGGTATAATTATGTGGCGTTTTCTTTTTGCACAGACAGAAGAGGCTGTTCCACCGGAAGTTGTTACTTCCACACAGAGTGTGGGAGAGCAGACGACTGCTACACCCAGTCCGTGGGGAAGTATGCTTCCGATGATATTAGCGTTTATAGCAATTATGTATTTTTTGATGATACGCCCACAACAGAAAAGAGAAAAAGAACGGCGTGAGATGTTGAATTCATTGGCGAAGGGAGATAAGGTTATTACAACAGGAGGAATGTATGGAACTGTTGTAGATTTATCCGAGGATAAGGTAACACTTCGCGTTGATGATAAGGTAGAAATAGATTTTGTGCGTGGTGCAGTGGCACAAATATTATCCAAAGCAGATGGTGATAAGAAAAAATAATTTCATTGATTAATAAAAAACAATTTAACAATAACTGAATAAAAGGAGCAAAAAGGTTCCATGAAAATTCCGTATCGTGCATTAATTATCTGGGTTGTTATTATCTGGTCGTTGGTTCAGGTATATCCGACATTAGGCTGGTTAACCCTGTCGGATGAAGCGCGTCAGGCACGGTTAGAGAGATGGCGACAGGAAGATGATGAATGGGCAAAGCGAAAGCATAGTTACTGGGAGGAAATGTGGAAATCCATCCGCAGATGGGCAGAATTTGACCGTGACCGGGTTATTAATTTGGGATTAGACCTTCAAGGCGGTGTCCACATGGTTCTCCGGTTTGATATTAACGATTTAGAGCCTGAACGCTTACAGGAATATAGAGACCGCCGTTATACCGACGCTCAGATAGAAAAAGAGGTGCAGGAGATTGTGCTTCAGCAAATCAGACGCAGGGTGAATGAATTTGAAGCAAGGGAACCGGTTATTCAGGCATTGGGAAATAACCAAATTCAAATTCAATTGCCCGGTGAAAAAAATGTAGAACGAGCAAAGAATCTGGTTAAGAAAACGGCTCAATTAAATTTTCATATTGTTGCTGAGTTACCAGAAACGGTGCAGTTGTTCCAGAAAATTAAGGAAAAGTATCCGGACGAATTTAATGCGTTTATCCAGAGACCGAAACTAAAAGGAGACCATTTCACGGTTAGAGTAGAAAACTACGACCGGGTTCGGCGGTTGGTTGAATCGTGTGAAAAAGAAGGGATTATCCCGGAAGATAAAATGTTGGCATTCAGTCAACCTCCAAAACCCTACGAGGAACAAGTTTATAAACTATAT
>FWWL01005314.1_pt1 | contig 20252 bp, 12 predicted proteins | sample 2228331 | NCBI WGS metagenome assembly FWWL01 (sample SAMEA103939775, study PRJEB20133) | metagenome | reverse complement strand
GACAGGCGTCAACTGGCAATTCACCACCGCCGATGCCCGCATCAAACTCAAACACTTGTACCCGAAAATTGAGATGTGATGGAGTACTAGAAACGCCAAGTCTTGCCTTTTCGCGAGGCGCGGCAATAATTCATGAATTTCGAACGGTTGCGGCGAAGAGGCCAATCGGGCGAAAACGGCCCTTCGCAGCATTTCCCACTGATTGACAAAACGGTGATAACGGAAAGGAGTGTCCCATGTTGAGCCCTAAGATGTTGCAGGCCCTGAACGATCAGATCAATGCCGAACTCTATTCCTCGTACCTCTATCTGGCGATGGCTGCCCGGTGCGAGGCCCTAGACCTCCCCGGGGCCGCCCACTGGTTGCGTGCCCAGTCCCAAGAAGAACACGAGCACGCCATGAAGTTCTTTCAATACGTGAACGAACGCCGGGGTGAGGTCAAGTTGCAGGCCATCAAGGAGCCGCCCTCCTCGTGGAACAAGCTCTGCGAGCTCTTCGAGGACGTCCTCGCGCACGAGCAGTACATCTCCAAGCGGATCAACGATTTGGTCAAATTGGCCCGGGAGGAAAACGACTACGCCACCGAGAATTTCCTCCAATGGTTCGTGAAAGAACAGGTTGAGGAAGAGGCCACCGTGGATGCCGTCATCAAGCGACTCAGACTGGTCGGGGAGATGCCTCAGGGATTGTTCTTCATCGATCGAGAATTGGGCCAACGGAGTTAATGGCCAGTGCCTTAGCACGGCGGCGAAGGTCTTTTGATCCATTGGACACGATCGTCCTCGCGGCTCAGGACCAAGACGGTTCTGCGCCGTTTTTTGATTACAAGCTACCGCGGATTCGGGCGAGTTGCCGATCCAGCCGTTGCGGGGAAACAGGAATGGCCGTCCCCAACGCTTGGGCAAATAGGGAAATTCGGAATTCCTCCAGCATCCATCGGTAAAGCAGGAGCTGGGGATCAAAGATATCCATCTCCTGGTGGAGCTGCCGCCGCTGGAGAAAGGCCTCCCAATACGGGCGAAAAACGGCCATCGCTTGACGATCACGAAAGACTCCGCCCAGTCGCAAGGCCTCGATACGTCGGCAGATGCCTCGGAAGTATCGCGGATATTGTCGCAGCCAGTTCCAGGGTGTATGCGTGAGAAAGCCGGGGCAGGTCAATTCCGCCAATTGTTCTTGGATGTCCGCCCGCGATTCCTCCCATTGCACGGACTCCGCATTCTGGAGCGCGACCGCCGCTTGATGGTAGGTCTCCAAAAGGGGGCGAATCAGAGCGAGGACTTCCTGCACGGCGAGGGGCAGTCGTTTCAGCCCCATCTGGAACAGACGCCGGTACTCCGCCCGCGTTCGGGGCAGATTTCCCCACTCACCGATCTGCCACGGTCCGATGAGGCTTTCATCCAAAAAGGCACGATCGATCAACGCCAGGAGGAGCTGATCATGGAAGTCAAACCCCGGTAACGTGGCCGCGACCAGGCGAAGGCGATCACGATCAGGGAATTCATCCCAACGTGGATCGAGATGAGGCAAGACGGCAAGGGCAAGGAGGCGCCGAATTCCAAACCGCGACTGATAGGCGGCCCGGGCGGGGCTGTCCGCCAAACGGAGCGAAACCGTATTCCCCGCGTCAACCAACATGGGAAAGGCCTTAACGGGAATATCGCCACGGCGGACTTCAATCTCCTCCGGCAAACGATCGAAATCCCAATCCGTCAACCCGTCCCGGTTCCAATGGGGATCGTCAATCGAAGAAAAGGCCACCGCCTGCCTGGTGCCTAGCTTTTCACGGAGTTCCGTCCAGCTTCGTCCCATGGCAACCACCTTCCCCTCGGCATCGACAACTTGGACCAACATCTGCAATTCCGGGGGAATCTTGTCCAACTGGAAGTCCTGAGGCCGAATGGTCTCCCCGGCCAGGCGGGACAGGACGTCGGCCACCGCCGGTAAGAATCGACCTTCACCGAAGGAGAGCATCCGCACGGCCTGGTGGGCGGTGTCTTGCACCGGGATGAGTCGCCGCCGTTTTTCCTTTGGCAACGACTTGATGAGGGCGGCAACCTTACTTTCCAGCATGCCCGGCACTAGCCATTCCAAGCGACGGGGATCCAGGCAGTGGAAGACCTCCACCGGAACCGTCACCGTGACGCCGTCGTTGGGCTGCCCTGGCTGAAAACAATAGGTGAGCGGCAACGGGGCCTTTTCCACTATGAGGTGGTCGGGGAACTGCTTGTCGATGTCGGGTGGCGGTTCCTCGCGGACCACATCACTTGGCCGCATGTGCAAGATGTCGGGATCGCTCTTTGCCGCTTCATTCCACCAATGGAGAAGGCCGGCCAGATCATACACATGGGAGGGGATTCGCTGATCGTAAAAATCGAACTGGGCCCATTGTCCTAACAGGAGATCGACTCGCCGCAGTTTGACCTGAGCGGTTTCCATCTCGCGGACGAGCCGTTGATTGTGCACAAAGAAAGCTGCATCGCAATGGATTTCCCCTTCAACGAGGCCGTGCTGGATGAGCATCTGGCGGGCGGTTTGCGGATCGACCGGCCCCAAGGCCGTTCTGCGTCGCGGCACCACCGGCAGACCAAAGAGTGTGACTTTCTCATAGACCATGGCCGCCCCATAACGGCGACTCCAATATGGGTCCACATAGGACTTTTTGACGAGATGCGGGGCCAGTTCCTCGACCCAGGACGGCTCGATCTTGCCACATACCCGCAGGTAGCGACGCCCGGTCTCGACCAATTCGGCGGCGACCACCCAAGGTGGTTTGCTCTGAAACACACCGGACCCCGGCCAGAGATAGGCCTTGCCCCCGCTTGCCACGGTGTATTCGTACCGGTTATGACGCATGGCGACGTTGGACAAAAGACCCGTCAAGATGGCGCGATGGATGGCTGCTGCGTCATTCCGTCGCTTGGTGATCTTCATTCCGGACTCGGCTACGATCTCCTGGAGCTCGCGAAAGATGTCGGCCCACTCCCGCAGCCGGTTATATGACAGAAAATTCTGCTGGCACGCCCTCTGAAGCTGGTTCCGCGACAGTTTTTCCTTGAGGTTTTGATAGAAATCCCACAGCTTCAGGTAACCCAAAAAATCCGAGTCGGGGTGACGAAACGCGGCGTGGGCCAGGTCGGCCTCCTCCGCCCTTTCCGCCGGACGCAAACGCGGGTCATCGACTTCAAGGGCCGCCGCAATGATCAGGACCTCATGGAGGCAACCTTCCTCGTGTGCGGCCAAGATCATCCGTCCGATACGAGGATCCACAGGAAGCCTGGCCAATCGGCGTCCCAGCGGTGTCAGCTTTCCGGCCTCGTCAACGGCCCCGATTTCAAAAAGCGTCTTGTACCCATCACGGATGGCATCAGCACGAGGGGCATCCAAAAAGGGGAAGGTCTCCACGTCGCCGAGATTCAAGGCCATCAGTTGGAGAACGACCGACGCGAGGTTGGTTCGGACGATCTCCGGCGGGGTATAGCGGTCACGAACCGACAGGTCTTCCTCGCTGAAAAGGCGGATGCAGAGCCCCGGCCCTTCCCGACCGCAACGCCCCTTCCGCTGCTCTGCCGAGGCCTGCGAGATTGGCTCGATCGGCAAACGTTGCGTCTTGGTGCGGGGAGAATACCGGCTCAGCCGGGCCACCCCGGGATCGATGACGTACTTGATCCCGGGAACCGTGAGAGACGATTCCGCCACGTTGGTGGCGATGACGATCCGCCGTTGTTTGTGGGGCTGAAAGATCCGCTGCTGTTCCGTGGCCGAAAGACGTGCGTACAGTGGCAATAGCTCGATATCACGAAACTGCGGATCACTGGTCGCCCGGGCCTTCAGCAGACGCATCGTTTCGTGGATGTGCCGCTCCGTGGGCATGAAGATGAGGACGTCACCGGGTCCCTCACCCAGGACCTCTTCCACGGCCGAGACCACCGCAGATTGCCAGTCGATTTCCCCCGTGGATTCGTCGGGAAGAGGCGGCCGATAACGGACCTCTACGGGATAGGACCGACCGGGCACCTCGATAACAGGAGCGGGCCGATGTCCCCGGGCAAAATGCTTGGCAAATCGTTCAGCATCCAGTGTGGCAGAGGTGATGATGACCTTTAAGTCTCGCCGTCGTCGAAGCAATTGATGCAAGTAGCCCAGGAGAAAGTCGATATTGAGCGACCGCTCATGGGCCTCGTCGATGATGATCGTGTCGTAGTGTTCGAGAAAACGGTCACTCTGAGTCTCCGCCAGCAAGACCCCGTCCGTCATCAGTTTGATGTAGGTTTCGGGTGACGTGACATCGGAAAAACGGACCTTGTAGCCGACCTCCCGGCCTAACGTGACGCCAAGCTCCTGGGCGATACGGGTGGCAATGGATCGGGCAGCAATGCGGCGGGGTTGCGTGTGGCCGATCAAACCATCAATCCCCCGCCCAATTTGGAGGCAAATCTTCGGCAGTTGGGTAGATTTCCCGGAGCCGGTTTCCCCACAGACAATCACCACCGGATTTGCCCGAATCGCCTCGGCGATCTCATCACGTTTGGCAAAGATCGGCAGATGAGGGAGGATTTCGACATAAGGCCGCTCGGTAAGTCGTTTGCGGCGAAGGGTCACGGAGGCTTCAAGTTCCTCCTCGAAGCGACGCAACTCCTCATCGGAAAGCCGACGATCGCGCGCACGCGTCCACAGGCGACGCAGCCACCGTCCCAAGCGGAAACGGTCCGCACGCATCGCCTCATCGATTTGGCGTTCCAGTCGGTTTAACTCTCGGCCGGTCAACAACGACGTTTTAGTCCCTCCTACTGACCGTGGGCTCCGCACCAACACAAATGTTTAAGTATCTTGCACCGCGGCATCATTTCCCGGCTTGACCCCGGTTTGCGCACGGCCCTTTTTTCAAACTGTATCGGTTCGCTCGTTAAAGGGAAATACCGTGGTCGATAAGGGTAATGATGACTGGAGTTTACCCAATTCTTTGTGGTTTGCCGTCGCCACAACGGCGTCGAACCCTCGAGGATGGGTAATGATGGAGGGACGCGCGCCGTCGCGTCCGCCGAATTGCCGATTGATCATCCATGGTGATTTTCGGCCACGACGGCGCGTGGCCCTCCAAAATTACGGCCACGACGGCGGGCGGCCCTCCAAAATTACGGCCACGACGGCGCGTGGCCCTCCAGGGCAGACTATGGATTTTGCCCCCCAACGCAGATTTGCACTTGGTTGCATTGCTGTTGAAACGTTGGAAGCGCGCCCCATAGCTGCAATAAGTGGGTAAACCCCAGTAATGATGAGCATTTCCAAGACACATCCCACACAACAATGTCTATTATTGCCGATTGAGAAAATTTCTTGATAAAATGTCATAGGAGTTTACAGGTTGCGTCTTGTCGGTTACGGACCGGTCGTGGTTCCAACCCGGGGGGCTATGAGATCAGGGGGTTCGGGCCGGCAAGGAGTCGGGAGGACATGCGTTAACGACCGCCGTGCCAATGCCGGCCGGTTGCACTTTGCGGCGTGCTGCGTCGCCGTTGAGCTTTTCTGATGTCTCATAACGGTGTCAATGACAGATCGGTCGAAAGTCCGCCCACGGGCGTTTCATGGTGGGCAAGGGCAAGGGTCTGGGTCGCCACCTTGGTCGTGCTAGCCATAGCGCTGGCCGTGTCGGGATACATCTGGCGGGTGACAGCCCAGCGGGAAACCATGCGGATTGTCAGCCAGTGTACCCATCAATCCCAGTTGCAGGTCCAGAACATCGAGTTCAAACTTCAGCAAAGCCAAAACCTCTTGCAGTTTTTGCGATCCTTTTTTGCAGCCTCCGAAGACGTTCACCGCTATGAGTTTGCCGAGTTCTGTCAGCCCCACTTGGAGGATATTCCCGTCGTGAAGTTTGCCGCCTGGGTACCGGTGGTTTATCCCGATGGGTTTGAAACCCTGGCGGAGTTTGCGGATCGCCATGGCGTTGTGAACTTCCAGCCCTGGGAACTTGATGAAGCGGGGCAAAGGACCTCTGTCCAAACGCGGCCTCAGCATTTCCCTATTCTTTTCATTGAACCGTCGCCACCGTTCGATCGCCTGGTGGGGCTAGATATCGCGTCATTTCCTTCCTGGGCGGAGGCCGTGGAAGAAACGATTGTGATCGGTGAGGTGCACTCTCATTTCTTGGAGGGTGTCCCGGCCATCGATGAGGTCGTTTTTGAAGCCGCTTCAGGAGTTGATTCCTCAGGTCTTCTCGACTCTGAAGCGGAAACGTTTTCCACCCGGTATGGGCGAAGTTCGGCGGCAGGCCCTGCCCCGCGAAAATACCTCGTCATCTGTTCGCCGGTTTTTTTCGGCGGGTACATTCCGGAGGATCCGTTCGAACGGCTTACCCAGTGTGGCGGAGTCCTTTTGTGTGTTGTTGACGTCCAAGAGTTACTGCGCCCGCTAAAGCGTTGGGCTGCAGTCGAGGAGATCAACTTTCGCTTGGTTGACATCCAGGAAACCTCGCACCATGTGGTGGACTCTTGGGAGAGGCCATCTTCTCGAACACAGCGATTGTTTCAAAGCTATCCTACGTCAACGTGGGATATCCGGTTGCCCGGTCGCATCTGGCGGGTGATCACCCAACCCACAGCGGGATACGTAGTTTCCCGTCGAGGCCCGGGAAGTTGGGGTGTTTTGGCCGCGGGGGTCTTGTGTTCGTTCTTACTGGCCCTTTACGTCAACGTGATTGGCGGTCGCTCGCTCCGCATCCAGCAGTTGGTGGCCGAGAAGACTCGCGAACTGCGGGAGACAAACCGCCGATTGGAGGAGGAGATTCAACAACGGGAAAAAGTGGAAAGGGGTTTGCGTGACTCCGAAGCGTTGTATTCATCTCTTGTGGAAAGCCTCCCGCTTCACGTCTTGCGCAAGGATCGCGAAGGGCACTTCACCTTTGCCAACACTGCCTTCTGCCATCTTGTGGGAAAGTCGCGTGAGGAGATCTACGGCAAGACGGACTTCGATTTCTATCCCCCCGATTTGGCTTCCAAATACCGCCGAGACGATCGCCGTGTTATGGAGAGCGGTGAGATTTTTGAGGACATCGAGGAGTACGAAAAGGATGGCGAGATTCGGTACGTTCAGGTCTTGAAGTCACCCGTTCGGGATTCCGCCGGTCACATCGTCGGGGTGCAGGTCGCGTTCTGGGATGTGACCGAAAAGGTTGCCGTCCAAAGGGCCCTGGAAAAGGCGAAGCAGGCGGCAGAAGAGGCCAATCGGGCCAAGAGCGATTTCCTGGCCAACATGAGCCACGAAATTCGCACGCCGATGAACGCCATCCTGGGCATGGCACAACTCCTGGAGCAAACACCCCTTAACGCCGAACAGAAGGAGTATCTCCGCATCATCCGTGAGGCCGGTGATAACCTTCTCACGCTCATCAATAGCGTCCTCGATTTCTCGAAGATCGAATCGGGACGCATTGAACTGGACAGCGTCGATTTTAACGTGCGGGAGTTGATCGGCGACACGATGAAGGCCCTAGCCGTGCGGGCCCATAAGAAGCAACTCGAGCTCGCCTGCCGCGTAGCACCCGATGTCCCCGAAGCGTTGATCGGCGATCCCGTTCGGCTGAGACAAATCCTCATCAATCTTGTCGATAATGCCATCAAATTCACCGAGCAAGGCGAGGTCGTCGTAGATATCACGTGCGAAGAGTGTACCGCCAGCGACGTTCTTCTCCGCTGTTCCGTCCGCGACACGGGGATAGGTATTCCGCCGGAAAAGCAGCAACTCATTTTTGCCGCATTCGAGCAGGCGGACAAAAGCACAACGCGGAAATACGGTGGAACAGGCTTGGGGCTGGCCATTTGTAAACGCCTTGTCAACTTGATGGGAGGCACCATTACGGTGGAAAGCCAACCGGGAATGGGCAGTACGTTTACTTTCACTGCCCGATTCCGCCGTCCCAGCGAGACACTCCCCAAGGGCCTGCCGGTCGATTTGCGGGAATACGCCCAGCGACCCATCCTCATCGTCGATGACAATGCGACCAATCGGGTCATCCTCAGCGAGATGATCGCCAACTGGGGGTTGAAGTCCGAGTTGGCCGCCTCTGGGGAAGAGGCCCTGCGGCTCGTCACCGATGAGGCGGGGCAGGTCCGCTTCCCCGTCGTGATCACTGACATGCGGATGCCCGGCATGGACGGGATGGCACTGATCCGCCAGTTGCGACGCCGCTTTGGCGCAGAACAACTGGCGATCATCGTACTTTCCTCGGAAGATCGACCGACCGACACCGAGTTTTTCCGACGATTTGAGGTCTCCGGTGTCCTCCGCAAGCCGGTCAAACAGTCTGAGCTTTACAACATCCTGGCCGAGATCCTGGGGCTGGCCTTCCATCCGGAGTCTAAGACCACCATCCCGCCCACTTTTCCCGAACTTCCGCCCCTGCAGATTTTGCTTGTGGAGGACAGCCCCTTCAACCAGCAGGTCGCCATGGGGGTGTTGGAAAAGCGTGGACATAAGGTGACCGTCGTCTCCAACGGCAAAGAGGCCTTAGAGGTCCTCCGAGACCGATCTTTTGACCTCATTCTGATGGACATTCAAATGCCGGAGATGGACGGTCTGACGGCAACTAAGGAGATTCGGGCGAAGGAAGCACGCCTTCAGCTCCCGCGGACCCCCGTCATTGCGATGACGGCCCACGCCCTGAAAAGCGATCGCGAGGCCGCCTTGCAAGCCGGCATGGACGGCTATGTCGCCAAGCCCATCGTGGTGGAGGATTTCTTCCAAACAATTGCCGATGTCCTGCACGAGGTCCGTGGCATCAACCTGGGCGACACCCAGGCTTTGCCAACGCTCGAGGTGAGCACGCCCTTGGCGGAAAGCGTGGTCTCCCCGCCGCCGACCGCGGCCGATGCCCCCGCCCCTCAAGAGAAAGAGAATCCGTTGCCATCGCAATCACAAAGTCAGGATCGTGCGCAGGATGGGGGTTCGGAAGCAAATCCTGCCGAGGGCGGTCATGTCGATTGGCAACACGCCCTACGGGCGGCAGGGGGAGATCGGGAGCTGCTGCAAGCCCTGGTCAATACCTTCATCGATGAAATGCCTCGGCAGTGGGACAATCTGGAAAAGGCCGTTTCTCAAGAAGATTGGCCCACAGCACGGCGCGCCGCACATACCTTGGGCGGAGCGTTCCGGCACTTCGGTGCCCGCCGTGCCGCCGACATGGCGTACCAGGCCGAACAGGCCCTTGCCCAGGGTGACCCTCACCGTGACCTGACAGAATCTTTACAACAGTTGTATCATTGCTTGCAGGAAATTCTCCGGGAATTACGAGAACGCCGGGATCGCGGGATTTAGAGACGATGTCCGAGGATTTCTCCCCAAAACGGGAGCCGCATGAAAAGAAAGTCAGATCGCCCAAAAAAGAAAACTGTTGTATGAGAACATATCCCAAACAAACGTGCCATAAGATCGTGACCGCACGTCAAGGATGCACCGATGGTAAGAATTCTGGTGGTCGATGATTCGCCTCTTGACCGTCAGTGGTTGGCGGGGCTATTGGCCACGATTCCCGACGCTGAAATCGTTGAGGCAGCCGACGGTGAGGAGGCCCTCCGCATCGTTCCGGAAAAGCAACCCGATGTCATCGTGACGGATATGCAAATGCCCAAAGTCGATGGCCTCCAACTCGTCAAGGCCATTCGGCAAGGTTTCCCTTACATTCCGGTGATCCTTGTGACGGGCTTCGGCAGCGAGGAATCGGCACTCCAGGCCTTGCACGTCGGCGCGGCAAGTTACGTCAACAAAGAGTGGATACCCCAACGACTTATTCCTACCGTCGAGCAGATTCTGGAAGCGGCGCAGCATCGTGCCATGATCTCGCGGGTGTCGAGATTCCTGACGTGTTGCCGCTTTGGCTTTGTCCTGGAGAATGATTGTCAATTGCTCAGACCCGTCTTGGAATTCGTCCACGATTCGCTGGAGTGTTTCGACCTTGACCTTACCGAGATCACGCGGGTCAACGTGGCCCTGCAAGAGGCCCTCTCCAACGCCGTCTTCCACGGTAATTTGGAACTTTCGTCGCGGCTACGAGAGGAGGATGAGTCCCACTTCTTCCGATTGGCGACGGAACGCCGTCGGCAGCCGCCCTACCGGGATCGTCGCGTCTTTCTGGAAGGGGAACTGACACGAGAAAAGATTTCTTTTACCATCCGCGACGAAGGACCGGGCTTTGATCCTTCGTTGCTCCCCAATCCCCACCGGACGGAGGCCCTTGACTGTGCCTGTGGCCGTGGGCTGCTTTTGATACGATCCTTTATGGACGAAGTGACCTTCAACGCCCGCGGAAACGAGATTCGCTTGGTCAAGTATTTGCGGAAGGAAAGCCCCTGGCAGGAGCAGCCCGGCTCGACCGGCTTAGTGTAAACCACTCTGCATCAAGACGGGGCCTTGATAAAAGAGATAATATGCCCGGGGAACGCTCCATTCCAAAAGAGACTTCCAATCCATACTGGCCGGTCCGATGTGAACTTGGACCGTGTCGCCGAGGAGCACATCCATGAGCGTCAACTCTTTCTGGTACTTGACGACCCGAACGTTGTCAGGGTCCAAATTGGCTAACTCGATAGCCCGCTCGACGGCATCCTCCAAAAAGCCGATCTCGTCCACAAGCCCAGCCGCCTTGGCCTGCTCGGCGGGAAAGACCTGGCCAGTGGCCAGTTTATCCAACAATTCGGGATGTTGCCGAAACTTCGGCCGTCCGCTCTTTACAACTTCCTTAAATCGGGCAAAGCTATCATCGACCAGGCCCTGAAAGATGGCCCGCTCCTCTTCCGTCATCGGACGCAAGACACTCCCCATCCCCTTGAGGGGATGACTGGCCACAGAATCCTCTTTGACACCAATTTTTTGTGCCAATTCTGCCGCATCATAATGTGGAATGATCACACCAATGGACCCCGTCCAAGTCGTGGGCTCGGCAAAAATGGACTTTGGCGTGTCGCCGACGGCCATCGAGACGTAATAGCCCCCGCTGGCAGCAATGGAACCCATGCTGACCACCAAGGGGATTTTCCGTTTTTCGCACATCTTTCTCAGATAGTGATAAATGGCATGCGAACCCGAAACGGTTCCCCCGGGCGAATTCACCCGTAGGACCACGGCCTTCACAGTCTCATCTTCGGTAACCTGATCAATCTGCCGCTTCATAAAGCCCTCTGCATCGAGGATCAAGCCTTCCAGCAACATGATGACGACCTTATCCCGGGCAAATCGGGAGTGAGAAAAATATTTCTCCCGAACTTTTTTGCTGCCTATGTAATCCAGCCCTAACGACCCTATGAAGAACATATTGAGCAACAGGGAGGCAAATAGGGCCACGATCAAAAACAAGAAAACCAAAACCTTAAAGACGCGCCAGAAGACGGATTTCCGCTGAACCGGCTGAACGGCCGACACTTCCGCTTGGATCACGCCTTCTCCAGAAGATGGGTGGATCATGTGCCGCTCCAACTATCAGACAAAATTACCACCGCCCAGGTCTGGCACTTTGCAGCGCCGCCCACGACGGACCGCACATGCGGATACCACCGTGCGAAGAATAACCCTTGTCCCACAAATCCATCGGGACATGTGTCATTTTACGTTATTTTGCTGAATTAACCAACTCGCCAACTCGATGAACGGCCACCGGTCCCTGAAGTTTGCCCAGTTTGGGGTTTACCCAGTCTTTTGTCGCCTGACGTGGCTACGCTAGGTCCTAACCCTCCAGGATGGGTAACGTTACAACATCGGAATTGGAGGGACGCGCGCCGACGCGTCCGCCGAAGTGCCGATTGATCATCCACGATGGTTCGCGGCCACGACGGCGCGTGGCCCTCCAGGGCCGACCATGGGTTTTGCCCGACTCAACGCATATGTGCACTTGGTTACGTTATTGTTGAAGCGTCGGAAGCGCACCTCACAGCTGCAAGGCGGAAGGTAAACTGCAACACCGGTCGTTATTGACCACATCACCCCAATATCTTAACATGCCACAAACGGTGGGGCGCAAGCTGAGTTCCACATTGCACTGCGGGCCGATCGGCCGGCGCCCCCCCTGCAGCGTGAAACAATTCCACCTTTTTAGACGCACTCAACTTGCCTAAAACGCGTTGCCCGAAGAAGGCGCGGCAACTCATAATCGAGTTCGGGCGAGGAAATGATCCCATCATGGAGCGGCTATGTGGAAAGGGAGTTTCATGGACAAATCAGCGATCAAATTGGTTGTGCCGATCCTGCTGACCCTGGCCGCTTTGGCGGGTTGTACCAAACCGGATGGAGGTCCGGGGGACAAACCGGAAACCGATACCGCTTCGCTCACGGGGCCTTGGCAGCAGCGCCTGACCCGCGGTGGTGTCAAGCCTGCGGCCAACGACATCCTCCTTTTGAGTTATCCCGACGACCCGGATACGCTCAACCCGATCACGTCATCGGACACGGTATCCGAGGCCTTTCAATCGCGGGTGTACGAAACCCTTGGCGAGCCACGATTTGACAATCCCGACGAATGGGACCCCGTCTTGGCCGAAAGTTGGGAGTTCGATGAAGAGAAACTCGAATTCACCATTCATTTGCGAAAGGGTGTCAAGTGGCACCCGATGAAGCTCCCAAACGGCAAACCCCTCCCGGATGCCGAGCTCACGGCCCGCGATGTCATCTTCAGTTTTGACTGTGTGATGAATCCCAACGTCGAGGCCGCCCATATCCGCAGTTACTATGAGGATCCCACCGCGACCGACGAAGAAGGCCGCCGGATGATCGAATATCGCGCTGTGGACAAGTACACCGTCAAAGTCCGTTGGAAAAAGCCGTACTTCCTGGCCAAGGAGTTTACGCTGGGTGGGTTCGCCATCATCCCGCGACATGTGTATTCGGTGGATGCCGAGGGAAATCCCATCTCGTTCGATTTCTCTTCTAAAGAGTTCGCCGACGGTTTCAACAATCACTGGGCCAACAGAATGATGTGTGGCACCGGACCCATGATCTTTAAGGAATGGGTCTCCCAACAGCGACTGGTGCTGGTGCGGAATCCGGATTACTGGGGTAAGCCGTACTACTTTAGCGGGGTGACCTACCGGTGCATTTCCAACCCTAATACCAACACACAAATGCTGCTCCAGAATGAGCTTGATTTTTCGGGCATCCCCGACAAGGACCTATTCCTCCAAGCCAAGGAACATCCCAACGTGAAGGGAGGCAAGGTTCATCTTGTTGACTATCCCTATCCCGGTTATCGCTACGTTGGTTACAACCTGGACAAGCCCGTATTCAAGGACCGCGAGTTTCGCTGGGCTTTGGCCTACGCCATCCCCGTGGATACCATTATCGAGAAGGTGTTTCGGGGATTGGCCGGTCGGACGACGGGGCCGTTCCTTCCGGGAAGTAGTTCATACGATGACACGCTCCCGCCTATCCCTCATGATCTGAACAAGGCGCGGGAGATGTTGGAGAAGGCCGGTTGGGTCGATACCGATCAAGACGGGGTGCGGGACAAGGTCATTGACAATCAAAAGGTCCCTGCCCGCTTCGAACTGATGATTTACACCGATGCCCCGAGTTATCGCCAGATCGCCGAGATCATCAAGGAAGAATGCCGAAAGATCGGCATCGACGTGCAGATTGCTCCCACCAAATGGAATCTGATGCTCCAGAAACTCCGCAAGCGAGAGTTCGAGGCCGCCATGCTCGGCTGGGCCATGTCCTGGAAGCAGGACCCGTACCAACTCTGGCATTCCAGCCAGGCAGACATTCCAGACAGTTCCAATCATGTGGCGTATCGTAATCCCGAGGTCGATCGCTTGATCGAGGAGTTGAGGAAGACAATGAACGAAGAAAAGCAACACGAGTTGTATAAGCAGATCCATCGACTCATTTATGAGGATCAGCCCTACACGTTTTTGTTCTCGGATCGGGCCACCGGTGGATACGACGCACGGTTGCAAAATGTCAAGTTTTACAAGATCCGGCCGTGCTATGACGGTCGAGAATGGTACTCGAGCCGTCCCCGGGCCGTTGGACCGTGAGTATGCCCGCATGTCTGACAGCAGCTTTCGTGGCTTTCTGGATAAGAGCGAGTGCAGCCGACTTTCATGCATCGCTCAGGACGATACGACGGATATTACCGAGATAACGTGATCTTGCCAGGGAGAGGTCTTTTTGCGTAACCTTCCCACGTTATCGGAAGGCGAAATGACGCCTAGCCGACGAGCGACGAACCTTGGTCAGTGATTGAAGACGGAACGAACGATCCGTGTGGAGTTACATCCTTCGCCGTCTCTTGTTGATGATACCGACGCTGTTCGGAATCACCGTGGTCTCCTTCTGCATTATGCAGTTGGCGCCGGGTGATCCCCTCCTCTTGCAACTCGGCGCTACCGGATTGGCAGGCCAAACCGCCCAGACTCGAGAGGCCTACTTGATCCAGAAACGGGACCTAAAGCTGGACCGCCCGCTTCTCGTCAATTTGCGTTATTTCCGCGATTATCGTGATACCGTGTATTGGGCAGGTTACTACCGGGCTGCCGACCAACTTCAAATCACCGCCGAGTTGGCCGCCCTTTCTCGCGATCCACAGGCGATCACCGACGGTCCTCGCAAATTGGCATTTGCGGTCCCTTAAAATCCCCCGTTTTGACCAGCGGCTACAAGACGGGCGCGAACATCGGCGTTTGGCCCACGCCGTCACCGTTTATGTGCAAGTCTTCTGCGAAGACCTGGGCTGGCACGGCGTCCGACCAGCAATTGCCCACCTCCAAGACCCCGCCACAGACCGACAGATTCGGATCGGTCTGATTCACGCCCTCAATTCCATGGTGATCGATCCCTTTCTCCTCACCTATTCCAGCCGCCCCACGGAGAAAGAAACCCCTTACGTGGTGGCCGCTTGGCGCCTGTGGTGGGAACGTGCCGAACCCACAGTTCGCCCCCTATCCAGGGAGGAGCGGGCGGAGCTTGAGGCGCGTTTTCACGCCCTGTGCCAAATGTCCCAGAATGAACTTTTAGAAGAGTTGGATTACCTCGATCCCGACACCGTGCGGTTTTATGCGGAAAAACTCCTCGGCGACGCCACCCTCCAGGAACGCTTTGTGGCGAGCCTGGCCCTACGACGACTGGTCCGACAGCCCTTGCGGCTTGATGTGCCTCCCCATGCCCCTGATGCCGTCCTGGAGGAAGTCATCCACAACTGGTCCGAACACTACCGGATTTATCGCAGCCGTTACGAACCGAGTCTTGCCGCGCGTTTGGCCTACATCTTGACGGACACCCAGTATGCCCACATGGTGTGGCGGCTCGCCACATTTCAATTTGGCCGCTCGGCCACCAAGACACGGGAACCAGTGGCCACCAAGATTTGGAATGCCGTGGTTGTCTCGGCACCGCTGATGCTGATGTCCGAGCTGGTGATCTACTTCATCGCCATTCCCGCCGGGATCATTGCCGCAGTCAAACGGAACACACTCATCGACCGCTCCATCAGCTTGGTGCTGTTCCTGTTGTATTCCATCCCTTCATTTGTGGCCGCTATGCTCTTGTTACTGTTCTTCTGCTACGGCGACTACCTGAAGTGGTTTCCTATGATCGGTCTGCATTCACCTGGGGCGGAGCACTTCTCCTGGCCCCGGTATTTGCTCGACTATCTCTGGCACGCCTTCCTACCGGTCATGTGCCTGGCGCTCTTTAGTCTGGCGGGTTTGGCCATGTATGCCCGCACCAGCATGCTCGAGGTCATCTCCCAGGATTATATTCGCACGGCACGGGCCAAGGGCCTTTCGGAGTTCAAAGTCATCTTCAAGCATGCCTTACGAAATGCCCTGATCCCCATCCTTACGCTATTTTCCAACTTCCTTCCGGCGCTTCTGGGGGGAAGTGTCTTGGTGGAATACATCTTCGGCATCCACGGCATGGGCCGTTTGAGCTGGGAATCCATTGAACAAAAGGACTATCCTACACTGATGGCCTTAATTTACATCGACGCCATCATCGTTTTGTTGAGTATCCTTCTGACGGATATTTTGTACGTGTTGGTTGATCCGCGGATCACGTTCTCCGCGCGAGGCGAGGAACAATGACGTCGGAGCAGTCGTACTGGGACATTGTCTGGCGACAGTTCTGCAAAAACCGGCTCTCGTTAGCCGCTCTGTGGACGCTTGCCCCATTATTCCTGCTTGCCATATTTGCCCCGGTGATCGCCTCGAATGTGCCGTTCTACTATCGGGATGAATCGGGAACCATCTGGCCGTGGTTCCGTGCCCTGTTGAATCCCGAGGAGACCGTTGACTATTGGTTCAATCTCGCTCTGGTAACCTTCTTCCCCTGGGTTGCCGTTTCTGCCATTGGGTATTATTGGCTTCGAAGAAAAACCCGTCGCAAACGCATACCCGTGGGGGCCTTTGCCGCATTATATGTGGGAATGATCATAGTTTTGGCGGCGGCGTTATCTATCCCCGGTGTTCGGCCCGATAACCGCTATCGGGCACGGACCTTTCCGGAGGAGGAGTTCCAACGTCGAGGCAAGGTTGTGGCCATTTATCCGCTAATTCCCTTTGGCCCAACCGAACAGGATATGGATTCACCCGTCAAACCGCCCCTTTATCGCAAGCCGCGTTACGTACGCGGTCCAACGGGCCCTGATGGGCGACCGGGCGAACCGGTCCTCTTTTGGCGAAAGAGTAACGACGGCTTCCCGCATATCCTGGGAACTGACGACGTGGGGCGTGATGTCTTGGTGCGGATGCTCTATGGCTTACGGATCTCGCTCACCGTGGGATTTGTCGCCGTGGGAATCTACATGGCAATTGGCATTGTGTTGGGCGCCCTGGCCGGTTACTTCGGCGGGTTGATCGACATCATCATTTCCCGGTTGATCGAGGTCATCATGCTTTTTCCCGCCTTTTTCCTTATTTTGACCCTCGTAGGACTGTTAGGACAAAGCATCTACATCATCATGGTGGTGATTGGCCTCACAGGCTGGCCCACCATCGCCCGCCTTATCCGCGGTGAAGTCCTCAAACAACGCAACACCGATTACGTGACGGCGGCCAAGGCAGCCGGGGCCTCCGATTTGCGAATCATTTTCCGGCATGTCTTGCCGAACGCCGTTTCGCCTGCCATGGTCGCGGCCCCGTTTGGGATCGCGGGCGCCATCATCACCGAGGCCGGTCTGAGCCTCCTCGGTTTCGGTGTTCGTCTTCCCGCCCCAAGTTGGGGGTTGCTCCTAAGAACGGGAAGTGAAAACTATCACTACTGGTGGCTGGTGGTGTTCCCTTCGCTGGCCATGTTCATTACGGTGACGGCATTTAACTTGGTCGGCAACGGCTTACGGGATGCCATGGACCCACGCCTCCGAATCTAGATGAGACCCAATCATCATGATCACTGAAGTCCACTCATGACGACTCAGACCTCCCAAACTCAAAAGCCCCTTTCAACCGACCTGCAACCGCTCCTGCGGGTGGAAAATCTCTGCACGTACTTTTTTACCGACGACGGTATCCTTCGGGCGGTGGACGATGTCTCGTTCGAAATCAAACGGGGACGAACCCTGGGCTTGGTGGGGGAATCCGGCTGCGGCAAGTCCGTGACGGCCCTCTCCCTCATGCGGCTGGTGGCCCCTCCGGGAAAGATCGTGCGGGGAAAGATCACCTTCTGGGACGCCAAAAACAACGCCACCGTCCTCACAGATCTCAGCGATCGCGAGATGCGGGCCGTTCGCGGTCGTGATATCGCCATGATCTTTCAGGAACCCATGACCTCACTCAATCCGGTCTTCACCATCGGCTCGCAAATCATCGAGGCCATTCAACTCCACCAGAAGAAGTCCTTCGCCGAAGCCAAGGATTTGACCATCAAGTTGCTCCAGCAGGTGGGCATTCCCAATGCCGAAACCCGTTGGCGGGACTATCCCCATCAGTTCTCCGGCGGGATGCGCCAGCGGGTTATGATCGCCATGGCCCTATCCTGCAACCCGGCGCTCCTTATCGCCGATGAGCCGACGACGGCCCTTGATGTGACCATCCAGGCCCAAATCCTAGAGCTCCTCAAGCAAATTCAACACGAACGGCAAATGTCCATTTTGATTATCACTCACGATCTCGGCGTGGTAGCAGAGTTGGCCGACGATGTGGCCGTCATGTACGCATCCAAGATCGTCGAACAGGCGTCGGTGCAAACGCTTTTTGAACAACCGTGTCACCCTTACACCGTGGGCTTATTCCGCTCTCGTCCTCGTTTGGGTCAGGACAAACGAACGCGGCTCGCCACCATTGAAGGAAACGTTCCCAATCCCAAGGAGTTTCCCGGCGGCTGCAAGTTCCACCCGCGGTGTCCCTATCGTCAGAAAATTTGCGAACAAGAGGAGCCGGAATTGCGTGAAATCGCCCCTTGCCATTTTGTCCGCTGTCATTTCGCCGGCGAACTGAGTTTTTGATGAGCAAAATCGAGGCCTATGGATCACGACGTCCTATTGATCGTTCGACACCTCAAAAAATACTTTCCCAAACGTCGGGGTTTGCTCTCGCGTGTGGTGGCCAACACCCGTGCCGTGGATGATGTCTCCTTTGCCATTCGCCGGGGCGAGACACTTGGGCTTGTAGGAGAATCAGGCTGCGGAAAGACGACCCTAGGCCGGACGGTCGTCAGGCTCCTGGAACCCACCGGTGGAAGTATCATCTTTGACGGCACGAACATCCTGGAAGCGACGGGCCAGGAACTTCGGGCAATGCGGCGAAGGATGCAGATCGTCTTTCAGGACCCCTTCAGCTCCCTCAATCCCCGAATGACGATCAAATCAATCATTGAAGAAGGCCTGATCGTCCACCAGCGATGCCGTGAACTGCTTGAAACAAACCCAAACACCAAGACGGACGATTCGCACACGGTACAAGTTCTTAGCCGCGCTCAGGCAAAGCAAAAGCGTCACGAGCGCGTCATGAAGATTCTCGAAGAGGTTGGCCTCAGCCCAAAGTTCGCCGACCGTTATCCCCATGAGCTTTCCGGGGGTCAGCGCCAGCGCGTCAGTATTGCCCGCGCCCTCATCCTGCGACCTGATTTTATCGTCCTCGATGAACCGCTGTCGGCCTTGGATGTGTCGATTCAATCGCAGATTATCAACCTCTTGGTCACACTCCGCGAATCGCACCGCCTGACATATCTCTTCATTTCGCACGACCTGTCCGTGGTACAGTATCTCTCCGACCGCGTGGCCGTGATGTATCTGGGGCAGATTGTCGAACTGGCAGACAGCCTGCGACTTTATACCGAGCCCCTCCATCCCTACACGCAGGCCCTTCTCTCGGCGATCCCCACGATGGACCCCAAAAGTGGCCGCCGACGGATCATCCTCGAGGGCGATCCCCCCAGTCCCGAGAATCCCCCGCCCGGTTGCCGGTTCCACCCACGTTGTCCCAAGCGAATGGACATTTGCAGCCGGGAAGTCCCGCAGATCCTCGACCTCGATGGCCATTACGTCCGCTGTCACTTGGTGGAAAAAGAGCTCGGCCAGAAGGCCAAAATCGTCTCCGACATGATCCCCCCTGCCCCATCACCGGCCGAAGCAAAGCACTAACAACGTGGAATACGTTCCCCACTCAGCCTGATCTGCGTGTTGTATCTGAGGAGGCGGAGGCACTTGCGCACAAAAAAACGCCCCGCCAGTGGCTGAGGGCGTAAACGGCACCCAAGCCGGGTTAATCGTACGCGCGATTCCGGAGGAATCCCTAAGCCGTTTGCGCTGTAAATCTCTCGACGGGATAGTGGGGGGCAAAGGAGGACAACCATACGCACAATTAGGGTAAAAGAGGCGGCTCCATCTTGTGGGAGGGCAGTAGATAAGAGTGATCTGGGGCTTTTTCGCCAATCAGAGGCCCTGCAACGGGCAGTTCGCGCAGAGGGCGATCCCAGAGGATTATCAAAGAGGCCAAGATTCTAGAGTAAAAGCCCTAGGTCACAGAGACGGCAGGAGACTTGGTGCGAATGCGCTCCTGTAAGGCCTTGGCAACGGGACCCAAACGGAGTTTGCTCAACGTTCCCTCGGGGCGTGAGGCCATCGCCAACAGTGTCGCAAAGGCCGCATGGACGATCATCACCGCCCCAATGTTCCCCAGAACCCGTATGGCCACACCTAATCTTATCTCCGCACGGAGTTTACCCACTTTTTTGCAGCAATGGGCCACGCTTCCAACGTTTGAACAGCAAGGCAACCCAGATGCAAATAGGCGTTTGATGAGGCAAAATCCATAGTCTGCCATGGAGGGCCGCGC